>Ga0187781_10001488_pt1 | contig 17719 bp, 16 predicted proteins | sample 0715_SJ02_MP02_2_FD_132447 | JGI IMG/M metagenome (GOLD analysis project Ga0187781, IMG submission 132447) | Tropical peat soil microbial communities from peatlands in Department of Meta, Colombia - 0715_SJ02_MP02_20_MG | ecosystem: Environmental > Terrestrial > Soil > Wetlands > Peat | place... | reverse complement strand
TGCGTGGCGATGCCGGCGTGATCGGTGCCCGGCTGCCAGAGCACGTCCTTGCCGCGCATGCGCTCGAAACGGCACAGGATGTCCTGCAGCGTATTGTTGAGCGCGTGCCCCATGTGCAGCGAGCCGGTCACGTTCGGCGGCGGAATGACGATGCAATAGGGCGGCGCCTTGGCGCGCTCGGGCCGGCCGGCGCGAAACGCTCCGGCCGCCTCCCACGCGGCGTAGATGCGGCCCTCGACCGCTGCTGGCTGGTAGGTCTTGTCGATCATCGTTGCTTCGGTGCTGCCGGCATGGCGGGCTAAGAAACCCGCGCCGCGCACGCTGTCAACTTCGATGATGCAGTTCCGACCGAGTGGCTCGCAGCGCCCGGGAATCGGGTGGCCGGCCGTCATCGCTTCGGCGAGGACCGAAGCATCAGAACTTGAGGCCTTGGCGAGCGTTCCTCATGTGATGTCGCGAACGACAATCCGCGGAGGCGAACATATGACAATGACGCTTTCCCAGACGCGATCGCGCATCATCGGCGGCACAACGCTTATTCTATTGGCGATGTCGCTCGGCGTGCTGATCGCGCAGATCGACACCTCGGTCGTTAATCTTGCCGTCAAGCAGATCGGCGCCAGCCTCAATGCCGGCGTCACCGCGCTGCAGTGCGTCGTCGACGCCTACAATCTGGTTTATGCGAGCCTCCTCCTCACCGCCGGCACGCTCGCCGACCTCTATGGACGCCGCAGAATCTTCTTGCTCGGCATCATGCTGTTTACGATCGGGTCGGTGGTGTGCGGACTGGCGCCCAATGCGGTGGTGCTGGTTGCCGGCCGCGCCATTGCCGGTCTCGGCGCCGCGCTCGAAGTGCCGACCTCGCTTGCGATCCTCACCGTCGCCTATCCGGACGCCAAAGAGCGCACGCATGCGCTCGGATTGTGGGCGAGCTGCAACGGCCTCGCCTTCGTCGTCGGGCCGACCCTTGGCGGCGTGCTGGTCGACGCCGTCGGCTGGCGCAGCATATTCCTGCTGATTATCCCGCCTTGCGTGGCAACGCTGGCGCTGACCGCGGCGGCGGTGCCGGAATCGAAAGACCCGAAGGACCGCACGCTCGATTTGCCCGGACAGACGCTTGCCATTGCCGGGCTCGGCGCGCTGTCGCTGGCGGTGATCGAAGGTCCGCGCTGGGGTTGGGGATCGCCGGGAGGCCTTGCGTCGCTCGCGACGTCAATCGCCGCTGCGCTGCTGTTTCTGCGCCGACAGGCCGACGCGGACGGCGCGCTCGTGCCGTTGTGGATGCTCAAGAACCGCGTGTTCTCGGCTTCGCTCGGCGTCGCCTTCGCCATGACATTCGGCATGTATGCGATGCTGTTCCTGACGCCGCTCTATCTGCAGAGTGCGCGCGGCAGCAGCGCGTTGATGGCGGGGATCGAACTGTTGCCGATGTCGGTGGCGTTCGTGGTCGTCTCGCAGCTATCCGGCAGGATCGCCAACGCCTTCGGGCCGCGCCTGCCGATGACGGCCGGAATGGCGATGATGGGCGCCGGACTGTTCATGCTGGCGCTTATTCCGCTCGACGACAGCCTAGTGCTGATCGAGGTCGCGCTCTTCGTGACCGGCTGCGGCCTCGGTTTGAACACGGGCCCCGTAAACGCCGTCGCTGTCGCCAACGTGCCGGCGGCACGCTCGGGCACGGCCTCGGGCCTCGTCAACACGGCGCGCATGGTCGGCGCCACGCTCGGGGTCGCGGTTCTGGGCGCGGTGTTTGCGATGTACGCCGGCGCCGCGAGTGAAAGCCGCCACATCGTCGCCGGACTCGCGCCCGCCTATGTCGGCGGCGGCCTCAGCGAGATGATCGGCGCGGTCGCGGCATTCACGTTGATCCGCCGCGACTCGCTGCGCGGGCTCCCGCGGCGATAGACGCCCCGACGGTCCCTAGACCTTGACCAGCGGCACCTTCGGCACCGAGCCGCGGCCGGGTGGCGGGTTGCCGCCGGGCCCGGGCGGCTTGCGCCGCGGCGAAGCCTTGCGCTTCTTGGCGCGGCGCGGCTCCGGCAGCTTCTCCGGACGCGGTTTGACCGGGCCGTCCGGATAGTCGAAGCCTAGCTTGCTGTTGCCGTGCTCGTCGGTGATGACGATGACGCGCACATGGCCGCCGGCTTTGAGGCGCCCGAACAGCACCTCGTCGGCGAGCGGCTTCTTGATGTGCTCCTGGATCACCCGCGCCATCGGCCGCGCGCCCATCAGCTCGTCATAGCCGTTGGCGATCAGCCATTTCGCCGCTTCGTCCGTGAGCTCGATGGTGACGTCGCGGTCAGCGAGCTGCGCTTCGAGCTGCAGCACGAACTTCTCGACCACCATGGCGATGATCTCGGGCGAGAGATGCGCGAAGGTGATGATGGCGTCGAGCCGGTTGCGGAATTCCGGCGCGAACATCCGGTTGATCGCCTCCATGTCGTCGCCTTCGCGTTTGGTGCGGGTGAAGCCGAAAGCGGCGCGCGCCAGATCGGCGGCGCCGGCATTGGTGGTCATGATCATGATGACGTTGCGGAAGTCGACTTGCTTGCCGTTGTGATCGGTGAGCTTGCCGTGATCCATGATCTGCAGCAGCACGTTGAACAGGTCCGGGTGCGCCTTCTCGATCTCGTCGAGCAGCAGCACGCAATGCGGATGCTGGTCGACGCCGTCAGTCAGGAGGCCGCCCTGATCGAACCCGACATAGCCGGGCGGCGCGCCGATGAGCCGCGATACGGTGTGGCGCTCCATGTATTCCGACATGTCGAAGCGGATGATCTCGACGCCGAGCGCGGCGGCGAGCTGCCGCGCCACTTCGGTCTTGCCGACGCCGGTCGGCCCGGAGAACAGATAGCAGCCGATCGGCTTTTCCGGCTCGCGCAGCCCGGCGCGGGCGAGCTTGATCGAGGCCGCAAGCGCTTCGATCGCCTTGTCTTGGCCATAGACCACACGCTTGAGCGTCTCTTCCAGGTGCTGCAGCACTTCGGCATCATCCTTCGACACCGCCTTCGGCGGGATCCGCGCCATGGTGGCGATCGTGGTCTCGATCTCCTTGATGCCGATCGTGCGCTTGCGCCGGCTTTCCGGCAGCAGCATCTGGGCCGCGCCCGATTCGTCGATCACGTCGATCGCCTTGTCGGGCAGCTTGCGGTCGTGGATGTAGCGTGAGGACAGCTCCACCGCCGCCTTGATGGCTTCGTTGGTGTAGCGGAGCTTGTGATAGTCCTCGAAATAGGGCTTGAGCCCTTTGAGGATCTCGATCGCGTCCGGCACCGTCGGCTCGTTGACGTCGATCTTCTGGAATCGGCGCACCAGCGCGCGGTCCTTCTCGAAATACTGCCGGTACTCCTTGTAGGTCGTCGAGCCGACGCAGCGCACCGTGCCCGACGCGAGAGCGGGCTTGAGCAGATTCGAAGCGTCCATGGCGCCGCCCGAGGTGGCGCCGGCGCCGATCACGGTGTGGATCTCGTCGATGAACAGGATCGCGCCGGGATAGGCCTCAAGCTCCTTGATGACCTGCTTCAATCGCTCCTCGAAGTCGCCGCGATAGCGCGTGCCGGCAAGGAGCGTGCCCATGTCGAGCGCGAACACGGTGGCGTTGCGGAGCACGTCCGGCACCTCGCCGTGAACGATGCGGCGCGCCAGCCCTTCGGCGATCGCGGTCTTGCCGACGCCGGCGTCGCCGACGAACAGCGGATTGTTCTTCTGCCGCCGGCACAGCACCTGGATGGTGCGGCTGATCTCGGCCTCGCGGCCGATCAGCGGGTCGATCTTGCCGTCGCGCGCCTTTTTGTTGAGGTTGATACAGTAAGCATCAAGGGCGTCGCCCTTTTTCTTCGGCTCGTCGCCGTTCTTGGTGTCGGTATCTTCGTCGGAACCGCGCACCGGGCGGGCTTCCGACATGCCCGGCCGCTTGGCGATGCCGTGGCTGATGTAGTTGACCGCGTCGTAGCGCGTCATGTCCTGCTCCTGCAGGAAATACGCGGCGTGGCTTTCGCGCTCGGCAAAGATCGCGACCAGCACATTGGCGCCAGTCACCTCCTCGCGGCCCGACGACTGTACGTGGATCACCGCGCGCTGAATGACGCGCTGGAAACCGGCGGTCGGCTTGGAATCCTCGGCGCCGTCGGTGACCAGGTTGTCGAGCTCGGATTCGAGATAGGCGACCAGGCTGCGGCGCAGCTTGTCGAGATCGACATTGCAGGCCCGCATCACCGCGGCCGCGTCCTGATCCTCGATCAGCGCGAGCAACAGATGCTCAAGCGTGGCGTATTCGTGGTGGCGCTCATTGGCGAGCGCCAGGGCGCGATGGAGCGATTGCTCGAGGCTGCGTGAGAACGTGGGCATTTCAGTGTCTCTTCATTCCTGTCTGTGTTGGCGGTCCCCCGGGAATCACTTCTTCTCCATAATGCATTGCAAAGGATGCTGATGTTTGCGGGCAAAGTCCATGACCTGCGTCACTTTCGTCTCCGCCACCTCGTAGGTGAAGATGCCGCATTCGCCGATCCCATGCTGGTGCACGTGCATCATGATCCGGTGCGCAGCGTCGTGGTCCTTGTTGAAGAAGCGCTCGAGCACGTGGACGACGAACTCCATCGGCGTGTAGTCGTCGTTGAGCAAGAGAACGCGATAGAGATTGGGCCGCTTGGCTTGCGGCCGGGTCTTGGTAATGACGGCGGTCCCGGGCCCGCTGTGATCGCCTTTGCGCTTGCGGTCATCGTCCGCCATGCGGATGTGCAGATCGATCGAAGGGTCGGCAGTTGGCGGCATTGCTTCGTCTATCGTCCAAACCTGTTGCGGCCGATCGGTGGCCGTGGAGCGCCGGGCTCCTCGTGCCGGCGGTCCGCATGACACTATCATAGATATGGATGGCCGCGCCTTCCATATCCCGTGGCCCGCTCCTTTGACCCGCCTCGACTGCGGCTGCCGCCACTTGAGAACCGCCTACGCGCCGCGGCGTTCCGCGGCCATCGGATTGGTGACGAGCGCCGACTCGGATATGGATCGCGCGGGGACAGGAGGCAACGATGGTCGACCCCGCACGACGAGCGAGGCTGCTGCGCGACCTGGAGCAGGATTTTCTACCGGACTACGACGCCCAGAATATGCCGTCGGGCGACAAGCGTGCCGCCTACGCGCTTGAACATATCGCCTTCCGGGTCGGCCGCATCGAGCAGGCCTTGACCAAGATCGCGGCCAGCCTCGAGTCTGTTCTATCCAAGATGTAAAGTGCAAGGCGCAAGTGCGCCGGCAGGGGCAACGGCGTCACGCGAGCCAGTCGGCGAGGTCGAACGTCGGCCGCCAGCGTCACTCCTTCATTGCAGCCTTGGTGAACACGCCTTCGAACGGCTTGTACGCCTCTTTGGCGAGGTCGACATAAAGCTCGCCAAGCTTGGTCGCCCTGGCGACGAAATCCTCATACGCGGACTTCATAAATTCGCTGTGGACTTCCGCCGCCTTGTCGAGCGACTTCGCACTCGCAAGTTTCTCCCACGCCGCGGCGCAGCTCTCGAGCGACTTCTTCGAATAGTCGGCGACCTCGGCCGCGATCGCCTGCGCGTTCTTCGTGCACGCGCCGAAGGACGACATCGCCGCACCCATATTGTCCTCGCCGAGCTTACGCATCTCATCGTTGGTCATGGCTGCCCTCTTGGCGTCGGTCTCGATTGCAGGGGGTATGGTTAACGCGTTGCGCCCATTTGCCTTGAAAAGGCCTTTTCGGGCGTGAAATATACTATAGTGCACTGCACAAAAAAATTCAACCATCAGCAGGCAGAGCAGCATTTGAGGGGACTTAACGCTTTCGCAACGGCGTTTGCCTAGCGTACTTGACCGTGTCGTTCGTGCGACACCGGTCCTTCTGTCGAGGGGCAAGATGGCGGCCTCTCGCAGGAGCAAACAGGGGGTGGGAGGCCGCAACGGGCCTCCGCGCGTTCAGGGACGGGGTGCGCAGATGGGGTGGGTGCAATCGGAAGCCCGGGATGGGCTCCGCTATTGTGTGCTGGGCCTTGCCGGCGGCATCGCAGTAGGTCTCCTCGTCAGCAGCGACGCTGCCGACGCGCGTCATCATTATTATCGCGCCCATGTTCACGTCGCGCACCATGTGCACGTCGTCCGCATCGTCCAGCGCGTTCACCATCACGCCCGCGCCGAGGGCTATTCGCCGCCCGTCGCCTCGATCGTCGTCGACGCCAACAATGGTGAGGTGCTGCAGGCCACGAACGCCGACGCGCCGCGCCATCCGGCGTCACTGACCAAGATCATGACGCTCTACCTGCTGTTCGAGCGACTCGAGGCCGGCACGATCAAGCTCGACGGGCCGCTCAAGGTCTCGGCCCACGCGACCGAGCAGGCACCGACGATACTCGGCGTCAAGGCCGGGCAGAACATCACCGTCGATGATGCGATCAAGGCCGTGGTCACCCGGTCGGCCAACGACATCGCCGTCGCCATTGCCGAAAATCTCGCCGGCGACGAGGAGGCGTTCGCCAAGCTGATGACGCAGAAGGCCCGCGCCCTCGGCATGAACCACACGACTTACGTCAACGCCTCCGGCCTGCCGGACGACGATCAGATCACGACCGCCCGCGACCTGGCGCTGCTGGGGCACGCGATCCAGGAGCGGTTTCCGCGCTACTATCGGTATTTCGCGCTCCGCGAGTTCGTCTATCACGGCGTGGCGATTCGCAATCACGACCACCTCCTCGGCGCGGTCGGCGGAGTCGACGGGATCAAGACCGGATTTACCCGCGCCTCCGGCTTCAACCTCGTCACCTCGGTTCATCGCGACGGCCGCTACCTCGTAGCCGTCGTGCTCGGCGGCCGCTCGGCCTTCGAACGCGACGCCCATATGCGCGAACTGATCGGCGCCCATATCCGGGAGGCGTCGCTGCATCGCACCGCGCCGGTAATCGCCGAGAAGAGCGAACAGCGCACCGAGCCGCAGGCGGTCGCCGCGGCCAAGGTGCCGCCGTCGCGCGCTGAAGCTGCGGCCGCGGCGGCCGCGCATGCTGACCCCATGCCGGCGGCGATTTCGCCTGCCCGCGCGACGGTCGGCTCCAACGACCCGATCCAGCCGCTGTTGGTGAAAACCGTCACCTTCCGCACCGCGCCGGTACAGACCGCCTCGCTCGGCCCCATGCCGGCGCTGGTGGCGGTCACCGCCGCTCCGTCGCCGCCGCCGACGACCGGATCGGTCGCGAGCCAGCAGCAGGTGGCGCAGGCGCAAATGCCGGACGCGCCGCACACCATCATGGTCCCGTCTTCCGAGCCGGTGGCAATCGCGACCGCCCCGCGGTCTGAACCCGCCGCGGCCGAACCGGCCAAGGCCGAGCCTCTCAAAACCGAAGCTGCCAGAGCTGAACCTGCCAAGGCCGAGCCTGCCAAGGCTGAATCCGCGAAGGCTGAGTCCACCAAGGCTGAGTCCGCCAAGACTGAGGCGAAAGCCGAAGCCGCGAAGCCGCAACTCGTAAAGTCCGAGCCGCAGGCCGAGCCTGAGGCGCCGCAAACCCGCGCCCACGGCGGATGGATTATTCAAATCGGCGCTTTCGAGGGCGAAGATGAAGCGAGGCAGCATCTCAGCGCGGCGCAGGGCAAGGTCCGCACCATGCTCGCGGCCGCTGATCCGTTCACCGAGCGCGTGCAGAAGGGCGACAAGGCGCTCTACCGGGCACGCTTCGCCGGCTTCGACAAACAGACGGCGGAATCAGCCTGCAAGCAGCTCAAGCGCAGCGACATCGATTGCATGGCGGTAAAAAACTAATGACCGCGATAACAGGACGTCATTCCCGGACAGGACGACTCGCGAGGATTCTTGTGAGGAGTCTCAGCGATGGCGTCGAAGCAAGACCTCCTTGGCTTCATTGACGCGAGCCGCAAGGTACGTCGACCCCCCTTGGTCGGGATGCAGTTTCTTCATGAGGGAGCGGTGAGCACGAGTGATCTCCTGCGCGCTCGCTCCGGTTTGAAGGCCAAGGATCTGATAAGCCTCCTGTTCAGTCATTTTGCCCCGGGGCGCCGCGTTCTTCCCGGCGCCCGCTGCCGCATCACCCTGCGCGTGTTCACGCCAACCGGGCACCCGGCGGTCAAGATAAGCGATCAATAGCTGACGGCTGTCGTCGTCGATCTCGGCGAGAAGCCCGACGAGCGTCTGCGGGTCGAGCGCGTCAAGCGCGGCGCCGGTATGCCGCCCGGCGAGAATTTGGCCGCGCATCGCGCCGCTGTCGTGGTCGAGCTCCATCTCCAGAAAGGCCGAACGCACGCGCGAGACTTTACCGGCGCTCTGTTGCGTGCGTCCCGAGAGGCTCGCCGGCCACAGCGAGATCCAGCCGAGCAGGCTGAGGCCGGCGGCACCGAGCGGTATGGCGATGCCGATCTGGCCGCGAAAGAACAGAAACACGGCAAGGATCAGCGCACCGCCGCCGCCGAGATAGCGCAAAACCTGCGCTGCCTGCTTGGGATCGGCTTTGGAGAAGGCGTTGACGGCCCAAAGAAGCAGGATCAGGACGACAACGCCGAGAAGAAGTGCGGGCATGGCTACTTGAGCTGTTCGATAAGCCTGCCCGCGCCGGCGCTGTGCCGCGCTTTGAGATCATCGAGCGCCTTCATGCCGCCGGCCGCATAAGCGGCAGCCGCACGCAACAGCTCGCCCAATTCGTGCGCGGCGCCGGGCGTAAAGCGACAATACGCACCGTGTGTCAGCCGCGCGATCTCGCGGAATGCCCGCTCGCAGATCGGGTCGTAGCCCTCCTGGAACATGAAAGCCGGAACGTTGCGCAGGCCAAGCTCGCCGGCGCCGGCGCACAGATCGTCGAGCGCTTCCTCCATGGCGTCGCCGACGAAGACCATCGCTGCGACCTTGCCGCGATCGTTCTCGCGGCGGGCGTGGGCGAGAACTTTGCCGATCTGGGTATGGCCGCCCCGGCAATCGATCCGCGACATCAATTCGCCGAGCTGTCGCGGTTCGGCGACCCATGGCGAGGCGCGGCATTCGCCAAGACCGCGGTAGTAGACCAATTGGATGTCGAGGCCGCCGACGGCAGAAGCTTCGCGAAACATATCGGCCTGCAGCCGGCAAGCCTGATCCCAGGTCGGCTGCCGGCTCATGGTCGCGTCGAGCGCAAAGAGCAGCCGAGCGCGTGGACCGCGTTCGGCGCCGCGGTCGAGCGCTTCGAGTGCGGTGAGGAAAGCGTCGATCTCGGCGCGCGAGGACGCCGCGGGCGGCCCGGCGGGCGCCCGGGAATCGGTCTGCTCGTGGCTCGGCACCGGTGCACGGCCTGGCCGGTCGTTGCTCATCGCAAAGCCTTTCGGACGGAATCCAAGCCTCGCCATAAAGGTGGCCCGCTCCGGCTACCTGCGCAATGGGCGGCAGGATCGCGCGTTAATCGGCGAACAGGCCGTGGGTGTCGAGCGGCTTGTCGGCCGCCGCGACCCATTCGGCGCGAGCGGCCGCACGGCGCTTGCCGCGCTCATCGAACGGCAGCCGCAGCGCGTTCATCAGGACCCTGACCTCGTCACGTGCGGTGCCGTGCGACAGCGTCGGGCGCTGGCCGAGCGTGTTCTCGTTGATTTCGTCGAGTGCGGTCAGGCCGCGCGGGAAGAACTCGCGGTAGACGACGCGTTCGGCAAATCCGTCGATGGCGCGGAAGCCGAGCTGCCTGCCGAGTTCATCGACGCCCTCCCCGACCAGCCGCTTGTTGCGCGAGGTGAGCGCCGAGAGCCGGTTGCGCACCACCACCCAGTCGGTCAGGCCGCCATCGACCAAGCGACGCTGCCGGCGCGCCTCGCGGACCATCTCCGCATAGTGGCTCAGTCCGGTGACTTCGAAAGTGGTCGGATCGACGGCGCCAAGGACGTCGAAATCGACGAAGCTGTCGTTAAGCGGCGTGATCAGCGTGTCGGCCATCGAATGGGCGAGCCGCATGAGATAGGAATCGGCGCCGGGGGTATCGATGACGACGAAGTCGTGGCTGTTCTCAACCACGCCGATGGCATCGGCGAAGGCAGCGAATTCCTTGGCCTCGATCTCTTCAAGCCGGGTGCCGAAGCCGCGAGCGACGCAAAAATGCTCCGGAATGTCGAGTTGGATGCCGGCACGCGCCGCCCAGTCGCGGCGGTTCTCGACATAGTGGGTAAAGCTGCGCTGGCGCGAATCGAGATCGATGGTGGCGACGCGCTGGCCGGCTTGCAGCAGCGCGACGGCAACATGCATGGCCGTAGTCGATTTTCCGGAACCGCCTTTTTCGTTACCAAGGACGATGACATGCGCCGAGACGGGCTTGCCGATATCCGCCTGCATCAACATGGAAACGCAACCCCTGCCGAGCGATCCCTTCTCCGGCTTGCAACGGCAGCGGTCAAGATACAGCATTATCGTCGACAAGTTAATCATAAACACGCTGCGCACGACGAAATGCGCATAGTGTGTGCTTGCGCGGCAACGCTATGGCCGGAAATTTTTCATCGCAGCATCGCCCGCGTGTCGTGCGCACCTTGCCGGCGCTCCGCCGCGCGCTCGGCCGATGGCGGGCGCGCCGGGAGACGATCGCGCTGGTGCCGACCATGGGTGCGCTGCATCCCGGCCACCTGGCTTTGGTCCGCTTGGCGCAACGCCGCGCCGACCGCGTCGTGGTTTCGATCTTCGTCAATCCGACGCAATTCGCGCCGCACGAAGACCTTAAGACCTATCCCCGAACCTTTGCCGCCGATCTGGTGGGGCTCGCCTCGGTCAAGACCGATCTGGTCTGGGCGCCGAATCTCAAAGCGATGTATCCCGTGGGGTTTGCCACCCGCATCGTGCCGGAAGGCCCGGCGAAGGCCGGCCTCGAAGATGCGTTCCGGCCGCATTTCTTTGCCGGCGTCGCCACGGTCGTCGCCAAGCTCCTGCTGCAGTGCACGCCCGACGTCGCAATCTTTGGCGAGAAAGACTATCAGCAGCTCAAGGTCGTCACCCAGCTCGCGCGCGACCTTGACCTTGCGACCCGCATCCTCGGCGCACCGACCATGCGCGAGAAGGACGGGCTCGCGTTGTCATCGCGCAACCGCTACCTGTCCGCGAGCGAGCGCAAAGCCGCCCCGACGCTCTACCGGGTGCTGATGGATTGCGCCAACAAGATCAATGGCGGGGAGTCGATCGACGCCGTTCTCGCCGCGGGTCGCGCGGCGATCACGCAGGCCGGCCTTGCGCTCGAGTATTTTGAAGCCCGTCAGGCCAAGACACTCGCCCCGCTCGCCTCCGTCGAGGCGGGGCCGATGCGCCTCCTCGTCGCCGCACGCATCGGCGCGACGCGGCTCATCGATAATGTGGCGGTATAGGGTTACGCCGGCTCGAGATGCGGAATCGCCGGCCGCTCGCCGCGCGCCTTGCCGGAGATCGGCGGCTTCGGCAGGCGCGCCGCGCCTTTCTCCATGACGAAGGTGTGCTCGAGCGAGTACCAGGGCGGCTTGACGTCCGGCGCCCGCGCCTCGTCGTGGCGCACATAGTTGCCGATCAGGTGCCGAGTGACGCCGAACTGGACATCGTTTGCGATATATCTGTCGTCCGGCACGTAGAGCTGCGAGATCAGCGTCTTGAACCCTGTCTTGTATGTCAGGAAATGGAGGTGCGCCGGACGCATATTGTGCCGGCGCTGGGCCCGCAAAAGATCGCCCACGGGCCCGTCGATCGGGATCGGATAACCGGCCGGCTTGACGCTGCGGAAGCTGATGTGCCCGTCCGCGTCGGTGATGAACTTGCCGCGCAGGTTCATGTCGGACTGAGTCGGATCCTGATTCTCGTAAAAGCCCTCCGGCGAGGATTGCCAGATATCGACCTCAGCGCCTTCGATCGGCTTGCCGGCGGCGTCGTGGAAGAAGGCATTGACGAACAGGGCAGGCCCCGGCGTCGGCGAGCGAACGATTGAGCCGCCGTTGCGGGTGAGCGGCGCGTCCGCGCGCCAGAACGGCCCGAGCAGGTTGGCGTCGGTCTCGGTCTGGCCGCGATCACCATTGTTGAGGAGGCAGATCAGGGCCGAGAAGCCGAGCGTTCCCGCCATCAGGACGGCTTCATTGTGGGCCTCGTTGGTATGCCGGCCGAGTGCAACGACGTAACCGACAGCGGCCTGGAATTCCTCCTCGGTCAATTTCACCTCGCGCGCGAAATCGTGCAGGTGGCGGATAAAGGCGGACATCACCTCGCGGAAGCGCGGGTCGGGCGCGCGTTCAAGCTCGCTCAGCACGGCCTTGGTGACATCCTTCTCGCTGCCGATGATCATTTCGGGCTCCGCAGTCTCGCGCCGGGGGCGGAGTCTACGTGATCGCTCGCGGGGGCGCCACAAAGGAGCGCGGTGCGGCTCTTTCGCTCACATGAGGCCGAGCTCGCGCAGCTCGCGCCGCATTTTCTCCGGCATCGACGCCGCGCCCGGCGCCGCTTTGGCGAGATCGCGCGGCGCGTCCTTGGCGGCAAAGTAACGCCAGCCCTGGAACGCGCGATAGGGGCGCAGCTCGACCAACACCACCTTGGGATCGAGCACCAGCGCGCAACGCCCGATGCCTTCCTTGTCGCGAAACGGCCTTACCGCCAAAATCCGCTGGCGGCATGCGATCTCGCCGCGGATCACCCAATAGAGCGAGCCGCCATCGGTCAGCTCCGGGGCGCGCTTCGGCACCATGCGGGTGCGGTGAATGTGTTCGGGCTTTTCGCCGCGTTTGCGCTTGTCCTTCAGTCTTTGCTTGATCCAGTCCTCGAGGTCGCGGACCGAATCGCAGCCGACGCACAGCTTGATGAGATGCAGGGTCATGTGAACCTATTTTGGGTCGAACCTAGCCTTCCCGGACCGGTTCGATCACCATGATCTGCGCATCTTCCACAACCTGGGCACCGGCGTTTACGGCAATTTGCTTCACCACGCCGGCGAACGGCGCGCGCAGCGTGTGCTCCATCTTCATTGCTTCGATCACGGCAAGGCGCTGGCCGGCCTCGACGTGACCCCCAATGTCCACGAAAAGCTCCAGGACCTTGCCGTGCATCGGCGCCTTGACGATGCCGTCGCCGGCGCCCGCTTCGGCGGCCGCGGCGGAAACATCCTTGAGGCGCACGCGGGTCTGCCGGCCGTGACGGACGACATAAACGTCTTCGTCGGCCGCGAACACCTGCGCATCGGTCGCGGGCGCAGCGCCGTCGACGGAAACCCTGATCCCGTCCTTGCGAAAGGTCAGGGTCGCGCCCGCGCCCTCGCCGTCGACCATGACGGGAACGGTGATTGAGCGCCTGCCGCCGAGCTGAAAGCCATCGCGCGCGGCCCATGGCGAGACCGCTTCGGGACCGCCGTCCCGTCCGGCCCCCTCGCCTGCGGAGTCGCCCGCAAGGAGGCGCACGGCACCGAGCGCCGCAGCGCCTCGGTCAAGCCCTTGCGGCACGGCGCCGAGCGCCGCGAGATTGCGGTCGATGAAGCCGGTGTCGACCGCGCCTTGCCGAAACTCCGGCGCGGCGCAAAGCGCGCCGAGGAAGGCGACATTGCTGCGCACCCCGGCAATCACCGTGCGATCGAGCGCGTCGGCGAGCTTCTCGAGCGCATCTTGCCGGGTCGGACCCTGCGCGATCAGCTTGGCGACCATGGCGTCATAAAACGGTGTCACTTCGCCACCCGCTTCAATACCGGTCTCGACCCGTAACTCGCTCGGCAGTTCGAGGGCGACGATCTTTCCGGTCGACGGCAGGAAGCCGTTTTCCGGATCCTCGGCGTAGAGGCGCGCCTCGACGGCGTGGCCGCTGAACCGGACCTGCGACTGCGCAAGCGGCAGCTTGCCGCCGGCGGCAATCTCGAATTGCCAGGCGACGAGATCGAGCCCGGTGACCGCCTCGGTCACCGGGTGCTCGACCTGCAGCCGTGTATTCATCTCGATGAACCAGAACGCGTCCGCCCGCAGCCCCTTGCTGCCGTCGGCGACGAACTCGACCGTGCCGGCGCCGGTGTAACCGACCGCGCGCGCGGCCTCGACCGCGGCGGCGCCCATCTGGGCGCGCAGCTGCGCGATCATTCCGAATGCCGGCGCTTCTTCGACGACCTTCTGGTGGCGGCGCTGCAGCGAGCAGTCGCGCTCGCCGAGATGAATGATGTTGCCGTGGGTGTCGCCGAAGACCTGAATCTCGATATGGCGGGGCGCGGCCACGTATTTCTCGAGCAATACGCGGCTTGAACCGAACGCTGCGCCGACCTCGCGGACCGAACCTTCGAGCGCGTCGTCGAAGTCGGCATGCTTGTCGACGCGGCGCATGCCGCGCCCGCCGCCGCCCGCCGCCGGCTTGATCAGGATCGGGTAGCCGATCTCGTAGGCTTTCTGCTTGAGGAATTTCGCGTCCTGGCGGTCGCCGTGATAGCCGGACACGATCGGGACGCCTGCCTTCTCCATCAGCGCCTTGGCGCGATCCTTGAGCCCCATGGTGCGGATCGCAGCGGCGGAAGGACCGACGAACACCAGACCCGCCCGCGCGCACGCCTCGGCGAAATCGGCGTTTTCGGACAAGAACCCATAGCCGGGATGAACGCAGGCGGCTTGCGTCTCCTTCGCGACCGCGACCAGCCGCTCGATGGCGAGGTAGCTCTCGCGCGGATCGGCGGGCCCGATGAAGTGGGCCTCGTCGCAAAGCCGGACGTGCAAGGCATGCGCGTCCGCCGCCGAATAGACGGCAATCGTGCGCATGCCGAGCCGCTTGGCGGTGCGCGCGATGCGGCAGGCGATTTCGCCGCGATTGGCGATGAGGACGGACTCGAACATGACCGGGCATACCACGGTTGGCGCAGCGGCGGCCACAGCCGCGTCGACCCGCGCACGCGCTCAGCTCATTGGGCGCCGACTGTCATGCCCGCGCTTGCTTCAGGCGGCGGCGGGAATGGATTGAGCCGCATCGGTGCTTCCGCGGCGGGCGCCGGCGGAGATTGGGCCGCCGCCGGCGGTGGCGCCGATTGCGCCTGCGGCGGCAATGGGACGGGCTCCGGCCAAATCGGTTCGACAGCCGCGGCCGGAGCGGCGGCTTGAGCGGCAGGTTGCGGCGCGGGACTTGTCTGCTGTTTGCGGGCGTGGCGCGCCGGCGGGGTTGCCGGCTGCTGATTCGGATTGGCGGCCGCTGCGGCCGCAACTCCGGGAAGCACCGGACCTTTCGGTTCGGGCGTCATGATACTGACGGCCGGGATCGAGGCTGCCGTCGGAAAATCGATGTTGACCGGCTTGTGGGATGGCGGCAGCGCGGATTGAGCGCTCGCGGCTTGACGGGCCTGCGCGTCGGCCGCGCCTTCCATCGGCTGCGCCCACGCCGTCGAATACTGTGCCACAAGCTGATCGAGCGTACCCTCGCTCAAATGGGCACGCACCCGCTCCGGATCGTGCAGAAGCGTGAGCGCGTCGCAATGCTCCCGGGTGCAGCCATCGCGCACGACGAGGAGATGGGCCAGGAATCCGAATCGGTCGGCCTCGAGCGCGCGGCGCAGCGGCAATACCGCATGATCGATCTCGGTCCCGCCGCGCCCGATATAGGCCGCCATCTCCGAGAAAAGCGAAAGCCGAGCCGCGACGTAGGATGTGGCCGAGGCGACGCTTGCCGGAGACGCGAAGATCGCTTTCTCACATGCCGCCTCGACATTGTCGCCCACGAGCGCTTCGAGGCAACTGAGCGGCGAGCCCGGCGCCAGAGTTCGTGCGGCGAGTTCAACGGCCCGCATTTCGAGGGCTCGCCCCGCGGCGAGACGGTCGCCCGCAGCCTCGCGATCGAGCACCGCCCAGGCGATCACGGCGCCAAGGAGCGTGCCAAGAACCAGGCCCTCAACGCGCAGTGCCGGGACCACGCGGAAAACCGCCGCTGCACAGAAGATGGCGAGCAAGACCGCCGAGGCGACCGCCACCCATAAATGCAGGGAGGGGGCTCCGGTCCCTAGATCGATACCGAGCATCAACCCACCCCGCAGGTGACCGATCCGCTCATCGGGTCAAGTATGACCCGCGGCCAGCGCCGATACCAGCCCTAGAAGTTTTCCGGAACCTGTTGTGCGCTTGCCGCAGACGAGCCGCACGGGGCCCGATTCGCGATCAATGCTCGAGTTCGAGTTGGCTCTCTTTGGCCACGCGCTCAAACGCTTCGCCGGAATTTTTGATCCGGTATTGATAGTCGTCGCCATCCGACGGGAGCAGTCTAACGACCTTGTAAGCGCCGCTCGCGCCCGGACGACTGATCGGGCTCGATGTGTACAACACCGTCTGGCCGACCCGGAATTTGTGCGTCCGGAACATCGGGTTGCGCGCCGCGATTGGTTGCGCGATCGTGATGGCCGCCATCTTCACGGCGCTTTTCGGCTTCGGTTTTGCCGAAACCTGCCGCGAAATCGCCTTACGCGCCGGGCTGCGGCTCGCCTTTGCCGGCCGCCTTTTCACTGAACGTTTATTCATGGAATAACTATACCATCGCAACTCTACTCGGAGCAAAAAATATAGTGCTGCCGATCCGGATTTGCGACATTCTGTTAAGGCAAAGCGTCAAGGTGGAAAATCGTTTATTTTCAAATAGATATTGACCGCACTTCGCAAGTGTCTGAAAGCCGCTTCACACTTGGCGCCGCCAAGCGCCCTTGTCGTCCGCCTGCCAATAGGTCACCTCAAAACCAGCCGATTTTGCCTCCGTCCAACGCGTTCGCGCACTCTCCAGCGCTTCGGGGTCTTCGCCGTCGAACAGCAGCACGACACGCTGATAAGTGGACGCATCGCCAGGCATCGTCGCGCCCTCGATGAGGAAGCGCACAGCCGCGGCGTTGGGATTGTCGTCGTTGAGGGTCAAGAGGATGGGCTGCTCGGCGGCTTCCGCCTCGCGCCATGTGCCGTGCGGAAGAAAGGCGTCGTCCCGCCACGTCCACAGATGCGCGTCGAGCGCCTCGACGCGCTCCGGCGATGACGCCTGAACCACGACGCGCCAGCCGCGCTCGAGCGACTTCTGCAGCAGCGCCGGCAGCACCTGTTCGGGGGTCTGGCCCTTTAAGTGATAGAAGAGGATTTCAGTCATGGCGTGGGGCCGGGCGCGTCAGAAGCCGAGAATGTTCAGACTGGTAGCGGCCGTGCTAGCGTTATGCAACGGAGCATGTAGCAACCCATGACTGACGCCATCAATCATCAGATCAAACTCGCGGCGCGCCCGGTGGGCTTGCCGAAGCACAGCGACTGGCAGTTTGCCCAGACGCCGGTGCCGATGCCGGGCGATGGCGAGGTCCTCGCGCAGGTACTCTATCTGTCGCTCGACCCCGCGATGCGCGGGTGGATGAACGAGGGCCGATCCTACATCCCGCCGGTCGGCATCGGCGAGGTGATGCGCGCCGGCGGCATCGGCCGGGTGGTTGCGTCGCGGCATCCCGATTTTGCGATCGGCGACCATGTGACCGGCGCGCTCGGCGTCCAGGAATACTCCGTGGTCAAGGGTGCGGGGCTCATCAAGGTCGATCCCAAGCTCGCGCCGCTTCCGGTCTATCTCAATACGCTCGGCATGCCGGGCATGACCGCCTATTTCGGCCTGCTCGATGTCGGCCAGCCAAAGTCGGGCGAGACCGTCGTCGTCTCCGGCGCTGCCGGCGCCGTCGGCGCGACCGTCGGTCAGATCGCCAAGATCAAGGGATGCCGCGCCGTCGGAATTGCCGGCGGAGCCGCCAAATGCCGCTATCTCCTCGATGAGCTCGGCTTCGACGCGGCGATCGACTACAAGGCGCAG
>Ga0187781_10001487_pt1 | contig 17721 bp, 15 predicted proteins | sample 0715_SJ02_MP02_2_FD_132447 | JGI IMG/M metagenome (GOLD analysis project Ga0187781, IMG submission 132447) | Tropical peat soil microbial communities from peatlands in Department of Meta, Colombia - 0715_SJ02_MP02_20_MG | ecosystem: Environmental > Terrestrial > Soil > Wetlands > Peat | place... | reverse complement strand
TTGTACGAGGCGGCGCGGTTCTGGGCGACGATCTTGACGCCTTCCCACTCCTTCTTTTTCGTAGCGGATTTCACGGCCCGGCTATCATAGCCGCCGCGAGAGAGAGGCCGCAAGTGACGGAATCCAGCGGGTTTCTGCTGGCGTAGTGAGACTTTCATCTTCCTGTAACGCATTGGCCACAAAAGGCATGTTAACCGGGGCAACCGGCAACGGAGCGGTTCCTTGCCGCATCTTAGCTCGGGTGCTAGACTCCTTAGGAACAAGGGCGTCCCGCGGAGGATCTGTTTGCGCCGCATAGCATATTTGTGTCTCTTGGCTCTCGCGGCCGTGTTCCTGAACGGCTGTCCCAAGGGAAATCAGGATTACGACGCGGGCCGCAAGGCCGAATCCTTGCAGGACTATGATACAGCCCTCGTCAGCTACGAGCGCGCCCTGCGAGCCTCGCCCAACGACGCCGAGTACAAAGTCCGGGTCACCCAGATGCGCTTCGAGGCCGTCCAGTTTCACGTCGAGCAAGGCGAAAAAGCTCTCCAAAAAGGCGACCTGCAGTTCGCCCTCGGGGAATTCCAAAAAGCCCAAGCCATCGACTCTTCGAATTCCGCGGCCGCGCAGGAAGTGAAGCGCACGATGGAACTGATCGCGGCTGCGTCTGCAGCCACGGCCCCGAAGCCCCTCAGCACGAGTACGCCGGAAGAAGAGAACCTGCTCGCGGGCCCGCCCGAGCTGAAGCCGGTTTCATGCGAACCGGTCAATCTGAAGATGACCAACGACTCGCGCGTCGTTTTCGAGACCATCGCGAAGCTCTGCGGGCTGAGCGTGATCTTCGACCCGGATTTCACGTCGCGCCGGATTCCCGTCGAATTGCCGAACGTCAGGCTCGACCAGGCGCTGGATGCCGTGGCGCTCGAGAGCAAGGCCTTCTGGAAGCCTCTGACGAGCAGCGTGATCTTCGTTGCTCCTGACAATCCGCAAAAGCGCAAGGATGTGGAGGACGAAGTCGTACAAACGTTCTACCTCTCCAACACCATTACGGCCCAGGAACTGACGGAAATCGTGACGGGGTTGCGCCAGCTTCTCGACTTGCGCCGGGTCACGCAGGTGAATTCCCAGAACGCGATCGTCGTCCGGGACACGCCCGATAAGCTTGAGCTGGCTTCCAAGATCATCCGGGATATCGACAAGGCCAAGCCCGAGGTTCTCGTGCATGTCCAGGTGCTTTCGGCCAGCGTGGACCGCCTGCGCGACCTCGGCATATTCCCGGGCCAGAGCGTCGTGGCTTCGTTCACCCCTCGCACCTCCGTGCAGCCAAGCACCAGCTCGAGCAGCAGCTCTTCTTCCTCCTCAAGCGTAGGGCAGATCACCCTGGACAGCCTCAGGAATCTCTCGGGAGCTGACTACAGCCTGACGCTGCCCGGCGCGACGGCTAACGCCATTCTGACCGACAACAAGACGAAGATCATTCAGGATCCTGAGGTTCGAGTTTCTGACGGTGAGAAGGCGACGCTGACCATCGGCGATCGAGTGCCGGTCGCCACAGGCAGCTTCCAGGCAGGCGTGGGCGTGGGCGTCGGCGGCGGAGCTGGCGTGGTGAACCCGCTGGTCAATACGCAGTTTCAGTATCTCGACGTCGGCGTCAAGATCGATGTTACGCCGCGCGTGCATCCGGATGGCGATGTCAGCATGAAGCTCAGCGTCGAAGTATCGGCGCTTGCCGGCACCAGCAGCATCGGCGGCATCAACCAGCCGGTCATAAGCACGCGCAAGATCGAGCATGACATTCGCCTTAAGGACGGCGAGGCCAACGTGCTCGGTGGACTGATCGAGCGGACCGAAACCAAGAATCTCAACGGCTGGCCGGGCCTGGCGCAAATTCCCTTGTTTGGATACATGTTTTCCGACAACAGCAAGGAGATTAAGGAAGATGAGGTCCTCATCGTCCTGACTCCGCACATCATTCGTCTGCCGTCTATTTCGGCGGAGAATCTGCGTACGCTGGCTGCCGGCACGGATACGAACGCTCGCGTCTATCACGAGGAGGATCAGGGCTCCGCTGCGCCGGCGGCACCCGCGGCGCCTGCGTCTCGCACGCCCACGTCGCAGGCGGTTCCCCAGCCCGGTCAGGCTCCGGCTGCGCAGCTTCGGTTCGAGCCTGCCGCAGCCACGCTGAAGTCGGGCGATACGACCACTCTCGGTCTGTCGGTGGCAAACGTAAGCGACCTCTACTCGATTCCGCTGCTGATTCACTACGATCCTGCGGTGATTCAGGTCGAAGAAGTGCGCAATGGCGGGTTCCTGACCGGAGGCGGCGAGCAGAACATCGCGATCGTCCAGCGGGTCGACCAGCAGCGCGGCGAGGTGGTGGTCTCCGCCACGCGCCAGCCCAACACGCCTGGCGTGAACGGCTCGGGAACGCTGCTGGGAATCGTGGTCCGCGGCCTCGCGCCCGGCACTTCCGCTCTGCAAATTCTTCAGGTCAACGCCCGCGATTCACAGCAACACACGATCCCCATGGTATCGAGCGAGGCCACGATTCAAGTGCAGTGAGCAGGCAATGATTCCGATTTTCCGCATGCGAAGCGTCGCTAGTAAAGCAGGCTCGAAGCACGGGTGCGCCCGGCTGGCGCGCACCGGCCGCCCCACAAAAGCCGCGGGCATGACGCTGCTGGAGCTCATCATCGCGTGCTCCATTCTTCTGATTCTGGCGTCCGTGGCCCTGCCGCTTGCCAGGGTCGCTGTGATTCGTCACAAAGAGGATCAGCTTCGCCGCGACCTGCGCCAAATGCGCGTCGCGATCGACCGTTACAAAGACGACGCGGACAAGAATCTCATCACGGTCCAGGCTGGAACCGAGGGGTATCCGCCGGACCTCCAAACTCTCGTCAACGGAGTTCAACTGACCGGCGCGCAGGACAAGAGAGTGCACTACCTGTCGAAAATTCCGGTCGACCCGATGACCAAGAATGCGGACTGGGGCATGCGCTCCGTGCAGGACGACCCGGACACGACGAGTTGGGGCGGCCAGGATGTATTCGATGTGTATAGTCAGTCGACCGGGACAGCGCTCGACGGCACGAAATACTCGGATTGGTAGTTCGATGTCTAGTCAGATTGGATAGACCGATGCAGATTGGCAGAAACTCTCGACGAAATCGCGGGCCACGTGAAGCGAGTGAGCTTGGTTTTACTCTGCTCGAGATGATGATCGTCATCACGATACTGATGGTCCTTCTCGCGCTGGGCGCGGCGCACTACGACCTCGTTGTCGTCCACGCGCGCGAGGCGGCTCTTAGGCAAGACATCACCGAAATGGATCAGGCGATTCAGGACTACACGCGCGACAAAGAAGCTGCGCCAACGTCGCTCGACGATCTGGTCCCGGTGTACCTCGGAAGAATTCCCAACGATCCCGTCACTGGAGCCAAGGACTGGGTTACCGACACCTGCCCCGACCTCCTGAGCGTTGACCAGGATTCCACCGGAATTTGCAGCGTGCATTCGGGCTCGAACCAGGTCTCGCCGATTACCAATCAGGCGTACAGCGAGTGGGAACCCGAGTGAATTCGCTTGGCCACCCGTGGCGATTCGTTTGACCGGGCTCCGGCCATTCGCTATCATGGGTTCGCGGGGTGGAGCAGCCTGGTAGCTCGTCGGGCTCATAACCCGGAGGTCGTTGGTTCAAATCCAACCCCCGCAACCAGGCATCTTACTTAATTCACTAGGGGTTGCTCGATTCGGGCAACCCCTTCTTTTTGGAAGTTGGGACAGTTTAGGGCAGGAATTCCGCTCAGTAGCTCGCCCAACTGTACTGCAGTCCGCACGTCATCCTCGCTGACTATATGTGTGTACACGTCGAGAGTGAGACGCGGATCGCTGTGTCCCAACCGCTGTTGTCGGACCTTGAGCGGAACGCGCAGCCGGTCCATAAAGCTGCTGTTGGCGTGACGGAAAGCGTGAAGCCCGCCCCGTTCGATTCCTAGCGAACGGAGCAACGGGCGCAGCTTCCGTTTCCGCAACAGATTCGCGTCCCACGGCGTGCCGTCGCGTGTGGCGAACAGCAACCGCTTTTCGTTCGGACGCCACTCGCCCAGATACTCCCTCAGATGCGCGACAACCTGAGGAGAGAGGGCAAATGCGCGCATGGCATTTTCAGTTTTCGGTTGCTGCAACTTTCCATGCCACGCGCTCTGACACACATGCACCAGACCGCTTTCGAGGTCCACGTCATCTACGCGAAGTCCGCAGAGTTCACCAGCTCGCATACCCGTCTCGGCAGCAAGCCAGTAGAAAGTTCGATATGGCTCCGCCGCGATGACGACTGCTCTAGAGCCGAGCTTAGGCCAAACGCAGAAGTCTCCAACTGAGAGGATGCGCTGCGTTTCCTGGACGGTGAAAAAGAACCGCCGCGCCTTGCGTTGCTTCGGACGCACGACACCATCGAGCGCATCGTGCGCGACGTAGCGCCAAGTCCGAGCAGACTTCCACACCATCTGAAGCGTGGCGTAGAGATTTCGTACTGTTTTCGGACTGACCTTCACGCTCTAAACGAAGCGTTGAACCGTTTCGGGCTGAATGTCTCGCATCTGAGATTTTCCGAAGAACGGCACGAGATGTTTTCGCAAGTGACCGCGAATCGTGGCCTGGGTTGAGGGTTTGTGTTGAGTGAGCACGGTGGTTTCCCACCGCGCGGCGAGTTGTTCAAACGTGGCCGTAGGGCGCGCTCGATAGCACGGCGAGTTCACCGTGTCCAATCGCAATTGAAGTTCGCGCAGCGCCAGTCTTTTCGTCTGGCAATGCGGAATGTTCAACCGCTCGGCATCTTCCGGCCTCACAGCGGCGAGAATCTCCGAGCGATGGACGCGGCGAGGCGTGCCATCGGGTAGCAATTCATCTTCGAGCCATCGGCCTACCCACACGGGCTGACGCTTACCTCGGCGAAAAACACTTCCCTTCTGAAAACGGCGTCGGGCCAATTTCCTTGCCTCCCGCTCGCCGTTCTGTTGCGCTTCGAGCGAGAGCGTAACACAGTTCGTCGGAGCTAGCGATTGCATCGGGATTTTTCCGAAAGCGGAAACTGCGGCGTCGCGGGAAACCCGACTAGGTCCCACTCAGCAAGGCGCTTGGCGACGTACTTCGAGACGTAGAACTTCGCGCCCAGCTTCGGATCGTAAGGCAGCACGCGCGCGATTCCGCACGGCCACGCATGGACCATGCAACATCCTCGTCCCCATTGCCCCGGCGCGAGCCGCGCTCCACAGTACGGGCGCAGATGCCCGACGTTGCCCGCGAGCGCGTGCAAATGAAGCAAACCGCCAGTCTCGCCCCTCTCGACGCCCACGAAGCCGTAAATGTGCTGCGCAGCCATTTCTTCGAGCCGTCGTAGATGTCGCCGCGCCCAAAACATCGCGCCATCCACGGTGATTGGGCGCGAGAACGTCCAAGTTGCGAACACGTCCCACGGTGCGATTTGTCCGAGCCATTCGCCCATCGCTTGCTTCAGCTCCTCGCCAATCGCGGGCACACCCTCTCCCTTCTAGCAATAGGGAACGGGTGCGCCCGCCCCCTCTCCCCCTGCCCTCTCCCCGCTTGCAAACCCTCGCGGGGAGAGGGAGCGCGTTTGTTCCCGCCGGGCTCTCAGGGGCACCCGCTAGAGCGAGCCCGTGTGGTCGCGGGGCGCTCGCCAGCGTTGCCCGCTCTTGTGCCCCGCCCCAGCGGGCACCCCACTCGCAAAGATTTCTCTAGCGTGCCGCGCTCGCCTGTTTCTCAAACTCGGCCAGGATCGCGGCCTCGACGCGCTTGCGTAGCTCGCCGCCAAGCGAGTAGTGAGGAAAGAATTTCTTCTCGCCCTTCGACGCCGCCGGCGCAACCCAAGCCGGTTTGCCGTTCGGCCTGAACACGTGAAATCCGTGGAGTTCGATTTTTCCTTCTGGGAGTTCGAGCACTACATCAGCGAACGCCGCAGTCTTGCTCTCCGGTTTTGCAGAGCGCCGGAGTTTAACTTCGATCTTTCCCATGTCGTTCCTCGATTCCGCGCCACTCTTCGGCGAAGAGGTCCGCGAGACATAGCCATCCGAAATCGTTCAGCGGTATTCCATTCTCGATTCGTAAGAGCTGCAAGCGTATCTGCGCGAAGATCACAGCAGTGCGCGTAAGTCCTCCGAATAGCGCGCAACGCGAAAGTCGGCTTAGGCATTCGGCGGCATCGCGCACCTGGAAGCAGGTGAGTTCCGGCTCAATGTGGTTGCGTTCCACTGTTTTCACTCCTGACTTGAGCGGAGCAATGCGGACGCTCTTGACGCCAGTGGAACGAACAGGTAGGCTCTACTCGATAACAAATCCAAGTTCCACTGGCGGGGCGTCTCAGCGCCCCGCTTTCGTTTTTAGCTGTCCTCGTCTTCCGTGTCGCCGCCTTGGTCTTCCTCACCATCCCCGTCGCTTTCGAGCATGTCGTCAAGCTGATCGCGGACAGATTCCAGCGTGTCCCAAAGCTGCTCATTCTCTTCTTCGAGTTCTTGCCGTGTGGGTCTAGCCACAGGTTTCGCCTCCTTTCTGCGTGGATTTTCGACGATCTGAAATCCTCGACGCTCGGCATACTCTTCCGGGGTGAGGCTCTCCAAATCGTCGGCCAAATCGGGGTCATCGAGAACAGTCTCGGCGAAGCGAACAGCCTGAGCCTGTTTTCGCTCTGTCTGCTCTTGTGTGATCTGCCGCTGTTTCATCGCGTCCCCGCACGCGAACGTATCCGACACGAGCTATGACCCAAAGCATTACCTGATGAGCGGAAACTCGAAACTGGAAGTATTTCGCTGTGAGAGACTTGCGGAATGGAGAGGGTAACTCGGTAACTCGCGGTAACTACGACTGAGACGTTTTCTTCACCGCGGACCGACGTTTACTGATGTACGTTGCTACCGCTCCACGAGTCGATGGGTTTTCGTAGGCACTGAGTAGGCTCGTCGCCCCGCGCTTCTGCCAACTCGACAGTATCGGAGTTTTCTTTTTCTCACGCGCGCACAGTTCGTCAACCCTCTTGCGCACGTCTTCCTGTGAAAGGTTTGGATCATCTGGAAGAACTGCCCTGACCAATCGGTCTAGTGAATTCTTGCGACGTTCGGCACGCCGTGCGTAGAGCGAGGGTTGGCCCAGGGATTGTTTTCGCGCTTGTGTGAGCAAGGTGGTCAATCGGGCGAGATCCTGATAGCACCTGCTCTGCTCGAGATCCGAAAGTTCGGGCGGATGTCCCGCTAAGGTGACTTCCGAGGTCACGTTAGGGTCATCGGATTCTTTGTAGCGGACCGTCCGGCCTCCTGGCCAAAGAGCACCATCACCGACCGCCGGGAATTTCATCTTGTCGGCCTTGGCAGCGAGTTCTCTGCATTCCGGCCCAAGCAAAGCCAGAAGGCTCACAGTCTCCCGCTGGAAGTCGCGCAGTTCTTGGGCCACGGTTATTCGGTTCTTGTCTGAGTAGGCAGCCCCGCGCCGGATAAGGTCATCGAGTCTTTCCAACAGAGAATTTTTCGCGCTCTGCGCAACGGGCCAGGAAAGCAACCCGGACCGCAGGGACGTCAGATCATCGCTCATGGCAACTCCTCGTCAACGATTTCTTCTGCGATTTGCCTTGCATCGTTCTCGGATTCGTCATCGGTGCCTGTGAGTTCGGATTCCAGAGCTTTGCGGACCTGCTCTTGCAATTCGCGCTGCCACGCAAAATCCAACCATTCGTCGCGCGTGATCTCATCCTCGCGGAACAGTTCGGACAAATAGCTTGAAACATGCGCTACGCCCGCCGCGACAATATTACCCTTTCGAATCCGGCGGAGTATTGCGTCAGCGCGCGCCTTGGCCTCACGTTCTTCCCGTGCGCGCCGTTCTGCGTCTCTGACCCGTTCCGCTTCGACGCGCTGCCTCTCTTTCTCTCGCTCTGCCGTCTTGCGTTGTTCTACCGCCTTCACCATTGGTTCGACCGCAGCGGAAACGGCCGCTCGCAATTCCCAGTCACTTGCGCTCGTGGGCACCAGAGCAAGCGCGGATCGTGCGCTCGCCGCCGCTCTTGCCTTTTCTGAGTCCGTCGCGCCGCTGGGCAGCCCTGATGTCATCGTCAGCTCGATTAGCTCCTCGCGCCTTTGTCCAGCCTGACGCTCGGATTCCCACGGCGCACAGATTCTCGAAATGGTGTCGCCCAATAGTCGCGGCATCAACTCGGCATCCCCAGGATCGCGCACAGAAATAGTCTCCTCTACCGCCGCGAGAACCATCTGACGTTGCTCATACGAAAGCCAAGCCGGAAAGCAATCTGTCGCAAATGAGACCCAGCGCCTCAGAAATTCGGCACGTCTCCGCTGGGCCTCGGCCTCGCGTTGCTCACGCTCGCGTCGTTCCGCATCGCGAGCGGCCCGTAGCCGAGTTTCTTCCAAGGCGCGTTTGTCCGCGAGTACCTGCGCTCGCTTCGCGCCGTCAGTCCGTCGCTCGGCTTCGGCGTCCTCTTGGCTAAGTTTCCGAATCTCCCGAAGCGCGCGTGTTTCTTGGAGTTGGAGCGACAGCTCCTCGACTCTCTCACGTTTGCTTTGCAGCACGCTCGACGCCGGAGCCTGTGGAGCGAGAGTTTCGCGGCGCAACAGTCTGTCCACATCGGCCCTCAACACGCGCATGTGATCCCCCGGAGTGCGTGAGGATGTCAGTTGCCCCTCGGCAGCCATCCGTTTGATCGTGCGTACCGAAAGTCCGGTCAGTCTCTCTGCTTCAGAAACTGAAATCCAGTCACTAGACCCTGCCATAGATCAACTCCTGCCAGTTTGCCACGTGATTTGCCGAGCCGTTTGCCCACCCTGTCTATCCACGTTTCCCACGGCGGCAGCCAAGACCGTGCGTCTCGCTTTTCGCAACCTAGTCTGCGAGTCCATCTTCAACGGCAATTCGAGCAAGGCTCTCGACAAGTCTCACGTCCTTTGAAATTCGGACGTTGTCCTCACGATTGTCCGGATCAATGACGGGCTGATGAAAGACGTGCGCGATGGCGCAACGGCCGCTGTAATCGAGATACTCGGCTACGTTCGGATTGACCGCCACAATCTCTGCCGCACGCTGACTATCGTAAGTTCGTGCAGCATTGTTGTTGATCCAGTCCCATCTGTCCTTCTTGTCGGGTATCGCTACTTCTAGAATCTTCCAGTAGCTCAAGTAAGCGTAGAAAACGCTGTCCGCGTTCTTCCCCTCTTTGTAAAGTGCTAAAGCGAGATTCCGTCTTGCCGACGAGCCGGGCTTGTAACCCGTCAAAAGATAAGCTGGGTTGACCTTGATTCCGCCGCTCATTCGCGGTCCCCACGTTAGCGGCAGCGTTCTCTTAAGACCTCCGATTCCAAAGCCTTTTCTAATGGGTGCGTGATGGCTCCACACAAGGCAGCTCAGCAAGCGGTTCACCGCCTCGACAGCACTGGGGTCCTCCAGGTCTTTGCAGCCAACACTGAGAAGCGCCTGACTCTCAGGTGTGCCATTTATCCAGCGGAATGTCCGTCCTTCGAAGGGGAAATAGATTTCTTCCTCATCCCCGATCACGAGTCCCGAATCCAATGTGTGGTCCAACTGGAATGGGCATTCGGCATCCAGTCTATTCTCGCGCTGCTTGTATTTTTCGATGCGCTCTGACCATGGGTCCCGGTCCAAGTTGTCGGTTAGGCGTGCCAACACTTGCTCGGCGAGCCACTCTGGATCGCAGAGAATATCAAGAGGTCGCCAGCGGACCGTTCTTACCTGATGAAACTGCATCCTGTGCCAACGAGGAGTCAGCATTCCAGACTCTGGTTCTGCGATGAGGAGCCGCAAACAGCCGGGGTAGCTAGCTGAGTTGGCCGCAAAGTCTTCGGAAATTGCAAACAACGCGAAAACGTTGAGAATTTTCCTAATCGGCCCATAACCCCGCATGACTGCGTCAGTGACAAAGTCGAGATGCGTCTCAGGCAGAGTCTTCGCTCCGATTATTTGGATGAGAATACCGTCACGGTCGTGGTAGTAGTAATTCCCGTCCTCTCCCTTGAAGACTCCCCTCTGCTCGGCATCCTGCCTATGCCATGATTTTCTCCAGCCACTGAGGTTATCGATCGTCCCGAGGAGAAACTCTTCGATTCTTCGCCAAGCATCCCCGTGCGGCCTTGCGGTCATCAACTTCAGCAACTCGATGAGATGGGCCTCAAGATTTTCGAAGTCCGAAAACTCGCCCGCGTAGTACGTTAGGTAATTCTTTAGGAGGGCATACCACGTTGACTCCGGCAAGACAGTATATTGGCCACCCACAAGGCCCTTTCGAATCAGGGAGTCGAAGACCTCCGAAATCGACTGCCCTTCTCCTAACCTCGTCAGAACCTCTTGAGCATTTTCGTAGAGTGAGTTTGGTAGATCGACGCGCGTTCCGCTTACGAATCTCAAGAAGGGGGACGTTCGAGGATCGTGATCGCTCATGTGACCCCCCGGACCAAGATTTGGGCAAACTTGAGCAAAGAATCTGCTCTTTGTGCCTTGATCTTCGCCCGGTCGTGGGGGGAAGCGCAACAGAAACGCGAGACTTTAGAGTCAACCTCCGGTTGACCTTTCAAGCTCATAACCCGGAGGTCGTCGGTTCAAATCCGACCCCCGCAACCACTTCTGTTTCTAGTTCTGATCCTGAGTCAAATCCTAAACCGGTCGGTCCGCGTTAAGTAAATTCCAGTCCCGCATAAGCGGGACATGAATAAATTGGTAGCGGGTGGCCGCCGTGAGCGCTGGCGCCCGGGCTCTTGGGGCTGGCAAAAGCTCAAACGAAAACAGCCTCTGCGTCCTGAATCGTGTCGTAGGGATGGATAAGCTGATCGATGTGCATCATCTCGATCAGCGCGCGCGCCTGATCGCTCATCGCGGCGAAGGCAATCTTGCGGCCTGCCTTGCGCGCGGCCACATGAACACCAACGAGCGCTCCCAGCCCTGCCGAATCTATGAAAGGCACGCCAGCAAAGTCGACGATCACGACGGGAGAGGGCTCGGAATGCAGGGCATCCTGAAGTTTGAATGCTGTGTGAACGGTCAGCGGGCCTCTGAGCGACAGAATCGTCTGCCCACGCGCCCCCTTGGAGACAAGTATCTGCAAGTTGTCCAATGTCATTGGGCGGAATTTTAGCGGAAAACCAGCCTGGTTCATGTTAAAAGATGGGACCCGTGTGCGCTCGCGACACGCTTGTCCGAGGGCTATCCCTCGCGGTTTCAACGAGCCGATTAGGATGCGAAAGTCCGAAAGAATGCAAAACAATGCACACGCTTTCAGGGGGTGCTACAAGCCGCATACCGGAACAGTGCAAATAAAGGACTTGCAGCTGCATATCGCGTCTCAAATTGGCATTTAGCGTGCTCAAGTTGATCCGATGTAATTTCCGGGAGATTCCTGTGAAACCAAGACGATTGCTGTGGGTGGTTGCCCTAGTGGCTCTGTTCGGGTTTGCAGCGAAGGCAGACAGCGCGAACGACCCAAAAGTCATCCTCCAACTCAGTGGCGGAACAGGATCGCCCGTGTGCACCAGCAGCACCTGCGATCTCGGAACGATAAACTACTCGAGCTTAAACGGTTTCAGCGGCGACTTAGATACGACCAAGGAGGTCACCGAAATCGACCTCTTCGTGGACAACTCCCCTCTGCCCCCTAGCGACTTTACATGCGAATCAACCGATTTTGCTTCATGCTCGGTTAACGAAGTGTCGGATCCGGATCACACATATGATCTTGAGTTCATTTGGGATTGCATGTGTACCACTAGCTCTTGCGGCATTCCTCCTGGGGATTATCATTACCACATTACCGTGGCTCCAGAGCCTTCGACGGTTGGCCTGCTTTTGGGCGGCTTGGTTCCTCTTTTTCTAATCGGCAGGAAGCGCTGGACTAACCTTCGCGCTGTTTAAGGTTTCTTGGCGGAATACTTCCTGACCAATTCGGCAAATTCCGGATTGCCCTGAAGGCTTGCCAAGTCAGGGTCTCCCCCTGCGTAGTCGGCCGGATAGTGCTTCTCTAGGGCGGCGCGAAGCGCCTTGAGCGCATCGCTAGTATGGCCCAAAATCGCTTCGATTTCCGCTTCTGTGTACATGCAATCGACGTTGTCGTGGTCGATTGCGAGCGCCCTGTGGATTGAGTTCATTGCTTCCTGGGCGTTCCCTATCTTGGCGTAGGCAAGCGCAATTTCGGCCATCACATTTGCATCTCTCGGATTCGTCTCCAATTCCTTGTACCCAAGAGAGATTGCCTGTTGATAGGCCGCGCGGGCCGCATCCTGATTCCCTGCTCCACGATAGGCATCGGCCAGATTGACTCTGGTCACAGTGTCGTTAGGGTTGAGGGCCACAGCCTTCTCAAACATGTCGGCGGAGTTCGAATACTGTTTCAGGAAAAAATAGGCCGTTCCAAGGTTCGAGTCGGTGGCATAATTCGGCTCAATTTGAAGAGCTTTCTGAAGGTATGGGACGCACTCCTGGTACTTGCCCTGTTGGAGATACACGTTCCCGATATTCTCATACCCGGCGTCAATGTCCGGCTCCAGCACGGTTACCTGCTGGAACGCTTGCAAAGCCCTCGAATAATCTCCTAGCCGAAAGTAAGCACTGCCCAACGCGTCTTGGTTCATCCAGAAATAGGGGTTCAGCTCGGCGGCCTTTTGAAACGCCTCAATCGCATGCGCGCCGTCACCACTCGCCAAATAGGCGGTTCCCAGCCGGCGATAGGCGTCATCCGAAGTAGGCTGCAAGGAAAGCGCGCGCTTCAGCTCGGATATCGCCTCCGCGTACTTGCCGGTGGAGCTATAGACCGTGCCCAGCACAGAATGAACTTCCGGCAGTTTGTCATTGAGCTGCTGGGCTTGCTGGGCAGCTGCAAGCGCCTTTTGCGTCCACAGGCTATCCTTTTTAATCGCTTGCATCCTCAGGCTGGCGTCGGCGATACCGGTATAGGCGAGGGCAAAACTTGGATCCTTTTTCAAGGCCTGATTGAAGAAATCCATGGCTGACTCGATGCTCTTCGAGTCGTGGCCGCGCAATGAATCGCGCCCGTGAAGATAGAGATCGTAGGCCTCGACGTTCTCCGTGGGCCGCTCGGCTGCGTGGGCCAGTTCTTCATTGCTTGGATTGACGGCGAGCGCAGTCACGAGCTGCGCCGAAATCTGATCCTCGATAGAGAGCAAATCCTTTGTGACGCCGGAAAATTCCTGGCTCCAGGTTCGCTTTCCGCTCGTCGCGTCATCTAGGTTCACAATGATGCGCATCTTGTCCGGCGAACCTTGCACCATCCCGGTGATGATCAGGTTCGAGCCGAGCGCTCGCGCAACCTTCTCTGTCGGGTCCTTGTCGGAAACCTTTTCAACCGCGGAATTCGGAGCCAGGTGGAGTCCCTGCAACTGAAACAATTTCGCGGATAGCGCTTCGTTCAATCCTTCCGCTACATACCCGAGCGCCTTTTCATCGCCTAGAACGCGAAACGGTAGGACCGCCACGAATCTTCCTTGCGTGAGGGAAGGAATGCCGGAGACGCTCGGAACCGCTTCCCCGGCTCCCTTGCCTAAAATCAGATGCCTCGTTTGCGGAATGGCGAACGCGAGAATCACGAGTGCTAGAAGCCCGGCGACCGCCCAAATCCAGCGCTTCCCGACAACGCTGGGAATCTCGATATGAACCCTGCGGGCAGCCCCCGCGGGAACGGCACCCGATCGCTGCCCCTGCAAGTCCAGCAGAATTTCATTCGCGTGCTGATAGCGCGTCCCCGGATCTCGTTCCAGGCAGCGCATCACGACCGCCGCGAACCACTCCGGCAATTCGGGGTTGATCAACTTCGGATTCTTCGGGATCTGCTGAATTCGCTGATACATCAACTTCAGCGTGGTGTCGCCGGTGAACGGCACATCTCCGGTCGACATCTCGTACAAGATGAGCCCGTAGGAATAGATATCGGATCGCTGATCGGCGGGATTGCCCTCGACCTGTTCAGGAGACATGTAGCGCGGCGTGCCCATGAACGCGCCGGTCATGGTCATTCCCGCGTCGTCCTCGAACGACTTCGCCAGGCCGAAATCGGAAACATACAGGTGATCTTCTTTGCCGACGAGAATGTTTTGAGGTTTGAGATCCCGATGGACAACACCTTCGGCGTGCGCCGCGGCCAAGGCTTCCGCCAGCTGCCGGGCGAAATTCAGGGCGCGATCGAACGGCAGCTTCGGCGTATCGTGCAGAATTTGGTGTAGATCCTGGCCTTCCACGTAGGCCATGGAGATGAACTTCACCTCACCCACTTCGCCCATGTCGTGGATGCGCAGGATATTCTTGTGCGAGACCTTGCTTGCGAGCAGCAGCTCCTGCTTGAAGCGCCGCAGCGCTTCATCGCTGCCCATCATGCCTTGGCGGACAACCTTGATTGCCACTATGCGGTCGAGTTGCTTATCAAACGCCTTGTAGACGCGCCCCATGCCTCCCTGGCCGAGGACCGACTCAATCCGATAGCGGGTCCCAAAGTCGCTGCCTACGGAAAGCGCGCTGGCGTCGACAATTCGGATCGTCACCGCATCGCTAACCGGCATCGGCGTGCCGCAGTGAGAGCAGGACTCCGCGAAATCGGGATTTGCTGTGCTGCAATGGGGGCAATTCATACCGAGAACTTGGGCGCCGGCCTGCCCGCAACTAATAGTGAAGAAAAGCACCTACGCGTTGCATTAAACATTTCCAACGCGGCCTTCGGCGAACCCTCTTAACTTCTTGCCAAAACGGATAAATGCGGAAGAATGCGTTACGGGAGACCGAATTATCCGGCATACCCTGCCGAGGCGCAATCAGAATGTTGTCTGTGCTGTGGCAGAAGTAAACCGGCCGCGAGATTTGTCAACCTTTCGGGCCGTACGCTAGCTGCGCGCTCCCGCGTGCGGGCCCCTATATTGGATCGTGACCATTGTGATGTCGTCCGACTGGGGCGCGCCTGCCGTGAACTCCTTTACGCCATCGCGGATGGCATCGGCGAGACTCTCAACCGTGCCGCCCTTGAATTCTTCGAGCACTAGCCGCAGCCGAGCCTCCTCAAACAGCTCGGAATGCGCATTGGCCGCCTCGGAAACGCCGTCACTGTAAATCACGAGAAAGTCGCCCTCCTCCAGCTTGGCGGAGGCGCTCGCATATTCTGCTTCCGCGAACATGCCCACCGGCAAATTCGCTGAGACGAGCCCTTCAACCGCCCCTGTGCGTCGCCGGATCAGAGGCGGCACGTGCCCGGCGTTGACATATTCGAAGTGGCCCGATTGATCCAGCACGCCGTAAAACACGGTCGCATAGCGGTCGTCGCCGCTCCGCTCGCAGAGGTACTGATTGACGCGCGAAAATACGCTGGGAAGCGCGATGTCCATCGACGCCGTCGTGAAGAAAATTCCTTGCAGCAATGTTGCGAGCAATGCCGCCGAAATTCCCTTCCCCGACACATCGCCCACAAAAAAGCCGTGTCTCCCGCCTCCCAATTCGATCACGTCGAAACAGTCTCCGCCGACGGAAAGGCAAGCGAGCGTGGAGCCGGCCACCGCGAGATACGGCAGATCGGGCATCGATTTCGGCAGCAGCCTCTGCTGAATCTGGCTCGCGATTTCGATTTCATGGTCGAGCCGCGCCTTCGCTCGCGCGGCAGAAAACAAGCGTGCGTTTTCGACCACCGTCGCCGCTTCGCGCGCCAGCGTTCGAAGCACCTCGCGATCGAGCGCGGAGAACGAGCTTGAGGGAGCATGGCTATCGAGGTAGAGCACTCCCAAAAGTTCGGTTTGCCGCGACGCGATCGTCGCGTCGAGCGCCTCGATCACAGGTAGTTTGTCGATCGGAATCGCGACCACCGTGTGCAGGTCCAGACGCATCATGCTGCTATCAGGGGGGGTCGTCCGCGTCGGGCTGGCGCCAACGCTGGCTCCTTCGTCACTCACAATCAACTCGCGTCGCGACGTTGCGACTCGCTTTACGATGCCTTGTGAGACTTGCACTTCTTCTGGACGCACCGTTCCTCGCTGCGCATTCCGGGCGACGATCGTTTCCAGCTCACCTTGCGGATTCTTGAGCAGCAAGACGCCCCGCTCCGTCCGCGTCACCGCGATGGCTGCGTCCAACACAACGGTGAGAACGTCCTCCAGCGAAAGTCCCGAGCCGAGCGTGCGCGCTACTTCCAGCAGAACGCCCAGATGATGAAGTTCGCGCGGGCCAGCCGCCGACGGCGCCGGCGCTTCAATCCGCTCGACGAGCTCCTCGATCGTCGCGCCCTCGCCGACGAACATGAGTTGATACGAATCGGGCACTCCAAAGTCGATCTTGTCGCTGGGCTTGAGCTCATGTCGGAGAATTTTTTCGCCGTTGACGAACGTTCCATGGCTGCTGCCCATGTCTTCGAGCACCAGCTTGCCGTCGTCGGTCAGGATCTGTGCCTGATGGCGGCTGACGCGGCTGTCGCGCAACGTCAATTCATTCCCCGCCTGGCGGCCGATGCGAAATGGAAATGTACCGATTATGACGTCCCGGCGGATGCCGTTCGGTTCAACGACGACGAGTCTGGGTCCCCCGGGCACGGACCGCTGCACCTCAATTGGAAGGGTCGTGAACCACTGTGACGAACGCCCCTGAAGCTCTACGCACATGGTAGAGCAAACTCGCGAGCGAAGTAAACCCCGGCCCGCGCGGGAACGCGAAGTGGAGTTTTCGCCTCCAGCGAGTCCAGTATCCCGAAATTGGCATCAACGTCCTGCAGGAGCGTTTCTGACTGCTCCGAATTTCATCCGGCTCGTTTCTTGGAGGCCCGATCGGGATCTGCAGAAGCGCGCCTTTCTCAGATTTTCCGGTCGCGCGTTTTGCGAGCAGATTGGCGCGTTCTGCAAGTGCAGCCGTCCGTTTGTGCCGCTACACTCGTCTCGTGAAACTTTGGCCGGGCAAATCGGAACAGCAGAAGGCTCGGCTCACCGAAGAAATTGCAAGTGGAGTCATGCGCGTTCCTCATTACGGCGAGGAGTCGGTTTCGCTGGCGATCGAGGAAGTCAAATAGGAAGATTGGGTGGAGAAAGTCTACAAACCGGGCATTCACGACAAGTGGGACGAGCTATACAAGAAGCCCGGATACAATCCGTTCGAATAGCGCGAGAATTACGAGTACCTAGAGGGAGATACGAAATGCAAAAGCGCAAACTTGGAAAAAGCAACCTAGAAGTGTCGGCCATCGGGCTCGGCTGTATGGGAATGAGCTTCGGCTTCGGCCCGCCCGCCGACAGGCGGGAAATGATTTCGCTGATCCGCGCGGCCGTCGAGCGCGGCGTCACATTCTTCGATACCGCCGAGGTGTACGGCCCATTCGCGAACGAGGAACTCGTGGGCGAGGCTCTCGCTCCAGTCCGAGGGCAAGTGGTGATCGCCACGAAGTTCGGATTCGATCTCGATCCCAACGCTCGCGAAGCCCAGCCGGGTTCGGTAGGACTCAATAGCCGGCCCGAGCACATCAAGCAGGTCGCCGAAGCGTCGCTCAAGCGCCTTAGGACCGATGTCATCGACCTCTTCTATCAGCACCGTGTCGATCCGAACGTTCCGATCGAAGAAGTCGCCGGAGCAGTGAAGGATCTGATTCAGGAAGGCAAAGTGAAGCACTTTGGACTTTCGGAAGCAGGCGTGCAAACCATTCGTCGCGCACACGCCGTCCAGCCGGTCACGGCGCTGCAAAGTGAATACTCACTT
>Ga0187781_10001486_pt1 | contig 17723 bp, 15 predicted proteins | sample 0715_SJ02_MP02_2_FD_132447 | JGI IMG/M metagenome (GOLD analysis project Ga0187781, IMG submission 132447) | Tropical peat soil microbial communities from peatlands in Department of Meta, Colombia - 0715_SJ02_MP02_20_MG | ecosystem: Environmental > Terrestrial > Soil > Wetlands > Peat | place... | reverse complement strand
TGCGAGCTGCAAAATCATTCGAGGGAAAAGGAGTGCGGTCATGATCGGTAATAGAAGAGCTTTGATTACACCGTTGTTGGTGGCGGTGACGTTATTTGTCGGAGAAGGCGTGTTCGCGCAGAAGCCCGGGCCGACGCCGCAGCCACCGCAAAACATGCCGATACCGACAACGAGAGACTCAGCTTCGCAGCCGAATGAGACAGTCCAACAGGCGCCGCCCAGCAAGCAAGAGAACAAGGCCATAAAGGCTTTTCGAGACACACCGGATGGCGAGGCAGATAAGAAAACTCAGCTGGGCGAGGATTTCATTAACACTTACCCGCAGAGCCGCTACCGACCGGAAGTTGTGAACTGGCTCGCGCGGGCCTATCTGGTAAAAGGACAAGTGGAGAAGCTGCAGGCCGAAGGCGATAAAGAGATGGCGTTGACGCCCAGCAACCCGGTGTCACTGGCGGTTCTTGGCTCGAACCTCTCTCGCGCGGTGACTCCCAGCACCCCGAATATGGGAAAGTACCTGGACCAGGCAGAAGCCTATTGCAAGAAATCGTTGGAAGTCATGGCCACCGCGAAAAAGCCCGATGACTTGTCAGAATCCAAGTTTACCGAGGCAAAAAACCAGACCTCGTCCGTGGCCTATAGCGGACTCGGGACCGTGGCGTTCCGGCGGCAAAAGTATACAGATGCCATTTCCAACCTGGATCAGGCAGTGAAAATAGGCGGGAACGTCGATCCGGTGAACTATTACCTGCTTGGAAAGGCAAATGAAGCCGCAACGAATTATGACCAGGCATTAGCCGCATACACAAAATGCGCCGCGATTCCCGGCGGAATGCAGGCAGCGTGTCAGTCGTCCATTAGTGACGTGAAGGCGCACGGGGCGGTTCTACCGAAGTAACATCATAAGGCGCGGGTGAGCCGTCGAGCTCTGCCGTTTCTCTGTGACGGCAATCAAGGCAGAGGATAGGAATCGGGAAAGCCCGTGACCAGGAACTTGCCGTCAGGCGCGCGCTCGAGCGAGGGTGCGTAGAGCCCGAGGTTGTCACGTCGCCACCACATGCCGGTGGCGCGCTTTGTGGCCAGATCGGTAAACCAGTACTGCCAGAGGACGGCGCGCACTTGCTTCGGCGGATTGTTGGGAAAGGGATTCGAGACGAACAGCGAAAGCACGTCTGGGTCATTGGCTAACAGAAGCTGTTCAGCGCGAAGCGTCCAGGGATATTCTCGCCACTCGCCAAGCGAAGCGAACCATAAATTCCAGTCAAAGCGTGGCTGATACGGCGCATAGATTCGCGGCGCCTGAGAGGGATCTTGCGGCTTGTTGCAGAACGGATAGGCTGTCCACTGCACGCCGTCGTCGGAGCCCTGAAATTCGATCTCGTAGCGTTTCCAGGTCATGCGACCGAAGAGACCGTAATGATCGGCGATGCGAAACGGGGCAAGGACGGTGACTGGTTTCGCAGGAAGCGGGACATCCCGGAAAACCTGCACGAGGAGCAGAAAAACGTAGGCGTAGAAAAGCCAGCCTAAAAGGAAGGCCGCAAGCCAAAGACAGGACGCGGAGACAATTTGGCGAACTTGCGTGGCCATGGGCGGAACTGGGCTGGGTGGTGGTTCTTCAGCTGATGGCTCAACAGAGGTGCAAGTTGTGGGGACCTCTCTGGAAAGTGCGAATTTGACCGACTTTTGCTGTGGACTCGGTGGAGATTGCTTCAGGTTTTCTCTTACCGGGATAGCCCAGTATCTTGGTAAGAACTGTAATACGAAACGATCGTCCAGCAGCAAGAAGCCAAGCGACAAAACGATGTAGTTCAAGAAGGCGTAGTTAGCAGTCAGGATGATATTGACCTGAAGAAAAGTGACCACGCAGAAACAGAAAATCCGGAAACGACGCGGAAGAAAGAGCATCCAAACGAGCAGGAGCTCGACAACGAGCGTAAACGCCGCAGCGGACGCATGGAACCAGTGCGGCAGATGCTGTACATACCAGCCAATCCATGTGGGCAAAGGGCCATTTTGGTAATACTCGTCCATGGCGGTCAGATCGCGCCAGGAAGGGTCGCCGCCAAAATACTTGGCGACTCCCGATTCAAAATAGATTGAGAACCAGAGAAGCTGCAGCAGGAACAGGCTGGCACGCGAAGGAGGCTCCGAAACGCACCAGCCGGGACGAAACCCACGAGGGGCAAAGAAAAAAGAGAGGAAGCCAGCGGAGAGAAGCATGCCGTCAGACTGATAACTGGAAAAATCCTGAGCGGCGGCAATGAAGGAAAGAAAGAGGACAAAGCAGATCACCAGCATGCCGCGCGGCCAGAGGTTCAAAAAGAGCAGTAGCGATGCGATCATCCCGATCCAGCAGAGGGCCATCAGCGCGCGGTCACTGCTGCTCAGCCAAAGCAGCGTTGGCGCAAACCAGTAGCGCGAGGAACCAAAATACTGGGCGACGGTGCGCAGATACTCTCCGGCAGGAAGAAGGCCTACCGGGCCGAGCAGGCCGCGAATCTGGAACACGAGCGAGTAGAAGACAGAAAAATAGATGAAGCCCAGCGCGCGAAGAAAGAGCCAACGTGGCAACAGATAGCCTGGAGGTCCCGCAGGTCGTGGACCGGCGAACCAGCGGACGAAGTTCGGCGCCCAGGGATTCATCGGGACAGATGATAGCGCGAGGCAGCACGTTCGGGTGGAGCGGCGCGGGATTATCCAGACGTTCGTGACGCGAGAACAAGCTACTTCGAAGTGGGCGAGTTGGGAATGTGGAGAGAGCAGGTGCCGTCTTCACAGAGCGAGGAGTTCCAACGATAGCGGTTGCGGGCAACCCAGCCGTAGATCTTTGCGGATAGCCAGCGGATCCCAGGAACAAGGAGAAGCCAAGCGACCAGATTCCAGCCCGGGAGAAGCATGCCGATTTGCGCCCAAGCTTCCGCGCCGCTCCAAACTTGGCCGAGCGGGTCAACCGCCTGCATCCAGCGCATTGCTGCTTCGCGATCGACCTGGGGAAAGCGCGTTTGTGCGGCAGGGTCGTGCAGGTCCAGCAACTCAATTCGCTGATGCGGGTCAAATCGGCGCAGGCGCGACACGCTAGCGCGGCACAGGCTGCAGGACCCATCGTAAAGGACTGTGAGGTCAGGCATGTTCGTTCGCCGCTCCGCGCTTTTCTATTCTGTTTGATTCTTCAGGCTTGGTTTAAGACACAACCAGGAAGTTCGCTGAATCAGGCCTGCGAATGCTTTCGCGCTCTTGTCAGGCGAATATCCCGAACGATTCCCCCTCCGAGAATTAGCATGATCGGATAATCGATCATGAAGAGTTGAACTTCGAGAAGCGCGGGATGCAAGTTGGGACTGACGAAGTGGGCGGCGGAAAGCATGACGCCCGTTACGAGAATAAGAAGCAAGCTGAGCAGGACAGTGGAAGCAATCTCGCTTCCTTTGGCCAGGAGACCGACCAGGAAACCAATGAAGAGACAGAACAACAGTTGGCCAGCCAAGATGCTGGTATTGATCCAAAACACATAGGAATACCAGTCAGCGTGGTACGGAGTGACGTGGTTCCTGATGAGATGCAGGATTGCGAACTGCGCATGTTCTGGCAGCCAAGGAACAAAGCTGAGTAGGACAAATCCCACGATCACAGCGCCTGTTACAGACAGGGGTGAAGTGCGTAAAGAGACGAAAGCCAACTTTGCAACGGATTTCAGGGCCTGGCGCCAATACCAGCGGTGGGCGGCGCGAGGCCCGTGTTGAAATGCCAACGTAGAGAATTCCTCATGCAAGTCGCCTAGAACCGATTCGGCTTGATCGTAAGGCGCAAACATTTCGAGAAGCCATGTGGCGGGGCGAGGAGGCCGAAAGAACGAGTGCGTACTCATGTGCAATACCTCTCTAGGGAACGGACACCCACGGTCATAGACTGAAACGCCTTGAGCGTGCGCTGGATGGCAAGGATTCCTTTGCTAGACACCCGGAAAAAGCGCTTCGAACGACCACCACGTTCAGGCGTGGGATCCCCGAGATAGGAAGTGACGTAGCCTTTGGCTTGCAGGCGATCGAGGGTAGCATAAATGGCGCCAATGGAGACGTCGCGATCGATGCGGGATTCGATTTCGCGGCGCACCGTGACGCCGTAAGCGTTGTCTCCAAGACGCAGAAGTGCCAGAAGAACGATGTGCTCGAATTCGCCGAGGAAATCGTGGGAAGGCATTAGATATACATTATAGAGGAAACTGCTTGACATACATAGTCCTGGTATCTGGCGGCTGCGGCGCGGAGACCCTTCCTAGCTATAGCTCGATATAGATCAAACAACCTGACGAAGGCCGGGGGGAATCGGAGAGAACCTTCGAAGAGAAATTTCTCGCTCCGGGGACTCCGCTCGAAGACGATGGGTGGACCCGAGGGCTATCCACATTCACAGATGGCGTTGCGACCGACCCGACAGTCGGGTTCGTGACTGGGTGACCCCGCAAAAGTTGACGCGCTCCAAGAAGTTCGTACTGGGACTACCCTGGGTCATTTCATAGAAGAATGGGAATTTCGGGAGCAACTTTTCTTAAGACTTCGGGTTGGGGACGGGAACTGCAGGTGGGGCCTGGGTGTGTCACCTTCCGCAGCGTTTGGGCCTCCCTGCCGGAGAAAGCGGCTAACTCGCCTGGCCGTGGATCAGTAACGACAATCTGGAGGATGAACATGAAACGACTCATCGCCATGATGGTGAGTGCGGTGGCGCTACTGGTGTGCGCAGCAGTGGTCCATGCCCAGGACACACTCGTGCCCGCCGGAACGCTTCTGCAATGCACGATGGACGAACCCAACTTCTCTTCGGCGACAGCGGCAGTAGGCGACCCCGTGTTGTGTCATCTGCGGACGCAGCAGGAGTTCGGCAAACCACTGTTTCCGCGAGGGAGCATGCTCGGTGGGCACCTGGAGGAAGAGAAGGAGCCTGGACATTTTGTGGGAAAAGGCTACCTGAGGATCACGTTCGACCGGGTAATCCTGCCAAACGGTGATTTGCCGGTTCCCGCAAAGGTGATCCAGGCACGCGGTTACAAAGTGGATAAGCAAGGTGCGATCGACGGCAAAGGCCATGCGACCCGAGACGTCGTGGAATGGATGATTCCGCCACTCTGGCCCTGGAAGGTCGTGAGCCTGCCGTTCCGGGGGCCTAGGCCGACGCTGAAGGGCGAAGAGCCGCTGGAGTTGCGGTTGATGGATGACATCGTGATTCCACAGCACATAGCGCAGGTTATGCACCCCGATCGTCCGCCGACGGCGATCATCACGCGGCCGAGCGCCTACACTGCTCCCGCCACGCCGACTCCTGCGGTCCCACCTCCGGTGGCACAGCCTCCGGCGGATGAGCAGCCTCCCAATCCGATGCATTTGGCCGTGCTGAAGACGGCGAACGTCTCGGACGTGGCGCAGTCGAGCAGTAACGCTGACATCCCGCAAGGCCGCGAGCACTTCACCATCCTGGTGCTGAAGTCCAACCAGATCGTGGAAGCGGTGAAGTATCATCGGGAAGGCGACTATCTGATGGTCGAGGACCCGCAAGGCCGGACGGGGTCGGTGCAGGTCAAAGATGTCGATTGGCGGAAGACGTCAGAGATGACCGCAGAGGTGCGTTCGGTGGACACACCAGAGATGATGCGGCAGACCTACTGAAACGCAAAATCTGGGGGGATTTGAAGGCATTTGACGGAAGCTGTCGCGAGTCGCGATGGCGGGGGACCGGTGTGCGAATGCAGAAGCGGCAGTCGGGCTGCCGCTTCTGCGGTTGAGAAATTGGCTACACTCCGAAATGCGAGTGGTCGGCTCCCGCGCTCCCCTGACAAGGCGGACTAGGACGGTTTCTTGTGAGCCGGGGTCTTCGCGACGGTGCCGAGTTCACTGAGCTTGTCTTCGGCCATGGCTCTGTAGGGGCTGTCGACAGATGCAGCTTCGGTGAAGGCCTTCGTGGCTTCGGCGGTTTTCTTCAGATTCAGATAGGCGAATCCGAGCCGGTATTGATTCCTGGCGTAGAGTCCGGCGTTGGACTTTAGCAGAGTGCTGGCTTTGGCGAGGCTATCGACGGCTTGGGCACTCTGTTTCTTCTGAAGACTGACCTGCCCTTCGCTGCTCAGAGCCCATCCCTTCTGGATGTTAATTTTCTTTTGCCATTCCTCAGCGGAGATGTTGTCCGGTTTCTTGAGCGTGTCCGCGAGCGAAGCAGCCTTCTTGGCGTAGGTATCAGCCTTGTCGAGTTGCTCGCCTTTCTCGCTGTAATCGTCAGCAAGAAGCAGGAGGACATCGATGTTGTCGGGATCCTTGGCTAGTATGCCGTTGGTCACCTCGAGCATCTTGGGACGATTTTGTGCCTGCAAGTAAGCCGTAGCGGCGACGGTGAGGGCCTGTTCCGCTTCCGGTGTATTCGGATACATCTTGGAGAAGCGTACGAGGTAATCGGCTCGCTTGGCAGGGTCCTTGGCGTTGTAAGCGCCGCCGAGGAGGGCTTCTTCGACGTAGTCCTGATCATCCCTTAGAGCGACGAGCTTTTCGGTCCGGATGCGGGACCAATCGTCGGGATTTGTACCCTCCGGAGGTGGAGCGGCCTTGTAATTGGCGAGGATCGAGTTGGCCTTCTCGCCGTAGGTGAAGAGCTTCACATGGTCGCCCTTCTCCGCAGCCGCACGCACCATATTGACCGCGTTGACATAGTTGTTCGGATCCAAAGCAAAGAGCTTCTCACCGTATTCGAAGGCTTTTTCGTATTGCTTGGCGTTTAGGTAGTAATTGACATACTGCTCGTCGGCGACAATCTGAAAATCGGGTTCGGGATTGGCTTTGGCGAAGCTGTCGATCAAGGCGAGCTTTTGAGAAGGATCGGCCGCATTGATGGCGTTGAGCTGATGATCGGCGTTCGATCCGGCAGGAATCATTACGTTCTTGCCAAGTTGTGCTTTGCAAGCGGGAGCGAGGGATGCGGAGAGCAACAACAGGGCAGTAAGAATTCGAGTGGGCGACATACTTACCTCCCATGGAGTGAAAGCAGCGGAGCGAGGAACTCTTACGTCAAATATTAGTGCGCGGCGGGGCGGGGCGCAACCGGTTCGCGTGCCGGACACGCCTGGGACTGGCACATTTGACCTGGTATGGGAGAGCGCGAGACCATCGTAGTTTTGGGGTGGAGCGTCCAGGATGATCTGGTGTTGCGTTAGGGTGGACTGGGCGTCAGGCGTTTAGCAAGCTTGAGATTTGCTGTTGTGGAGAAAAAGGAGAACAACGAATGGAAAAAGTGAATCAGGGGCTTCGGGGCCTGTGGCCGCTGGGAGCGATGCTCGTGTGTGCCACGTTGCTGGGTAGCGCGCTGATTCTACGCGCAGATGAGCCGTATGCGCGTAGCCAGGATTACGATTTGCAGCATTCGAAAGTAGCGCTGAGGTTCGATCTGGACCAAAAGAGGGTTATAGGAGACGTGACGCACACGGTATCGCCGGTGCGCGAGGGCGTCGACAAGATTGTCCTCGATTCCGTCGGACTGCAGATCCAGAGCGTGAAGGTCAACAAGACAGTGGCGAGATTCTCGACGACCGCGGACAAATTGACCGTGGAGCTGCCGAAGGCCGGCAAGATTGGCGAGAAGTACGAGATTGAGATCAAGTATGAGGGCAAGCCGACAAAGGGATTGTACTTCGTCGTCCCGGATAAGGACTATCCCAGCCGGCCAAGGCAAGTTTGGACGCAGGGAGAATCCGAGGACACGCGGTACTACCTGCCTACGTACGACTACCCGAATGACCGGCTGACGACGGAGACGATCCTGACCGTGCCGGGGGACTGGCTGACGGTTTCGAACGGGAAGCTCATTAGCACGACCGATGCTGGCAACGGAATGAAGACCTGGACGTGGCGCGAGTCGCTGCCAAGTTCGACATATCTCTTCACCGTGGTGGCCGGCGAATTTGTGGAGGTGAAGGACAGTTGGCGGAATATGCCGGTGACGTATTACGCGCCGAAGGACCGCGGAGACCGGTTGACCCCGAATTACAGCCGCACACCGGCGATGATCGACCTCTTCAGCCGGAAGCTAGGTGTCGATTATCCATGGGAAAAGTACGCGCAGAGCATGGTGGATGACTTCGTGGCCGGAGGCATGGAGAACTCGAGCGCCACTACAAACACGTCAAGCTCGCTGCGTCACCCGAAACTCGCGCCTGAATATCCGACGGACGAGGATGGATTGATTTCCCACGAATTAGGGCATCAGTGGTTTGGCGACCTGGTCACAACCAAAGACTGGAAAGACATCTGGCTGAATGAGGGATTTGCAACGTTCATGGAGACCATCTGGACCGAAGCGCACTACGGCAAGGACGAGGCGGATTCGGATCGCTGGAGCGCGGCGCGGCAGTGGTTCCAGATGAGGAATCTTTATTCCAGGCCGATTGTACGACATGACTTTGATGATACCAGCGAGTTCGATCAAAACGTGTACACGAAGGGAGGCTGGGTACTGTACATGCTGCGGCACCAGCTTGGCGAAGACGCGTTCTACGCCGGATTGAAACACTACCTCGAAGTGAATCGGGGAAAGAACGTGGTGACGGCGGATTTGGTCAAGGCAATCGAAGAGGCTACACACGCTGACGTGGATGAGTTCTTCGATCAGTGGGTCTATGGGGCAGGCGCACCGAAGTTTGAGGTCAGCTACACATACGACACGGAAAAGAAGCAGGTGTCGATGACTGTGAAGCAGACGCAGAAAGTGGAAGGAGCGGTCGGGTTGTTCCGCGTGCCCGTGGATGTGGAGATCACGAATACAACCGGGCCCAAGCTGTACCCGATTGTCGTGTCCAAGACAGAGGAAGCTTTCACTTTCCCCTCGGAAACGGCGCCTCAGATGGTGCTTTTCGATAAGGGTACGCAAGTGCTGAAGTCCATGGAGTTCAAGAAGGACAAGAAGGAGTGGGTGTATCAACTCAAGAACGCGAGCGAGCTGGCGGATAGAGCCGATGCGGCGGTGGCTTTAGCCAAGATGAAAGGCGATGACGAGGCAGCGGCCGCGCTGGGCGAAGCTCTTCGGAACGACAAGACACGAGGCGTGCGAGAAGCGGCTGCCCAATCGCTGGGAGAATTAGGCACAACCGCTGCAGCGAAGCAGCTATTGAGCGCGCTGGATGAAATCAAGGAGCCGGAGGTGCGCTCGGCCGTTGTGCAGGCACTCGGATCATTCAAAGAAAATGCGGACATTACCGCGAAGCTCGAATCGATCGCGAAGAATGATCCCTCGTTCCGTGCGCAGGCGGCTGCTTTGGCCGCGATTGGGCGGATCAAGTCGCCGAAGGCATATGAGATTCTGACCGCAGCAGTGAACGGCGATTCACCAGATGGCATCCTGCGCAATGCAGCGCTGCGCGGGTTCGGACCGCTCGGAGACGACAAGGCGGTGCCACTGCTGAGGGAGTGGGCGTCGTCGGGGAAAGATATCAACTCGCGACAAGCGGCCATCAGCAGCCTTGCGCGACTGGACAAGAACAACAAGGAGATCACCAACCAGATTGCGGGGTATCTGAGCGAGCCTCATTTCCCCGTGCGAATGTCGTCCGTCTTTGCGCTTGGTTCACGTGGCGACGCTTCTGCAATTCCAGCTCTGGAGGCGCTGCTGAAGAGCAATGATCTAAGCATCGAAATGGCTCCCATGATCAAGTCGCAGATCGAGCGGCTGAAGAATCCGGGCAAAGGCGGACCCGGGGGAATGATGGGCGAGGAGCCGACAGAGGCGACTGCGAAGGGCGGAGAAGATCAGCGGCTGAGCCACTTGGAACAGCTGGTGGAAGAGATGAACCAGCGGCTAAAGACGATCGAAGCACGCTTGCCGCCTGGACCGAAGTCGTAGAGATTACGGTTCCGAAAGAAGAACACGCAGGTCGCGCAGATTGTTGCCGGTCGGGCCAGTGACGATGGCGTCGTGCAGGCGGGAGAAGAAAGTGTAGGCATCGCTCTGCTGGAAGGCGTGCTGGGGGTCCAGGCCGAGCGACTTTGCGCGTGCGAGAGTGTTTCCGTCGGCGACAGCTCCTGCGGCCGGGCTGTTGCCATCGATGCCGTCGGTGCCGGCGCTAAACACGGTGATTCTACGGCCCGCGATTTTTTCCACACAGGCGAGGACAAAAGCGGAATTCCTTCCGCCTGTGCCATTGCCGGTCACGGGGGAGCTCACTTCTCCATCGGCGATGACGGCAACGCGCTGGCCGGGATTTTCGCGCTGCCAGACATCCAATTGCGAGAGCAGGTTGCTGACGGCCTTCTCCAGCGGCCAATCGTCAGTGGAATTGTCGCAAAATGCCAAGTAGCCGTGCGCTTCGACAGCGTGGTGTGAGGCGTGGAAGAGATCGTCCATCCCAAGTAGCAATTCGAAGTGGGCATTGGCAAAGGCCGGATGGCCCGGTTTGGGCGTTTCGGGCATGAGACTGGCATCGAGCCAGCGTTGTAGAACTTTGGGGAAACGCTGGGGTAGATGGTAATGCGCAAAAGTGCGCCGCACATCGGCGATTGTCGTGGGATCCGGAAGAGACGGGCCGGAGGCGAGAGCAGCCTCTTTCCCTACCGGGACGTCAGTCACAGCGAGAGTGATTTTCTGCGCGGCACCCGCGGCTAGAGCGAGGCGGCCTCCCTTCACGGCAGAAAGGTGACGGCGCACTGTGTTCATGGTGTCGATGGGCGCGCCGCAGGTGACCAGCGCGTGATGAACCGCTTGGACATCGTCCAGGCCCAAGGAAGGATCGAGGGGAAGCTCGACGAGAGCCGAGCCGCCGCCGGAAAGCAGGAAGACAACCAGAGTGTTCGAGTCACAGGCCTGGAGAACCCGAAGAATTTCTGTCGCGGCGCGCAAGCTATCGGCGTTCGGGATCGGGTGGCCGCCGACGAAGCAGGTGAGGTGTGGAACAAGCGTCGTGGGTTTCGTGGGCGCAGAGACGACACCTTCTACCGCCATACCAGCGGGCAAAACATTCAGGAAGCCTTGAACCATGGCATGAGCGGCTTTGCCGATGGCAATAAGGACGACGCGAGAGACACTGGTCAGGTCCAAAGAGGCCGAAGGGAGAATGAGACGAGAGTGTTCAACCGCCAGTTTGCGCTCCATCACGGAAGGAATATCGATAGAGGAGAGAGTGTGCCGGAAGATGTCGCGGGCGATTTGTTTAGTGGACGGCATGAAGAAGTCGTAAGTATTGCGTATTAGTTTTTCAGTTTCAGAGGCAGAAACCAAGCTCCTAGAGCTAACTGCATGGGTTCGTCACTGCTTCTTGAGAAGGTCCGGATTGAGCATGTTTGGCGGGCGCTGGCCCTGGAAGAGACCCACTACGTTATTGGCCGCCATGACCGCCATTTTGGTGCGCGTTTCCAATGAGGCGGAAGCTAAATGCGGGGCGAGAACGACGTTGGGTCGCTTCAGACCCGGGTGGATGAAGGGCTCATTCTCGTATACGTCGAGAGCTGCTCCAGCGATTTTCTTGTTTTCGAGAGCGGCGACGAGAGCAGCCTCATCTACCACCGGACCGCGGGAAGTATTGATGAGAAATGCAGTGGGCTTCATGCGGAAGAACTTGGGAGCGTCAAACAGGGCGCGCGTTTCCGGAAGCAGGGGCACGTGAAGGCTGATGAAATCGGAATCCGCGAGAAGAGAGTTCAAATCGCGATATTCGGCATTCACGGAGTCTTCGATGTCCTCGGGGGCGCGAACCGCGTCCGTGTAGATCACCTTCATCTGGAAACCAGAGGCGCGGCGGGCCACGGCGCGTCCGATGCGTCCGAAGCCGACGATACCCAGCGTCTTGCCCCAGACGTCCGCACCGCAAAGCTGATCGAGATTCCAGCCCTTCCAGTTGCCGGAACGAGCAAGAGCTTCACCTTCGCCGAGACGGCGGGCAACGGCAAGGAGCAGCGTCCAGGCAAAATCGGCGGTGGTTTCATCGAGAACGCCCGGCGTATTGGTGGCGACAACACCTCGCTTGGTGCAGGCGTCCACATCGATGTTGTCAAAGCCGACGGCCACGTTGGCAACGATACGGAGCTTGGGCGCGGCGCGCAGAAGTTCCCCGTTGATTTTTTCTGTAAGAAGACAGATGAGGCCCTCTCTGTCTTTGACTCGCCGAAGAAGCTCGTCGCGCGAAGGCCGTTCGCATTCGGACCAATACTGCACATCGCAATTGGCATCCAGGATTTTTCTGGCTTCTTCAAATAAAGGATGGGTCGAATAGACTTTCGGTTTCGGCATTCGCGGGCCTCAAGATTTGCTGGCCATCTACACTAACACAGCTAAAGGAAGCATCGAGGATGGCCCTTGCCACTATGCAGTGTGGGTTACTATAGTGAAGTCGTGAACCCACCGCGCGCATCGCTTTCCCCCGCCTTGGTTCGTGAAATAAAGTCCCTTCTGGGCCCAGCGAATGTTTTGGACAAACAAGAAGACCTGCTGTTGTATGAGTTTGACGGGTCCGTGGAAAAGGGCAGGCCGGACCTGGTGCTGTTTCCGCATACGACGGCGGAAGTGTCTCGGATCGTGAAACTGGCGGCGGATCACGAGGTTCCAGTGGTGGGCCGCGGCGCCGGCACAGGACTTTCGGGCGGCGCACTGGCACGCCGTGGCGGCGTGATGATTGTGTTCGCCCGCATGAACAAGATTCTAGAGATTGACATTGAAAACCAGCGAGCGGTGGTTCAGCCGGGAGTGGTAAACCTGGACATCACACGAGCTGTCGAGCACGCGGGACTACATTTCGCCCCCGATCCTTCGAGCGCCAAGTCCTGCACGGTTGGCGGCAACGTGGCGGAAAACGCAGGCGGACCGCACACGCTGGCGTACGGAGTCACAACGAATCACATCGCGGCTCTTGAACTGGTTCTGCCTGACGGCGAGATCGCGCGCGCGGGAAACAAGCATGGCGATGTGAGCGGCTACGACCTATGCGGGTTGTTTGTGGGAAGCGAAGGGACGCTGGCGTTGGTCACGGAAATCACGGTGAAGCTGGCGCGCCGAGCGGAAGCAGTGAAGACGCTGTTGGCGATTTTCGAAACGATCGAGGACGCGTCGGAAGCCGTCGTGGAAATTACGGCGAGCGGAATCACGCCAGCAGCCTGCGAGATGTTGGATGGATGGACGCTGCGAGTGGTGGAAGACTACGTTCACGCCGGATATCCGCGCGACAGTGGAGCAGTGCTCCTTCTGGAAGTGGAGGGACTGAAAGAAGCAGTGCAGGGGCAAGCGGCGGCGATTAAGACAGTCTGCGCGAAGTGCCGTGCGCGGGAAGTCCGCGTGGCGAAAGACGACAGAGAGAGGGAGCTGCTTTGGAAGGGCCGAAAGAACGCGTTTGGAGCGCTGGGGCGCGTAGCACCGAGCAATTACGTGCTGGACGGCGTGATTCCACGCTCGAAACTGCCGCAGGCGTTGGGGCGAATCAAAGCCATCGGCGAGAAACACGGATTCAACATCGGGAATATTTTTCATGCTGGCGATGGGAACCTGCATCCGATTGTTCTGTACGATCCTCGGGACACGGCGCAATTCGAGAAGGCCATCGCTGCCGCAAGGGAGATCATTCGTGCGTGCGTGGAAATGGGCGGAGCGCTGACGGGAGAGCACGGCGTCGGAATGGAGAAAAGCGAATTGATGGAGTGGCTATTCAGTGATGCGGATTTCGCGTTGATGCGCCGGGTACATGATGCATTTAATCCGGATTGCTCGCTGAACCCAGGAAAGATCTTCCCTTTGAGCAAGGGATGCGGAGAGATTCGAATCAAAAGAAAAGAAGTGGCGGGTGCGCAGGTATGACCGTGGCAGCGAACCTGGCCGGCCGTTTGGCGGACGCGATCGGCGCGAAGCGGGTCGTTTCCGCCGCGGAAGAGTTGGCCACCTACGAAATCGACGGGATGGTGCCGAGCACCATCGTGCGGCCGTGTTCAGCGGAAGAGGCGGCAGAGGCGATACGACTCGCAGCAAGTGAAAAACTGGCGGTGCTGCCAGTCGGGTCCCGCAGCAAATGCGAACTGGGAATGTCTCTAGCGCGATATGACATTGCAATGGACATGACCGGCCTCAGGAGCGTTGCGCACTTCGATGCCGGCGATTTGACGCTGAGCGTTGATGCGGGAATGCCGTTAAGAGAGCTTGAAGCCTATTTGAATCAGAAGGGCCAGTTTTTGCCACTAGCCGTTCCCTGCTTCGAAAGCACGACGGTGGGTGGAGCTGTCGCATCGGGAATCGATTCAGCATTGCGGCTGCAATATGGTTCGGCGCGCGATTTTCTGATTGGAGCGGAGTTCATCGACGGCACAGGGCAGATCTGCAAGAGCGGCGGGCGCGTAGTGAAAAACGTCACAGGATATGACCTGCACAAACTGTTGATTGGCTCCCTAGGAACTCTGGGCGCCATCACTCGGCTCAATTTCCGGACATTTCCTTTGCCCGCAGCCTCTGGCGGACATGTGGCGGGATTTGCGAGAAGCGAAACAGCGCTGGCTTACAGAAGAGCCGTGGGGAAGAGCGGGTTACCTCTGTCCAATCTGGAAGTGCTCAGCTCTGGCGTGGTGGAAATGATTCGCGCCATCCTGCGGAGGTCGGGCGAAAACGTTCCAACAGAATGGGGACACACGAATTGGAGCGTTTATAGCTGCTTCGAAGGGGATGAAGAAGTAGTGCGGCGAATCGGAGCCGAATTGGAGAAAATCGGGCGCGATACGGGCGCAGCGTTCCACAGAATTCTGGGGATGACTGAGGATGAATCGCTCGGGGGAATGTTGCGTGAGAGTTTTGAATGGCTGCGGTGGGCATCTCCGGCTAACGTGATATGCCGGGTGATTTTGCCGGGGTTGAAGGCAGAAGTACTCACCGAACTATTGCGTTTGGCCGAATTGGCGGCCTTGCGTGCCGTGCTGCTGGTGCGCGCCGCGGGAATCGTCTACTTCGCCTTGCTTGCAGAAGCCGGGGACGAATCGGCCATGGAGTCGCTGCGAAAGGTCGTCGTCGGGGTCAGGGCATTGGCAGAGGCGGAGAACGGCATTGCCACCCTGCTACACGCTCCGCTGGGAGTGAAACAAGGCACTGAACAGATCAGAACGACCGGGGCGGAATCGGCGCTGCAGCGACGTGTGAAGCAGGCCTTCGACCCGTCCAACATCTTTGCGCCCGGCCGCGTGGTGGGAGGAATTTAGGGTTGGCCCAAACTATCCCGGGGACAATTCCCGCCTATGAGGATTACACGCGGTGCGTGCACTGCGGGTTGTGCTTGAACCACTGCCCGACATACCGCCTGTGGCAATTGGAGGCCGATTCGCCGCGAGGGCGGATCCGGCAGATGATCCTGGTGAAGGAAGGTCAAGTGCCGCTATCCAGCGGGTTCGTTGATCACATCGACAAATGCCTGGATTGCCGGTCGTGCGAGTCCGCGTGTCACTCTGGTGTGGAATAAGGAAAGATCGTGGAGCAAGAGCGGGAACTTATAGAAAGCAAGTATCGACGTCCGTGGCTTACTCGCACTGTGAGGCAGTTTGCTTTCGAAAAACTGCTGCCGAACCCCGGGCGTATTGCTGCAGCAGCCAAACTGTTGCGCTTCTATCAGCGTTCTGGCTTGCAATCGGCTGCGCGCGCGACGGGGGTGTTGAAACTTTTGGGGCTGGAGGAGCGGGAGCGCCTGCTGCCACCCATCGACGATCCCTTTTTCTTCGACAAACTGGGCAAGGCTTTTTCCGCCAAGGGTAAACGGCGAGCGCGGGTGGCGTTCTTTGCTGGCTGCATAGCGAACGTGACGTTCAGCAAACTGAATGAAGCGACGATTCGAGTGCTCACCGCAAACGGCTGTGAGGTCATCGTACCTGATGGGCAGTTGTGCTGCGGGGCGCTCGCGGCTCACGCCGGAGTGCGCGAAGCGGCAAGACAGCTGGCGCGGAAGAATATAAAGGCCTTTGGTGGACTAGAGTTCGACGCGGTTTTGACCAACGCGGCGGGTTGTGGTTCAACGCTGAAAGAGTACGACCATCTCTTTACTCCAAACGAGCCGGAACACACTGCAGCTGTGGCATTTCGAAACAAGGTTCAAGATGTAACGGAGTTTCTGGCCGGCTTGGGGCTATCGGCGCCCCTCAAATCCATTACTGAGTGCGTGACTTATCAGGATTCATGCCACTTGCTGCATGGCCAGAAGGTGAAGGAGGCGCCCCGTCAGTTACTGCGAGCAATTCCGGGTGTTGAATTTGTGGAGTTGCCCTATTCCGACATCTGCTGCGGCTCCGCCGGTGTGTACAACGTGACGCAGACGGAGGCTTCGTTGCAATTGCTGGCGGAGAAGATGGCGTTCGCGAAAGCCACAGGCGCAAAGTTGATCGCCACCGCAAATCCGGGCTGTTTGCTGCAGATGCGGGCCGGTGTTGAGATGCATGGGACGGGCCAGGAAGTGCTGCACGTCGTGGAGTTGCTCGATCGAGCGATTGAATCGTAGTTGTTCCTTGTCTTCCTAAGGCGCGGCTGCACGAGATGCCCGCCGCCCTTCTTCTGCTTACCCTGAGCCTCGCGGGCGCCAGAGACCCCTGAGGAATTCGATCTACCGCTCGCCAATCAAGTAGCGGCAGCCTTTGGGGCCCATGACGGCGGAATGAACGACATTTGCGGGAACGTCGCAGCGCTGGCCTTCCCTGTATGTGTTCGCCTTACCATTCATCATCAGGGTGATCTCTCCGCACAAAACGATGTGCGCCGTCTCCACAGGATGGGTGTGATCTCCGTACCTCGCATGAGGTCCATCTTCCCAGACATAGGTGTAAGAAAAGCCTTCGCGGCGAAGCTGGTCGGCGAGTTTGTTTTCGTTCACGGCAGGAATTCTATCGCGGGACGGCACGCTGCGAAATACCCACAGAGACGGCTACGCCCTCCCTGCAGAAATGGGGGTTGCTGCAGAAAGGGCGTGCCGTCTTCAGGAGAGAAGATCGTTCACAGCAAGAGTTAGTCGTTCGGGGGCGGAGTTGCTCCTTCCAGAGGAGGCGGTGCTCCTCCCATGCCGCGCCGGACGAGGCTGCGCAAGTTGGCCTGTTTCACCGTGTAGTCTGACGGGACGGTGAACAGCGAAGCAACAGGCTCCGTGCGTTGAATATTGGTCAGGGTATAGGTGGTCTCACCGAGGCGCGGATCGTTTCGAACGATCTTGACTACGACCTGCAGATCGGACGAATACCATTGCTCGTTCACGACGGTGATTGGATTCGCATTGCCAATCTGTCCCGCAGGAATAATGCGCGTGTAACGGGTGCCTTGGGCGCTCACGCCGTTGATTGTCTGCGTGCCCAAGTCCTCTTTCTTCAGCGTGCCGTTGGCAATCTCCTGCTGGAAGTGAGTTTCGAACTTGTTTTGAAGATTTTCTCCATTCCTCGGGTGTTTCGAAGGGATCGGAAGCTGCTCGGCAGTTTTGGTATCCGCGTGGAGCACATAGGCAGTGCCGGTTACCGGGTCGTGAATGGTGACCATCGAACGAGGCTGGCCGGAAGCCGGTAGAGGACCGATGCCCGTAAACGTGGTCTCACGCCGGGTGCGACCCTGACCATCGCGATACACGTTGGATTGGACTTTGCGGTCAATCACGTTGCCATCGGCCAGTGTCTGCTTGGTCTCACTCACAGCGACCGCGCTATACGGAGCCCCGGTCACCACTTTTCCCGGATGCATTTCGCCGAAGCCCAGGATTTCCATGCGCGGCCCGACGGGACCCG
>Ga0187781_10001485_pt1 | contig 17725 bp, 17 predicted proteins | sample 0715_SJ02_MP02_2_FD_132447 | JGI IMG/M metagenome (GOLD analysis project Ga0187781, IMG submission 132447) | Tropical peat soil microbial communities from peatlands in Department of Meta, Colombia - 0715_SJ02_MP02_20_MG | ecosystem: Environmental > Terrestrial > Soil > Wetlands > Peat | place... | reverse complement strand
GGCCCAGCTAGGGCGCTCAGCGGTGAACGAGCGCTCATGCGGTACATCCGGGCAGTCTTCGCGCCAGTCCCGACGTGGGTAATCAGCCTCACCCCACCCGATCTACTTAGCGAACGTCACCTGTGCCAGCGGATCCCCGCCGAACAGCACATTCGGTTCGTAGTTCTGCACCCGCGCGTTGACCAAAAATGTCTGCTTCTGGACGTAGTATTCGATGGCTGGCACATCGGCGGTAAACCGCTGCTGAATCTGGCGCCACACTTGGTTTCGCGCGCCAAGGGTCGTTGCCGCGCGCTGGGCATCGTACAGCTTGTCAATCGCGGTGTAGCGAGCAATATTCAGTCCCGCCGGAGGGGCCCCCGACCCGATGAAGGCCAACGCGACAAACGAATCCGGATCCGGCGAGGCCGCTGTCCCGATGACCGCCGCGGGCGTTGTGGACGCTATCCGATCCTGGACAAGGGTCCCCCGCTCGAGTGGCCGCGGCTGCATGTCGATGCCGAGCTGAGTCATGTTCGCCGCGATGAACTGGGCGGCGTTGACGTCGAGCGTATCGTTGTACGTGTCGAAGAAGCCGTGGATGGGCAGCGGAACGCCCGACTCGTTGAGTAGCCGCCGTACCTTGGCCGGATCGTAGGTGTTCTGCGGGTTCACCGACGCGTCAAATCCCGTCATGCCCGGCATCAGCATGCCAGCGTACCCCGCCGTCCCGTAGCCTCGGAGAACGGCCGAGATCAGGCCCGGGTAGTCGATCGCGTAGCGCATCGCCTGACGAACCTTCACATTGTCGAACGGTTTTACCGTCGCGTTGATCTCAAGATAGTCCGTCCGCAGCGCCGTTTTGGCGATCACTACGACGCCCGGCGTGTGCTCGTACTCCGTCGCGACAAGGGGGTCCACCTGGGCGATGTCGACTGCGCCCTGCTTGACGGCGAGCGCGGCAGTCTGGCTGTCAGCGATCGTCTTGAAATCGATCTGGTCTATGGCCGGCCTGGACCCCCAATAGTCGGGGTTTCGTGTAAGCACCACGTCCTGCCCCGGCGTCAGCGACTTCAGCATGTATGGCCCCGTGCCGACCGGGGTCTTCTCATAGCCTGCACGACCGAGCTTCTCCCACGCGGCCTTCGACATCACCCAGCCGGTCGATGGCTCATTGTTCACAACGTTCCAGACGAACCCCTGGAACGGCGTATTTAGGTGAAAGACAGCCGTGTACAGATTCGGGCACGTGACGCTGTCCACGATCGCGGCCTGCGACTGCCAGAACGAGTGATTAGCCGGGTCCTTGTGGAAGTCCCAGGTGAACTGGACGTCGGCGCAGGTGAACTCGCCATACCCCTGCTGCCACTTCACGCCTTTCCGCAGCGTAAACGTCCATGTCTTGCCGTCCGGACTGACCGTATACGCGGTCGCCAGATCTGGACCGATCTTCCAGGTCTTGGCATCCACCTGCAACAAGGAGTCGTAGATTTCGTCGATGACGTTGGTGTCCTCTCCGCTCGTCGTGAACGCCGGGATCTTGCTCGTCCCGGTCGAGATCAACACGTAGGTCAGCGTGGTGGCGTCTGCAGCCCCCGCAGGCAGCCCCACCGAACCGTTCGCCCCGATGACGGCGAACACGATAACCAGGGCGATCCAACAAACGCGTGCTCCCAGGCGTCGCATCTGCTATGTCCCCCTCTTCCTTGGAATTGCACCTGCAGGGAACATCAAGCTTCGCCTCCCTCGGTTCCGGCCCTCACCTCCCCTCCCACGGACCTTAGCCGCGACTGTAGGGCAGGAACAAGCGGCCTGCGCTCGACCTGCCGTCCACGTGCAACACGGCTCCGGTGACGTACTCTGCCGCTGGTGTCGTGAGGAACAGCTCCGCTTCCGCGATCTCGTCCGGCTGGCCGCACCGCTCCCACGGGATGTTTCTGAGCAGCATCTCCTCGTAGACCGCCGATACCTCGCTGTGGGCCCATCTCGAGCTGTTTGGGCGACACCACGTTCACGTGGATCCGGTAGTCGGCGAGCTCCTGGGCCAGCACCTTCAGCACCACCAACCCCGCCTTGCTCGCGCAGTAATGGCACGCCCCCGGTGGGCGGAAACGCGTTCGTCCCGAGGGCAGGCACGGAGACTCGCAACCCCGTTCGCCCGAGCTGACGACACTTGGTCGGCGTCACCCCTCAATCGACCCGAAATTTCGACGTAATTTCGGTCGTGGTACTCCTTCTCCTGCCCCACCTCCTCTAGCCAGCTATTGCCAGTTCGCCACGAAAAACGCGATTCGAACGCCACGTCTGGCGCGGGTTGGATGGCGAGCTGCGGGGATGAGTGATTCTTTTCGCCCAAGCCTACCGCCGAACATCCGCAAATCTTCTGGACTTCGTGTCTCCTCCGGTGGGCGGCGTTCTTCTCTGCCGAGAGTTCTCCCATCCCTGGGAACATCCCCATGCGGATCTTTGACCCGGGCGGCCCGCAGTCAACAGCCTGTCAGAAGCCCGGAGCCAACGGCCTCGCCGAACAGGTACGCCGAGCCGGACGGCACGCAAGAAGAAGACCCGGCCGGTGGCCCGAATGGGCGGTCAGCGGGGCCCATAGGGTGCGGTTAGGCTGTAAGCGGCTCTCTGGGCGAAGTGGCGATCGTGCGCAAATCCTTGGTGGACCCGGCGAACTATACGCCGGAGGCCCCGGACGAAGGGGACGACCCGCCCGGGACGTAGCGCCGCCCAGGGGTCCGGGGCCGGTGCACGTGTTCATAGGCCGCCCTATGCGTTGACAATTGGCCGCTTCGCGACTCACGCACCCATCATGCGCTCCCGGAGGTGACGTCCGCGCTTCCGACGCCGCTATCCTCGGCACGTGTGGCGCCCGCTTCCGCCCGCGTCCGCTCCAACCGCAACACCCAAGCAAGTATCCCCACGCCGTGCATCCGCTCGATCCAAGGCGCGAGAACGTGGCGCGGCCGCTCCGTGCCCCGCACTCGGCGCGCCAGTTGCTGGCGCGCGGCGTCCCGACGGAGCGATGCGATGCGCTCGTCGGCCAGCATACGGTAGGTGTGTACGTTCCAGTGCATGAGAACTCCCTCCTGGTATGAGATTTATGCGCGCTTCATATGTGTGAGCTTTTTGCGGGTCCCACACGCGGAGCTCACGGCGCACGCGACGCTAGCGAGACGCCGGCGCTCGCAACCGCGAAGCCTAAGAGGGCGAACGCGCTGAAATGCTCGTGCAGCACCAAAGCCGTCATCACGGCCGCAACTGGTGGAATCAGATAGAACGTGCTTGCCGCACGATTTGCCGTTCCATTGCGGATCATCACGAACATGACCGTCAGCGCGCCGAGCGAGTTCACGATCACAATCCACGCGATCGAGAGGGCAAACGCGGGAACTAGCTCCACGCGTCCGTGCTCAACGGTCAGCGCGAGAAGACCGAGCACTGCGCCGGCGGGAGCTGCCTGCAGAAAACCGCCCGTCCGCAAATCCATGCCGGCAACAAAGCGCTTCTGGTACAGCATGCCAGCCGTACTGCCGAGGAGCGCGAGAATCACAAGCGCAATCGCGCGCCCTTCGAAGGCATTGCCTCCGCTCAAGCGCTGCGCGACGACGAGAGCGACGCCGCTAAATCCCAAGAGCAGACCCGCCCATTGGGTACCCCGGAGTCGTTCACCGAGAATCGGCCCTGAGAAAGCGGCGACGAGCATCGGCATGAGGCCGATGATGAGAGCTGCCACGGCTGGACTCACGCCTTGGTAGACGCCTTCGTAGGCAAACCCAAACTGAGCACCCTGTGTGAGTAGCCCCGCCGCGATGATGTGCGCGATCGTTCGGCGATGGTGGGGCCACGGCGCGCGAGTCAAAAGCGCCACGCCGAGCAGCACAAGCGCAGCCAGTCCGAAGCGAATGGCCAACATCGCCAAGGGCGGGGCGTCCCGCAAGGCAAGCGGGCCCGCCACGTAACCGGATGCCCATGCCACGACCAACGCCGCTGGCAAGACCCCGCCCTTTGACAGGATTTGACGAACGTGCGCCGGACGCAGTACTTGGACTGCCATTGTGTCCTCCGAGAATCGTAACCTATTGAACAGGTTACCCGGACCAAGTTAGCACTGTTGACGTAACCTGTCAATACGGTTACAATGACTCCATGAGCGGCAAGACGGACTTCCGGTTCAATCGCGGCTCGCTCGCGCTGAACTTCGTAGCGACGCTCGGCCATCGAAAGGGCCAGCCGGTAGAACGCATCCCCCGAGCTGCCGACCTCGATCGCTGGGTCGCCGCCGCATCACTCGGTAAGCAAACGGCCGCCACTATTGCGGAGTACCGCACCGCGATTGTGCTACGCGAGGCAATCTACGCGGTAGGTCTCGCAATCGTCGAGGGGCGGCGGCCTGCCCGCTCGGATATCGAACTCATCAATGCGGCGGCCGCCGCTCGACGGCCGACGACCGCCCTTGATCCCGAGACGTTAGAAGTTCAGCGGATCTCGCGCACGCCCGTACGCGCTGCGCTGGCTGAAATCGCGGAAGACGCGATCGCGCTTTTCGGTGGTGTCGACCGCAAGAGATTGCTTTGTTGCAAACACCCCGAGTGCGGAGCACTGATACTCAATAACGCGCGGGGCCGAGCACGGCAATGGTGTTCGATGGAGACCTGCGGGAATCGCGCGAAGGTCGCCGCCTTTCGCGAGCGGCAGGGTGCGCTTTCTGCTCGAAAACAACGACTTGCGCGTTAGCGTCGGACCAAGGTTCTATGAAAATCCACACAAGGGCGATTTGGGATACTATCGACTTGTGTTGCATCGCACGATGGAACTTGCCGACTTCTTCTGAAAGCGTAAGTGATCGTGGACGGTGTCTTTACGAGACTCGGCGTACGATTTCGTCTCAAATGGCTACGCCGCCTAGTGGAACGAGTTCAAAAGAGTGACACGTGGTCGGCCCGGGACGGTCGCCACGACCAAAGAGGAACTCCCGTCGGATGCAGTGGATCCGCAGTGAATGTTGGCCCCCGGGGCCGTCGCCACAATGCCCGCGAAGCCGCGCCGCCAGGATGACGAGTCCAGGGACGGCCGAACAGTGCCCGAGCAGTGAGAAATTGACACCCCTTGAGGCGAGCGCGGCTAGCCAGTGGGCGCATTGGGTATAGGGCAGAGTAGGCTCGCCTCGGCTTGTCGCTGGATGGATCCGGCACATGCGCTCACTGAGGCGCTGGCCAGTGTAAGACAAAACGCGCGGAGGCGCTCGTGCCCGGACCCGGCGCTCTCAGACCGGCAAGCATGTGGGGTCCGCTGCTCGCGGGTGCGGCGATTCTCGTGTGGCTGATTCCGCGCACCACGTTCCCGAGTGTCTTCTTGTTGCTGCTGTTCGCCGGCGCCTCCACGGTCTGTGGGACCAGGGTTTACGCGTTCGCCGAAGGCGGGTATCAGACGTTGATCGCGGCGGCGCTTCTGCCCGCGATTGTGATTATCGGGCCCGTTCCGGCAGCGTTGACCGGCTTCGTCGGTATTACGATCTATCAGCTCGCCGTTCGAAAACAGACCGTGGGCGTGGCCGCACTCAGCGTTGGGCAGCGCGGTGTTTCCGTGCTGGTCGCCGGCGCGGTGTGGAGCGTGCTCGGCGCCGGATCAGTGACATTGACCCGTCCTATCGCCCCGGCGCAAGGAGACCTGCTGCTCGCTGGTACGGCCGGGATCGTGTTGGCATACGCGGTAGCGTCCGCGCTGCAGGTAAGTGTGCGGTACGCGGTACGCCGACATGTGCCGTTGTGGTGGGTGCTCCGCGCCAATACGTTGTGGGATGTCGTCAGCACAGCATGCGTGGGCGCGTGCGGGTTAGCAATGGGACTTCCATTCGCGGGTGTGTCGTATCGAAGCGAATTGCAGTCGGTCGCCCCTGTCGTGTTCGCCAGCATCGCCACGTTGCTTGTGATGTTCTATCGTCAAGCGCTCGCCGAAGCGACGAAATTGCGGGATGCCGTTGCCGACTTGCTCCGGGCGCCGAACCTGGACGAGTTGCTGACACAGCTTGCCAACCACGTTTCCCGGATCACCAAGTCGGATCTCCTGTGGATTGTCCTTCGTCGGCCGGGCGTGCCACCGCGTGTGGCCGCGGCACGTGGCGCTGAGCTACATGTGCTGGAGCGCGTCTGTGCGGATCCTGGCAGTCCGGGTTTGGGCTGGACCCTCGCGGTGCGTCAGACGGAGTATATCGACGACTACCGGAAACATCCCCGCTGGACCGAGGACGCCGATCAGGCCTTCGGCCGAGGACGCATCCGCTCGCTCGTGGTCACGCCGCTCACGGTCGCGAACGAGGTCCTCGGCACGTTGGTTGTGACCGCGCCGGTTCCGCACTACTTCACGGCCACGCAACAGCAGAGCATGGCAGAACTCTCGGCGCAGGCCGCACTCACGATGCGGAACGCCACGCTGCTCACCGAGGTTAGTCAGGCGCGGGACGAACTTCAGGCGCAGGCACAAGAGAGCGTGTTACTCAGTGAGATGAGTGATCTACTGCAAACGAGTCTGTCAATCGAGGAGGCATGCGCGGTCATCGGCCGCACCGCACCGGAGCTCTTTCCCGGCTTCACGGGCGCGGTCTACCTGATCAGTCCATCCCGCGATCTGCTCGAGTCGGTCACCAACTGGGGGACAAACGCGGCGTCGACGGTAGTCCCGGTGTTTGGCCCTGAGGACTGCTGGGCGATTCGGCGCGGACACCCGCACGCGTTCGGAAACACGCGAGCGAGCGTGAAGTGCAAGCATCTTGCCAATCTTGTGCCAGCGGAGTCTCTATGCGTGCCTCTCATTGCGCAAGGTGATGCTATCGGTATCCTCTTTCTCGCGAGCACCGGGACGGGTCAGGGGCAGCCCGTGTTTTCGGAGCATGACACCCGTCTGGCCCGGAGCACCGCCGACGACATCGGTCTCGCGATCGCGAACCTTCGTCTCCGGGAGAAGTTGCAGCAACAGTCGATTCGCGACACGCTCACCGGGCTGTATAATCGGCGCTACGTCGAAGAGACGCTGGCCCGGGAACTCCGGCGGGCCGAGCGAATGCAACGGTCCCTGGGCGTGATCATGTTTGACATCGACCACTTCAAGGATTTCAACGATACCTTCGGACACGATGCTGGGGACGCTCTCCTCCGGGCGTTGGGCACGATGCTGCGCGAAGGGATCCGTGGCGAGGACATCCCCTGCCGGTACGGCGGCGAAGAGTTTGTCCTCATTTTGCCGGAGGCAACCCTGGAGGTCACACGGGAGCGCGCACGCGCTCTCGGCGACGCGGTGCGCCACCTCGATGTGCGCCATCGTGATCGGGCGCTCGGTGCGATCACCCTGTCGGTGGGAGTTGCAGCGTCTCCGCAGCACGGGCGGACCATGGAGGTGCTACTCAGAGCTGCCGATGAGGCACTGTACCGTGCCAAGCAGAATGGGCGCGCACGGATCGAGATCGCCGTAGCCGCCTGACTTCTTTGTCTTGGGTCTTCCCACCCGAGATCACGTCCGTACCGACCAGGAACAGTCCTGTCTGCGCCCAGGCGCTCTGATGCGGCAGGAGTCGAGGGAGGTTCAGCGTACGCGAGGGATAGAAATGCTGCCCCACACAGAAGCCCCTGGGGTATGTGTCCAATGGTGCCCCTCGTGCCTTCGGTCTCACCCGTGCAAAAGTGCCAGAAAAGTGTGCCGTGGCGACCGACACGCTCCCGAGTGTCTCAGAAGGAAACCTTTGCGGACGTGAAGGCGTCGCGATCGCGTCGGCCGGTGCCGATGCCGGAGGTTCTTGTCCGCGAACTGGAACGGATCAAGGCAGAGCAAGCCGTGCATCGGCGTGCCTTGGGCAAGGCATACGCGCCGTATGATCTGGTCTTCTGCCAGCCGAATGGGCAGCCGCTCCACGCGCACAACGTCACGCAGCGGGACTTCCGTCGCGTTCTCAAAAACGCTGGCCTGCCGCGGATCCGATTTCACGACCTCCGGTATTGCTGCGCGACGCTGCTCCTCCGTTACGGCGTGCACGCCCGCGTTACGCAGGAAATCCTGGGCCATGCTAACATTGGGACAACGATGAACACGTACAGTCACGTATTGGCGTCCAGCGCCACCGAGGCGTCGTCGCTGCTTGCCGAGCGGCTCTTGGGAACTGGCATTAGCAGGCATTTGCAGAAGGCGGAAGCTGACGATGCCTGACCTCGCGCTAGGCCTTGCAAATCTTGGTGGAGACGAGGGGATTCGAACCCCCGACCCCCTGCTTGCAAAGCAGGTGCTCTCCCACTGAGCTACGTCCCCACGTTTTTCGTGCGTTTCCGAGGGGTGTGCCGTTGCTATCTTCCCGCCGCTTCATTGTCGCACCTCCCCTCTGTCATGTCCAGCTAGGCGCGGCGTTCGTCCATCTCACGGCAACGACCCTCCTCCGTACCATTGGACGCAGTGTATACTCTAGGCGGGCCGGGAGGCATCGCGCGAGCTCCCCGCCCGACGGGAGACCGCGCCGGCATGATCTCAGTACCGCAACCGGACGCGTTGACGCGCCTCGGCCGTTTCTTCGCCCTGGCGCTGGCGGCCGCGTTCCTGCTGTGGCTGGCTTACCGTGTCCGCGTCGTGCTCGTGATGCTAGCCGCCGCGATCTTCCTCGGGCACGCGCTTGAACCGATCGTCCAGGCATTCAGCCGCGGGCGGCCGCAGCGGCGCCCGATCGGCATCGCGGCGGCGTTTCTCATGCTGTTCGTCGGTCTCGGAGGCGCCGCCGTGGTCATCGTCGGCCCAGCGCTCCGCCAGAGCACCGCGCTCGCGGCGGCGCTCGTCACCTACGCGCAGAGCCTCCAGCCCCAAAACGTTGCGTCGGCCTCGGCCCGGTTCGCGGCGGGGCTGCGCCCCGAGTTGCGCGCGGCCCTCGAGAACGCGGCCGGACAGTACGCCGCGTGGCTCAGCCAGGCGGCCGTCGTGGTCGCGAGGCAGAGCGTCACGTGGGCGAGCTCGCTGCCGACGTTTGTGCTGTACGCCGGCGTGGTGCTGGCAATGACATGGCTGCTGCTCGCGGACAGAGGCTACTTCCGCAGCCAGGCGTTCCGCGTGGTGCCCACTACGTGGCAGGACGACGCCTCCGACCTCGTCCAGCAGATCGACGATGCGCTCGCGGCCTACGTTCGCGGGCAGCTCGCCATTGCCGGCATCGTGGGCCTCCTGCTGACGATCGGCATGCTGCTCCTGGAGGTACACTACGCCCTGCCGCTCGGCCTGTTCGCCGCCGTGACGCAGCTCGTCCCGCTCGTCGGAGGCGCCATCGGGATGGCGGCCGCGGTCGCCGTCGCGGCCTTCCAGGGGCTCTGGGTGGCTGTCGAAGTCCTGCTGCTGTTCTCGGTGATTTTCTTCTACTCCGGCAACGTCCTCGGCCCCAGGGTGATGGGGCGCGCTGTCGCGATCCATCCCCTCCTCATCATCATCGTGACGTTCGCGGGGACGTTGCTCGGCGGGGTCGTCGGCCTCCTGCTCGCGGTCCCAGTGACGGCGATCCTGCGCGTCATCATCCGGCACGTGTACAGCAAGTACGCGGCGGCGTGGCGCCTCGGCGCGGAAAAGCCCCCCGGCAGCGCCTGAGCGCGCCGGGACGGTCCGGTTACGCGGGCGGAACGCCAAGACCGACCATGCTGAGCGATCGTGGCATATGCAAGAGTCGGTACGCTCACAGGTCCCCGATTTCTTCAAGCGCGACCATCACGTGGGCCTCTCATCTTGACTCGCACGCGTTCCAGTGTTGCGGCGTCGCGATCGGGGTGGCCGATGGCGTTGTCGATCGCGACAACCTGTTCCAGCAGATCGACGCAGGACTTGATCCTTCGGTCCGCGTGCGGCTCATTATGCAGCCAGCGTACACAGCCTACGAAGTCGGACGACCTTCTTCTCGGGTACTTCGAGGACTTTGCAATGCTCCAACAACAAGGCATCGTGAGCACCAACATGACTTATGACATGTTCAGTTATTACATTGAGCGGACATGGGAGAATGAGGAGATCCAAGCATACATTCGAGACGAGCACGCCGAGGACCCGACCATCTACTCGGGAGCGCGGCGATTGTACGACATTATGAAGCGAAGGTCCGGCGGCTAAGGGACTCATACGGGCTTTTGATGATGGTACAACAACCCGAAAAGGGGAAGTCTCATGAGCAACCAGCGGAAACCGGCGAAGTCGATTGCCGAGGATGGGACGCACCCATTGTATACCGTGTGGTTTGTTCAGAATCGCCTTCACAGTCTCGATGTCGCGATGGACTCACGTAGATTTGACAAGTGCGAGGTGCAACATCAGATCGCGACTCTCGCACCCATGCGAGATGAGTGGCTGACTGAGAACGGCATCACACGTCGATACCCCCCGTGACAGTCCCCAACAGCGGGGAGGCCGCGCCCTGTTCGACGCAACCTCGATCGCGCCCTGACCAAACCCTACCGGGGAACGAATCGAGAAAGTGTCAGCGGATCCCAACGGCACGTCGCTTTCACCACCGGCGCATGTCATTCCCCGGTGTGCCGTTGCTATTTCGGTTCCGCTGTCAACCCCTCGTCGCGCGTGAACCCTAATAAACCCTGTGGTTTCAGGGCCGTTGTGGATCGTCTCAGTGTCGGAATGCTTGCAAAGCAGGTGCTGTGCTCTCCCACTGAACTACGTCCCCAGGCCGGTCCTTGAAGAGGGAAACAAACTGCGCGTCCCCGCCCGCCACATCAGTCTGTCACACCGGCGAGAAGGCGTGGCCCGTTGGTTTCGAAGTCGCGGGCTCCGGGAGACTCGTTCAACGGGCGGGTCGGACGCGCCGGCCCGCCCGCCGGCGTTTGTCTCAGTGCTCCTTGGTGTCCCGCGTTTGGATACCTTGCAGGTACGCCTCGTTCCGCCGCCTGACCGATGCGTGGTCCGGCGCCGCGTACAACGTCTCGACAACTGCAACGCCTTTCTCGCTCTGCGTCCATGTGAGTTCCACGCGGTCGCCCTTGCGACGCTTCGGCGTCGTCGGCAGCATTCTGAGCCGGAATTCAGTGTCCGGCGCTTCGGAGATGTGAAACACGAGATACTTACTGCCGTTGCCCCCAAGGATCTTCGGATCGTCCGAGATACGTCCGACAACGTGGTGAGAATGCCGCCCACCCCGGCGAAACACGTCGAAAAGTCCCATTTGCGCTCCCTCCCGCGGAGAAACATGCGGCCCACTCGGGGCCATCCGTGCCCGGTGCCGGTGGTCAAGCACCCGCCGGCGGCGGGAGAGAGATCCGCGTGATGCCAGAGCGCCGTACCGAGTGCAGCGCGTCGAGAACGGCTTGAACATGCCGGCGCAACCAGGTCACGAGGGTGGGACGCGGTACCGCGGCGCCCCACGTTTGCGCCGGCCATGCTCCACCTTGGCCTTCGGCATCGATGACGTTGTCGGCCGTGAGCAGGGCGACGAGCGGAAGCACGGCCACATGGCGAGCGAGAGCACTCGCGGGCCCGACCATGACGCTTGGCAAACAGAGCAGCGCGAGAACGACCAGCCCGCGTCCCGGGGAACGAACCGGCTTCCGCGCTCTGCGTGCCACCCCAGTCATCGCCCCACACCCTGTCGGCGCCGACGAAACGTCCCACTCAACGCTATCCCTATAGTCTATAGAAACGCGGCCTGTCGGAGCAGGGTTCCATCGCACGCCAACGGGAAGACACCTCCTGGATTACCCAGGACTCTCTCCCTCGCCGTGCGAACGTGTATTGCGTATATGTGACTCGATGAGCGAACATTTGCGATCCTCGGCTACGACTGGTGCCGAATCGGCACCCGTGCCTGCTCACCCGCACATTGGCCCTTCGCGGATGGGCCTGCACATAGCGCTTCTTGGCACGACGGGATTCCTGGTCGCGATTTCCTGGCAGGTCGTGCTGCCGGTCCTTCCGGTGTATCTGTCCCGCATCGGGTATTCGGCGGCACAAATCGGTACTCTCGTCAGCCTGTTGAGCCTCGCGATGGGCTCGGTTGAATTGGAGGTCGGGCGTATCGCGGGGGTGTTCGGACACCGGTGGACGCTTGTCAGCGGGCTGGTGGCCAATGCCGCCGCCATGATCTGGATTGTCCTCACGCGCGCGCCGCTCGGCGTGGCGGTCGCTCTGATCGGCGTCGGTGTGGCACGCGCCACGATGTGGTCTCCTCTCCACGCGGCGGTCGCGGCGGTGGCATCCGAGGAAACACGCGGGCGTGTGTTCGGGGTCTTCTGGTTTCTGACGTCCGTAGCGTTCCTTGCAGGCCCGGTGATCGGAGGCGTCGTGGCCGCTGAGTTCGGCGTCCGAGCGAGCTTCTTTCTCGGCGCCGCCCTGAGCCTGCTCACCCTTCTCGTCATCATCCCCATTACGGAGCCGCGGACGCCAACCGTTCGTACGCCAGCCGCAGCGAGCTGGGAAGTACTCCGTGACCCCATTGTGCGCCAGCTCTGCGTCGTCAACCATCTTTTCTACGCGATCAGCGGGATCTGGTCCACGTTCATTCCTCTGTATATGGTGTCCCTCAAGCTTTCGGTTGTCACGATCGGGTGGCTGTTCACGGTGCAGGGCTTGACCTACGCTCTGGTGCAACTCCCCACGGGGCGTCTCGCAGACCGGATCGGTCCGGAGCGTTTTATCCTGCCGGGACTGATCGGTCGCGCCGTGATCCTGCTGGCAGTCCCCCTCCTGCACGGTGCCGGGCCACTTCTGCTTGCAGCAGCGATATTCGGCTTCGTGGGCGGATTCATTCCGGTGACGTTTACGATGCTCATCGCGCGGTTCAGTTCGCGGCAGCACTACACCAGCGCCATGGGCGTGTATAACAGTTCCGGTGATCTGGGGTTTTTCGTGGGGCCCTTCCTTGGCGGCGCGGCGGCGCTTCTCGGGTTCCTCGCTCCGTTTTTTCTTTCCGTTCCCCTAGGCGTTGCCGGTGTGGCGGTGGGGCTCGGCGGCATTCGTGCAGTGAGGCGCGCGGAACAACAGATCTAACGGATCCGTGTAACGCGCTGTCAGACACCGGACCACCGGGCTGCCCCGAGCGCCCGTGGGGATCGTGGGACTAGACATCGGAGACCTCCGGCGTCGTTGTCGCACCCAAACCGCCGATGGTATACTTGCCGCGGAGGGATGGCAGAGCGGCCGAATGCGGCGGTCTTGAAAACCGTTAGGGGATAACCCCCTCGGGAGTTCGAATCTCCCTCCCTCCGCCATCGAAAGCCAGATGATCAGCGCCCAGCGAGCAATCCCTCCTGCTAGAATGGCTCTATCTTCCGACCGGGCTCACTCTTTTGACAACCGCCAGCATGAATTTCGAACACGGGCTGTAGGATTCTGCGAAGTTCGTTATAATAGGTTCTCAGGGGGGAAGGGAATCGGTCGCAGGTTGACCGTAATGTAACAGTGGATACGCCCGGCCGATGGTTGTAGATCGAGGCCGTGGTTGGATCTGCGTGAAGGCTGGGGTGCAAGATGCGTAAGTTTCTCGTCGCGCTGTTCTTGCTGGTCTTTGTGGTTATCACGTATCCGTCGCCCAGCGGACCGCAGCCGATATATCCGACGCCTCCCGGGGTGACTCTGCCGAGTTATCCACCGCCACTGTAGAGGCGGCGGCTTGGACCCTACCGCCAATCCGTTGGGGTCGGGTACAACAAGGGACCTAGCGACCGCCGCACGACGTGCACCGGTCAAGGTCGCACGAACCCTCGGCTCGAAGATCACCCTGCCAACAATAGCTGTGTCAAAGGGCGCACCAGCCGCAACCGGGTCTTACTGTCCCTCCCCGCGTTGCGCCGGCGAGGACGTGCGTCTCGACGGGGAACCGACCGAGGCGGGCCGGAAATCGATCCCGCAAACGATACGCGGCGAAGGAGACGACCCGTCCCGTGAAATCTCAGCGCACGCCGGGCACGTGCGGCGGACCGCGAGCGAAGCAGGGGGGACATGAGCCACCCGATCCTCGAGATTGAGCATTTGACCAAGGTATACGAGGACGGCACCCCTGCCCTGAGGGATGTCTCGTTCGAAGTCGCTCCCGGCGAGTTCTTGATCGTAATTGGGCTGTCGGGATCCGGAAAGTCAACGCTGCTTCGGTGCATCAACCGCCTGATCGAGCCAACGAGCGGCCGCGTGCGGTTCCAAGGGCGCGACGTCACCGCAGCGTCCCCCGACGAGCTCCGGGAGACCCGCCGGAAGATCGGCATGATCTTCCAGCAGTTCAATTTGGTCAAGCGGGCGTCGGTGCTGACGAACGTCCTTTCCGGACGCCTGGGGTACGTGCCACCTCCGTGGGCGCTCATCAACTACTTCCCTGGCGCGGTGGTCCGGCAGGCCGAGGCGAATCTGGCGCGCGTCGGCATTGCCGACAAAGCATTTGTGCGCGCCGACATGCTGTCCGGAGGACAGCAGCAGCGTGTCAGTATCGCTCGCGCGTTGATGCAGGAGCCGCGCCTGATTCTGGCCGACGAACCGGTGGCGAGCCTCGATCCCGCGCTCTCCCACTCGATCCTGCGTTACCTTGAGGAGCTCAACAAGCAGGACGGGATCACGGTGATCTGCTGCCTTCACTTCCTCAGCCTCGCGCGTCGGTACGGCACGCGCATCCTGGCGCTCAAGGCCGGGGAAATCGTCTTCGACGGCCTTCCCCAGGAGATCGATGAGGCACGATTCAGGACGATCTACGGGCAGGATGCCGTGGATGTCGAGATCGTGTGACACGGGGTGACGCATGAGAACGCGCATCGGGATCAACGGATTTGGCCGGATCGGGCGGCTCACGCTGCGAGCGCTCCTTCGGCGGACGAGCGACGCGGCGCCGGTCGTCGCGGTCAACGACGTCATCGAGCCGTCCGCTGCCGCGCGGCTATTCAAGTACGACACGAACTACGGGCCCTATCCCGGCCCCGTCGAAGCCCAGCGAAGCACCCTGCTCGTTGACGGGCGGGGCATCAAGATGTTTGGCGAGGCTGCCCCCGCCTCGATCCCCTGGCTCGAGGAAGGCGTGGACCTGGTACTGGAGTGCTCCGGCAAGTTCACTGACGCCAAGCGGGCGTCGGGCCATCTCGAAGCCGGGGCCGCCACCGTCATCATCTCGGCGCCGGCAACGCACGAGGACGTGACGATCGTGATGGGTGTCAACGAGCGGGAGTACGATCCTGGCCAACACCGCATCATCTCCGCCGCGTCGTGCACGACGAACGGGTTGGCGCCGGTCGCGCTCGTCCTCCATGAGGAGTTCGGGATCGACAAGGGCATGCTCTCGACCGTACACGCGTACACGAACTCCCAACGTCTCCTCGACGCGGCGGCGGTGGAGGCGCGTGACGCGCGCGCGGCGCCTTTGAACATCGTGCCGTCCGAGACCGGCGCTGCACAAGCCCTCGAGTTGGTCATCCCCTCCCTCCGGGGCCGCTTCACAGGCCTGGCATTTTACGTCCCGGTGGCCACGGTGTCGGTGATCGACTTCACCGCAGTTCTCAAGACCGCCGTCGACATCACTCGGGTGAACGAGGCGATGCGGCGCTGGTCGAGCGAGCGGCTTCGTGGAATCCTGGGATATACCGACACTCCCCTCGTGAGCAGCGATCTGCGCGGCAGCGAATACTCCGCCGTCCTGAGCGCGTGCGACACGCGGGTGGTCGCTGACACGATGGTCAAGGTCATCGCCTGGTACGACAACGAGTGGGGTTATGCATGCCGCCTGGCCGATCTGGCCCTGCTAGTGGCGAGCCGGCGGAACGGTTTATCCGAAGCGTGAGTGGCCCCGCCGTCGAAACACATCGCTGCGGTTCGGGGAGATGCTGAAGACCACCGCGAGGGCGGGGCGGGTAGCGTTTAAGAGCCTATCCCAAAACCTTTGAGAAGGTGTTATTCGGTCTCATGCGTCGTTCCCGCCTGCGAGCGGGTCAACGGGCTTTCCCAGACGCGGGATAGCAGCTCTTTGAGCTGGGCGAAACGTCCTGCCCCAAGTTCAGTGCTCCATTCGCGTTCGACGTCCCGGAGTATGTCGTAGACCCTTGAGTATGCGGCCCGGCCGCGTCTGGTGAAGCGGATAGCTCACGCGCGGCCCTCGTCCGGTGCATCGGACCGGACGATATAACCGAGGCGTTCGAGGCTCCGGAGGAGCTGGTTCATGGCCTGCTTGCTCATGCCGGCGCGCTCGGCGAGAATGCCTGAGCGAACCCCATCCGGACCAGGATATTGCAGCACCGCCACATGCGGTATGCGCAGATCCTTAAAACCGGCCGCGTTCAGTGCCCCGATAATACGGCGCTGGACCGCCTGAGCCGGGACCCACAGCAATGCACCGATGCGTATGTCTTTTGTCTCGATCGGCGAGCTTGTCAAGCGCGACGCCGGGGGGGCCGAGAGCGACCGATGTGCAACCTTATTGGGGGCGCGCAGACCCTAATGGCCGCTGACGGCGTTATGTCGCTTTCTCGACATGAGAATCCGTATGCTGCCGTGTATAGGATTGACCGCTCGCCGGGACCCTGCACGCTGCGCAGACAGCTCCGCACACTCGGTTAGTGACTCGCATTGAGCGGCTCGCACGGCTGCGCGGCCTCGTGGGCACGAGCACGTCGATCGTCACAACCATCGTCGCCCCTTTAGGGACCATCGTCGCTCATTCCGGCAGCGAAGCGGGAACCGTCAATCGACACGAGCTTCGGGTGTTACGGGTCGAGGAGCAGCTGGTGTGAGGCCGTGGCGGCGCATGATTTCCGCTATCTTTGCCCGATCGGGCGGGCCGCCGGCAGCGGCCGCGGTCAGTTCGGCAACCTCGCGGAAATACTGCGGACCGATCGCGGCCGGCGTGATCACGCAGAGCACCTTGACATCCTGACTGCCGTTGTTGTCGAACCGGTGAACGGCCCCCCGAGCAATACACAATGCTTGTCCCGGCCCGACGTCGATGAGTTTGCCGTCGACGGTCCAGGTCAGCACTCCGTCGATGCCGTAGATCGTTTCTTCGTAATGATCGTGGCTATGCGCCGGAGCCATCAGGCGCTGCGCACCCGGGACGGTGAGTTCAAACGTTGCGACGCTACCATTCGAGTTCTCCCCGGTGATCAAAAAGCGCACGGTGAGTGGCCCGAGACGGATGGTCTCGTCCGAAGGATTGACTTTGAAGTCGGTAGTCTGCTGTGCCATCCGGTCCCCCTATAGTAAACGGCGTTTACCACAGGCGCAGTGTAAACGCCATTTACTAAGAATGTCAACACCTGTTTCTGTCCGGACGTCTTTGGACCCCGTCACCGAACCGTCCGTCGGTAGATGATGAGGGCGCATGCGAAATGCACCGGCCCCCGATTGTCTTCCATCCGTTTCTCAAAGGGGATGAGAAGTTTCCGGAGCCGATGGTGTGCCATGCGCCCGTCCGTTCGACGGCCCAGCGACGCGCTGGATATCGCCGGTACCGCGGGGCCCATTCGCCGCGGTGACGGCGATGGGGAGTGCAACGTCGCTTCCGGACTGCTGCCTCGATTTCCGGGAAGTCATACCCTTTGTCGAGACACAGGTGCTGCGGGCGACCGAGCGTCAGTCAGGGCCTCGGACGGCGAGGCTGTCCAGCGTGGTCGTCGCCGCTTTCATGTCATGGGTATTGGCTGCGGTCACGAGAAAGCGTGCGCCATCGCCGCTTCGGCCGATGCCGCATCGGTCATAGGCGCCAACCCCTAATTGCGATGAAGATGCGATCAATCCTCATGCCAAGGATAGCGCTCCCAGGGAGTCTTGG
>Ga0187781_10001484_pt1 | contig 17745 bp, 13 predicted proteins | sample 0715_SJ02_MP02_2_FD_132447 | JGI IMG/M metagenome (GOLD analysis project Ga0187781, IMG submission 132447) | Tropical peat soil microbial communities from peatlands in Department of Meta, Colombia - 0715_SJ02_MP02_20_MG | ecosystem: Environmental > Terrestrial > Soil > Wetlands > Peat | place... | reverse complement strand
GCGAGATCGGACCAATGGCTTGCAAGAGAAGGTCGAGTGAGAGAAGGTTGAGAGGGGCATGGGGGTAGTGCCGGTCGCCGGATCCGACTCAGCCGGCGGCCGGGCCTTGCCCGCACGTCGGCGCCATGGGGAAATAATGAAGGACTCGACCTCTCGCACGGAAACCGGCACGCGCACCGGGATCGTCATGTCGCGGTTCGGCGCGCGATCCTCCCATGCAGGCTCCCTTATTGCGCCAGGCGCGCTTGCAATCCTCTTGTGGCTGGGCGGTTCCCAGGGCGCGCTCGCGCAAAAGCCGCCGGCCCAGGCCCCCAGCAGCGATGAGCTTCGCCCGCTCTACGCCAATGCGATGGATGTCGACGAAGGCAAGCACCTCGCGCGGACGACCTGCTCGAACTGTCACGGAGCGGAGGGACTCAGCACGACCGCGGGCGTGCCCAATCTGGCTGGCCAGCGCTCCGTCTATCTCTACCGCGAGCTGCGCGCCTATGCGTCGGGTGCCCGCGACGTCAGCGCCATGACCGATGCCGTCAAGTTCCTCAGCACCGATGCCTTGATCGATGTGGCGGCATACTATGCCAGCCTGGAACCCGCTCAACCGGCGGCGGCGAGCGATGTCAAAGGCAGCGCCGACCCGGCGCAAGCCGGCAAGGCCGCCGCGGCCGGCTGCGCCGGTTGCCATGGCGAGATCGGCGTCAGCAAGACGCCCGGCACACCGAGCCTTGTCGGGCTGGACCCGAAATACCTCGTCGCGGCCATGGCCGCCTATAAGAGCGGCCAGCGGAAGAACGACATCATGAAGGCCATGATCGCGCCGCTAGCCGAGGCCAATCTGAACAACATCGCGCTGTTCTATGCGACGCAAAAGCCGGTGCGGGCGCAAACCGCTGCTCCCGGCAATGCGACAGCCGGCCAGGCCCTCGCGGCCTCCTGCGCCGGCTGCCACGGCGCCCAAGGCATCAGCGGCAATCCCGCGACGCCGAGCCTGGCCGGCCAGGACGCTCAGTACCTGGCCGCGGTGCTGCACGGCTACCAGGACGGCTCGCGCAGCGACGCAACGATGAAGGGCCTGGCGGCGGGCCTCGATGACGGCGCGATCAAAAACCTGGCAGCCTATTATGCGAGCCTGCAGCCGCAGCCTCCGGCTGTGCCCAAGTCGCTGACCGCCGCCCAATGGGCGGAGAGATGCGATCGCTGCCACGGCATCAACGGCAACAGCGCCGATCCGCACGTGCCGGCCCTGGCCGCCCAGCGCGCGGACTATCTGGAGAAGGTGCTGGATGCCTATCGCTCGGGCGTGCGCCGGAGCCCGGAGATGGCGGCAATGGTCGATGTGCTGTCCGAGAACGATATCAAGAACCTCGCGGCGTACTACGCGCGTCAGAAGGCGCGGGCCGTCGTCTACGTGCCGATACCAAGCCGGTAGGCGACGTCCGATGCCAGGATTGCCGTATGCCCCTTGAAGGAAACCGGAGTGGCGTAGCAGGAAGCTGCACGGGCCGCCGCACCTCGACCGATCGCCCGCCGCGGATCGGGGACGGATCATGAAGCGTAGATTGTTGATCGCACCGGCTGGCGCACCGCTCGGAATCGTCGGCCCCGGCCTATGCGGGAGGGGACGCCGCGGCGGGCCGGGCCTAGGCCGGCGCTTGCGCCGCGCGCCACGGGCGGACCGCAGAAGGCTTCGCGCCGGCGCCGAGATCGCAGGCAAGAACCCGGCCGATGTCGTCAGGGCGTCGACGGCGTGCCCGTCGGGCAAGTGCGATAACGCGATGCTGATAAAGCGTCCGGCCAACCGGCTCGGCGCCGAGAATCCGGCGAATCCGGCAGCCTATCATGCGTCGATCAAGTATAAGGGTCGGGGCACCAAATGCGGCGCCCGGCTTGCGCCGCGGGTTTCACGACGCCGCAGCCGCGGCACCGCGACGCGGGGGGCCGTGCTCACCCGTTTGACCAAGGGAACCAACCATGAATGAGCAGCCGCTGCACCGGATGTTTCATCACTATTCGGAGATGCCTTACAGCCAGCGCGTGTTGTTCACGGCAACGCTGCTCACCTTGGGGCTCGGCTACCTGTTCGCGCTGATCTATATTTTCGACACCTATGCCGGCAGGGCCGGGGACAGTTCGGGGATGGTTTCCTATGAGGATATCGTTGTCGGCTACAGCGGCAGCGGTCAGGGTTCGGTTCTCGAGTCGGCCCTGACGGGTCCGATGCGCGACATGCTGCCGCATGAGGAGGGCGCCGTTATCCTGGCCTGGGCGCGCGAGGGCGCCAAGCCCGAGGCGTTCGAAACCGACATCAGGCCGATCGTCGAGAAGCGCTGCCTGATATGCCATGACGGCAGCAACCCGCATATCCCGAACCTGACCGGCTACGACAACGTAAAAAAGCTGATTGCGGCGGACACCGGCCCCTCGATCGCGACGCTGGTTCGCGTGTCGCACATCCACCTGTTCGGGGTGACCTTCATCTTCTTCGTCATGGGCCTGATCTTCAGCCACGCCTATCTGCGGCCCATCTGGTTGAAGTGCGCCATCATCGCATTGCCATTCGCCGCCATCGCGTCGGACGTCAGCTCCTGGTATTTCGTCAGGCTGTTCCATCCGTTCGCCTTGGTCGTGATGGGCGGCGGTGCGGTAATGGCGGCGTGCTTCGCCACCATGTGGCTGGTCTCGATGTACCAGCTCTGGTTTTCCAAGCCGCCGCTGGTGGTTCTGCAACGGCATGGCGGCGACATTCCCAGCATCCACTGAGGGTGGTCCTGCCGAGGCGATGACTCGGTGTTTTTCAAAAGGAGCGACCGAAGACGCCAACCGGCTGACGAGGGGGAGAGGGTGATGCGGGCCGATCGGTGGCTGCGCGTCCTTGCGCTGGCGGCTGCCGCCTTGACGATGATCCTCGTTGGGCTGCACGCCGCAAGCGCGCAAGGCGCGGCAAAACTCGACAACGCGACATGCCTTGGCTGTCATGGTTTGCCGGGATTTTCCGCGCCGCTCGGCGACGGGCGCATGCGAACGCTCTTCGTGGCCGCGGACCAGTTGTCCAGCAGCGTGCACGCCAGCATGCAGTGCGTCGACTGCCATACGGCGATCGAGCTGCCCCATAAGAACCTGCCCGGCACGCCCGCCGAGCGGAACCTGCAACGGCTCGTCATCAACAAAAGCTGCGGCAATTGCCATGCGAAGGCCTGGCGGAGCTATATCGAAACCTATCACGGTCAAGTCGCCGCCTTGGGCTATGGCGATATTGCGACCTGTTTCGACTGCCACGGCAGCCACGCAATCCGGCGCGCCGGCGATCCGGCTTCAAGCGTGTTTCCGGCCAACCTCCTGAACACTTGCCAAAAGTGCCATCAGGACGCGACGGCGGGATTCGCGACGTTCCAATCGCACGCCACGACGGACGATTTTGCCCATTATCCCTATGTCTGGATCACCTCGAAGTTCGTGAACGTGGCGGTCGGCGGCGTGCTCGTGTTCTTCTGGATGCATTCGGCCCTCTGGTTCTACCGCGAAATGCGCGACCGCCAGCAGCGCAAGCCAAGGCCGCAGGTGCGGACCGACGCGCTGCCGCGGCAAGAAAGCCGATATTTCCAGCGCTGGACTCCGCTCTGGCGATGGGCTCATCTTGTCTTCGCGCTCAGCATAATCCTCCTGGTCATGACCGGCGTGACGTTGCTCTATCCGAACACGAGCTGGGCGCCGCCGCTCGAACGGGCCATGGGCGGAGCGAGAATCGCGGGTCTCGTCCACCGGGTCGCCGCCGTGATCATGATGGCGGTCTTTGCCGCGCATATTCTCTATGCCGCCGTCCATATCGCGCGCAACTGGAAGACATTCAAAGTGTTCGGGCCCTACTCGCTGATGCCGAACCTGCAAGACGGCGCGGACTTTGTCGCCATGGTCAAATGGTTTTTCGGCCGCCGGCCGCGGCCGACATTCGACCATTGGAACTATCAGCAGAAGGTCGATTACTGGGCGCCGTTCTGGGGTATCGCGATGCTCGCCGCGACGGGCGCGATGCTGTGGTTCAAGGCGCTCACCGCCGCCTACCTGCCGGGCTGGGCGTTCAACGTCGCCACGGTCGCCCATGGCGATGAAGCCGTGCTTGCCGCCGCCTACCTGTTCACGGTGCACTATTTCGTCAATCACTGGCGGCCGGACAAGTTCCCGCTCGACATCGTCATCTTCACCGGCTCGATGCCGCTCGAAGAGTTCAAGCGCGAATACGCCGTCGAATATCGCCGCTTGGCGGAGACCGGAGAACTCCAGCAGTATCTGGTGGACGCACCGTCGCCGCCGCTGACGCTCGGCGCCAAGGTCCTGGGCTTCGGCCTTGTGGGCATCGGCCTGGCGCTGTTGCTCATGATGCTGATCGGATTCGGCGGCAATCTGATGGCGGGATGAATGACGTCTTTTCCGCGATCACGCCGGCGCATGTTTCTTCGCTGCGCGTTGAGCGGCGCGATGGCGCGATAGGATGCAGACTCATGCGAACGGAGGAAGAGGTCCCATGAAACCGGTATGGCTGGCAGCGGCGGCGGTCGTGGCGATGTTGGCGGCGCGGCACGCGCAAGCCCAGGACGGCGGTGCCTTGGCAACCTCGAAGGGATGCACGAATTGCCACACCCTCGACCAAAAGAAAATGGGGCCGTCGTTCAAGGAAATCGCGGCGAAATACACCGGTAATGCGAATGCCGAGCCGACGCTCATGGCCGAGCTCAAGGAGGGCAAAGGCCATCCCAAATTCGCCGGAACGGACGCCGATTTGAAAAGCGTGATCGAGTACGTCCTGTCCGCGCGTTAAGAATGATAAAGGGCGGCGCCGATGTTGGTGCGGGAACAAGCCGAAGGACATGCCATGGAGTGTGATGCGCGTTTTTTTGAATCCGGCCAATTGACACGTGCGAAGGGATCAATCACGCTCGCGGGAACGCGGTTGATCAACAGGATGGAGGGCAACCGCCTTGAACGATGGCATTGCGGGCCCGGCTTCCCCCGATCGGATGCAGCCGCCAATTTCCCCCCGATACCAGAATTTCTCCCCCCGAATACAAAACCGCCAGACGCCTCTGAAGCAGCCGGAGTCGCTGCGCGGTCGGGGAAATGGCGCGGTTCTACGTCTGCCGCGTCGCTCGCGGGTCTTTGACCGGCGTTCATGCGCGGTGCGGTTCGTCTCGACCTTCGTCACGAGCGGCGGGCGGTCGATTTCGTCCGGGATCCGGCGAGCCGCGTCGCGGATCGTCCGTCTTGCCGGACCTGCCGCGCTTCTCCTGCTCGGCATGTTCGCTTTGGGCGGAGTCTCCGGCCCTGCCGCGGCCCAGGCGCCCGATGCCGGCGCCCCGGCCGGTCAGGCGGCCTCGCCACCCGCCGCGAAAATACCCCGCGAAGTCTGCCTGGGTTGTCATGGCAATGCGGGGTTTGCGCTGCCGGGGCCGGACGGAAAAATGCGCTCGCTCTATGTGAACACGGAGAAATTCGCGGGAAGCGTCCATGGCCAACGCCAGTGCGTCGACTGTCACACGAACATAACGGCGGTTCCCCACCCGCCGACCCAGGTCAGAGTGAGCTGCGTCAATTGCCACGAAAGCCTGTTCGAAACCGCTCAGAAGGAGGGAAACAAGCAGGAAATCGCCGCAACGGGCATGGTGGTGGAGCGCATCCACAAATACATGAGTTCGATTCACGCGCAACCGTCACGGACGGATCAGTCGCAAACCAATGCGACCTGCTATCAATGCCATGATGCCCACTACGTCTATCCCCCGGGGACCCCCCTGTGGTCCGACTGGCGAATGAACCTGCCCAACACCTGCGGAAAGTGCCATACCCAGGAACTCGCGGCCTATGCAACCTCGGTCCATGGCCGGGAGGTGCTGGAGAAACATAATCCCAAGGCGGCGATCTGCGCGGACTGCCACACCAGTCACGACATCGAGAACCCGGTCCTGAGTTCGACCAGGCTGGTGATCACCAAGAACTGCGGCGCTTGCCATGAGGAGAATTTGCGAACCTACATGGCGACGTACCACGGGCAGGTCAACACCCTGGGCTACGCCTATACCGCCAAGTGTTTCGACTGCCATGGAAGCCATGCGATCCAGCGCGTCGACGACCCAAGCTCGACCGTGTTTCCGACCAACCGGCTCGCCACCTGCCGCAAATGCCATGCAACCGCCACCGCCGGGTTTGTCACCTTCCAACCGCACGGCAACGCCCACGACTTCGAACACTATCCCTATTTGTGGCTCGCCGCGAATTTCATGGTCCTGCTTCTGGTGGGCGTGTTTGCCTTCTTCTGGAGCCATTCCGGGCTGTGGTTCTACCGCTCATTCAAGGAGCGCAAGCAGCACGGCGAGCCGGCGGACCTCTACGTCTATCCGTTGCCGCAGGGAGAACAGCCTTACTTCCACCGCTTCTCCATGCTCTGGCGGGCCGCCCATCTGGTCTTTGCGCTCAGCCTCATGATGTTGGTCTTGACGGGCACGGCGGTCCTCTACGCCGAAAGCTCGTGGGCGCCGGTGGTCATGAGGCTGCTCGGCGGCCCACAGGTGACGGCCGTCATTCATCGCGTTTCCGCGGCGATTTTCCTCGCGATATTCATCGGGCATGTCGTCTACATGGCCGTCCGCCTGGGACGGCATCCGCGCGCCTTCCGTTGGTTCGGGCCTGATTCCCTGGTTCCCCGCTGGCAGGACATCCGCGACATCTTCGCCATGTACAAATGGTTCCTCGGCCTCGGCCCGCGGCCGGTTTTCGAGCGGTGGACCTATTGGGAAAAATTCGACTATTGGGCGGTGTTCTGGGGCGTCACCATCATCGGCGCGAGCGGCCTCAGCCTGGCATTCAAGGAGCAAGTCGCCAACATCCTGCCTGGGTGGGTGTTCAACATAGCCACCATCTTCCACGGCGAAGAGGCGATCCTCGCCGCCGTTTTCCTGTTCACCGTGCATTTCTTCAACAACCACTTCAGGCCGGACAAGTTCCCGCTCGACACCGTGATGTTTACCGGGGTGTTGTCGTTGGAAGAGTTCAAACGCGAGCACCCGCTGCAATACGAGCGGCTGGTCGAAACCGGACAGATCGAGCGCTATCGCGTGCCGCAGCCGTCGCGAGCCATGGCCCTCGGCTCGAAAATATTGGGCTTTACCCTGATCGCGGTTGGCTTGATATTGCTGGTCCTGGTGCTGATCGGATTCATCGACAATGCGATGGGACCGTGATCCGTGCCGGAAACGTGATCCTGCGAAACGTCCAACCGGGCGGCGGTGCACTTCGGTCGACCCGTGACTGTCGAGGATGTCCCATGAAAACTCTTGCGCTCGCTCTCATGATCTCGGTGGCGCTGGGTGCCGGCTGGGATTGTCGCGGCGCGTCCGCCCAAGACAGGACCGGGGCGCCGTCGGGCGCGGATATTGCCGCGGGCAAGGCTTTGGCCGAACATCAATGCAAGGCATGCCACGGCATGGATGGCAAGGGCGTCGCGCCGGGCATTCCCAACCTCGCGGGACAACGCGATCGTTATCTGGCCACCGCGCTGGCGGAGTACCGGCAAGGCCAACGCATCCACGCCGCCGTAAGGATCATGGCCGAAGAGCTGAACGAGGCGGGCGAGCGGAACGTCGCCGCCTATTACGCGAGTCTCCCGCCCGCCGCCCCGGCGGGGCACGGGGAGATCTTCTCACCCTTTGAGCACGGCAGGGACTTGGCCCGGGCCTGCACGCAGTGTCACGGCGAGCATGGCGACAGCGCGATCCCCGGCACGCCCATCCTGAGCGGCCAACAGCCCGACTATTTTGTCGCTGCGACCAGGGAGTATCTCGGCGGCGCCCGCGAGACCTCTCCCATGCATTCGCTGATCCGGGACTTGAATGCGGTGGATCTCGAGAGTTTGGCGCTCTATTTCGCGTCGCAGACCCCCGTCGACCATCACGCGCCGCCGCGCGGCGATCCCGCGGCGGGCCAGTCGCTCACCGTTGTCTGCAGCGGTTGCCACGGATTGCGCGGCGTCGGCACGGATTCGGCGACTCCCAATCTCGCGGGCCAGGATCCCCAGTATCTTGTGGATGCCCTCAAAGCCTACCAGGCCGGCCGCAAGCATCCGAAGATGCAACGCGCCGTGGCCGCGCTCGTCAAGAGCGACGCCGACGCCGAGAACATCGCCGCGTTCTATGCCACCCAGCCGGGGGTCGCGGTGATCCAGGGGCAGACCTTGATTCAGGATATCGCCGACAAATGCAATCGCTGCCACAGCTCCCGGGCCGACAATCCGTCGCTCGTAGTGCCCAACATCCGGGGCCAGGACACGGACTATCTCAGCATGGCGCTGAGGGCGTATCGCGAGGACAGGCGGGAAAGCGCGGCGATGCATAAGATGACCTTGCCCTATGGCAACGCCATCGTCGAAGGCATCGCGTCTTATTACGCCAGTCAGCCCCCGCGATGAGCCGGATGCGGGAGTGATCCGTCCCTGGCGCTTGCGACCCTCGCGCGGAGGGTGACGGGACGAACGGTCTCCGCCGGGCCGGCGAAAAATGCGGATCGCGCGCCGGCCTCCGGGCCCGGCCGCGATCTATCTGTCATAGCAGGGAAAGCCGGCGCGGCGGAGCCGCGAGGGGGGCTGCGCCGGTCGGGCAAGAGCCGCGTCGATTGCCATCGAGGCATGGCCCATTGCCTGCCCAGGCAGGGTTGGCCCCGATGGCTCGCGGCGGCCCGTGCCGCCGCAGCGCATGCCGCGTGTGAAAAATGTAGGCCAAGAGCCTCTCCTCTCTGGTATCATGGCCGCGCCAAACGCTGGCACTACCAAAGGAACATGCGAGGCGGACACTAAAGCGTTGGAATTGTGAGCCGCTGGGCGCGCGGCGCGGCGAGACAGGGGCGGCCGAGGGGGGCCGCTCGGGACGCGGGCGCTTCACCGGCGCGGAAGGGGATGATGCGCGGGGCGGGGGTCAGCACTTTGCGGGCGATGCCGGGGCGGTTTCGGCAGCGCTTCGCGCTGTCTTTACGGCATGAGCGCAGGCGGCGGCGCAGCCTTCTTCGGCGCGCGGTCCGCGCTTCCTGCCGTCGCAAGCTCGAGAGAGACCGGATGAGCGCCGATGTCATCGCCGCGGCAAGGCCGCCGCAGCGGGAGGGGGAGCCGTGGGCAAGATCAGGCTAGCAGTGACTTTCATCGCCGTGCTCGGCGCCGCGCTCTGGGCGGGCTCGACGCGCGCCGCCGATGAGCCGCCGGGGGCGGCCTATACGCTGGAAGGCGTCCAGAACTGCATGCGCTGCCACGACGAGCCCAATGTGAGAGGAATCCTGCAGACACCGCATGCGGTGAAGGGCGATGTGCGCACCCCCTTCTCGCAGCACGATTGCGAATCCTGCCACGGCCCGAGCGAGGCGCATGCGGCGGGGCGGGGACGCAACAAGCCCGCGCCCGGCGTGATGTTCAACGGTCCCCGGGCTTCGCCGGTCGAAGTGCAGAACAGCATGTGCCTCACCTGCCACGAATCCGGCCTGCGCATGAACTGGCAGGGCAGCCCGCACGAGAAGAACCAAATCGGCTGCGCGAGCTGCCACAATCCGCATTTGCCGAAGGATGTCGTGCTGGTCAAGACGACCCAGCCGCAGATCTGCTTCACCTGCCACATCCAGCAGCGGGCCGAGTCCTTCGAGTATTCGCATCATCCGGTGCGCGAGGGCAAGGTCGCGTGCTCCGATTGCCACAACCCGCACGGCTCGCCCGCGGACAAGCAGCTCAGGGAATTCACCGTCAACGAGACCTGCTACAACTGCCATGCCGAAAAGCGCGGGCCGCTGCTGTGGGAGCATCAGCCGGTGCGCGACAACTGCATGAACTGCCACACGCCGCACGGCTCGAACGAAGCGCGCCTGATGAAGGAGCGGATGAACTTCCTCTGCTCTTCCTGCCATAGCGCGGAAAGCAACAACAGCGGCGGCGCCTTCGGCGGACGGGCCTCGATCCCGTATCACTCGCCGCTGGGCAGCACCTTCGTCAATTCCGCCCTGGCGAATCAGAGACAATGCGTCAATTGCCACTCGCAGGTCCACGGGTCGAACAGCCCGAGCGGCGCTTTCTTCTTCCGTTGATGCCTGGGAACGAACTTTCTGGCGCCGGCGCGATGGCATGGGCATAGGGGGTCGAAATGAAACGTAAGGCGCTCAAGGTCATCGCACTGGCCGCCACCTGCCTGTCGCCATTGGCCGCCTTCGCCGACGATCAGGGATCCGCTGCCGGCGCCGCCGCGTCGCCTGGCGCCAATCCCGGCTCCTTCGGCACGCTGCCGGCCAACGGCGATGCCGGGCTGGGCGTGATGGGGGTCATGGGCAGGAACGCGGACCAGGCCGGCCGCTACAGCGGCATCAACACCACCGGCGCCGACATCGTCGGCCAATTCTTCCTCTACGGCACCTCGCCGTGGAACTCCGGCGGAACCGCTTATTACAACGTCATCGGCGACAATCTGGTGTTCCAGAGCGGCACCGACTTCGGCTCCGGCAACACCGGCAGCAGCTCCAGCCAATACAATGCCAGCGTCAACAACAATTGGGTGAACAGCGGCTCGCTGAGGTTCAATATCGGCAATCAGGGCACCTGGGCGGCCGGGGTCTATTACAACTCCATCACCTACACCGGAAACGTCATCGACTCGATTTACACCGTCAACGGCCACAACGCGGTCCTGAACAACATTCCGGCCTATGGCGGCGCGACCGCCACCACGGCAGGTCCCATCACCGCCTATACCGTCCCCCAACTGACGGCCACCGGCGCCGAGCAGCTCGTCCAGACGGGCACGCGCCGCGACATCTTCGGCGGCGATTTCAAGTATATCTACGGCGACTGGACCTTCACCGGCGCCATCCGCCACGAGACCAAGGAAGGCTCGATGGAGGAGGCGTTCATCTCCAAATATGGCGGCCAGGCCTTTGCCTTGCCGATCGACTACACCACCGACCGCTACGACGTGTCGGCCGCCTACAGCACCCGCATCAACCAGATGGTGCTGCAGTACACCTATTCGAAATTCGTCGACGGCAACAGCTTCGTCGTCCTCCCGCAGTTGACCTCGATGACCGTGCAGCCCTTTGCGGAGGCGGCGGCCTATTCGACGCCGCCCAGCAACGAAGCCCACTATTTCACGATGATGGCGGCCACCAACGCGGTGCCGAAGACGCGGATCAACGTGAACCTGCGCGCCGGCCTGGAGCTGCAGGACAACGGCTTCCCGCCGGACAGCGCCGATCCTTTCCCGCAATTTGTCCCCGGCTTCGCCAACCTCAACTCGAACTTGCAGGGAACGAGCACCACCTCCCTCGACGCCCTGGCCTTCGTCTACCAGGGCAAGATCAGCGCCGATTCGCATCCCATCGACAACGTGGATGCCCGCGTCTATTACGGCTTCGACGGGCGCAGCGTGAACATCGACCAGTACAAGGTCTTCAGCACGCCTACTGGCGGCGAGGGCGACCTCAGCTTCACCAGCGCATACTTCGTCGTTCCGCAGGATTGGCTGAAGCAGGATACGGGCTTCGAGGTCGGCTATCGCATCCTTCCCGAATACAATACCAAGGTGACGGCCGGCTACCGCTTCGACGACGTCGACCGCAAGAACGCCCAGGTCGGCCACGCCACCACCAACACCGAAACGCTCGCCCTGCTGTCCTCGGTTGGACAGCAGGTCAACGGCAAGCTCTCCTACGAGCATTCCGAGCGCAGCGGCGTTCTCAACTATGTCGTGCCGTGGGCCAATATTGCCGGCGTCCCCATCACCAGCGCCGGTTCGGGAGTGACCTATTCCGGCGCCTACTACCAGGCTCCCATGACCTCGGACGCGGTCAAGCTCAGGGCCGACTACATGCCGACCCATGACATCACCGGCGGCCTGTTCATCCAGTTCAAGAACGAGGACTACAATTACCCGGCGCCGACCCTCGCCAACAGCGGCGCCACCACGGGCTATCCCATTACCGGCGTCGGCGAGGGCGTCAAGCAGGATTACAACCTGACCGCCGGGCCGGATATCAGCTATCGGCCCAGCGAGGACGTGAACCTCCACGCCTTCTACACCTATGAGCGGATCTTCTATAACAACGTCGGCAACGGCGCCTGCTCCACCGCCGCCGAGGCCGCCACCGCCGCCTGCGCCGGCACCGCCGGCTACTTCCAGAACAATTACACCAGCGCCGTCAACACCCTCGGCCTCAGCGGCGACTGGCAGGCCACCAGCAAGCTGAAGCTGGGAGCCGAATACACCTTCTCCTACGGCTCCGTGATGTTCGGGGAATTCAACGGCGTGTTCGTGGCGGCTCCGACGGCGTCCTATCAGAACGTCGGCAACTATCCCGACATCAATTCGGTGATGCACAACCTCCGGCTGACGGCGAACTACGAGCTGACGCCAAACCTGAACTTGCTGTTCCTGGCGAGCTGGGCCTATTTCCGCAACAACGACTGGAACGACTTCGCAGGGCCGATCCAGGGGGCCGGCACCACCGCCATCTCCTACCTGACTCCGGGCTACGACTCGCCGAACTACAGCATTGTGACGCTCATGACCGGCGTGAAGTTCAAGTTCTAGGATCTCCTGGTCTCCGCCGGCGCCTTCCTTGTGCCGCCGGCCGGCGAGCGCTATGACGCGGCCGGCCGGGGAGGGTTGAGGACCGATGCTGCTCGCCGTGGCGCTCATGGTCATGACCGCCGCCGTGGTGGCGAGCGTGGTGGTGCCGCTGATGCGCGCCGCGCGCCCGCTGCCCGAGCGCGGCGCCTTCGATCGCGCCGTCTATCGCGACCAGCTCCGCGAGCTGGAGCGCGACGTCGCGCGCGGCTTGGTCGACGCGCGCGAGGCGGCGACCGCCAGGCTCGAGATCGAGCGGCGGCTGCTCGCGGCCGACGCCAAGAGCGAGACCGCCGCGCCCCAAGGCGCCGCGAACCCGATGCTGGCCGTCGGCCTTGCCCTGGGCCTGCCGATGGCGGCGGCGCTGATCTATCTGGCGGTCGGCGCGCCGGGCGTGCCGGATCAACCTTTTGCTGCGCGCGGTCCTCAATCGACGCCGGCCGGCGGCGACGGCATGGCCGGCCATGCCGATTTCGCGGCGGGCGCCGCCAAGCTCGAGCGCGATCTCGCCGCCAATCCCGCGGACGCCGAGAAATGGCTGCTACTGGCGCGCACCGAGGCGGAGCTCCGGCAATGGCAGAAGAGCGCCGACGCCTATCGCCGCGCCATGTCCTTGACCGGCGGCGGCCCCGAGCTCGCTTCGGCCTATGGCGAGATGCTGGTAATGGCGGCCGACGGCATCGTCACGCCGGCGGCGCACCAGGCTTTCGAGGCCGCGCTGGCGCGCGACCCGGCCGATCTTGCGGCGCGCTTTTATCTGGCGCTCGCCGAGGCTCAGGCCGGCAACGCCAAAGGCGCGATCGAGATGTGGCAAAAGCTCGCCGCGGACCAGCCGAACGATTCCGAGCTGCGCGCGGAGCTGCAGCGCCGCATCAACGAGGCGGCAAGCCTCGCCGGCATGCCGGCACCGTTGCTGCCGCCGCCCGCCGCCGCTGCATCGGCGCCCGCCGCCGCGCCGCCGGGGCCGAATGCACAGGACGTCGCCAATGCGCAACAGATGTCCGACGAGGATCGCCAGGCGATGATCCGCGCCATGGTGGAGCGCCTGGCCGCCCGGCTCCAATCCCAGCCCGACGACCTCGAAGGCTGGCTGCGGCTTGCCCGCGCCTACGACGTGCTCGGCGAGCGCGACAAGGCCGCCGCCGCCTTTGAGCGCGCCCGGCGCCTCAAGCCCGACGATCCCCGGATCGCCGCCGCCGGTGCCGGCGCCGCCGCGCCGCCGATGGCGGCGGCCAATCCCGCCGGCGCGCCGCCGGGGCCCAGCGCGCAGGACGTCGCCAATGCGCAGCAGATGTCGGACGCCGATCGCCTGGCGATGATCCGCGGCATGGTCGAGCGCCTCGCCGCCCGGCTCCAATCCCAGCCCGGCGATCTCGATGGCTGGCTGCGGCTCGCCCGCGCTTATGGCGTGCTCGGCGAGCGCGACAAGGCGCTCGATGCCTATGAGCGGGCGCAACGCCTGCTGCCGGCCGACAGCGATCAGCGCCAGGCCGTCGCCGCCGCCATCGCCCAGCTCAAGGCGAAATAGGCGCCGCCGGGCGGCTCTCAGGAGAATTCGGGGCGCCGCCGCGGAAACCGCCAGCCGCGGCTGAGCCAGCCGGCTCTGGGCGCAGCCTTGCGCCGGCCGGCGCTTGCCGCGGCCGTCGCGGCGGCTTCGGCTTCCGGCGGTCTTGCTTCCGCGGCGCTCGGGCTCGGGCCGTACTGCAGCACCTTCACTTTCTCCAAGGTGACGAGGCCGCTGCCGATCATGCCGTCGAGGACCGGAAGGAAAGCGTCGATCTTCTCCTCGCTGTCCACGATCTCGATGACCATGGGCAGATCTTCCGAGAGCCGCAGGATCTTGGCCGAGTGCAGGCGGCTGGAGCGTCCGAAGCCCAGCGGCGCCCGCAGCACCGTGGCGCCCGCCAGGTGCATCTCCCGCGCCTTGAGGACGACTGCCTCATGGAGCGGGCGGTGGCCGCATCGCTCGCCCTCGCCGAAAAAGATCCGCAGCAAGATGGCGTCCCCGGGACGCTGCATGAGGGGGGCTCCTTCCTGTCAAGAGCAGCCGCGGGCGCAAGGCCCGATCCGAAACCCGGCAGAGCATAGCACCGAAACGGTGTGTATGTCAGTTGCAACGTCGCCGATGGGACCGGCGGGCCGCCGGCAGGCGCGGCTGCGGGGCATGCGGCCGGTTCGAACAGCCGGCCTGCCGCCGCCCTTTCCTCCGTCAACTATTTGATGATCCTGAGGAGATTTGGCGTTTCCTCCCGGCCGCGGCGAGGGCGGCCGTGGCCATAGGCCCGCTGTGCGGCTTGGCGAAGGGAGCACTCAAAAGGTGTGGATGGCGATGCCGGTTGCGCAAGCGAGGCGGGCGCCGCGGTCATTTGACCACCAGCACCGCGCAGGGGGCGAGGCGGACGAGGCGGTCGGCGGTGCCGCCGATGATCCGCTCGTAGAGCGCCGAATGCCCCATGAAGCCGATCACCAGGAGGTCGCAGCGCTCCTCCTCGACGAAGTTGACGATGCGCTGGACCGGATGGCCCGAGACGACCTTGGCGGCGAGCGGCACGCCTTGCGCTTGCGCCAGCGCGCGGGCGCGGCGCACGACCGGGCCGAAGACGTGGTCCGCCTCGGCCTTCTCCTCGACCAGCTCGTCGATGGTGGCGGGAAAGCTCGGCATTTCCTCGACGCAGATCATGTGGAGCCCGGAGGCCAGACGCTTCGCGAGGTCGAGCGCCACCGCGAGTGCCGCGAAGGCCCGCTCCGAGCCGTCATTGGCGTGCGCCAGCTTGGTGAACATGGCTCAGGCCTCCTCGGCGATCGGCTTATAGGCCGGCTGGAACCATTTCTGGGCGATCAGCGTCGGCACCACGGCGCTGGCGATCACCGCGGTCACCAGGATCGTATATTGCTCCTGGCTGATGATGCGGTTGGTGAGGCCGAACAGGGCCGAGATGCTGCCGAAGGTGAGGCCGGTCGACATCAGCAGCGTGGTGTACATGCCCTCGCGCGGGATGAAGCTGAAGCGCCGGGTCAGCGGCAGGATGCCGACGAACTTCGTCGCCATCTTCATCGCCAGGAAGAGGCCGATGAGCCCCGCGCCGGCGATGACGGCGCGGAACTCCACCAGCGAGCCCGCCTTGAGGAAATAGAACGGCGTGAGGAGCGTGAAAGCCACCACGCGCATCCGGTGCGGCAGCTCGCGGTCCCTGAGGAAGGTCGGCGCCAGCGCCATGCCGACGAGATAGGCCGGCAGCACCGCTTCGCTGCCGGCGAGGCCGGCGAGGCCGCCCAGCAGGAACAGCACCAGCGCCACGAATTTGGTCTGCGGCTCGCTGACGCGCTGGCCGACCTTGCGAAAGAACCACGGGGTAAATTTCGGCAGCAGCCACAGCGACGCGCCGGTCGCCGCGGCGAAGAGCGCGAGCCAGAGGTTGTAATTGGCAAAGACCAGCCCCAAGGCGAGCACCGTGCCGAGATCGTTCACGAAGCAGGCGGCGAGGATGATCTTGCCCAACTCGGTCCGGTTGTAGCCGGTCTCGACCATCACCGCGTAGACGACGGCGACCGAGGTGGTGGAGAGCGAGATGCCCGCGATCTGCGCCTCAAGCCACGGCCAGGCGAGCGCATAGCGGGCGAACAGCAGCACGCCGGCATAAGGCGCGAGAAAGCCGACGACGCCGATGCTCATGCTCGACCGGAAATGCCGGCGCACCACCTGCGGGTCGATCTCGGCGCCGGCGAGGAAGGTCAGCAGGATCGCGCCGAAGCCGGCGAGGTAGTCGACCCAGGGCGTGAGCGGCAGCCCGAAGAGATTGCCGCCGATGGCGCCGACGACGATTTCAGTGAGCGCCACCGACATCGCCGCCCAGATCGACAGCAGCGAGGCGGCGAGCGCGAGCGCGATCCACAAGGCCGAAGCCAGCCAGACATTATCCACCGATCCCTCCTTCTCCCGGCCCCTCCCCCCGGGGCGGATGCCGATTTCGGATCACGTGAAGGAGGCAACGAAAAACCCGCCTTGCGGCGGGCTTTTTGCCGACAGCCCCCGCCGCCTCGCTTCACGCGGCAGGAGTCATCAGCCCTTTCGGGCGGTTTCGGGGGAACTCCATCCCCAGCACCTTGCAGGATACGCCCAACGCGCCCGGCGATCAAGCCCGCGAAGCGGACCCCTCGACCTTGCCGGCCGCGCCGATCACGTCAGCGGGGAAAATGGGGGGAAAATGGGGTCAGTGTAAAAAAGGAAAAAGGGGAAAATGGGGTCGATTTTCCCTGATTTGAGCATCGGAGAAGATCTTGCTCATGCAAAGCGGATGCGCGTCCATAGCTTGCACGCCGTTTCGATGGCGTCCGCATAATCCGCGATATCGCCGTAGACCATGAGCCGCTGAAATTCCGTGAATTGCCGCGCGTAGTGGCGATCGCTCTCGAGCGCCTGCAGAGCGTGGCCGATCGCCGCCATTGGATCGGCGCGGTACTCCGGCCGCTGATTGCCGAAGACCTCGACGTCGTGGGGTATGACTTCGCGCGCGAGGGCCGCGACCTCTTCGATGTCATAGTGCTCGCACGTGACGTGCAAATCATAGATATGGCGGACGAGCGTCGGATCGCGCGCCGCTTCGGCGAGAGCGAGCTCGGCCGCAACGCGCCGGGTCAGGGCGACGAATTTCTCCGCTGCCGTTTGCGTGATCGATACGCAAGCGATGGTCGCCACCTCGGGTGGATTTTTATAGGCTTCGGCGACGAAGGACGATACCGGCAAGGCGACCGCCGGACATCGCAGCGGCCACGCACCCAGTTCGACCTGGATTTCCGGACGGAGAGCAGCCTCTCCCGCCCGTGACGGGTACGGAAGCCGGAAAATCGTGTAGCGGCTCTCGTTGCCGGACTTTCTATGTTCGGGATTGCCGGGGTCGAACTGGAAACCGGCTTGCAGGAGAGCGTCTGTAACCAGATCGCGCAAGCGACGCAAAGCCGCTCGCTTCGGCTTTCCTTCCGCCGCGACGATCTTGAGGTGTAAAAGTAGGCGGTAAGCGCCGCGTCGCATTTCAGCGATCGGTTTCTCACCGCCTCTTCCCGAACCGGACATGCGGCTTTCGTTCCGCATCCGGCTCTCCGGAAGACATGGCGAAGTCAG
>Ga0187781_10001483_pt1 | contig 17748 bp, 16 predicted proteins | sample 0715_SJ02_MP02_2_FD_132447 | JGI IMG/M metagenome (GOLD analysis project Ga0187781, IMG submission 132447) | Tropical peat soil microbial communities from peatlands in Department of Meta, Colombia - 0715_SJ02_MP02_20_MG | ecosystem: Environmental > Terrestrial > Soil > Wetlands > Peat | place... | reverse complement strand
GACGGTCGCGGCGATAGCCGTGGCGTACGGGGCCAGGCGTTTCGGCGCGGCCACGTCCTCAAAGAAAAGATCGCGGCTGACCTGGGCCTCACGGCCCGCCAGGAAGGCGGCTGCGGCCGCGGCGAACGTCGCCTCCGCGGGAGTCCCGGCGCCTTCCGTGGGCACGCCCTTACTCTGAGTCGGCGTGCCCTTCGCTGGTGCGGGGGCCGCCGCCAGGCTGGGCGCCGCACCCGATCGCCGTCCGGCTCCCGGTCGCGTCGCGCGTCTCTTTCCTGGCTCGTCAGCCGACCTCATGACCCGAGCGTACGTGTCGCTCATCCGCTTCTCACGCGGCGTCGCGCAGATTCATGCCGGAACACCATGTTTCATGCAAGTTGACCGGTTCAGTATCAGCCTAGAACCAGCGGGAATCGGTTAGTCCGGTTATGCGGCCCTCGACGCGCTGCCGCTGCTGACATGCTCCCCTACCGGAAGACCGATGAACAGGGCCTCGCCGCACCTGGAACAACCCCACTCCGGGCAGTCGCCGTCGGGGGTGTCCGGGCAGCTGGCCGCCTCTGCGTGCAGCTGCTCGAACAGCTGCTCCTCGCCGCATCCGGTGCAGTACCTGGTCATCCTGGCGACCTCCTCGGTGCGGTGCAGCGTGGACGTGCAGCGGTTGAGATTAGGGTCGCTGCCGATAGTGACATGACCGCCGGCCGATTCGTGGGATCTCGGGCGGCGTGTCGAGCCGGGGCGGCCTCGCTCTGCCCTGAAACGATCCCCGACGTGCGGGTATGTGAGACGATCCGAGACGTGACCGTGCCCCAGGAAAAATCCCCTTTCATCCGGGCCTGCCGGAGGGAGCCGGTTCCCCATACGCCGGTCTGGTACATGCGGCAGGCCGGCCGCTCGCTGCCTGAGTACCGCAAGGTGCGCGAGGGCGTCTCGATGCTCGATTCATGCACGCGCCCCGACTTGATCACCGAGATCACTCTGCAGCCGTTGCGCCGGTACGACGTGGACGCGGCGATCCTGTTCAGCGACATCGTCGTCCCGCTGCGCGCGGTCGGAATCGACGTCGACATCAAGGCGGGTATCGGGCCGGTCGTGGCCACCCCGGTCCGGACATCGGCGGATCTGGGGCGGCTGCGCGCGCTCGAGCCCGGTGACGTGCCCTACGTGACCGAAGCGGTCAGGATGCTCGTCGCCGAGCTGAACGATCGGCCGCTCATCGGTTTCGCGGGCGGTCCGTTCACGCTCGCGTCCTACCTGGTCGAAGGGGGACCGTCCAAGAACCACGACAAGACCAAGGCGCTGATGTACGGCAATCCTGAGCTGTGGCACACCCTGCTCGGCAGGCTCGCCGACATCACGATCTCGTTCCTCCAGATCCAGGTGGCGGCGGGGGCCTCGGCGATACAGCTCTTTGATTCCTGGGTCGGCGCGGTCGGCCCGGATGATTACCGGCACGCGATCCTGCCGCACACCAGCCGGATCTTCAGCGAGCTTGGATCTACGGGGATACCGCGCATTCACTTCGGTGTCGGAACGGGTGAGCTGCTCGGGCTGATGGGAGAGGCCGGAGCCGACGTGGTCGGAGTCGACTGGCGCATCCCGCTGGACGAGGCCGTGCGACGGGTGGAGCCGGGCAAGGCGCTGCAGGGCAACCTGGACCCCGCGGTCCTGCTCGCGCCGTGGGAGGTGGTCGAGGAGCGAGCCAGGGACGTGCTCGTGCGCGGGCGGACCGCGGAGGGGCACGTGTTCAACCTCGGGCACGGCGTGCTGCCGGAGACCGATCCCGGCGTCCTGGCCAGACTCACCGACCTGGTCCACGCCGAGTCGGTCGAGCCTGACGCCTAGCGTGGCGCGGGCCTGCGGCGGATCATCCAGCGCCTGGCCCGGTAGATCGCGTATCCGGCGATGGCCGCGATAGCGGCGAACGGCGCGATCGCACCGAGGAAGGCCAGCGTCCAGGCGACCGTCACCGTGAGCGCGTGCCAGCCGGCCCCGAGCCCGCCGGCCAGGGACGGCGGAGCCTTCGGACGGTGGACTACGGGCTTGGCCTTCGGCCCGAGGATGGTGAGGGTCACCGTCGCGTAACTAGTCTCGTGGCTGAGCACCCGCTGCTGCGCCTGCATGGTTTCCAGCGCGGTTTCCTCGTTGTTGATCTGGTTCTGCACGCTGAGCAGGTCACCGACCGAACCGGCGTGCGAGAGCAGCGCCCGCAACTGGGCGATAGCCGCCTCGTACGAAGCGACCTGGCTGTTCACGTCAGCCACCTGCTCGGTGACGTCCTGGGCCTGTTCCTGCAGGGATAGCTGAGTGCCCAGGCTGCTCGCGAGCTGGCTCAGGGTGGCCGGGTAGGACGCGTCCGGGATCTTCAACTGCACGGTGGCGGTGGCCTCGGACGGGTGATCCGGGTCGGCCGAGTTGGTCTCGTTGGAGACGTAGCCACCCACGGCTTCGATGATCTGCGTGGCCCTGGCGGCGGCGGAGCTGACGTTCCCGGCCCGTATGGTCAGCTGCGCGGTGTAGATGATGTCGCTGGCGGGAGCCAGCCGGGCCGTGGTTCCGGTGCTGGCCGACTGTCCTGCCCCGCTGGCCGGCTGTCCGGCCGGGCCGGCGGCCGGTGCCGACGGGACAGCCGCCGCCCTCTCCGCCGCTGCCGAGCCTGCCGAGCTGGCCGAACTGCCGGAGCATCCGGCCAGCAAGATTTCCCCCGCGAGCATGGCACCGCCGATCGCCAGGCCGGCGGCGGCGCTGAATCGTGTGCGCCCGGTCCGCGCGGACCGGCGGTTCAAGCTCAGTGTGTTCAACATGCCGGTGTGACGGGGGCGGCCACAGGGCGGTTCCGCGGCTCTTGTCACGATCCAGCACCGTCCCGGCCCCAGCACGGTTACGAGGCGGGCCGGCGGTCTGGTGGCGGAGGCCCCTCGGTCATGGGCATCGGACGATGTCTGCCAGGCTGGGGGCATGAACCCTTCGACGGCGCGACCGCGCGTGGTGATCGTCGGCGGCGGGATCGCCGGGCTGGCGGCGGCGTTCTTCCTCCGGGACGAGCCGGTGCGGGTGACCGTGCTCGAGGGATCGCCCCGGCTGGGCGGCAAGCTGTCCGTATCCGAGGTCGCCGGCGTCGCGGTCGACGAGGGGGCCGAGGCGCTGCTCGTTACCCGTCCGGAGGGAACCGGACTCATCGCGCAGGCGGGACTGGCCGGTGACCGGGTGGAGCCGGGAACCACATCCTCGGCGATCTGGACGCTCGGCGCGCTTCGTCCGCTACCCCGGCGTCAGTTCATGGGCGTGCCGTCCGACCTGGCCGAACTGGCTCGATCGGGGGTGGTGTCCGGCGAAGGTGCGGCCCGGGCCTGTCAGGACCTCGAGCTGCCGCCGACCGTGCGGGACGGCGACGTGCCGGTAGCGGATTTCGTCGGAGCCAGGTTCGGCGCGGAGGTCGTCGACCGGCTGGTCGACCCGCTGCTCGGCGGGGTCTACGCGGGACGTTCCTCGGACCTGTCCTTCGACGCGACGATGCCGGCGCTGGCGGCTGCATCGCGGCGCTACCGGTCACTCGCCGAGGCAGCGGGCTCGCTGCTGCCGCCCCCGGTCCCGGTTCCGGCCGGGGACCGGGACGCTGGGGACCAGGACGTGGCGCCGGCCGGCACGCGATCCGGCGGATCGGTGTTCACCACGCTCGCCGGGGGACTGGGCCTGCTGCCCGCCTTCCTGGCCAGGGCATCGGGCGCGGAGGTCCGGACGAACGCGATGACCCGCGCGCTGTCCCCGGCGCCAGCCGCGCCGGGTGCCGGGCCCGGCTGGCGGCTCACGGTCGGATCGGCGGCGGCGGAAGAGCGCATCGACGCCGACGCGGTGATCATCGCCGTGCCCGCACGTCCGGCCGGCCGCCTGCTCGCGGGGGTGCCCGGCGCCTCGGTGGCCGTCACGGCGTTCGGTGAGATCAGCTACGCGAGCATGGCGATCGTCACGCTCGCCTATCCGCGCTCGGCGTTTCCCGGGACCGGTCCGGCCGCGCTGGGCTGGAGCGGGTACCTGGTCCCGGCGGTGGACGGGCGGGCCGTGAAGGCGGTCACCTTCTCGACCGTCAAGTGGCCGAACCTCGCGGACGCCGCGGTGTCCGGTGCCGAGCCGCTGGAGATCGTGCGCTGCTCGGTCGGCCGGGTCGGCGAGGAAGCGCTGCTACAGCGGGCGGATGAGGATCTCGCCGCGGTGGCCGCGGCCGAACTCGCGGCGGCGACCGGGGCATGCGGCGCTCCTGTCGCGCACCGCGTCACCCGCTGGGGTGGCGCGTTGCCCCAGTACACGGTCGGGCATCTGGACCGGGTGGCGCGGATCCGGGCCGCCGTCGCCGGTCAGCCGGGCCTGGCCGTCTGCGGGGCGGCCTACGACGGCGTCGGCATACCCGCGTGCGTGGCGACGGCCAGCGCGGCGGCCAGCCAGGTGATGGAGTTCCTCCGGCGTGGCCGACAATAGGAACATGGCTGACGAACAAAGGACGACCCAGCCGGGCGGAACGAGCCCCGAGGCCGCGGGGGCGGCGGGCAAGCCGAAGGCACGCGACCTCAACGAGCTGATCCGGTACACAATGTGGTCGGTGTTCCGGGTGAGAGACCGAACCGGGCTGGAAGCAGCCGGACAAGGCAACGCCGCGGCCGAGGTAGCAGACTTGTTCGACCAGGCGGCGGGCAAGGGCGTCGTCACCCGCGGCTGCTACGACGTGCAGGCGTTCCGGGCGGATGCGGATTTCATGTTCTGGTGGATCGCGCCGACCTCGGATGACCTCCAGGACATGTACGTGCGCTTCCGCCGGACCCGGCTGGGCCGCTGCAGCGAGCCGGTGTGGTCGGTGATGGCCCTGCACCGCCCGGCCGAGTTCAACAAGAGCCACATCCCGGCTTTCCTGGCCGAGGAAGAGCCGCGTGCGTACGTGAGCGTGTACCCGTTCGTCCGCTCGTATCAGTGGTACCTGCTCGATCCCGCCGAGCGCCGCGCGATGCTCGCCGGGCACGGGATGATGGCGCGTGAGTATCCCGATGTCCGGGCCAACACCGTCGCGTGCTTCGCCCTCAACGACTACGAGTGGATACTCGCCTTCGAGGCCGATGAGCTGCACCGGATCGTCGACCTGATGCGTCACCTGCGCGGCGCCGAGGCCCGGCTGCACACCCGGCTGGAGATCCCGTTCTATACCGGGCGCCGCAAGCCGGTTCACGGGCTGGTCGCCGACCTCGCCTGATTCGCGGCACGGACCCGGTACGAGCGGGAACAGGGCACAGGCTAACGTCGAGGAGTGCCTGAGGATCTCCGGGTGAACAGCTGGCTGCTGATTCCGGCCGCCGAACTGCACGAGCGCTTCTCCCGCTCATCAGGGCCCGGCGGACAGTCGGTCAACACCGCCGACAGCCGGGTCGAGCTCTCCTTCGACCTCGAGCACTCCTCCGCGCTCCCGGAGTGGGCGCAGGCCAGGGCGGTCGAGCGCCTCGCCGGGCGGCTGGCCGGCGGCGTGCTTACCGTGACCGCATCCGAGCAGCGCAGCCAGCTCGCCAACCGGCAGGCCGCCCGGGCCCGGCTGGCCGGCCTGCTCCGGGACGCGGTCGCCCCGCCGCAGCGCCCGCGCATCCCCACCAGGCCCGGCCGGGCCGCCAACGAGCGGCGCCTGGAAGCCAAGCGCAACCGGGCCGCGATCAAGCGCACCCGCCGGTACGACGACCGGAATCCCGACTAGCAGGCGGGTCGGCCCTGGAATGCCGCAGCGGACACGCCGGTTAGCCGGGCATGAGCGTCTTCACGAACTCCGAACTCGACTACGTGGCCGGGCAGCGCCTGGGCCGGATCGCCACCGTCGGCGCGGACGGGCAGCCTCACGTGGTGCCTACCTCATTCCGCTACAACGCCGAGCACGATGCCATCGACGTGGGCGGCCTGCGGATGAGCCAGACCAAGAAGCTTCGCGACGTGCAACGCACGGGCCGGGCCAGCATCGTGATCGACGACGTGCTCCCGCCGTGGCAGCCACGCATGATCGAGATCCGCGGGACCGCCGCGGTGATCTCGTCGGGAGGCAAGGCCTTCGGAGAGCGCTTCGAGGACACCATCGTGCGTATCCAGCCCACGCGCATCGTCTCCTTCGGCATCGATCCCGGCGAAACGACCCACGCACGATCGGTCAGTTCCTCCTGACTGGGCCGCGCGCACCATCTGGGGCGCGCGCCCCAAGCGCCCGCGGCAGCACCCTGCGGCACGGGCCGGCCAGGAAGGCTGCACCGGTGGCCCCATGCGGCATCGCGTTTCATGGTGGCGTTGGTTTAGCTTGTGTGATTGTGACGTGGCAACCGGAACTTGATGACGTGGGCCGGCGGCGGGACCTGGCCGAGCGGATGGGCGGGCCGGGCAAGGTCGGGCGTCAGCATGAGGCGGGCAGGCTCACGGTGCGTGAGCGCCTGGCGGCGTTGCTCGATGACGGCTCGTTCCATGAGATCGGAACGCTGGCGGGAACCGCCGTTTATGACAGCGGAGGCGAACTGGCGGACTTCACGGCGGCCAACTTCGTGGCCGGGACTGGCCGCATCAATGGCCGCAAAGTGGTGGTCGGCGGTGACGACTTCACCATCCGCGGTGGCGCCGCGGATGCCGCGATCGCGGGTAAGCAGATATACGCCGAGCGGTTGGCGAATCAGATGAGGCTGCCGCTGGTGCGGCTGGTCGAGGGGACCGGCGGGGGCGGCAGCGTGAAGATGCTCGAGCAGATGGGCCACACCTACGTTCCTGTCAATCCCGGCTGGGATTACGTCGTCGACAACCTGTCGACTGTGCCGGTCGTGGCCGCGGGCCTGGGCCCGGTCGCCGGCCTCGGCGCGGCCAGGCTCTGCGTCGCGCACCTGTCGGTGCTGGTTGACGGCATCGCGCAGCTGTTCGTCGCCGGGCCGCCGGTGGTGCGCAGCGGAGCCGGGGAAGACGTCACCAAGGAACAGCTAGGCGGGGCGGCCGTGCACGGCCGCAATGGCGCTGTGGACCTGGTGGCGGCATCGGAGCAAGAGGCGTTCGCGATGATCAGGCGCTTCCTTTCGTACCTGCCGCAAAGCGCCTACCAGCGGCCACCGGTGATCTCCTGCACCGATCCGGCCGGGCGGGCGGAGGACATGCTCCTGTCCGCGATCCCCCGTGACCGCCGCCAGCCCTATCGGATCCGGGACATCCTGGCCGCGGTGTTCGACCTGGGGTCGGTCATGGAGGTACAGGGCTACGGCGGGTCAATCGTGACCGCGCTGGCCCGCCTGGATGGTCATCCGGTCGGCGTCGTGGCCGGCGACCCGTACCCGGCCGCAGGCTGCCTCACCGTCGAGGGTGCCGAGGCGGTGACCCGGCTGGCCGACTTGTGCTCCACGTTCCACCTGCCGATCGTGACGTTCACCGATCAGCCTGGGCTGCTCATCGGCACCCGCGCCGAGCAGCGCGCCACCATCAGGCACGGCGTGCGGGCGATCAGCGCCGTATACCAGTCGACCGTGCCAGGCGCCGAGGTCATCGTGCGCCGCGTCTTCGGGGTCGGCGGAGCGGGCATGACCAACCGGCACAGCCTCATCCGCCGGTGGGCCTGGCCCTCAGCCGACTGGGGCTCGCTGCCAGTGGAAGGTGGGATCGAGGCCGCCTACCGGGCTGAACTTGAGAGCGCAGAAGATCCCGCCGCCACCCTGGCCGGCATCCGGGCCCGGCTCGACGCCGTGCGCAGCCCGCTGCGGACCGCCGAACGGTTCGGCATCGAGGAAATCATCGACCCGCGCCAGACCAGGCCGCTGCTGTGTGACTGGGTACACGACGCCTACGGCGCACTGCCGGCCAGCCCGGGCAAGCCCTCCTTCGGCACCCGGCCCTGAACACACGAACACGGCATACCGGCCCGCGAGGGCCGGACTCCCCGTCCTTCAGGGCGGGGAGTCGTCAAAGCGACGGTACGGCGACCACGATCGCTTCCTGCGTGGACCGAGCGATCACCACCACCGCCTCGGCATCCGGGGACGGGTTCTCCTCCCGATGCGGAACGTGCGGCGGGACCCAGACGTAGTCGCCGGGCGAGGCCTCCAGCCGGGTCAGCGATCCGTTCTCGGGATCGCGGAACACGAAGACCGGATGCCCGGACACCACGTAGATGCCCGTCTCCGATTCCCCGTGATGATGATCCCCGGACGACGTCCCCGGCGGCACGACGGTCCGCCCCATCCACAGCGCCTGGGAACCGACCAGGTCGCCCGAAATGGCCGCGGTCCGGACCATCCCGGTGGTCTGCGCGGTCCCGGACGACAGCGAGCCGGCCCGGATCAGCCGCAACGCCGGGCTCACGATGCCACGGGCTCGAGGGTCAGCGAGATCGAGTTGATGCACCAGCGCTGGTCGGTGGGAACGTCATAGCCCTCCCCGGTGAACACGTGACCCAGATGCGAATCACACCGGGCGCAGCGGACCTCGGTGCGGGTCATCCCGAGCGAGCGGTCCTCGATCAGGACCACCGCGTCCGATTCGGTCGGCTGGTAGAACGACGGCCAGCCGCAGTGCGACTCGAACTTCGCGTCCGAACGGAACAGCTCCGCGCCGCACGCCCGGCAGCGGTATACGCCCTCGGTCTTGGTGTCGGTGTACTCACCGGTGAAAGGCCGCTCGGTGTCCGCCTCGCGCAGCACGGCATACTCCTCGGGAGTCAGCTGCTCCCGCCACTCAGAGTCCGTACGGATGACCTTGTCCATACCACGGAGAGTACAGCCAGGAGCTTAACGAATCGGAATTGTCGGTCTCTGATGGGATACTCGGTCACGTGGTGCTACGGATGTCAGCTGGGCGCATGGTCGGGCGGGACGGTGAGCTCGGCCGCCTGCTCGCGCTGCTCGACGACGCCGAGGCGGGGCGTTCGGTGGTCGCGCTGGTCAGCGGCGATGCGGGGGTGGGGAAGACCCGCCTGATCAGCGAGGTCACCCGGCTGGCCGCGGTACGGGGCTTCACGGTACTGTCCGGTCAGTGCGCCGAGCTGGGCGACAGCGTGCCCTACCTGCCGCTGGCCGACGCGCTCCGCGGTGCCGCCCAGTCCACCGGGGTCCGCGACGCGCTCAGCTCACGCCCGGCCCTGAGTCGCCTGCTGCCCGAGGGCGGCGAAGGGCCCATCGCCGACTCGGACCGCTCGGGCCTGGCCCGGCAGCAGATGTTCGGCGGCGTGCTCGGCCTGCTCGCCGAGCTGGCGGCCGCGGCGCCCGTGCTGCTCGTGCTGGAAGACCTGCACTGGGCCGACGCTTCGACCAGGGACCTGGTCACGTTCCTGTCCCGGATGCTGCACCGGGAACGGGTCGCCCTGATCGGCAGCTACCGGACCGACGACCTGCACCGTCGTCACCCGCTCCGGCCCGTGGTGGCCGAACTGCTGCGGCTGCCCAGCGTCATCGCCGTCGACCTCGCCCCGCTGGACCCCTCGGCCCTGGCCGAGCACCTGACCGCCACGGCTCCGGTCCGCATCGACGCGACCGAGCTGAACGACATCGTGGCCCGGGCCGAAGGCAACGCCTACTACGCCGAGGAACTGCTGGCCGCCTCGGTCGGCGGCGATCCCGGCCAGCACAACCTGCCCGCGGGGCTGGCGGCCCTGCTGCTCAACCGGGTCGAGCAGCTGTCCGACACCACGCAGCAGGTGCTCAGGGCCGCGGCGGTGGCTGGCCGCAAGGCCGACGACGAGCTGGTGCGGGCCGCGTCGGGCCTTGGGGCTGGCGAATACGAGGGTGCGGTGCGGGAGGCAGTCACCCACCAGCTGCTCGTACCCGACGGCACCGAGGGCTACGTTTTCCGGCACGCCCTGCTCCGCGAAGCCGTCTACGCCGACCTGCTGCCGGGGGAGCGGACCAGGCTGCACGCCACGATGTGCTCGCTGCTCGCCGACGAGCAGCGGCTCACGATGCCGGGTACCGCCGCCGAACTGGCCCAGCACTGCCTGGCCAGCCATGACATTCCCGGCGCGTTCGCCGCGTCGGTCCGGGCCGGGAAGGACGCGGAGCGGCTGGGCGCGCCGGCCGAGGCGCACCGCCACTACGACCAGGCGCTCGCCTTGTGGGAGCGGGTGGCCGAGCCGGAGAAGACGGCGGGCATGGCCCGCGGCAAGCTGGGCCTGATGTCCGCGACCAACGCGGCGGACAGCGGCGACGTGGACCGCGCGGTGCACCTGCTGCGGCGGCTTCGGCATGCCCTCGCCGCCCAGGCCGAACAAGGCGGCGCTGTAGATGTCAAGCTGGCCAACAGGATCGGCGAGCGCCTCGCCTTTTACCTGATGCTCATCGATGATCCCAAGGCCCCAGCCGAGGCCGCCGAGGTCGCGCGAGGCGCGGTCGAGGCCATCCCCGCCGATCCGCCGAGCTGGCAGTACGCGCGGGCGCTCACTACTTACGCTTACGCCTTGGTCATGGAGGAGGACTTCAGCGTGGCCCGGGACTGGGCCGAGCGCGGGATCGCCGCCGCGCGCGCCGCCGGCGCGCCCTGGGTGGAGGCCGACGCGCTCGTGACCCTGGGTTTCATGGCCAATCGCGAGGGCCGCAACGACGAGGCCATCAAGCTTCTGACCGCGGCGCACAGGCAGGCCCGGGAGGCCCGGGAGGCGCTCGGCGTGGAGCTGCGCTCCGCCTACCACCTGGCCCGGGCCCACCTGGAGCGGGGCGACCTGGCCACCGGCGGGGAGGTGGCGCACGAGGGCACCAAGCGGGCCATCCAGACCGGGCTCGACATGTCCCCGTACGGCGTGGACCTGCAGCACCTGCACTTCCAGTGCCACTTCGCGGACGGCAAGTGGGATCACGCGCAGGAGATCGCCGACGGCTTCCCGGTCCGGGTCACTATCCCGCCCGAAGCCTACCTGTCCTCGATGGCCCTGTTCATCGACGTGGCGCGCGGCAACCCGGCGGTGGAGGAGCGGCGCGCCTGGATCGAGCCGTTCTGGTCGGTCCGCGGCTGGGACCCATCCATAGCGCATGGCCTGCTCGCCGAGCATGCCCTCTGGCAGGGCGATACCGAGCAAGCGCTGGCCGAGGCCCAGGCCGCCATCGACATCGATGACGTCGCGCCGTGGGGCTACTCGCCGTCGGTCATCAGGCCGGCCGCGGTCGCCCTCAGCGCGCGCGCCGACCGGACCGTGCAGGCCCGGGCGTCCGGGGACGGGCAGGCCGCGAGCGCCGAGCTGACCGCGGCCGAGGAGTTGCTGCGGATCGGCCGCGAGGGAGCGGCGTTCGCCAAGAGGCCCAAGTTCATCCTGGGCCCCGAGGGACGCGGCTGGCTGGCCCGGGCCGAGGCGGAGTACCACCGGGCCAGCGGCGACAACGACCCGCAGGCCTGGCAGGCGGTCCTGGACGCGTTCGGGCCCGATTACGTCTACGAGACGGCCCGCACCCGGTGGCGGCTGGCCGGGGCGCTCGCCGAGGCGGGCCGCCGGGACGAGGCGGAACAGCAGTGGCGTCAGGCCGCGCAGACGGCAGACGGGCTCGGGGCCAAGCCGCTGCGCCGAGCACTCGACGACCTGGCCCGCCGGGCCCGGATCGGGACCGCGCCCGACCTGCCGGACGGCGAGGTGCTCGCGTCGCTGACCAGCCGGGAGCGCGAGGTGCTCCGGCTCATCGCGGCGGGTCGCAGCAACCGGGAGATCGCCTCGGTGCTGTTCATCGCGCCGAAGACCGCCAGCGTGCACGTGAGCAACATCCTCGGCAAGCTCGGCGCCGCCAGCCGCACCGAAGCCGCCGCCATCGCCCACCGCGAGGGCCTGGCCGGGCCCGCGGGCCTGGCTGTCCAGCCCTCGGGACGCTGAGTCCCCAGGACGCTGAGTCCCAGGACGCTGGTCCCTCAGGACGCTCCGAGCGCCCAGGCGAACGCGCTCAGCGCGGGGCGAGCTCGGCCAGGATCTCCTCGGCCCGCGCCGCCGCGGCCCGCGGGTCGGCCGAAGGCGAGCCGACCTGCGGATCCCAGTTCAGGTCGTAGAACAGCTCGGTGACGCCCTGCTCGCCGAGCCAGGCGGAATCCTCGCGGATCTGCGCGAAGCTGCCCGACAGCAGCCGCCGGCCGCCGTCCGTTCCCTTGGCCTCGGCGCCTGACACCACGACGCCCCGGCACACGATGCGCACCGCGTCCGGATCCCGGCCCGCTGCCGACGCCGCCTCCCGGATCACCGCGACCGCCGCACCGATCTTCGACAGGTCGGCGCGGCTCGAGGTGATCCAGCCGTCCGCTATCCGCCCTGCCCGTTCCATGGCCGGGCGCGACAGGCCGCCCAACAGCACCGGAGGTCCCGGCTTCTGCACCGGCCGGGGGTCCTGCCGCCCGGCCGGGATCGTGTAGAACTCGCCGTCGAACGAGCTGACCTCGTCGGCCCACAAGGTCCGCAGGACGGCCAGGTACTCCTCGGTGCGCGCGCCGCGGCGGGCCGTGGAGGCGCCGGTTGCCGCGAACTCCTCGGGCATCCAGCCGATGCCCAAGCCGAGGTCCAGCCGCCCGCCGGACAGTACGTCCACGGTCGCGGCCTGCTTGGCCAGCAGTACGGGGGAGACGAACGGCAGGCAGACCGTGGCCACGCCCAGCCTGCTCCGCGACGTACTGGCGGCCACGTACCCCAGCGCGACTATCGGGTCGAGCACGCTCCGGTACACCGGCTCCATCCCGGAACCCTCCGGCACCAGCAGCCGCTGGAAGCTCCACAGGGAGGCGTACCCGGCGTCCTCCGCCCGCCGGGCGAAGGCCGTGAGGTACCCGGGGGTCGCCCACGCCCCCGCCACCGGGGCGCCGAATCCGATCCGCATGTCCATACCCTATTGACTACTCCCCGCCGTGAAGGACGAGGATTCCGGCCCTCGCGGGACTGGGTTCCTGTTTCATTTTCTGCCGAACGGATCGTGGTGCATCCGTCCGGTAACCGCTCGCGCCGGCCTGGGCAGCGCCGAGTTGCTTGCCAGAACCGTGCCGCCCTGAGACCTTTAAGAGGTTCTCTAGTGATTGGGGTGACGGTTTTGGCTATTGCTACGCCATTGTCGACGAGTGGCCGGTTTATCGTCGACGCCCACGGCAGGCGGGTCCGCCTGGCCGGGGTGAACTGGTACGGCGCCAGCGAGGATATCGGGGTGCCGGTCGGGCTGGATCTCGCGAACCGCAGCACGCTGGCCGAGCTCATCGCCAAGCAGGGATTCAACTGCGTGCGGTTCCCGTTCAGCCTGTGGATGACCGAGCAGACAACCATGGTTCCCGCGCAGTATCTCGACGCCAACCAGGACCTCATCGGTTCCACGCCGATACAGGTCTACGACGCCTGTGTCAAGGCGCTTACCGACCAGGGCCTGATCGTCATTCTCAACTGCCACCTCCTTGACTTCGGCTGGTGCTGCAGCAACGACGACACCAACGGCCTGTGGTTCAACGACCGCTGGCAGATCGCCAACTTCACCGCGGCCTGGCAGGACATCACCCGGCGATACGCCTCGAACCCGCTGGTCGCCGCCATGGACATCAAGAACGAGCCGCGCCGCGCGACGGTGGGCGGGAGCGCTCTCGGGCCGGCGTGGGGGACCGCGGTGGAGACCGATTTCGCCGCCATGTACACCGCGGTGGGGAACCTGGTCCACCAGATCAACCCGGAGCTGCTGATCATCTGCGAGGGCCTCAACTTCGCCGGCGACCTGACCGGCGTGGCCAGCCATCCGGTCCAGCTCGCGCAGCCGGGCAAGGTCGTCTACAGCATGCACGACTATTCCTTCTCCGGCCACCCCCCGGGCCAGTCCCAGGCCGCCTATTTCCAGCAGATGAACACGAACGGGGGGTACATCCTCACCGAGGGAGTCGCCCCGGTCTGGCTCGGCGAGTTCGGCGACACGGCCAGCGCGCTGTCGTCCCCGGGCGGCGGCGGCACCTGGTGGGCCAACCTCCGGGCCTGGCTGACCGAGTACGACGTCGACTGGTGCTGGTGGGCCCTCAACCCGACGCACGGCCAGGCCAGCAACCCGGGGACCAACCAGATCAAGTACCACTGGGGCGACCCCGAGCCGTATGGCCTGCTGACCCAGGATTGGTCCGACGTCGGATACCCTGCCGTGGTGAGCATGCTGCAGGCCATGATGCAGCCGCGCACCGGCCCGGGTATCGGCTGACCGGGAAAGCTAGCCGAGCTCGGGGATGACGGCGGCGGCGAGCTGCTCCATCTGCTCGGCCTGGTCGAACAGCGCCGTGCACAAGATCAGCTCCGCGCCGGCCCGGGCGACCTGACGCAGCTCGCGGACGCAATCGGCGGCCGTGCCCGCGACCGCGGCGGCCTCGATGGCCTCCACCCGGTGCCCGTAGAGCTGCTCAAGCGCGGCGTTCGTGCGCGCGCGGGCCCGCCCGGCGTCGTCGTCGATCGCCACGTACACGCGTTTGGCGATGGGGAAGCTCTCAGCCGGCCGCCCCGCCTCGGCCAGCGCCGCCCGCACCACCGCGACCTGCTCGGCGAACCTCGCGGTGGGAGACGACCCCGCACCGAAGAACCCGTCACCCAGGCGCACGGCCCGCCGCAGCGCGGGCTCACGGGCCGCGCCGAACCAGAGCGGCGGGTACGGCTTCTGGAACGGCTTGGGCTCCATCGCCGCGTCCTTGAGCTGCCAGAACTCACCGTCGAAGCTGACCAGGGGCTGCGTCCACAGCGCCTTCATCAGCGCGATCCCCTCGGTGAACCGGGCGACGTAGCGCCCGGGATCCACGCCGAAGGCGGCGAAGGGCCGCTCCCGGCCGCCGGTGCCCACGCCGATCTCGATCCGGCCCCGGCTGAGCTGGTCGAGTGTGCTCAGGCTCTTGGCCAGGTGCACCGGGCTGTACAGCGTGGACACGAACACCACGCAGCCCAGCCGCAGGCGCTGGGTACACGCGGCCGCGTAGGTCATCGCCTCGATCGGCGCGAGCTGATTCCACGACCCGAGCAGCGTCTCTTGCGCCCACGCGCTGTCGAAGCCCAGCTCCTCGGCCCGGGTCAGGTAGGCCCGGAATGCTCCGGGGTCGAACTCGCCGTCGGAGTAGAACTGCGGGATGGCGATCGCGAACCTCATGCGCCACAGCGTATCGGTGGGGTCAGTGACACAATCGCTGCGTGGACAACCTGACGGCTGACCTGGCCGAACGGATGCGCGCGATCTGCCTGGCCCTGCCCGAGGTCACCGAGCGGCCCAGCCACGGCGCGCCCACCTGGTTCGTCCGGGACAAGAGCGCCTTTGCGACGCTGTGGGCGGACGGTCACCACGAGGATCAGTTCCCGCACCTGTGGTGTGCCGCGCCGCCCGGCGCGCAGGCCGAGCTCACCGCGTCCGCGCCCGACCGGTTCTTCCGCCCGCCCTACGTCGGCGGCCGGGGCTGGGTCGGCGTCCGGCTCGACCGCGACCCGGACTGGGCCGAGATCGCCGAACTCTGCCGGGACGCCTACCGCGCGATCGCCCCGGCCCGCCTGGTCGCTCAGCTGAGGGACTGATTTGTTAAGGGGGTCCGGGGGGATGGGTCCCCCCGGATCGAACAGCGGTGGCGATGGCAGCGGCGCACCCCCAGGACAGCGAGATGCCGGCGCCGCCGTGCCCGTAGTTGTGCCACAGCATGCCGTCGCCGAACGGCTCGGACTCCAGCCGTACCTCCGGACGGTACGGCCGCAGGCCAACGCGATGCCCCAGGATCGCCGCCCCGCGCAAGCGAGGATCGATCGCGGCACAGTGAGCCACGATCCGTTCGGCAATAAAAGGCTTTGCCTCCTCATCCCAGTTACCCTCGTCGTTCGTCCCGCCCAAAAGGACCTCCTCGCCGTGCGGGAACATGTACGTGATCCACGGAGGTTCCTGGTCCCGGTTGATGAAGAACTCCTGCAGGCCGGGATTCTCGACGATCACCACCTGGCCGCGCACCGGTATCACCGCAGGGTCGGGCACCAGATCCCGGGCGTGCACGCCGGAGCAGTTGACGACGATCGGAGCCAGGCCGGCCAGGTCGGCGAGCGACCGGACCGGCGCTAGCTCGAGCCTGCCTCCGGCTTGCTCGAACCTGGCCCCTAGATAGTCGAGGTAGACCGGCATGGTGGCGACCGGGGCCGTGTAGTGCCAGCCGCTGGTGAATCCGTCCGGAAGCTCGGATTTCTCGCAGATCCGCAGGCCGGGCAGGAGCTCGGTCCAGTAGTGGGGGGCCAGCGGGGTCCGGCTGACCTCCCGGCCGCTCGCCATCCGCACTCCGGTGCCCGGCTCGGCGGCGAGCTTGGACAGGACCTCCAGCCCGGTCCGGCCCCAGTCCAGGACCCGGTCCGGCGGGCCGACCCGGACCAGCCCCCAGACCGCCCCGGCCGCCGCCGATGTGGTTTTCTGCGGCGGGGCGGCGGTCCTGATCGTCACGCTCAGCCCGGCCTCGGCCAGGCAGATCCCTGTCGTCAGGCCGCAGACCCCGGCCCCGATCACCAGAACGTCCATGCCCCGACCGTATCCTTTGCGCGGGACGATCCGGGGAGGGGTGACCATGAGTGGGCTGTCCGATGCGCAGGCCAGGCTGATCGACGAGGCGACTGTCGTGGCGGGGTCGGCGAGCCTGGGCGACATCCAGCACGTGGTGATCCTGATGCAGGAGAACCGGTCCTTCGACCACTACTTCGGCACGCTGTCCGGCGTGCGCGGCTTCTCCGACCCGGACATCGGAAGCCAGACCATCGGCGGGCAGGGTTACCCGATCTTCGACCAGTTTGGCTACCAGCCGGGGAAGGGCGCCGACCCGTCCGGCTACCTACAGCCGTTCCGCCTGTACAGCGACCCGCCGCTGCGGGACGGCCAGACCACCAACGACATCTCGCACACGTGGCCGACCCAGCACGCCAGCTGGAACGGCGGCGCGATGGACAAGTTCGTCGACACCCACGTCAAGGTCGACGGCACCGAGCACGGGCCGGTGACCATGGGCTACTACACCCGCGCCGACCTGCCCTTCTACTACGCGCTCGCGGACGCGTTCACCGTGTGCGACGCCTACTTCAGCTCGGTGATCGGCCCGACCGACCCGAACCGGCTGATGAGCATGTCGGCCACGATCGACCCGGACGGGAGGGCCGGAGGTCCGGTGGTCGAGACGTTCGGCAACCGGCTCGCGGAGTACGGCAAGCTGACCTGGGAGACGATGCCGGAGCGGCTGCAGGCGGCCCGGGTGAGCTGGAAGGTCTACAGCGACCGGCTCTGCGAGCTCGCGCTGAGCCCGCTGCCCTACTTCAAGGCGTTCACCGACCCGTTCTCGGTCACCGGCGTCGAACTGGTCGGCCGCGGCCTCACCCCGGACTTCCCGGACGGTTTCGCGGCGGACGTCCGGTCGGGCAAGCTGCCGTCGGTGTCGTGGATCTTGCCGCCGCTGGCGCAGTGCGAGCATCCCGCCGCACCTCCCGGGTACGGCGAGGACCTCATCCACAGCGTGCTGTCCACGCTGGTGGCCAACCCGGCGGTGTGGGCGCAGACCGTCCTGTTCGTGACGCACGACGAGAACGGCGGGTTCTTCGACCACGTGCCGCCGCTGACGCCGCCGCCCGGGACCGCAGGGGAGTGGCTCACCGGGAACCTGCCCGCCGCCGCGGGCGGGATCAACGGCCCCCTCGGCCTCGGCTTCCGCGTCGCGTGCCTGGTCGTCTCGCCGTTCAGCCGGGGCGGCTATGTGTGCTCACAGCTGTTCGATCACACCTCGCTGCTGCGCTTCATCGAGACCAGGTTCGGCGTCGAGGTGCCCAACCTG
>Ga0187781_10001482_pt1 | contig 17754 bp, 14 predicted proteins | sample 0715_SJ02_MP02_2_FD_132447 | JGI IMG/M metagenome (GOLD analysis project Ga0187781, IMG submission 132447) | Tropical peat soil microbial communities from peatlands in Department of Meta, Colombia - 0715_SJ02_MP02_20_MG | ecosystem: Environmental > Terrestrial > Soil > Wetlands > Peat | place... | reverse complement strand
TCTTGTCGTAGTAGGCTTTCACCAGGTCGCGGGCAATCGGGCCGGCCACGGCACCGCCGTGTTCTCCGCCTTGAACCAGGACAGCAACGACAATGTCCGGGTTCCGGCGTGGAGCGTAGCCAACGAACCAGGCGTTGTCCTTGAACTGCTTCTGCTTGCCCAGGCGATTGCGGACGTCATAGCCGATCACCTGCGCGCTGCCGGACTTGCCGCAGAATTCGACATTTTGCAGCTTAGCGCCAGCCGCCGTGCCACCTTCATTCACGACGCCGTACATGCCCTGTGTGACTTTCTCGACAGTGTCATCCGAAATTGTGAAGTGGTCGACATGCGGATTAGGGAAATTCTTCAAAAGATGAGGCTCCACGAGCATGCCCCCGCTTGCAACGCCGGCGATCATGCGCGCGAGTTGGATAGGCGTGGTGGTTACAGCACCCTGGCCGACCGATACAGAAATCGTCTCGCCAGCATACCATTTACGATGGAAGACTTTCTGCGCCCAATCTTCGGAAGGAACGAGGCCGGGTTCCTCGCTCGGCAGGTCAATCCCTGTGCGATGCCCGAGACCGAGGGCATTCGCATAAAAAGAGATGCGGTCAATTCCGAGGCCTTTGCCGACGTTATAGAAGTAAATGTCACAGGACTGAACGATGGCTTTGTGCAGATCGACTTCGCCGTGGCCGCCTTTGCCGAAGACGTGACATTTGAATTGACGCCCGTAAAAAGTGGCGTAGCCCGGACAAAAGACGGTCATGGTTTCAGGCACAGCTTTGGTTTCGAGCATCGCCGCGGCCATCACGATTTTGAATACGGATCCGGGGGCAAGTTGCGCCTGGATGGCGCGATTCAAGAGGGGCGTTTCCAGATCCGAATTGAGTTTCTGCCATTCGTCCTGCGGAATTCTCACGGCAAAATCGTTGGGGTCAAACGTGGGGCGGCTCACCATCGCAAGGATGTCGCCGGTGCGCGCGTCCATGGCGACCACAGAACCTTCCTTATCGGCCATGTCCGCTTCCGCGACGGTTTGCAAATCAAGATCGATTGTTAATTGAATCGGTTTGCCAGGGATGGCTTCGACATTATCGAGAGTCCGGACGGCTTTCCCAACGCTATTGACGATGACACGACGCATCCCATCCGTGCCTTCGAGCACATTGTTGTACTGCTTTTCGAGGCCGGCCTTCCCGACGATGTCGCCGGGGCGGTAGTGGCTGTCGGGCCGGTCCATATCCTGCGGCGAAACTTCACCAACGTACCCGACGCCGTTCGCCAGCATTTCGGCGTAGGGATAACGGCGGCGCTGCACCAGCATCAATTCCAGGACGGGCAAGTCCGCGCGGTGCGATTCGACGAAGGCAATGTCCGGCATCGTAGCGACGGGCTTGATGACAATGGGCTGAAATTTCGGCTCGTTCTTGGCGGCTTCGATTTGTTGCTTCAAGTCTTCCTTGCTGATTCCCAGACCCTCTTCGATTTGCGGGATGCTTCTGGCCAGCAATTTGGGGTCGTCCCGAAGCAGCAGGATGCTCGTGGAGGGAAAGCTGTCCACGAGGATGCGGCCTTCGCGATCGAGCATCGGCCCGCGGGGCGCGATGATGGGAATGGACCGCACGCGGTTGCGCTCGGCCAGATCAGCGAAGTGGCCCGATTGGACGACTTGCAGTTTCCAGAAGCCGATCAGAAGGAGGACGACAAAAATGACGGAGGCATAGGAAACTAGAGCCAGCCGGCCCAGCGGGATTTTTTGGTCGTTACCGCTCCAAGATGGTGACAACAGAACTCCTGCGCGGCGGGTCTTCCCAGGCCCTGAGGCGCTTCTCTCCGCGAGTCCGAGCGGGACTCGAAGTAAGTTCTAAACTAACACCGGGAAAGTAGAAGCTGCAAGGCGGGTATGCCGTTTCCGTCAATGCGAGGGCGGCGCACTTCGCCTTTTCAACTCTGGACCATGAGTACGGGTGCACGCGCGGCGGGAATCTGAAGAGGGGGTCTAGGACGGCCTGCGCAGGCGGTCGAGAAGCGCGAAAAGGACGACGGCGATGGCGGCGCTCACAATGGAATCGAGAAAAAGCCGCAAAGTGAAGAACGGAAAGGAGTGGTTGAGCAAGACGCGCTGTGTGATTGTCAGGACGGCCTGGTGAAAATGAAACAGCAGAAACACAAGGCCGAAGCGCGCGATCGGATGCTCCGTATCAATCCGCGCGCCGACGGACGAGGAGAGATAGCCCACGCATGTCTTCGCGATGCCGTACATCCCGATGGGATTATCGTGGCCGAGCGCGTCCTGAAGAAGACCAATGGCCGCGCCGAGAAACATTCCGCTGACAGGATTGCGGCGGCTGACACCGAAATAAATGGTGACAAGAAGCGGGAGATCAATCAGCTCTGCCCAACGGCCGTATTTGTGCAGAAACGCCTGGAGCACGAGGGAGAAGAAAGCAACGAGCAGGACTGCGCCGCCATAGAATTTATGGACCTCGATATTCGGCTTGGCATGCGTCCCGGCACTAAGCATGTGGGCCATGTTATTGAGGAGGGGCGGATGGCGGAGGTGTCGTTGGCGATGACGAAGTCGCGGCTGGCGCGGGAGTTGGGGCAGTCACAGCGGCGGGGGCGGCCGAAGCAGCATCGGGCTTGGGGCTCACGGGCGGCATAGTTTTCTTGGGAGTTGCGGGAGAGGTGTGGTTTGGCGAGGATGACTTCGTCTTCGCCACACCCGGCTGGCTGGCGGGAGACGGCGAAGAGCTCGCAGTCTCTTCCGTCTTCTTCGGTGCCAGCTCCTGCTGCGTGAGCAGGATCAGGACTTCTTCCAGCCGATCGAGGTGCGCGGCCGGTTGAATGCGAATCACTTGAAATGGATTTCCAGGCGCCGCGCTTTCTACCGTGCCGATCGGGAAATCCTTGGGGAAGATGCGATCCTCGCCGGAAGTCAGCACCACTTCGCCGGCGCGGACTTTTTCGCCGTTCTCGACATAGTCCATGCGTGGGTCAGGGTCGCCGCTGCCTTTAACGACGCCGTGGGTGCGCGTGTCGGCGAACAGCGCACCGACGCCACTGTCCTTGTCGTTGATCAGGAGCACCTGCGCCGCGCTGGGGAAGACTTCCACGATTTTCCCGACCACTCCTTCCGGCGTGACGACAGCGAGATTGCGGCGCACATGGTCGCGTTCCCCGCGATTGATGAAGAGTGTGTGGGAGGCCGGGTCGGCGCTGGCTCCGATCACTTGCGCGGCGAGCATCTGAGCTTCGGAATGAGCTTCGCGGAAATTCAGCAGCGAGGCCAGCCGCTGGGCCTCCGCCGCCTTGCTCTCGAGCTCGCGATTGCGCATGCTCAATTTTTCGACTTCACGCTTCAGGCGGTCGTTTTCCGCGCGTGTGTCACGCAAGCCGACATAGCCGCGCCAAACGCCGGTGACACGCGAAAAGGACCACGTGCCGGCGCGTTCGACGGGAGTGAGGAGCTGGACGGCCCAGTAGCGCACCAGCCGGACGTCGTGTTCACGCTTAATCTGAAACGCGAGCAGCAGCACCTGGACGAAGATCATCGCGGCGAGAAGAGCGAGCGGACGGTGGCGTGAGAGGATTTCGCTCATTTTGTTGAAGCTCGAAGCTAGAGGCTGGAAGCTGGAAAAATCCCCCGCTTACAGCCTACCAAGAACCATCGAGTATCTAATTCTTTCGATCCGACCATTTCGATCAGCCAACGCGCCTCAATCAATCGAGACGAGCCGCAGGAGCCGGAAATCGCTGAGCATTTTGCCGGTTCCGAGCACGACGGACGCCAGCGGGTCATCCGCGATGGAAACAGGCAAACCGGTCTCCTCGCGGATGCGCTTATCGAGATTCTTGATAAGCGCGCCGCCGCCCGTCAGCACGATGCCGCGGTCACTGATGTCGGCAGAAAGCTCCGGCGGTGTACGCTCGAGGGCCACGCGGATGGCGTTCAGAATCGTCGCGATGCACTCGGAAAGGGCCTCGCGAATTTCACTGTCGTCAATGGTCACGGTTCGCGGCACGCCCTCGATCAGGTTACGGCCCTTGACTTCGAGGGTGAGCGGCTTTTCGAGCGGGTAGGCCGACCCAATTTCGATTTTGATTTGCTCGGCAGTGCGCTCCCCGACAAGTAAATTGTATTTGCGCTTGAGGTAGTGCATTACCGCTTCGTCCATTTCGTTTCCCGCAACGCGGACGGAACGCGAGTAGACGATGCCGCTCATGGAAATGACGGCGATGTCCGTGGTGCCGCCGCCGATATCCACGACCATGTTTCCCGAAGGTTCCTCGATGGGCAGGCCCGCACCGATGGCAGCGGCCATTGCCTGTTCGACGAGATAGACCTCACTCGCTCGCGCGCGATAAGCGGAGTCCTGCACGGCTCGCTTTTCGACCGGCGTGATTTCGCTGGGCACTCCGATGACGATACGAGGATGGACGAGAACGCGCCGATTGTGGGCCTTCTGAATAAAATAGGTGAGCATGCGCTCGGTGACTTTGAAGTCGGCGATCACGCCGTCCTTCATGGGCTTAATGGCCACCACGTTCCCAGGCGTCCGGCCGAGCATTTCTTTGGCCTCACGGCCGACGGCAACGACCTCACCGCTGTTCTTGTTAATGGCAACAATGGAAGGTTCGTTGACGACGATGCCCTTGCCCCGCGCAAACACCAGAGTGTTGGCGGTTCCCAAATCAATGGCCAGGTCGGAGGAAAAAAGACTGAAGACCGACCGCATATTGTAGCCGTTTTTCGTCACGTATTGCGTCCCCCTCAGGTTCCCTGGAGCGCCGCTGCGGCGGCGATTCCACTCGGCGGTCTTCTCGGTTGATCTTACGGAATCACGACGTCCACACGCCGGGTGGCGGTGCCACCGCGGCGATTCTGGCCGGTGATAACGATTGTATGGCTTCCCCTCGTCATCGGCGGCGTGAAATAGCGGAAGCGCCCGTCGGGCTTGATGTCGGCCACCTGCTCGCCGTTGATGATCAAGGCTGCGTTAGGCTCCGTCCTGCCGATGACTTCCACATTATTGCCGTGTAATTCCGTGGCGTCCACTTCCAGCAACATTTCCTGCTCTTTGCCCTGGTTCACAAGCGTAAATTTGAAAGCATCGCTGGCGTCGCTTGAGGCGTTTTTTTCGTCAATCGCGCGCACGCGCCAGAAGTAGTCGCCGGGGTCGAGTCCCGTGATGTCCACGGTGCTGGTCGCGATTTTCTTGTCCACCACCACGTGGTTAAACATGGAGGTCGTACTGACCTGAAATTCGTATATCTTCGCCGTCGTCACCGGCTTCCAGGAGAAATGAATCGGATCGTGCTTGGTGTCGCCGACAATGATGGGCGAGAGATTGATGGGCTCATCCAATTCGGGTGGAGCGAGCACCTGCGTTTTGGTCACCTGTCCCCCACTGGCGGGGAACGAAGCACGCTCCCACTGGCCGATGTTCAGGTGTTCGCTGCCGCGATCCAATTCGGCGCTGCCGGACGCAACCGTGATTTCCTGTTCCTTCGTCTCCGGATCGCTGCGCACAGCCATGCGGCTATTGGCGCGCGCGGAAGCAACGGCGTTCTCGAAGGAAACTTCTGCTTTCGAACCAGCCACGGGCCACGCGCCGGTAGTCAAGTCCACCTGGCCGGAACTGATGTGCACGCCGACGGTGGTAGCGCGGTCCGGCTCGACGTGGTTCTGCTCGACAGTCACCAGTGTATCGCCCTTCACCGTGTACGTGGTGCCGTCCGAGAAAGCGATGCGCGCCACGCCTTCCGGCCCAGTCTGAATCAAATCATCCTTATCGAGTGTGAGCTGATAATCGGCATTGATCCACTGCACCGAGTTCGCTTTTTTCACCTGGACTTTGCCATCGAGATTGACGAAGCGCGCCTGCCGCGCCGTGATGTTGGCGACGCCCGGGTCGTGCGCCGGAAAGGCATCGGAAATGTGCTTGACCAAGCTGTTCGAAGCCTCAGGAAAAATCAAGAAACCCGAAGCAAAGATGATCGCGGCGATGACTATTACGTATAGGGCCACCGTGCGATAGCGCACCGTGTGCCAATAGACCTCCACGCGGGAGACTTTTGGCTTTGCTGTCGCGCTGATTTTGCCGTCTATCATGACAAATTATGCCTAATTTAAAAATCTAGCATAGGGGTATAAGCCTTTCAACACGGCGAATCCACAGTTGCGAAACTGGTACCCCCCGGTTCTCCCGCATTTTCAAATTTTTAGCGGGCATTCGCGAGGCGGCTGAGCGAGCCCAATTTGGGTGCGTACCATTTTGGTGGTTGACCGGAACACCCTGATTTAGCGAGACTAAGGGGTCAAAGTGGGCGTCCTATCGTCCCCGATAGCCTGCCGCAGGATGGCCCTTGTATGTTCCTGGTAAAGCTGTTCGAATGCGGAATCGGCGAGGTTGAATATCATGAACGAAACTATTGGTGAGTTGCACTCCCCGGCGCGGCTGATGCTGACCCCGGGCCCTTCGTGCATGGATCCGCGCGTCTATCGTGCGCTGGCCACACCGCTCGTGGGCCACTTGGATCCGTGGTTTACGGAGATGATGGGCGATCTGCCGATCATGCTCCGAAAAGTTTTTCAAACGCAGAATCGCATCGCGTTTCCCATCTCCGCGTCCGGTTCGGGCGGCATAGAAGCCGCCGTTTTGAATCCGGCTGAGCCCGGCGACGAGTGCATTGTGTGCGTAAATGGAATGTTTTCCGAACGCATGGCCGTGATCGCCGAGCGCAGCCCGGCGAAAGTAATTCGCGTGGAAGCGCCGTTGGGGCGCCCCGTGGATCCGGAAGATGTTCGGCGCGCGGGCAAAGGGAAAAAGATCAAGTTCATCGGGTTGGCGCACGGCGAAACTTCCACAGGCGTGGTGCAGCGGATTGAGGACTACCGCAAGGTCGCGGATGAACTCGGAGCGCTGCTCGTCGTGGACACCGTCGCCACGCTCGCGGGGATTCCTCTCGATGTGGACCGGCAGCGGATTGATATTTGCTTCAGCGGTTCGCAGAAAGCGTTGAGCGCGCCTCCAGGCATGGCGCCGATCACCGTGAATACGCGCGTCGAGGAACTTATGCACGCACGCAAGACGCCGGTGGGAAGCTGGTATTTCGATTTGACGCCGATATTGGCGATGTGGGGCTCCGAGCGTACCTATCACCATACGCCGGCGGTGTCATTGATTTACGGCATGCGCGAGGCATTGCGGATCGTACTGGAAGAAGGTCTCGAAGCGCGCTGGGAACGCCACGAACAGAATCAGCGCGCGCTCTTGGCTGGAATCGAAGCCATGGGGCTCGAACCGTTCGTTGCAAATCCGGCCGACCGGTTGATGACGGTGACGGCAGTGAAGATTCCCGCGTCGCTCGACGATAAGAAGGTCCGCGGGCAACTCCTCGACGAATTCAATATCGAGATCGCGGGCGGAATCGGGCCAACCAAGGGGAAAATATGGCGCATTGGGCTGATGGGCTACTCGTGCCAAAAGACCAACGTGCTTCTATTCCTGGCCGCGGCGGAGAAGACATTAATCGATCAGGGTTCGCGTGTTCCTGCCGGCGCGGGCGTTGCTGCGGCGATTCAGAGTTACATTCGCTCCGAGCAGCCCGCGGCTGTCGGAGCGAGAAAGTAGGCGGCGATGCCGGCCGCGCCAGTCCCGACGATTCCGAATTCGGGCACGATGAGCGAATTCATTGGCGCGTTCGATGTGCCGTCGAAGGTGACGGATTACGTCTATCGCTGCCGTTTTTCACATTGCTGGAACGGAATCGCGACGCGCCACAGCGACACGATGGATTGCAAGTTCTTCGTGGATGGAAAAGGAGTGGTGCTGGGCCTGGCGCACCCCGGCTTCGTCCAGTTCCGCGAGAGAACGAAACGGAACTTGACGGACCGCGAAGCGAGTTACATTGCCGCGGAATACCTCCGCGAACGGCTCGAACAGGAAGACGAGCACTCGCTCTACGACGTGTCCGCGGCCGACGTACTGCGCATTATCGAAAAGCTCGCGATCCACTGACGGGAGCTTTCCGTCAGGGAGTATCCGGTTTAGCCTTTGCTGGTTCTTCTTTCTTGGAGAGCGAGCGGACGTAAATCACCAGATTCCAGATATCATCTGCCGAAGCGCGGTCTCCCTCGGACGGCATTTCATATTTGTCGGCCTTCTTTCCATTCTTGATGATGTAGAAGAGCTCGCCATCCGTGAAATCCTTCAGGGCTGCGGGGTTCCGGTAATCGGGCATCGTCAACTTCATGTCCAAGGCCACGTCGCCTTTGCCGTCGCCGCTGGCGCCATGACACATGGCGCAGTCGTAGCCGAATGTTTTCTTAGCCTGCGCCTGGGAAGCGGCAGTGGGTTTCACGGGATTCGCTTGCTTGGCTGCTTCGGGCGGAACTGCGAATTGAGTTGCAGGAGTTTTTTCTGCAGGCTTCTGCGGTTGTTGCGCCGATGCGGCGGAGCCAAATATTAGCAGGGCCGAAAGGGCGATCACGTGTTTGTGCACGGCTTCCTCCTCGAATGCCGGGAACGAATCGGCCGAAAAATCAAAGACGTTTCGGCGCATCTTACTCCAATGCTTGGACAGCGGCAGGCAAATTCTTAAGCGCGTCAAACTTCAAGCGTCCGAGAGAGATTCGTTGAAGTCAGTCCCGTCCATCAGCTCTCCAGCTTCGAGAATCTCACCGCAATCGAGGCACTCGACATATTGGGCGTCGTCGTCCTCGGCAATCACGCGGGTGCGCTTATGCTTGCAGGCAGGGTCCGGCATGTCCATCTCCGGCTGGGCTCAGCGGGATTATAGCACCGCGCATTCCCGGCCGCGCGGCAGGCCAGTGTTGACAAACCCCTGGATTGCAACTATCAGTCTCCTTGCCGGATAGTCGAGGGCCGGAAAACGTGACTCCAGAACTGAGTTCGCAAAAACGGCTCGGAAGCGCGCTCTTCTACGGCATTGTCGCGCTTTTCGCCTACATGGCCTATCTCGTCTTCGAGCCCTTCCTCGCGCCGCTGGCCTGGGCCATTGTCCTCGTCGTGGTCGGCTATCCTGCTTACGAGCGGCTGGCAAAGCGGTCCGGAAAGACGATGGCTGCCGTCATAAGCACCATCGGGGTGACTTTGATCCTGATCATTCCCACGCTGCTGGTGATGGGCGCTTTCGTTCGGCAAGGCGTTGACGCCGTGGAGGATATCCAACAAGGTGTCGCAAGCGGCCATTACCATTGGGTGAGCGATCTATGGACGCGGATTCAGCAGCGCTTCCCGGACTCCAACCCTGCCGACTTGGCGACGGTGATGCACCGCTACGCGGAGCAGGCCGCAGCTTATTTTGCGACCCGCCTCGGCGCGGTCCTGCGTAACACTGCTGCATTCCTGTTTCACCTCAGCGTGACGATTCTCGCGATGTTCTACTTGTTTCGTGACGGTGACTCGATCGCCCGGCGCATGCGCGAAGTGCTTCCCTTTGAAGATGTGCATCGCGACCGGATGATCCGCGAGGCTCGGGATTTGATTTTCGCTAGCGTGACTTCGACGCTGGCGGGCGCGGCCGTTCACGCCGTGATTGGCGGGCTTGCGTTCGCCCTCTTGGGAATTCATGCAGCAATTTTTTGGGGAGTGATGATGGGATTTTTTTCGCTCGTACCAGTGGTGGGCTCGTCACTGATATGGGTGCCGGCAGCCATCAGTTTGGGAGTGGGAGGGCATGTTGCGCGCGGCGTGATCTTGGTTGTCATCTGTGGGCTCCTGGTCGGGCTGGTGGACAACGTGCTTCGCCCGTGGCTGATCAGCGGGCGCGCGGAAATGGGAGGGCTGGTCGTTTTCATCAGCGTGCTCGGGGGCATCAGCGTCTTCGGCATGCTGGGAGTGGTGCTCGGGCCGATCGTCGTGGCCACGGCAGCAAGCCTGCTCGATCTCTATGCGCCGAGTGCGCGGCCTGGAAACATCGCATCCAAACCAAGTGGGAGTTAGGTAAGGGGCATGCTAGAGTAGCGCTCTTCGGAAGTTCGAATGGTCAAGAAATCAAATCAGAATCACGCCGGATTGCCGCCGGAAAAACTCCGCTGGCACTGTGACCCGGGGTCCATTCCATTCGAAACCACAGCCGACGTCGAGCCCTCGTCCACCGACATGGGCCAGGATCGGGCGCTACGCGCGCTTCGGATGGGCGTGGAGCTGAAGGCGTCCGGCTACAATTTGTTCGTCTGCGGGCTTTCGGGGACGAGCCGCGGCGGAATGATCGTCCGGATGGTCGAGGAAATGCGCCTGGAAAGCGAGCCCTCGCCTGACCGCTGCTATGTGAACAATTTCAAGAACACCGACCGCCCGCGCCTGCTGACCCTTCCTCGCGGCCAGGCCAATGCCTTCAAGAAAGAGGTCGAATCGGGAATCGAATTTCTACGCCGCCGGATTCCGCAGGTATTTGAAGGCGAGCCTTTCCAGCGGCAGAAAACCCGCATCGTCGAGCGCTTTACGCAGCGGGAAAAAGAATTGATGGATGATTTTACAAGGCGAATCGCCCGGGAGCAGTTCGCGCTGGGCCGCATGCAGGTGGGGGCCGTGGCGCTGCCGGAGATTTTCCCGGTCCTCGAGGGGCAGATGGTCCCGATCGAGGAAATCCCTAAGATGGTGCAGGAAGGGAAGCTTGAAAGCGTCGCCGCCGAGGATCTGGAGCGGAAATACGATCAGTTCCGGCAGGAATTCACCGTAGTTTATCGAAAAACGCTGTCGCTTTCGCGCGAACTCGCCAGCGAGATGAGTTATCTCGAGCAGGAAGCGGCGTCCGTACTTGTGGACGGCGTCATCGAGGAGCTGAAAGAGAAATATCCTGACCAGCAAATCTCCGAGTACCTGGAGGAAGTCCGCCACCACATCCTCGATAATCTGGAACCGTTCAAAGAACGCGAAGGCGAGGAAGAGCAGCCGCCATCCGAGGGAGGCGGCGGGCCACGCCCCGAGCGGGGAGAACGCGATCCCTTCCGCGTCTATGGCGTTAACGTGATTCTTGCTCACGGCGAACAGGAAAAAGTGCCGGTGATTTTTGAAACTATTCCCACATACGCGAACTTGTTTGGAACCATCCACCGCAGTTACGACACGCGCGGCGGGTGGAACTCCGATTTCATGGACCTGCGCGGCGGTTCCATGCTCCGAGCGGATGGAGGCTTCCTGGTGATGTATGCGCTCGACGCTCTTACGGAGGCCGGCGTGTGGCGCACATTGAAGCGCACGCTGAATCACGGCAAGCTCGAAATCCAGCCTGTAGACGCCTTTTTCCCATTCAGCACGGCGGTGCTCAAGCCCGAACCCATCGACATTCACGTGAAAATCATTCTCATTGGCGACCGCGAAATGTATGAGCTTCTCTACGACTTCGAGGATGATTTCAAGAAAATTTTCAAAGTGCGCGTGGAATTCGACGAGGAGATGAAGTGGAGCGACGAAGTGATTCAGCAATACGCCGGCCGCCTGCGAAAACTCTCCGATGACGAGCATCTCTGTTCGTTTGATCGCACCGCGGTCGCTTCTTTGCTCGAACACGGCGTCCGCCAGGCGGGCCGACGCGGAAAGATTACCGCCCGCTTCTTCGACCTCGCCGATCTGGCGCGCGAAGCCTCCTACGTCGCCCGCAATGAGAAAGGAAGTATCGTGACCGCGGAGCATGTCAAGGAGGCTCTCGAGGCGAAAATTGAGCGGCACAACCTGACCGAAACGAAGATCAGGGAGATGGTCGAGCAGAATTTGCTCTTCATTGATACGTCCGGCTTACGAGTTGGCCAGGTGAATGGATTGAGCGTGCTCGAGATCGGCGGCTACGCTTTCGGGAAGCCCGTGCGCATCACCGCTTCCGTGGCACTCGGAAAAACCGGCATCATAAATATTGAGCGCGAAGCGAATTTGAGCGGCCGCTTCCACGATAAAGGCGTGCAGATTATCTCCGGCTATCTGCGGCAGACCTTCGCCCAGGATAAGCCGCTCTCGCTTTCCGCCAGCGTTTGTTTCGAGCAGTCCTACTCGGGCGTCGATGGCGATAGCGCCAGCTCGACAGAAATTTACGCGCTCCTTTCGGCGCTCTCCGAAATTCCCATCCGCCAGGAGCTTGCCGTCACGGGTTCGGTGAATCAGCGCGGCGACGTGCAGCCCATCGGCGGGGTGAACCAGAAAATCGAAGGCTTTTACGACGTCTGCAAGTTGAAGGGACTCACGGGCAACCAGGGCGTGTTGATTCCGGCGGAAAATGTGGACGACTTGATGCTGCGCGACGAAGTGATCGAGGCGGTCGCGAAAGGGAAGTTCCACATTTATCCTGTGGCCACGATCGCCGAGGGAATAGAAATTCTTACCGGAGTGAGTGCCGGAAAGCGGGGCGCAATTGCAAAATTCGATCCGAACAGCGTCTTTGCCAAAGTGGATGCAAGGCTGCACGACATGGCCGTCAAGCTCAAGAGATTCGGCTCCTAGCCATTAGGTCCCTCTGTTCCCCATTCGTCCCACCGTCTCGGTCACGTTTCTAAACCCTTCTTTTTCTGCCGGATGCAGAGGTACCATTGACATCTTATATCAATAAGATATCATTGTGATAGAAAAGCGAGGAGGGGCTCCATGAGAGAAAAGCCAGCCTTTTCACTTCCCGGTGGGTTGATGTTGATTCTGCTACTGGCGGCGATCGCCACAACGATTTACCTGTTTATCAGTTCCATCCAGGGGCAGTCGGGCGGCGCGGTGGTGATTTGCGCACTGGCGTTTCCCGTCTGGTTGGTGATGATGCGCGGGTTGCTGGTCGTGAATCCGAACGAAGCGCAGGTGTTGCAACTCTTCGGCACCTACGTGGGAACCATACGCGAACAAGGTTTTCGCTGGGTGAATCCCTTCACGAGCCGGCGGCGCATTTCGCTACGCGTGCGGAATTTCGAGACCTCGAACATCAAAGTGAACGACCTCGACGGCAACCCGATTGAAATCGCAGCGGTTGTGGTATGGCAAGTGGTGGACACGGCGGAAGCGATGTTCCAGGTGGACAACTATGAAGATTTCGTCCACGTGCAGAGCGAATCGGCGCTGCGCACGATGGCGACCTCCTACGCGTATGACTCTCACGTCGAAGGGCAGATGAGTCTTCGCAGCCACACGGCGGAGACGGCCGAAGAACTCAAGAAGCAAATCCACGACCGGCTTGTGAAGGCGGGAGTGGAAGTAATCGAATCGCGCATCAGCCATCTGGCTTACGCGGCGGAAATCGCGAGCGCGATGCTCCAGCGTCAACAAGCATCGGCTATCGTGGCGGCGCGGCAGACGATAGTGACAGGCGCCGTGAGCATGGTGGAAATGGCGCTCGAGCAACTTTCCGAGAAGAAGCTCGTGGACCTCGATCCCGAGCGGCGCGCGGCGATGGTCAGCAACCTTCTGGTGGTGCTGTGCGGCGAACGCGCTCCGCAACCGGTGGTAAACACCGGCACGCTTTACACCTAGGAAGCAAAGATGGCGGAGCGCAAACCATTCCTGCTGCGGCTTGAGCTGGCGACTTATGCCGCACTCGAGCGCTGGGCAGCTGATGAGTTGCGCAGCCTGAACGCGCAGATTGAATACATTCTGCGCCGCGCGCTTCAAGAGGCCGGGCGGCTTTCGCGTCCGGCCTCCCCTCCGCCGGCCGGACCGGATATGCAGCCGCGACCGTGAAAAAATGAGGCAGCCCGTCGGTCGCGTTTAGAGGAGGCGGCGCATCTCGATCGAGACTTGCGAGGTTTGCCCGTTTCGCTCGATCGTCAATTTGTAGCGGTGGCCGACCTGCCGGAATAGCGATCGAACAGAGACAAGAGTGAGATCCGCGGCTGGTTCCTCGTCAACTCCGGCGATGATGTCGCCTTTCTGAATTCCCGCTTCCGAGGCAGGTGTAGACGGCTGGACGGCAATCACTTCGAATCTCTTGAGTCCTGGACCCTTGGCGATAAGCGTAATCCCGCTTTTATCCTCTTCTTCATATTCCGGAAATTGAAAATTCGGCGCGAGGATCATTTGTTGGTGCGGAAGATCGAAGATTACCGTAAAGCGCCGGAGAATTCCCGCACCGATCGTTCCCGTGACATTTTTCCCCGATTCGCCGGTCAGGGCATTGGGCGAGATTTCGACAATGGCGGATTCCACGCGGTAGGCGCCGAACTGAATTTCCCTCACCCGGCCAAGGGCAATGCTGTCGCCGCTCTTGATCTGGGGATCGGACCGTTGAACTGTCTTCATGTGCGCGGAAAATAAATGGTGCGTCTCCGCGAATCCTTCCGAGATATGGATGGATGCATGCAGCGCGCTGTTGACGACGAATCCTCCCTCGCGCGCCTTTTGTCCCGGCAATTCCAGTTTTGCACGGATGAGCGGCTTCCCTCCCTCGAAGGAAAGAGGGAAGCGAGTCCCTGGTCCGGAATATTGGAAGAAACGCGGATCGTAGGCGCGGACAGTCTGCCGCCCATAATCAATTTCCAGCACGACCGAGCCAAGAAAATCGGTTCCGACCGTGCCTTGGTAGGGCCGTCCGGTCTGCGCGGCGAAATTTTCCCTGGGCGATGTCAAAAGGGTCGCTAGCGAGAACTGGACTCCTGGAAGTTGGAGCGCGGGATCTCGAAGATCGGCTAGGCTGAGTTCCCCGGCGCGAGCCGGATCGATCGAGGAGGCCGTGGCCGTCGAGTCCAAGACGAAAAGTGACGGCTGGCTATTGTTGACACGCACCGGCAGAAAAACCACATTTTCTAGAAATTCCGCTGGGATCTCGGCAGCGTTGCCTCCGAAGGCAAAACGCAAAGGTGGAGGAACCTGCTGCGCGTGCGGGACCGGCACGAGAATCGGCGTGATGGTTATGAAACAGAAAAGAATTCCGAGGGAGAGCGCGCCCTTGTTCATTTCAGGTCTTGATCCTTGCCATGCGCCGTTGTACGGCATCGCCGATTCGAATATTAGGGCCCCGGCGCAAGATAGCCTTCGCGCGCAAAGATCCGGTACGCGGTTTTCTTTCCGCTCGCCCCTGGCACCGTCTCGCCCGCGGCCTCGAAGATTTCAATGGTGAGCGAATGGAACCGCCCGTCGTGCTGCGGATCAATACCCAGCACGTATTGATGTCGCAGCGCTGCAGCAATCTCCCGGTACGCAGGGGCAAAGTCTTTGTCCGACATGGGGAAGTAAGCGCGGCCGCCGGTGATTTTTGCGAGAGCCAGGAGAGCCTCATCGGCCTTGGCGAAGCTGAGCGGATTATCGGGATCGCCCTGGGAAACCTCCGTTTGCGAATCCGAGCCTTGGGTTTTCTTTCCCGGTTTTTTCTTCTTCGCGCTCGGCTGCCGAAGGGAGCTTCCCAGCGCCACCGGAAAAATAACTACGTCTTGTGCGCGCAGTTTTCGAACGAGAGCGTCCCACCGCTCGGGGGGCGAATCATCGAGGCCAGTCGAGAGGATCACAAGAGCTCTTTTCCCGGTGGCAGGCGCGACCCAATCCATCACTACGGAGATAGAATCAAAGAAATTCAGCCGGCTCATGCCCAGCGTGTATTGAATTTGTCCGAGCGCGGCGGCGAGAGTGGATTTATCCGGAGTGAAGGAAAGAAGCGCGTGCGGTTCCTGGTCGTAAGTGACGAGAGCCACTTGATCATCTGCCGCGAGCCCTTCCACCAGGGCATAAGCGGCGAGCAAGTGCTGGTCGTGAATCAGGTAAACGGCGGGGCTGGTTTCGACGAGCACGAGGACCTGCGCGGGCGCTTCGACGGGCGCGAAGAAAACGATAGGCTGGTCCATTTCGCCGTCACGAACACGAAAATTTTTCTGCTCGAGCCCGCCGACAAAGTCGCCGTGCTTATCGAGAACGCTTACATCCACTTTTACAAGTTCCGATGTAGACCGAATCGGAGTTTGCACGGCCGGAACGTCGACCGGCTGCGATTGCTGGGCTCGACAAACGGACGGGGACAGGAAAAAAGCGGAAATGGCAAACGCAAGTACGACCTGGTTTCGCGGCAGGGTCGAAGCCGTCTTACTGAAGATACGAGTCAAAGTAAATGCCGTTCGAATCTTTCCACCAGGCGCTCATCGCAGCATGAAGGTGGCGCGAGAATACTTCGGGCTTCAAGAGCTTGAGCCAGTCCGTGGATTGCGCAGGCGGTTCTTTCGAACCTTTGGCGGCCTCGTTGACTTGTTCCGTGATGCGCAGAAAGATTTTGTCCCAGGGAAGATTCGACATATCGGCGGCACTCATGCCCGATAGTTTTTCAGGGAAGAATTTACGCATGCGGTTCAGTTCCGCGCTCGCAAGCGGATCCTCTGTCGAAGTGCCGCCGGCCGATGACTTGAGTCTCGCGATTGCGTCGCGCACCATCGCTTTTCGCGGGGCGGCGAAAAGCAATTGCGGAGCCACAGCCACGTAATAGAAATTGCGCTTTTGCTGCCCGCTCGTCGGGTCTGTCGTCGGATACGAGATGTCGAGAAACGTCGTATCGCCCATTGTGTCTTCCGCGACAATTTTGTTAGTGAGAGCGGCGCGCAAAATGTGCAGCACGTCTTGCGGCTTCTGGATGGTGATCGCATACATATTCGACCAGTTGCCGTCTTCGGCGAACACGGTCTTGTAGGCGACCTCTCCGGTGAAAAGGTGCAGGGCGTCGTCAACGGTCATCCCGAGAAACGCCTGAGCCATGCCTTCACCGACGGCGATGTTGGCGCTTTTATCCGGCGGGAGGGCCTCGAGCGCAGCAGCGCGAATCAGCCGGTAGATGGCGGGCAGATCGTAGTGGAAGATGCTGAAGAGCGGCCCCTGATTGACGATCGGGAGCGTCGCGAACGAATTGCCGCTCTCGCCTGTGATGTCGAAGATGCTCGGCGTTGAAGCGTCGCCGAGAATGGCGCCGCGAAAGCGCGTCGCTTCACCGGTGAAGCTGACGCCGCCCCCGACGACGTGGAATTTCTCGAGGTGCAAGTTCCTAGCGAACAAGTAGCCCGTGGTCGCTTGCTTGTCCTCGGGGACCACCTTGTCGAGATCAGGCATCCGCCCGAAAAATTCCGCTGTCGAATCCGCACCCATGAACGACCGAATGGCCTGGTATTCCGGAAGTTCGGTCACTGATTTCACAGGCGATCCTGCGCTGCTGAATCGCCGGATCAAATCCTCGATCAAATGTTTCTTGTCGGAGTACAGATAATATTTCCCCGCATGGGCTGAGTAATTGGCCCCAGAGGCTGTCGTACGAACTTCGATCGATGTGCCAGCGTACGTGTACGTCGTGACGGGCTTGGCGTCTTTATCCTTGGCCTGTTGAAGCGCTTTCCATTTTTCAATCAAGGCCGTCTTTCCGGTCGCGTCGTACACTGCAAAAGCTCCTGCGTTAGGCGAGGTGCTACCTACCTCGTCGGCCTCACGCGGAGCAGGACGCAGGACGACTCCGAAAACTCCCGGGTTCTCCATCAGGGACAATGCCGCGGTGAAATCGAGCGCTGGCGCCTTGCCGTCTTTTGCCGCGCCGCTCTGCAAGGATTTTCCCATGGCATCGCGGAGCGGTGCGAAATCGGGGTCCGTCAGCAATTGCAAAACGTGATTCTTTTCCTGCGGCCCTGAGGCAATGTTTTTCCCATTCCAATACAGATAGAAGACCGTGTCGGCGGGAAGGCGGTCTGGAATCGAATTCGTCTGGGCCTGAAGAAATCGGTTCGGGAGAAGAAAAGTGAATATCGCGGCGACTAGAAAAACGGGCCGCCACGTGGGTGCGCACCTGCGAGTTGTATTCACTTCCGCCTCCTCAGCG
>Ga0187781_10001481_pt1 | contig 17754 bp, 17 predicted proteins | sample 0715_SJ02_MP02_2_FD_132447 | JGI IMG/M metagenome (GOLD analysis project Ga0187781, IMG submission 132447) | Tropical peat soil microbial communities from peatlands in Department of Meta, Colombia - 0715_SJ02_MP02_20_MG | ecosystem: Environmental > Terrestrial > Soil > Wetlands > Peat | place... | reverse complement strand
TGCGGGACGTGCAGGGATTCGTTCTGGGCGGCCACGGAGACACCATGGTGCCCGTCCCGCGTTATACCACCGTGGCCGGTATTCCGGTCGGGGATTTGATGCCACAGGAACAGCTCGAGGCCATCGTGAAGCGCACGCGCAACGGCGGCGCCGAAATTGTGAGCCTACTCAAATCCGGAAGCGCCTACTACGCGCCCTCCGCCGCGGTGGTCGAGATGATCGACGCGATCTTCAAAGACCGCAGGCGAATTCTGCCCTGCGCGGCTTATCTCGAGGGCGAGTACGGCATCCGCGGGGTTTTTGTCGGAGTGCCCGTGAAGCTTGGCGCCGGCGGCATCGAACAGATTGTTGAGATTAAGCTCACGCCGGAAGAACAGGCCGCGCTCGAAAAATCCGCCGCGGCCGTGAAGGAACTAACGGCGATTATTGGGGTGTGAGACTTAGAGCGCAGAAACAAAGGAAACCAAAGTGTAAAGGTCAGAGGCTAAAGGCACGGCGCCGACTTGACTTTCAGAGGCGGAATTGGTACTTGTGAGGTCGGGGCGCTCCAGGTCCTGGAGTCGCGGTTGCTGAACACTCGGGTGGCCTCGCCCCAGGGAGTGAATCAAGAGGTGGAATCAAATGTCCAGAATTAAAGAACGCTACCTAGTGGATGACAGGGGGAACCGGATCAGCGTGGTTCTGGACATAGCTGATTACCAGGGCCTCCTGGAAGAGTTAGAAGAGCTTGAATCCATCCGCGCCTACGACGCCGCAAAGGCAACGGGAGAAGAGGCAATTCCTTTTGAGCAAGCGCTCGCCGAGATCGAAGCGGATCGCAAGTGGCATACACCGTCCTAATTCTGCGGCGCGCTCAGAAAGAACTGGCGCAATTGCCCACTCAAGGCTACGAGCGCGTCCGCGACGCTATCCGTGCCTTGGCTGAGAGTCCGCGGCCTCCGGGATGCCTCAAGCTCACCGGCCGGGAAGCATGGCGCATCCGTGCTGGGGACTACCGAGTCGTGTACGAAATCGACGACCAGCTGCGGACCATTACAGTTCTTCACGTCGGCCATCGTCGCGAAGTCTACCGTTGACCTGCGCTCCTTCCGGTCGACCCCATCCCCTCCCCAACGCGGAGGTGAATTACCCATTACGCCACATCCACAATCTTCACCGCATTCATCACCACCGGCGTTTTGGGCCGGTCGTTGCGCTCGCGCGGCACGGCGGCGATTTTCTCCACAATTTCCTGGCCTTTCACCACCTGGCCGAAGATAGTGTGATGATTATTCAGCCAACTGGTGGGCGCCAGGGTAATGAAGAACTGGCTGCCGTTGGTTCCCGGGCCGGCATTGGCCATGGCTAACTTTCCCGCTTTGTCGAACGCGACGCCTTTGGCGAATTCGTCTTTGAACTGATAGCCGGGGCCGCCCGTACCAGTCCCCAGCGGGCAGCCTCCCTGAATCATGAATTCGGGAATCACGCGATGGAAGATCAGGCCGTCGTAAAAGGGCCGCTTGGCAGGCTTGCGCGTTTTGGGATCGGTGAATTCTTTCGTCCCAGTTGCGAGGCCGACAAAATTCGCTACCGTTTCAGGGGCGTGTTGCAGGAACAACTCGCAGGTGATTTCGCCTTGGCTGGTTTCGAAGATGGCGTACTTGCCGGGTTTGAAGTCGGACATGGCATTCTCCAGAAGACCGGAATGTGAAACTCGAAATTCGAAACTCGAAATTCGAAATTCGAAACTCGAAGCTAGAAAACGAACTACTGAGCACTGCGCAGCGACAACGGACCGCAGCCGCGTCCCCCGGCCTACTGCCTGCCGCTGTCTACTGCCTGCTATCCGCTGCCGACTGCGTACCGCCTGTTGCGTACCGCCCGTTGCCTACTGACTACTGCCTCCTACTGCCTACTGCTTACTGCCTACTGCCTACTGAACTATCATGGCCACCTTAATGCTATCCAGTTGCGGGAACTCTTTGTCGAGATAGGCTTTCCCTTCGTTCGTAATCCTGCCCTGATCGGGTCCGCGGCCGCCCGGCGCGCCTTCGCCATAGCCGCTGTAGAACTGGCGGACCACGTCCATACCTTCCACGACCTTCCCGAAGGGTGCGAAGCCCATGCCGTCGAGGTTCCGGTTATCGGCGAGGTTGATGAAGAGTTGTGTGGTTCGGGTGTTTGGGCCGGCGGTGGCGAAGGTCAAGTAGCCGGTGAGATTACTCTGGGTGACGGGATCGTCCTGGATCTTCGCATTGGCCCAGGCGCGAGAGACTTCCGGCCTTGCGCTGAGTCCGAATTGTGCGACGAAGCCGGGCAGCACGCGAAAGAAAGCGGCGCCATCAAAGAAGTGGTTCTTCACAAGATTATAAAAACGGTCGGCGCCGAGCGGCGCCCAGGCGCGCGTGACCTCGACGACGAAGTCTCCCTTGGTGGTTGTAAACTTCGCTTTGAAAGTAGCAGGAGCCTGTTCTTTCATTGCCGAGGGCACCAAAAGCGAGACGCGTGGCGCAGGATGCTGTGAGGCAGCAGCCTGCGACCATGCCTGAGCGCAGGTGATTCCCATAGTCAATAACATGGCGAAAAATGTGGTCAGTGGTGTTTTCATTCTCATCTCCGTCCTGATCTGTAGGGGAACGGCTTGCCGTCCCCCACTTGCTGGTCCAGATGGCGTCGGGGGTAGTGCAAACCTTGTCCCCAATAGCTTTGGGGTTTGCCAGCCCCGGTTTTAGGGCGTTGCAAGGGTAGGGCAAGCCCTACCCCTACATCTGCCGCGAGCTCATCTCATGACTTACGCGTTCAACTTCTCGCATGACGCGCAGCAGGTTTCCGCCCAGAATCTTCTTCAAATCCTGTTCGCTATACCCGCGGCGGGCAAGTTCGCGGACGAGGTCAGGGAGTTTCGAGACGTCCTCCATCCCTTTGGGGGCTGAATCGATGCCGTCGAAATCGGAGCCCAGGCCGACGTGGTCGACACCTGCTACCTGCACGGCATGGTCGATGTGGTCCGCGATCACCGTATAGCTCGGCCGAGGCAAGCCGCCGAGCATGGTAGCCTCGATTTTCTGTTCTTCGGCCAAGGGCAACCGCTTGCCTTGGCTGGCGTATTTCGCCCGCGCCTCCGCCAACGCGGCTTCCAACGGTTTTTCGACTTGTTTGGAAGCGTCGGCGTATGCCTGGCTCAAGAAGCCGGAATAAAAGTTGATGTCCATGACGCCGCCGTTCTTAGCCAGCGCGCGGATCATGTCATCCGTCATGTTGCGGGGAGCGTTGCAAAGAGCCCGGCAGGAAGAGTGCGACGCGATCACCGGGGCTTTGGTGACGGCCAGGGCGTCGTAAAAGGTCTTGTCGGAAACGTGCGAGATATCCACCATGATTCCCAGGCGGTTCATGCGTTGGACTACTTGCTTCCCAAGTTCTGTCAGCCCATTCCATTTCGGCTGGTCACCGGAGGAATCGGCCCAGTCGGTATTGGCAGTGTGGGTGAGAGTCATATAACGAACGCCCAGGCGCTGGTAGATGTCCAGGGCGCGGAGGTCGTCCTGAATGATGTGGCCGCCCTCGACCCCCATCAGAATGGCGATCTTTCCTTGTAGATGAAGGCGCACGATTTCGTCGGCTGTCGTGGCCATGCCGAGAGCGTCGGGATGGCGTGCGACCTGCTCGTAAACGACGTCGTTCAAATCGAGGGCGCGGTGAATCAGGTCCTGCTTGGGCCAAGTCACATCCACCCAAATGGAGAAAAACTCTGCCCCCAGATGCCCTTGCCGCATCTTTGGAATACTCACCATGAAAGGGCTGTCAGGCTGCGAGAGATCGTAGCCCTCATCGAGCATCATCTGCGGGGTATCCGCGTGGGTATCGATGATGATGGCTTGCAGGAGAACCTTTTCGGCGGTCTTTTGCGCCTCGGCCGGCGACCGCTGGGCCGCGAATGAAGGGGTGGCTGCCAGACCGCAGACTAATAATGCTTTGAGTAAATGCCGCGACTTTTGCATAATGGAAGCCTAAGCAATTCCGGAGCCTCCGATTATCAGAAGTCTCAGTGGGTTTTGTCAAACCCATTTTGGCGAGTGTTATAATCGGTGCCACTCATGACAGGCAGGCGGTACATATGGCAAACACACTCCCACGTCTGATTGTTCGCGACGCCTTTGGGAACCAGCGCGAAGTGGAGATCGTTCGCACACCTTTCACCATGGGGCGGCAGAGCGACAGCGACCTGGTGCTGCTGGACAGCAGAATCTCACGCCGTCATGCTCGAATTGTTCAGAGCGAAAAGGGCTACCTGATCGAGGATCTGGGCAGCCGGCACGGGACTGCCGTCAACAACGAACAGATCACTTCCTGCCTGCTGAAATCGGGCGATCGCATTAACCTCGGGGTGGCCGATTCCTACTTGCTTTCTTTCGTGGAAGACCAAGCGGTGCTCCCGGAACTGCTGGAAAAGCTCGAGAAGGCTGCGGCGGGCCCAGCCCCTCAACTGCAGCACCTAGGCCTGCTTCTGCGCATGGCCCAGATGATGCACCGGGCCCCGGCGCTCGAGGAAGTGCTGGTGGCACTGGTAGACTCGGCCATCCAGTTGACCAACGCGGAGCGCGGGCTGCTCTTTCTGCTCGAGGAAGATACCGTGCTCCACCTCAAGCTGGCACGGGGAGCCGGCGGCATTTACCTAGGCCGCGACGTCACCGATTACTCTCGCACTGTGGTGGAGCGCGTGGCCGCCTCCGGTCAAGAAGAAGTGATTTTGGAAGACCAGATGACCGGCCGCACCGCCCAGGAGACCAGAATCGTGCGAGCGGAAGTGCGCGGCATCGTCGCAGTTCCTTTGCAGAAGTTGCCGGTTTCCGAGACGCGCGGTGAAACCATCCAAATCATGGCGCCCGAGCTGCTCGGGGTGCTTTACCTCGATACGCGTTCGCACGCCACCGCGGTCACGGGCCTCGATCGCCAAGTGCTTCAAACGCTCGCCGTGGAAGGCGCCACGGTCATCGAGAACGCTCGTCTGTTGCGCATCGCGCAGGACCAAGAGCGCATTCAGCACGAGATGTTCCTGGCGCGCAGCATTCAGCAGGGGCTTTTGCCTCGCCGCTTCCCGGAGAGCGACTATTTCCAGGTGCATGCCACAACGATGCCGATGGAACAGGTGGGGGGAGACTACTACGACATGGTCTACCTGCCCGACGACCGCTATGGATTCATTGTGGCGGACGTTTCGGGCAAGGGCCTCCCCGCCGCTATGCTCGCCACCAATCTTCAAGGCGCCTTCGCCGGCGTGGCGGCCGGGGATCCCGACCTTCCTCTCCTGTTTCGACGCGTCAACGATTTCCTTTGCGAGCGCACCCCTCCGGAAATGTTCGCCACCATCCTCTACGGCGTTCTGGACCGCTTCGGCAGGTTCCAATTCGTGAACGCGGGACATGTCCCGCCTCTGCTAATCCGCGCCAACGGCACGGTGGAGAGCTTAATGTCCTCGAACTTCCCGATCGGGCTGTTTTCCGGAGCAACTTTTGAGGTCGCCAGCGCCCAATTGCAAGCCGGCGACCTGCTATTGATTTGCTCGGATGGAATCACCGAGGCCCAGTCCGCGGATGAGGAACTATTTGGAGAACCGAGGCTGCGGAACGCCCTCGAGGGCTGTCCGGGCTTGGCGCCAGACGAAATCTGCCACCACGTGGTGAGCGCGGTTCACGAGTTCGTGGGTAATTCTCCCCAAACGGACGACATCACCCTCACCGTGGTGCGGTTTGGACCGCAGACCCCAGTCGGAAACTAGAAACTGGAAATTGGTAACTGTAGGGGGAGTGCCGTCCCCCCGGCAGGCCGTTGAAAGACGCTTTAGCGACGGCTTTAAGCCGCCAGCAGTCGCTCCACACAGTCCGCCTCTGGGCGGGTAAGGCCGCCGCTGCAGGTTGTTGAACCCCATTTATGGAACCGGCTCAGGTTGCGTGACGTAAGTAACTAACAAGAGGGGCTTGCCGCCCTCCCAGTGCGGATCCCTCTCCCGAGCTGCGAGGAGGAAATCATGCATCTCTTACTTAAAGTGTTTTGCCTGATTGCCGTGCCGGCGATTGCCGTCGCCACGGCCGCGGCGCATCCGCGATCGTCTTCCGCGGATGACGACCGCTCCGTCGTGATCATCTTCAAAGACGGACACAAGCAGACTTTCCGCTTGGCGGACATTGCGCGAATCGAATTCACTACCTCGACCACTCCGACTGCGGCGATCAGCCGCGCGCACTTCTTGGGGGTTTGGAAAGTGGGCGTCGGTGGCGGCGATTCAGGAACATTCCTCATAACCTTGAAACGCGACGGGATTGCCGAAAAGTCGGTGGGGTCGCATGCCGGGACGTGGACCGTGGTCAACGGCGAGGCTCGGTGCAAGTGGGACGACGGCTGGACAGACGTGATTCGCCGCAATGGCGGCGAGTGGGAAAAAGCGGCTTGGGCCGAAGGACGCTCGCTCCAAGAACCACCCGACAGCGTGACCAAGGCCGAGTATACGGAACCGAATTAAGCCTCCAATGCGTTTGTAGGGGCGGCCCTGGTGGCCGCGCGCGGGCCATCCCACGGGTCGCCCCTATAAGAGACTGAATAATCCCTGCAACCGTTCAAGGTCAAGTTCCTCGAGGCTTTGGATAACCAGGTCGGCTTGCGTCCGGGCGCGCAGTTCCGGCGCCGGGAAAGTGGAAGCCACTGCCGCGCATTTCATGCCCGCCCGCTTGGCGGCCTCAATTCCCACAAATGAGTCTTCGATGACCACGCAGACGGAGGGAGAGAGCCCGAGTTTCTGGGCCGTTTTCGTGAAGATTTCCGGATCAGGCTTGCTTTGCGAGATTTCGTCGGCCGTCAAGATCGCGTGGAACCGGGCGCGCAGATTGAGCGCGTCGACAATGAAGAACACGTTCTTGCTCATGGCGGCCGAGGCCAGCGCCACCGACACACCCTCTTCATGACATGCAGCGATCAGCCTCTCAACGCCGGGCAGCGCCCTGGCATGGGGTGCGAAAGCCCTGCGGAAACTCGCCTCGAGTTCTTCGCCGAGCCGTAGCCTGTCGTCCGCAGTGAGGCGATCTCCGAAGAAATGGCGGAGGGTGGGGTCGTTGGCGGGTCCGAGCACCTGTTGAGGAAGGGCCTCGCGGTCAAAAGCAATACCGTATTCCCTCAGGAGCGCTTCCCACTTCTGAACGTGAAACGGGTTAGTGTCCACCAGCACGCCATCCATGTCGAAAATCACGGCGGCGGGAGGGGGCTGGTTTGGTATCATATTCTTCTTGGTCGGCGGTCCGTAGTCCGTTGCCCGTGGTCAGTTGCTATCAGTCACCGCGGGCATGTGACACCTGGCACCCGACACCTAACACCTGCTCTTCCGCTCGTCACTTGTCACTCGTCACGGCTTTTGCAGCCGCAAGCTCGCCAGCAGTTTCTCCGGCGGCAGGGTGTTCAGCACGTCTTCCTTGCGCAACCAACCGCGCCGCGCCGTCACCACTCCGTAGCGCATGAAAGGGAAGTGAGCAGGGCTATGGGCGTCCGTGGAGATGATGATTTTCATTCCCCGGTCGCGCGCCAGCTTCAGGTGCCGGTCACAGAGGTCAAGGCGTTCCGGGCTGGCGTTCAATTCCATGATGACCCCGGATTGCTTCGCGGCTGCCAACACCTTCTCGAGGTCGAAAGCGAACGGGTCGCGCTTAAGAAGCTGGCGGCCGGTGGGATGACCCATGATCCGCACGTAGGGATTGGCGAGCGCTTTCAGAAGCCGGGCGGTCATTTCCGCGCTGGGCATGTTCATGCGGGAATGGACGCTCACCAGGACAATGTCGAACTGTTTCAGGATTTCATCCGGGTAGTCGAGCGTGCCGTCGCCCAGGATATCGACCTCCGCGCCCGCCCAGATTTTGATTCCGCTGACCTTCTTGCGCGCCGCTTTGATGCGTTCGATGTTCTCTACGGCGCGGCGTTCATCCAGGCCGTTGGCGATGGTGACGGCTTTCGAATGGTCGGTGATCAGGATGTAGCCATATCCGAGTTCCTTTGCCGCGTGTGCCATCTCCTCCACGCTGGCCCTGCCGTCCGAGGCGGTGGTGTGCATCTGCAGGTCGCCCTTGACGTCTCCCAGTTCCAGCAGTTTGGGAAGCTCGCCTTTTTCGGCCGCTTCGATTTCGCCCAGGTTTTCGCGCAATTCCGGAGGAATCCAGGGCAAGTCCAGCCTGGCGTAAATCTCTTCTTCGCTTCGGCCGGCCAGCGCTTTTTCACCTTGGAAGAGACCGTATTCGCTCAGCTTCCAGCCTCGTTTCTTGGCCCGTTCCCGCAACGCCACGTTGTGTTCCTTGGAACCCGTGAAATATTGCAGAGCGGCGCCGAATGATTCGCGGTCGAGCATGCGCACATCGACCTGCAGGTCGTTCTGTAGCTTGACGCTGACTTTGTCTTGGCCTTTGGCGAGCAATTGGGCGATGCCGGGGTGGCGCGCAAAGTGCTCCCCGATTCCGGCTTGGTCGTGGCCGGTGACCAGCAGATCAAGGTCGCCAACGGTCTCGCGTCCTCGCCGCAGAGAACCGGCCGCCGTCACTTCTTCCACTCCCTTAAACTGTTTCAGGTAGGCAGTGAGTTGTTGCGCGGTGTCGTAGGCCGTATCCAGACGGAAGCGTCCCACGGCCCGCTGATAGACCTCGAGCGCTTTCAGGATATTCTCTTCCGACTTGACGCTCATACCCGGCAGGTCGCGCAAGCGCCCGGCCTTGGCGGCAGCTTCCAACTCGACGATACTCTTGATCCCCGCTTCCTTGTAAAACAGACGCACTTTCTGGGGACCAACGGTTTGCAAGTGTAAGAGTTCGAGCAGGCCGGCAGGCACCTTGGCCAATTGCTCCTGATGGTATTTGCACTGTCCGGTCTCCACCAACTCGACGATTTTCTTGGCGAAGTCTTCGCCGATACCCGGAATCTCCGTTAGTTTTCGCTTCGGGTCGCGAGCAATGTCCTCCAGCCGCTCATGGAAACCCTCGATGGCGCGTTTGGCGCGATCGTAAGCCACGGCCTTGAAACTCCATTTGGGGTCGTCCTGATTGATCCTCATCAAGCTGGCGATTTCTTCAAAGATGTCTGCAATGGCGCGATTCTCCATTTACGCCTCCGATGCCAGGGTGCAACCAAGATTTAGAAGCGGCGCTAGTGACCGCCAGGGGCAACCTGAAGAGCTGCCCCTACAAAGTCTCTGCCCTACGCGTTCAAGCCGAGGGGTGCTAAAATCACAGCGTGGCGGAGTTTCGATGATTCGATCGAGTTTTGGCCTCCAAACCAAGATTATCATTATATTCGCCCTGGCGGTTGTCTCGGTGGTAGGGGTTTCGACCACCATCGCCATGCTCTTGACCCGGCAACTGGTGGAAGAGGAGATCTACAGCCGGGCCTGCACCCAGGCAAGAGCTACAGCTCACCAGTTGGTCAATGAAGATGCCCTCCAGGACACGGCGAAACTTCAGCAAGTCTTGAAGCAGGTGCTGCGCGATTTGCCGGGAGTGCGGCAGGCCGACGTTTACCTACATTCTCCGCACCGGCTCGAGGCAACCACCGCGCCGCAGGGGAGTCACCTCGAACTCGACAATATCCCCGGCATCGAGCAATACGACGAGTTCGAGCGCCCCGATGATGAGTCGCTCACCATTGAAACCGACCACGGCAAGTACTGGGTCATCGGCGTCACCATCCGTTCCCAGGGGCAGTCGGTAGGATGTTTGAATCTGAAAGTCTCCAAGTCACAAACCAGTGTGGTGACACGGCAGCTAGTGGCCCGCAACTTGCTTCTGATGCTGGCGAGCCTTGTGGTCGTGATCGTGGCAGTTCACATCTTCTTTTTGCGGGCGGTAAGGGCTCCGGTCAAAGACATGATTCGGGTGATGGAGGGGGCGGAAAAGGGGCAACTCCACGTCCGCGCAAGCCTGCGAAGCACGGATGAGATTGGCATGCTGGCGGCGCACCTCAACCGCATGCTGCGCCGCATCGAGAATTTCAATACGGAACTCGAAGGCAAAGTTCGGGAGTCCACGGCGGGGCTGGCAGGGGCCAATGAGGAACTGCGGCGCATCAACGAGGAGCTTTTCGAAACCCAGAAAAAGCTGGCGCGCTCGGAGCGGCTGGCCGTGGCCGGCCAACTCGCCGCCAGCCTGGCGCACGAAATCGGGACGCCTCTCAATTCCATTTCGGGGCATGTGCAGTTGCTGGCCCGGCGCAAGGACGCCGACGAATCCACTCGGCGCCGTCTCCAGATCATCGAAAAGCAGATCGACAACATTGTGCGCACGGTGAATCAACTGCTTTCCTGGAGCCGTAAGTTCGAACTGAAGATCGACTTGGTCGACTTGCGGCGCGTGATCGAAGAAGCGGTGCTGCTCTCCTCGCCGGCCCTGCAATTGAGGAAGATTGAGGTGAGGCTGAACCTGGCCAAAGACTGTCCGAAGATTTACGGAGATGACGCTTACTTACAGCAAGTGCTTTTGAACTTGATCAATAACAGTATGGACGCGATGCCGAAGGGAGGGGCCTTGCGGATTGAAACGGGGCCGGCGGAAGACGGGGCGCGGGAGGTGGAGGTCCGCGTGGCGGACAGCGGCTCGGGCATGTCGCGCGAGACGATGCTCCACGCGTTCGACCCCATGTTCACCACCAAGACCATGGGCACGGGAACCGGCTTGGGCCTGGCGATTTGCGACCAGATCGTTCGCCAGCACGGCGGCACCATTCACGTGGAAAGTGAGTTGGGGCGAGGAACTACCTTTACGTTGCGCTTACCCGTGGATTGCCGCGAGAAAGGCGAGGCATTGGGCGCGCCAGCCGAATCGTCCTCTGAAAATGTGGTGCAGTCGTGAGAGAAGACGTCCGTTGTCCGTGGTCCGTTGCCCGCCGTTAGTTGATATGCAACGCTGCTGTGGGTCCTCGTCGGTTGGAGCAACTGACCACTGACGACTGACAACTGACGTCTGACTTCTGAAAGGCGGCCAATTTGGAGACGACGAAGATCGGAAAACCCGGCGAGCCTGCGAGGCCCGTGGGCGCGAGCATCCTGGTCGTCGACGACGACGCTGAGACGTTGGACCTGTTGCGGGAAATCCTGGGGGATGAGGGCTATCGAGTGGTCACTTCCGCGAGCGGCGAGGAGGCGCTCGAGATTGGGAAGCGCGAACTTTTCGACGTCATCATCAGCGATATGAGGCTGGGTGCCAATCTCGACGGCCTGGACGTTTTGCGCACCTACAAGGCCATCCAGCCGGAGTCCGAGGTCATTCTGATCACCGCCTTCGGAACCATGGAAACCGCCATCGAAGCCGTCAAGGCAGGCGCCTTTGATTACATTTCCAAGCCATTCAAGATTGATGAAGTGTTGTTGCAGGTCGAGCGCGCGCTCGACAACCGGCAACTGGTGCGCGAAAACCGCAGCCTGAAGCGGCAACTGGGCAGCCAGGGACAACTTTCAAGCCTGGTGGGTCGAAGCCCCAAGATGCTGGAGATTTACAAGACGATTGCGGTGGTGGCGGACTCGCGCTCCACGGTTCTGATTTGCGGAGAAAGCGGCACGGGAAAGGAACTGGTGGCGCGCGCCATCCACGGCAACGGGCCCCGAGCTGCGGAACGGTTCTATGCCGTCAACTGCGGCGGACTGGCGGAATCGCTGCTCGAAACCGAGCTCTTCGGGCACGTGCGCGGCTCGTTCACGGGCGCTATTGAGAACAAGCGCGGCATCTTCGAGGAAGCGAGCGGCGGCACGGTGTTTCTGGATGAGGTCAGCGAGATGAGCCCCGCCCTGCAAGTGAAGGTGCTTCGCACCGTCGAGGATCAGGAAGTGCGGCGGATCGGCAGCAACCAGGTGATCAAGGTGGACGTTCGCATCCTCGCCGCCAGCAATCGCAACCTGGCGTCCCAGGTCGAGGAAGGCAAATTCCGGCAGGACCTCTACTACCGGTTGCGCGTCATTGAGATCGACCTCCCTCCGCTGCGCGAGCGCCTCGAGGATATCCCCTTGCTCGTCGAGCACTTTCTGAAGCGCTTCGGGGGCGACCGGGGAAAGCAGTTCTCGATCTCTCCCTATGCGCTTTCCGCCTTGATGAGCTATGAGTGGCCCGGGAATGTCCGCGAGCTCGAGAATGCCCTCGAGGCTGCAGTCGCTATGACGCGCACCGGATTCATTGCACTCGAGAATCTGCCGCCCAAATTGTTCGGAAAGTCGCACGAATATAACCGCTCGGTGGACTTCTACGCGGAGTTGCCTTCCCTCGCGGATATGGAGAAGCGCTATCTCAGCCATGTCTTGATGGTGACGGGCGGCAACAAGGTTCGCACCGCGTCCATCCTCGGCATCAGCCGGAAAACGCTGTATAGGAAAATAGACGAGTACAAGATTAGGGAATAGGGACAAGCGAGGCCAATTGAGGTATTCTGAACGAGGGGTTGCGGCGCGGGCGTGATTCCGAACGCGTTGTGCCGGAGGCACCTTGGAGTGCGGTAGCGCCAGCTACCGCCTTTCGATCGGGAGTCAAGGCGGCAGCTTCGCAGCCGCACTCCAAGGCGCTTCGCGCTCAGGGCATCACCATGACGTATTCGTATATTGCCAAATGCGGTTTAAAGCACCTCGTCTCGGGATTCAAACTCCCCTACATGGTGATGTTCGAAACCACCCTGATGTGCAACATGTTCTGCGAGTACTGCATTTTCGGCGAAGAGGGAAAGTTCAACGACCTCGGAAGCCGGGCGGTGCGCGAGCGCATCTTCAAGCGCATCGACGAGTTCTCGGAGATGGGCATCTTTGCGCTCAGCTTTTCGGGGGGCGAGCCGCTGCTGAATCCCCACACCTGCGATTACATTGCCTACGCCGAGGACAAGGGCATGTGGACGTCAATGCCCACGAACGGCTTGCTCATCCGCAAGTACGCCGCCGGCCTGGCGCGGCTCGGCTTGCTCGAGGTCTCCATTGATTCGCTCAACGCGCAGCGCTTTGCGAAACGCCGCGGCATCGACGCGCTGCCCAAGATCCTCTCCAACCTAGAATTCGTTTTGACCAAGCGCAAGCCGTTCTCGACGCAGATCAACGCGGCGGTGAATCTCGAGAATCTCGAAGACCTTCCCGAGCTCGCGGAATTTTGCAAGCAGCACGACCTGGTGCTGCATCCCGAGGCCGTCCACAATGTGATGCGCGACGGCGAATTGCTTCCGGACGCGGAATTGCACGGCGCGGAAATCGATAAGGTCGAGTTGTACTTGCGCGAGTTGCGCGCCGCCTACCCCAAGAACGTGCGATTCTACTCCCATTACTACGCCTTCTACCGCAACGGCGGGTTCGGTCCCCGGTTTCCTTGCCGGCATCCCTCGAAGCTGATTTCCATGAAGCCCGATGGCTCCATTCATCTCCCCTGCGCCTTCAAGACTCTCCACCAATCGCAGGCGCCGCTGAAGGAGATCTTCGCCTCGGAAGCTGCCAAGCAGATCATCGCCCAGGAGACCACACTCTGGGACTTTTGCAAGGGCTGCAAGATCGGCTGCCCCTACGAAGTCAGCGCCTTCACCAACAGCCCCATGCTGGCCCTCGAATCCGGGCTCAATTTCCTGCGCCTAGTCTGACGAGTTGGCGGAAGCCTGCTTTCTCGGATGCGGGCCAGGCGGAGGGGTTAGGTGAGAGCCTCGGACAACTGATAGATGACGGGCTTAAAGGAAGGCGGAGGAATCGGCTTGCCTTCGGCCTTAGCGGCCTCAAGCCACGCTGCTTTGGCCTTGAGTACTTCCGCGAGCGCTTCTTCCGGACCCTCGCCGAATGCGGAGCAGTGCGGGAGATCGGGAATGTCCGCGATGTAACCACCGTCTTCCTGGCTGTAGAAGATGTTGATGTGGTAGTCTCTCATTCCTCACCGCCTAACGACAGGTTATACCCTTCGACGAGTGGAAGGAACTGTTTCACTTGGTACGGCCCGGCTTTCCCTTTCACCTCTTGCCTTTCTTGCGGGTGCGGCGAGGACGACGGTCCAACTCGCGCAAGTATTCATCGAGGGTTACGTAATCGCCCCGAGCGTAGGCGGCCTCGCCACGGCGAATGGCGCGAAGCTCAGACCGCGTGGGAGTCTCTTGCGGCAGCAGACGAATCGCGATGTAGGTGCGGAGCGCTTCGCGGAAGAGTTCGGAGCGCGTCCGGTGCTCGGCTTTCATGACTTTCTCGGCCTGCTCCGCCATTTCGGGCGGAAGTGAAATTGTGAAGGTCTGGCGAGTTCTCATAGTATTTGGGTATTACCGGGTAACACCTTCTCTTACAGGCTACCAGAGAAATGGATCTTGTCAAGCGGCGTGTTTCGAGCGTAGTGCCTCAGTTCGAAGTAGAGGCGGCTTTACGCCGCCATTTGGCGAAATAAACTCGCCGCTACAAGTTCAAACTGAGACTCTACCGTTTCGAGGCACGGGAGCAGGCGAATATCAGCCCGCGCGCTGGACGCGGTGCTTCGTAAACATGCGCGGATCGTAGTTGAGCGGGCGCACGTCGCGGAGCGCGATCCGCTGGAAGTCGGGGTGCCCGGGATTAATCAGGCAGTTGCTCTCCTCGGTAACCAGGACGGAGGGCACGAGCAACAACGCGTGCTCGCCTCGGCGCGCGAAATCGTCGCCGAAGCGGGCGAGTTCGGCGGGCGCCGACGCCGCGCGCCAAGGGCGAGGCAGCGTCGCAACCTCCACTCGCTCGCGGCGCAGATCGTCGGGAACTTCGGCCACAGCGATCACCAGATCGGTGGGAGGATCGTCTTTGTCGAGATGGACGAAGTACTCGAGCAGGGCGAGAGACTGATGCTCGGAGGCGTAGCAAAGACGCGTGCCGGGGCTCGACCAACGCCCGCCGTAGCGGTAGGCTCCCTCGCCGTCGAACGGCGCGCGGGCAAATCTCTTGCGCAGGACTCGATACACCCGGCTCAACTAATTCCGCCGTAGGCGATGCGGCCCAAGACGTTCTCCACCTGGCGAGCGCCCAGTTCAGTGTCAATGGCTTCCACCGGCGCCAGGCCTCCGAGGGCGCGATTCGGATGCTTGAGCCAGCGCAGGGTCCGTTGGTGATCGCCGAGGCATTCATCCGCCAGAGCAACGATCCGCGCCAGGCGGTAGAGCCGGTCGGATTCGTAAGGCGCCAGCCGTCCCGCGCGCCGGCGGCGTTGCAAGCTTCGCGGCGAAAGATCCAGCGCCCCAGCGAGCTCTTTGAGCGTCAATCCGGAGGCTCGCATCAATTCCTCGACCACCGCGGGAGGAAAGCCTTCCCTTACCGCCTCGCGCAGATCGCGCTCGCCGGAGAACGCCCGCCCGAGGACCTGCTCGCCACCCAATTCCTGCACCACCGCTCGAAGCTCGTTTACCATATGTCGTCCATCATAGCGACAAATGTCGCGTCCCGTCAACTGGCAATTTGGGGCAACGCAGCGGGGCCCAACGCGCTCGGCACGGGGGACCACTTCCAGACAGCGCCCCTGCTAGACATTTTGTCCTTGTCCTTTGTTTTCATAGACATTCCCGGTTCGTTCGTTCAATTTTAGTGTAGCGCTGACCACCAGGTTTGCGCTCCGTGGCTCGCCCCAGGAAAAGCCGCAGACCGCAGAACCGGCGGTCTGCGCTACCGGACATTTCGCCCTTATCGTTTGTTTTCATAGATATTCCCGGTTCGTTCGTTCAATTCTAGTGTAGCGCTGACCACCAGGTTTGCGCTCCGTGGCTCGCTCCGGCCGCCAGGAAAAGCCGCAGACCGCAGAACCGGCGGTCTGCGCTACCGGACTTTTGCACTCCTCGGCTTGTTGACCGAAGCGGATGGGAACCACAGGCAGGGAGTGCGAACGAAAACTGGCCAAGGCTTCGCAGCATAACGTATCCGGCAGGGCCTAAGCCCCTGCCGGCCTTATCGCATAATTGTAGCCTATAGTGTTGGGGTTTGTCAAGCAAAATGTGCGGCGATAAAAAGTCGGGTCCCACCCAGCCCGGCGCTCCCTCGCTACCCAGTTGTCGGTAGTGGCCACCGATCGATGTAGCGGCGGCTTTATGCCGCCACGTGGCGAGGTAAACTCGCCGCTACAGATCCAAACTGGACCACCAGCAAGCGAAAAATGCGCAACGGTTTTTGAATAGTGCAGAAGGGCGGAGGAGTTGATTTTCACAAGCTGGCGTCGCTGTCAAACTGCGAGGGATTCCAGGCGTTTGGGTCCGCGAGCTTCTCGGCCAGTTGCGGATGGGGAGTTTTGTAAAAAAACATCCAGCAGGGGAGTTTTCGTCCATAGGGGGAAAGTTGCTTGATGACCCTCATTTTTTCCGGGCGAAAGCCAATACTCTCGAACATATGGATGCCTTCACGGCGGCATCTTTTCAAGGCCCACGCCAGCATCGGAGCGAGCAGAGAAGTAGTTCCGTCCAAGGCTTGAAAGTCTATCAGGCGCATCCGGGTCAAGCTGGCCGCAGGATTGTCGTAGCGAAGGAAGATGGCGTAGGCGGCGATAGGGTTTGCACCTGCCGTCAAAATCCATACCTGGTGGTTGCGAAGCGGATACTGAAAATGCCATTCCAGCACTTCGCGGGTGCGAACTGCCAGCAGAATATTCGGATTGTTTTTCCTGAGACCCTCCCAGAAAGCGTCGAAGCGGGAATCAATATTCTCACAGAGCTGAAGCGAGTCCCCGGCGCCATTTCGGGGGAGTGCACGCAATGAAAGGGCTTGCATGACCGCCAGCGCCCCGGAGAGTCCAAAGCTCAAGGGCTTCCTGAACGGAATCGCTTTTTCCGCAAGCCAGGCGGCCAGAAAACCTCGCCGGTTGGTAACCGAAAATGCGGAGCGCTCCCAGTCGCCGGTTGGCACACGCGGAGAACGAAAAACGCTAAAGGAGTCATGGCCGGCCGGACCCACCGTGGCATTCAGGAAGAGGTCAACGTTCTTCTGGGAAAAGTACAGGTCGAGCAGCGCCAAGGAGTAGGGACGGTAATTGGCGTCCACGACCCACGCGTGAGCCACCGCGGTGAGCAGTTTTTGCCCGCCCAATTCGTAAAAAAGTGGGATATTGCCAAGGTACCCCACAATCCTGCCGTCCTCACGCTCCGCGACCCACCCTTTGGGCCAGGCGCTGCCGACGGACAGATAAGCCGGGTTGTCGGCCCAGAGATGTCTCCACTCCCCGCACGATTTCGCGGGTCGGTTATAGGCAATCTGAAGTTGGGCAATCTGCTTGTAGTCTTCGAATGCGACCTCGCGAGTTTTCAGACTATGGTCTGCTTTCTGGGTGGGGTCGGTGAAGTCGGCGGGGTGTTGGAGCTTCATGGAACTTCAGGGGCTAAACAAGCTGCGGAAAACCCTCGAAAAGTGTCATTCTGAGCAAAGCGAAGAATCCCGGTAGTTGAGTTTTCAACGGACTGCGGAGATCCTTCGCTCCGCTCAGGATGACAATTGGGGCAGGTTTTCCCCCAGCCTGTTTAGCCCCGCCCTTCCGATGCCATACGAATCAGCACGCTTACTTCTGCAAGCAAGCGCCAGGTACGCGGCGGAGCGTCTGCTGCGGTTTCTCCTCAGTCAACCTCGCGGGCTCCTTCCTCCCGGCGGGCTGGCCGGTCAGGAGTTGTTCAATCACTGCGGACAGTTGCGCCACCGTGGGAACTCCGAAGAGCCTTCCCAAGGGAATCTCAACAGCGAACGCCTCTTCAATACGCGCAATAAGCTGGGCTGCCAGGAAGGAATCTCCTCCCGCCATAAAGAAATTGTCGTGCGCCCCAATCTCCCGCGAACCCAGCAGA
>Ga0187781_10001479_pt1 | contig 17761 bp, 12 predicted proteins | sample 0715_SJ02_MP02_2_FD_132447 | JGI IMG/M metagenome (GOLD analysis project Ga0187781, IMG submission 132447) | Tropical peat soil microbial communities from peatlands in Department of Meta, Colombia - 0715_SJ02_MP02_20_MG | ecosystem: Environmental > Terrestrial > Soil > Wetlands > Peat | place... | reverse complement strand
GTCTTTCAGCGGCCGCCCGGGTCCAGACACGTCCATATCTCCCGAGAGCCATAAGGAAGCCTCTTCCAGCTCCCTGATCGTCGGCTTGGAAGCCAAGATCGCCTCCATCCTGTCGTCATCGAGGTTGCCGACAACATCCCTGAAGTCGTCATGCGTCGCCGACGCGTCATGGGAGGGGCGGGGGGTTCTGACTGCGGCATGAGCACCTCCCGAAATGCGCTGCATGGCGTCGTCGCCCGCGTCAGGGGCGTGGAGACTTTCTTGTATGGCGTGGCGAAGCCGCTCGACTCGATCCGTGGCGGTTCAATTCGATGTCTTTGAGCAAGCGGCTCAGATGCTGCTCTGCCTCCGGCCCCTCGATCTCCGCGGCTGCGCTCGCGTTTCCGCGGCGCGGACGAATGAACGAATCATAAAATACCGCAACGTCGATCTCCCGCTCTTCCTCCGTCACTTCCGCCTGATCAAGAATACGCGGCCCGAATTCGTCCTCCACGACGACTGTGATGAGCCACCCTTCCGCCGCATGCGCAGGAGCGATCTCCAACGCGCCAATGTTGGCGGCCTCGGTCAGATCGTCTCGCTCCGCTTCGCCCAGACGAAGCTCCTTTCTTGCTGGAAGCTCGCGTGTCTCGATCGCGCGCCTCGCGCTAATTCTGAATTCATGCGGCGCAAGACGGCTCTCCGCCATGATCCAGTCCACGATCTGCTCGGGGTCTATTTCGATAGGGAAGGTTTCCATTCTTGAGGCCTCTTGCAACGACCTGGTCCGTTGACGGCCCGACGATTGCTGGACGTATGGAGCATTATGAACATCCGCTAGGCTCGAAGAAATCTCCCTGATTTTTAAGAAGGCTCTTCCGCTCGCCGGCTGACGCCTTTCTTGTTTCCTTTGCGCCAAGGGCGCCGCCTACTTGGATTTGACGGCTATAGTTCTTTGCGGCTTTTGCGCCTCCGGCGTCTTGGGCAGGCGAACCGTCAGCACGCCTTTTTCGAAGGAAGCCTCGATCTTGGCCGCGTCGACGCCTTCGGGAAGGCGGAAGGCGCGCTTGAAGGAGCCAAAGCGACGTTCGGAATAGTAATAGCCTTCCTTCTTTTCTTCTTTCTCTTCCTTTTTCTCGCCGCTGATCGAAAGCACGCCGTTTGAGAGCTTCACCTCGACGTTCTCATCGTCCAAGCCCGGGAGCTCGGCCGTGATTTCATATTCCCTGTCTTTTTCCGCGAAATCGACCGCAGGCGCAGCCGCCCACGCGCCGCCAAAGCGATCGAACGGTTCGAATTCGAGGACGCTCCTGCGGGAAGGAAGCTCGTCAAAGAGCCGATCGATTTGGCGCCGCAGATAGTCCAAGGGATGCCAGCCCAAAACATCAGCATATGAAGGAGGCGTCGCCCGCCCTTTCTTGACGGGGACGTTGATCTCTTTCTCCGCCATATTCTCCTCCCACCTTCTCTGCTTGGCGCTCGACAGCCCGCAGCGCTCGCTTCGGAATGCTCCACTCCGCCGATCGGATAAGGCCGCGCCAGTATGAAACTTGGGCGCCGCATGCCTTTCTTCAACCGGCGTCGCACTCGAGAATTCGTCGCAAACGACAGCGAAACGCTCCGCCTGCGTAGCTCATCGCGCAAATTATCAGTCCTCGAAAACTGGCGAATCTGCGTTGTCCGCGCCTGGGTCCTCCCGTTTTCGCAACTTTCGCGGAACCAGCGCCCCCTGCCCTTGCGTCCCCGCGATATTTTCGAAGCTCGCCGTCAAGACTCGAAAGTCGCCAGCGGGTCGACGTTCGCGACCAGCGCCAGCCCCATCGGGCGCCGCCAGTCGAACATTCTCTTGGTAGGCAAAATCAGTTCTCCACGAGCCATTCTTCATTCGGCGCATGCCCGTGCGCAATCGCATCCCGATAATAGTCCGTCAGTCCTCTGATGGCTCTGCGAAGCGCATATGGGGGTTGATCGGCGAACGGCGGGGCCGTCCGGCATGGACAGATCTGCGTCGGCGTCTTTATGGAATGGCTCACCGAATACTTGGTTCTGTTGCTATCCATAGAGCGCCCAAGATCAATGGCGACGATCGTTTTCAATAGCCCAATCTTCACCTCAAAGGCCCCCCTCGAATCGTCTCTCCTCACAACCGTGACCAGGCTATCGTTCAGGGCGTCATCGAAGGTGTAGGCCATCCGGGTCCCCGTGCTCTCATCCAGGCGTAGCAAGGAGTTGGGCCGCGCGCGCGCACGCGTCAAGGGGCCTAATTCGAGGGCCATTTGCAACCCACGGTCCGGGCGCTAATCTGATGTCCGTCCCGCGCATCGGACGCGGTCCATCGGGCGGCCGCCACGGCCGATCTGCGGCGCGACTCCTGACAACCGAGCAAGGCGACCGTGATCGTGCTCATCTGGCTCTCCTGGGCGGCCTCGCTTCTTCTGCTGGTTCTTTTTCCCTTGGTTTTCAGCGAAGTGATGATTGTCGGTCTTGCCAAGCTCCATTTGGAGCCGGGAGTCGCGGCGGCGATCGTGGCGGCGGTCTTCTTCGGCGGCCTGGTGAATGTTCCGATCACCCGCATAGCGCGTGAGGACGAAGTGTTGGTTCATCCGCTAGCCGCTTTCGGATTGTTCGAAATGTGGCCCGAGATTCGGCGCGTGCGCCGACAAACCATCGTCGCCGTTAATGTGGGCGGCTGCCTGATCCCCACTGCCCTTACGCTTTACGAGCTGTTTCGGCTCGCTGCCGTCGACCCTGCCACGCTTTGGGCGGCTGGAGGGGCGTCTCTTATCGCCATCGCCGTCTGCCAGGCGACCGCCCAGCCAAGGCCCGGCCTAGGCATCGTCGTTCCAGGCTTGGTTCCCGCCCTCGTCGCTGCGATTTCGGCGGTGGTCCTGGCTCCGGAGCAAGCGCCGCCGGTCGCCTTCATCGCCGGCGTCCTCGGGCCCTTGATCGGAGCCGACCTTATGCACCTGCGAGACGTTTCCAAGCTCGGGTCTGGCGTTGTCAGCATTGGCGGCGCCGGAACTTTCGACGGGATTGTTCTGTCGGGCGTCGTGGCCGCATATCTGGCCTGAGCCGCCTCGCGACGGCTGCGATCAGGGAGCGCCGAAGGGCTGGAGGTTTTGAATTTTCGATGCGCCTCTGATCCGCCGTGTCACAGAAATGGTCGGTCTTCGTGGCGCAGCCCGGGGTGGCAAGCCGCTTTCCGAAACGCCGTCGCTCCCTTGGCTCATGGCGCTCGCGGCAAGAACGTCGGCGCAAATGAAAAAGCCCGGCGCGCGGCCGGGCTCTTCCCTCGAACGAGGCGAGCGGCGAGGGCCGTCCGCGTGCGTTCGATCAATATTTGGCGACGACCGGAGCAGACGCGCCCCAGTTGAAGTGATAGCTCGTGCCCGCGCGCACGACATTGCCGTTGAACCGTGCGGAGGCGGTCGATTCGTAAGCCCATCGCAAGGCGCCGGCTGGGCTCACGCCCGCGACGACCGCTCCAGGCGTCGTCGCCGATCCCAAGTCGTAATAGAGATACTCGACCTTGGCGCTCCAGTCCGGATGAAACATCCATTCGAGGCCCCGCCAACGCTCCAACCGACGAGGGTGTCCGAATGGCTGCTCGAGCCAAAGCCCGGCCCGTAGTTGTTGGTGGGATCCGCCGACACCATGTTCGTGTTGAAATTTGCTCCGCCATAAGCCAGACCGCCCGTTGCGTAAAGGAGCAGCGTCGGCGTGAACAGATAGCCGACCCGCCCCCGGACAGTGCCCAGATAGTCGAGGCTCTTTTGGATCTGCGTGGTCGTCACCGGCGTGGCGCCTGTTGCGGACTCAAGTCCGACCCCGACGACGGTCGCTGAGCCGCTCCCCGTCACGCCCTGGATATCCGCTTCGACGCCCACGACGAAGTTTCTGTTGAATTAATAATTGTATCCAATCTGACCGCCGCCGACGAAGCCGCCGTTGTTCAGCGAGGAAAAGTTGTTCGCGCTGGCAGCGAACGCGGCGCCCGGCAGCGCGCCGGCCACGCCTTCGAAAATGTCTCCTGCGGAGATGTTGGCGCTTTGGCTGCCGCCGAAGGTTCCGCCGGCGTTCAAGCCGACGTAAAAGCCCGTCCACAATGCGGCAGGCTCCGGCGTGGTACAGACCGGAGGCGGCGCCTTGAGCGAAGGCAGGTCCGCCGCATCCGCAGCGCCGCAGGCGACCGCGGCGAACAGGCTCAAAGCCGAGACAGCCTTTTTCATTCCGATCTTTCCTTTTCCCCGCATCCGCTCAAACCGGATTCGCTCAAGCTTCATCGCACGTCTTTTCGAACTCATCCTTTTCTGCCGTTTATCCGGAATATGAATTTACTCGTCATACGATGGTTTTCATGTGCGTCCGCCCTGCGCTTCGGCTGGGCTCTCAGAAGCGCGATTTCCCCAATCGTTCTCCTCGCCTAAAAGCGGTATCCTTCACACGCGCCCAACCTCCTCGAGGTAGGCGTGAAATGACGCGTAATTCTCGGCCAGCCGCTCGGCGATCTGAGCGAGCTCCGTGGGCGTGTATTCCGCCAGATCGTCGGCGTCTTCGTAGTCGCCGCCGCCAAGAACGAACGCGGGGTCATGCACCGCCTTGATGGTCCCGAGCGGCCTGAGAATCCAGCTCGGCTGGACCGAATCTTCGTTTTCGCCCTGCGTCCATTCGCAATGCGCAATGTCGTCGCGCAGCGGCTCCAATCTTGCCGGCAGCTTGAGATAATCGCGGATCGCGTCGATCTGATCGAGCGGGGCGCCGCGATGCCGCAACAGGTTGAGGAGCGCCCGCCGCTTTTGGCTGAAGTCGAGCTTCTTCGTCATCGCCATGACGCTGGCGCCGTCGGCGCCGCTCGCCTTCGCCATGACTCGCTGCATCAGGCATTCGTGACGCGCGAACCAGTGCGTGATCGCGCCGAACTGCGCCAGACAGTGCTCGGTCAGCCCGTTGGGGGTTGTGGCGGTCATTTCTTAGGCCTTTCCTTGGCGGCTAGCGGCGCCGCTTAATGTCCTCGCTGCGGATGGAGTCGTCCAAAGAGCCGCGGCCCGCCAAAGCCCGCGACTCTGTCGCGCATGTCGTTGAAGATCAGATACAGCACGGGCGTCGTGTACAGCGTCAGCAGCTGGCTGAGCACAAGCCCGCCGACGATCGCGATGCCCAGCGGGCGGCGAATCTCGCCGCCGTCGCCATAGCTCGCCATGAGCGGCACGGCGCCGAGAATTGCAGCCGCCGTCGTCATCATGATTGGACGGAAACGAAGCCGGCAAGCTTCGACGATCGCGTCATACTCGCTCAGGCCTCGCACGCGCTGGGCCTCGAGCGCGAAATCGATCATCATGATCGCGTTCTTCTTGACGATGCCGATGAGCAGGATCAGCCCGATAAACGCGATGATGCTGAACTCCGTGTCGAAGGCGAGCAGCGCCAGCAGCGCGCCCACGCCCGCCGAAGGCAGAGTGGACAGGATCGTGATCGGATGCACATAATTCTCATAGAGAATGCCGAGAACGATATAGACCGCGATCAGGGCCGTCGCGATCAGCAGGGGCTCGGTGTCGAGGGAGGTCTGGAAGGTGCGCGCCGTGCCTTGCAGGCTGCCGTGCACGTTCGCGGGCATGCGGATCTCGGCGATCACCCGATCGATTTCCGCGGCGGCGTCGCTGAGCGACTTGCCGATCGCGAGATTGAATGAGATCGTCGAAGCGACGAAAGGCCCCTGGTGGTTGACCGCGAGCGGGGTCGCGCCATGCTTGAAGCCCGTGAAGGCGACGAGCGGCGTCATCGTCTCGAGCGAGGTGCTGACGGCTGAGCCCGACGACGCGCTGCCACGCCCGGAATTGGCGATCGCATTGGTCGCGGCGTTGCGCGCCGAATTGATCGAGGCGTTCGTGGCCGCGGCGCCAGCGGCGCCGAGGGTCGTCACCGTGCCGACGGGCAGCACGGAAGCCGCCGTGCCGCTCGCAGGCCCGCCGGAGGTGCTGACATAAATGTCGAGCAGCGTCTGCGGATCCTGCCAAAAGCGCGGCGAGACCTCCATCACGACGTGATATTGGTTGATGTCGCTATAGATCGTCGACACCTGCCGCTGGCCGAAGGCGTCGTAGAGCGTGTTGTCGATCTGCACGGGCGTGAGGCCGAGGCGCGACATGGTGTCCCGGTCGATCGTGACGTAGCTCTCGACGCCATTTTGCTGCTGATCCGTGTTCACGTCGACGACGACATTGCTCTTTTGCAGCGCCTCCATGAGCTTGGGCGTCCATTCATAGAGCTCGGCGGCGCTGTCGGCCTGCAGGCTATACTGATAGAGCGCGTTGCTCTGTCTTCCGCCCACGCGCAAGTCCTGAACCGGCTGAATAATCAGCCGCGCGCCGGCGATGCGATTCAGTTTCCGCCGCAACCGCTCCACGACCTGCGCTGCGGTCACGTCGCGCTCGGCGAGCGGCTTGAGCGAGATCGAGACAGAGCCGCTGTTGACCGCGTTGGCGCCGCCCCCGCTGCCTGCGCCCGTCGTGCCCGTGACCACATCGACCGCTGGATCGCTCTGGACGACGGAAGCGAGCTCATCGAGCTTCACGCTCATGGCCTGAAATGAGATGCTCTGATCCGCCTGGATCGAGCCGATCAGCCGTCCGGTGTCCTGCTCAGGAAAAAAGCCCATTGGAATGATCTTGAAGAGCAGAAACGTCAGCACGATGGAGGCGCCGAGCATGGACATGATCAGTCCGCGACGACCAAGCGCCCAAATCAGGCTGCGCGCATAGCCGCCTACGATCCAGGAGAACACCCCGCGCCTTTGTGGATCGCGGCGCGGCTTTGGCCTCAAGATGAGGGAGCACAGCATGGGCGTCGTCGTCAGCGAGACGACGAGCGACACGAGGATCGACATCGAGAGGGTGACCGAAAATTCTCGAAACAGCCGCCCCAGAACGCCTCCCATGAGCAGCAGCGGAATGAAGACGGCGATGAGGGAGACGCTGATCGAGACGACCGTGAAGCCGACCTCGCGCGCCCCGCGCAACGCCGCCTCGCGCCGCGGCAGACCCTCCTCGATGTAACGCTCGATATTCTCGAGCACGACGATCGCGTCGTCGACGACGAAGCCCGTGGCGATGGTCAACGCCATGAGCGATAGGTTGTCGAGGCTGTAGCCCAGGAGATACATTGCCGAGAACGTGCCGATGATCGACACGGGGACGGCGACGGCCGGCACGAGAGCGGCGCGCAATTCCCCGATGAACAGGAAGACGACCAGAGTGACGAGCAAGACGGCGATGACGAGGGTGCGCTCGGTGTCCTTGAGCGAAGCGCGTATCGTCGTGCTGCGGTCCGAGGCCGGAATGATCTCGATGTCGCTGGGCAGCGCCGCCTTGAGCCGCGGGATTTCGGCCTTGATCTGATCGACGGTCTCGATGATGTTGGCGCCCGGCTGGCGATATATGGTCACCAACATCGCTGGCTTGCCCTGCGCGGTCGCGGCGTTGCGGAGATCCGCGACCGAATCCGTCACCTCGGCGAGGTCGGAGAGGCGCACCGGATTGCCGTTGCGATAGGCGACGACGAGCGGCAGGTAATCGCTGGCGTGATTGGCCTGGTCGTTCGTATAGATTTGCCGCCGCTCGCCGAGCCTCTCCAGCACGCCCTTGGGACTGTTGGCGTTGGCGGAAGCCAGGGCGGCGCGCACGTCCTCGAGTCCGACGCCATATTTGAATAGGGCGCCGGGATTGAGCTCCACGCGCACGGCGGGCGACGCGCCGCCGTTGATCGTGACCTGGCCGACGCCCGCAAGCTGCGAGAGGCGCTGCTGGAGCACATTGCTCGCGGCGTCGTAAAGCTGGGCGCGGGTCAGCGACTTCGAGATCAAGGCGAGAATCAGAATCGGCGCGTCCGCCGGATTGACCTTCCGATAGGTGGGATTCGACGGCAGATTGGCCGGAAGATCCGCCGCTGCGGCGTTGATCGCCGCCTGCACGTCGCGCGCGGCGCCGTTGATGTCGCGATCGAGGCTGAATTGCAGCACGATGCGGGTTTGGCCGGTGCTGCTCGATGAGGTCATCTCGGTCACGTCGGCGATCGTCCCTAGCCGCCGCTCCAGCGGACCCGCGACGCTCGTCGCGACCGTCTCCGGGCCGGCGCCGGGGAGCGTGGCCGAAACCGAGATCGTCGGCGAATCCACCTGCGGCAGCGGGGCGACGGGCAGCTTCGTGAAGGCGAGCGCGCCCGCGAGAGTGAGGCCGATTGTGAGCAGGATGGTCGCGACCGGCCGCGCGATGAAGGGCGCCGAGATGTTCATTCCGCCTCGCGCATGTTTTCTTCAGGCGGGCTGAGGCGAGCCAGGAAGCGCGCGAGGCGATCGAAATAGAGATAGATCACCGGCGTCGAGAACAGGGTCAACAGCTGGCTGACGATGAGGCCGCCGACGATAGAAATGCCGAGAGGCTGACGCAGCTCGGAGCCGACGCCCGTCCCGAGCATGAGCGGCACGGCGCCAAGGATCGCGGCCATCGTCGTCATGAGGATCGGGCGGAAGCGCAGCAGGCAGGCTTGGTAGATCGCGTCGCGCGGCGCGAGGCCGTCGAAGCGCTCGGCCTCGAGCGCGAAGTCGATCATCATGATCGCGTTCTTCTTGACGATGCCGATGAGCAGAATGATGCCGATGATGCCGATGATGTTGAGATCGTTGCCCGAGATCATGAGCGCAAGCAGCGCGCCGACGCCGGCTGACGGCAAAGTCGAGAGAATCGTGATCGGATGCACGAAGCTCTCGTAGAGCACGCCGAGCACGATATACATCGTCACGATCGCTGCGAGGATCAACAGCACTTCGTTGCTCAGCGAAGCCGTGAAGGCCGCCGCGGAGCCTTGCATGGCGAGCGTGAAGCTTTCGGGAAGGCCAATCTCGGCCTGCGCCGCCTCCACCGCCTTCACGGCCGCGCCGAGGGAGGAGCCAGTCGCGACGTCGAAGGAAATCGTGGTCGCGGGGAATTGGCTCAGATGCGTGATTTGCAAGGGGCCGTCGCGCCTTTGCACGTGCATGATGGAGGCGAGTGGAACCTGGCCGTTCGACGCCGAGGACGACGACGGCAGATAAAGCCCCGTCAACGTGTCCTCCGACGCCTGATATTTGGGGTCAAGCTCGAGAATCACTCGATATTGGTTCGACTGCGTGTAGATCGTCGAGACGATGCGCTGGCCGAACGCGTCGTAGAGCATGTTGTCCACGGCCGCCATGGTGACGCCGAAGCGCGCCGCCGTCGCGCGATCGATCACGAGATCCAGCGCCCTGCCGCGACTCTGCAGGTCGCTCGCGACATTGGCGATCTCAGGCGCCTCGCGCAGCCGCTCGACGAGCTTCGGCGTCCATTCCTGAAGCAAGGCGTTGTCGGCGTTCTCCAGCACGAAGTGATACGCGGCGCGGCTCACCGTGGAATCGATCGTGAGATCCTGCACCGGCTGCATGTAGAGCTGCATTCCGGGAACCTGCGCCGCCGCCGACTGGAGTCGCGCGATCACCTCTGAAACGCTCGACTTGCGCGCGCCCAAAGGCTTCAGCGAGATATAGAAGCGTCCGCTGTTCAAGGTCGTGTTGTCGGTGTTGACGCCGACGGAGGAGCTGATGCTGTCCACGTCAGGGTCGCGCATGATCGCGTCGCCGAGATCGCGCTGCTTCTCGAGCATGCCGGCGAAGGAAATCTCTTGCGGCGCTTCGGAGATGGCCTGAATCGCGCCTGTGTCCTGCAAAGGAAAGAAGCCTTTCGGTATGACGATATAAAGCAGGCAGGTCAGCACGAGGGTCGCAACCGCTGTGAGCAGCGTCAGAGGCTGATGGTCGAGGACGACATCGAGCGCGCGCGCATAGAGGCGGATCATCCAGTTGACGCAACGCTCGGAGGCCACGTCGAAGCGGCTGCGTTGCGCGATCGTCCTGTGGCGCAAGAGCTTGGCGCAGAGCATCGGCACGAGCGTCAGCGCGACAAAGGCGGAGATGACGATGGTCACGGCCAGCGTGATGGCGAATTCGTGAAAGAGGCGTCCCACTACGTCGCTCATGAACAGCAGTGGGATCAGCACTGCGATCAGAGAGACCGTGAGCGAGATGATCGTGAAGCCGATCTGCGCCGATCCGCGCAGCGCCGCCTGCAAGGGCGCCATGCCGTCCTCGATGTAGCGCGCGATGTTCTCGATCATGACGATGGCGTCATCGACGACGAAGCCCGTCGAGATCGTGAGCGCCATGAGCGAAAGATTGTCCAGGCTGAAATGCAGGAGATACATGACGATCAGCGTGCCGACGAGAGACAGCGGCGCCGACAGGCTCGGGATCACCGTCGCCGGCAAATTGCGCAGGAACACGAAGATGACAAGGACGACGAGCACGACAGCGAGCCCAAGCTCGAGCTCTACGTCCTCGACCGAGGTGCGGATCGTCGTCGTGCGGTCGCTGAGCACGCTCACTTCGAGGGCCGCCGGCAGCGAGGCCCGCAGCTTCGGCAGGAGCTTCTGGATGTTCTCGACGACCTGGATGACGTTGGCGCCAGGCTGCCGCTGGATATTGAGGATGATCGCCGGCGTCGCGTTGGCCCAGGAGGCGATCTTGTCGTTCTCGGGGCCGCGCAGGACTTTCGCGACGTCCGAGATGCGAACCGGATTGCCGTTGCGATAAGCGACGATCACGTCGCGAAACAGCGCCGGATCGTTGATCTGGTCGTTGGCGTTGATCGTCGAGGACTGCTTCGGGCCGTCGAAACCGCCCTTCGGCGTGTTGGTGTTGGTGTTGCCGATGATCGTGCGCAGGTCGTCGATGTTGAGCCCGTATTTGGCGAGCGCCGTCGGGTTGAACTGAACGCGGATCGCTGGGCGTTGTCCGCCGCTGATGCTCACGAGCCCTACGCCGGGTTGTTGCGAAAGCTTTTGCGCGAGCCTGGTCTCGACATAATCCTCGACCTCGATCAGCGGCATCGACCTCGAGGTGACGGCGAGCGTCATGATCGGCGCGTCGGCCGGATTGACCTTGGCGTAGATCGGCGGCGCCGGCAGGTCCTGCGGCAGAAGATTGCCGCCGGCGTTGATCGCCGCCTGCACTTCCTGCTCGGCGATGTCGAGGCTGAGATTGAGATCGAACTGCAGCGTGATGATCGAGGCGCCGCCGGAGCTCGCCGAGGTCATCTGGTTGAGCCCAGGCATCTGCCCGAATTGCCGCTCGAGCGGCGCCGTCACCGCGGAGGTCATGACCTCGGGGCTCGCGCCGGGATAGAAGGTCTGCACCTGGATCGTGGGATAATCGACCTCGGGCAGGGCCGAAAGCGGCAGGAATCTATAGGCGAACATCCCGCCGAGCATTATCGCCGCCATCAGCAGGGTCGTGGCGACGGGGCGCAGGATGAAGAGCTTGGAGGGATTCATGCTTTCGGCTTGCTCCAGCGAGAAGCGCGCGGCGCGCTCATTCAACGCTCTCGGAAGAACGCCGATTCTTCCGAAGAAACTCCCTCCGCTGCTCGGGGGTCCAGTCGCCTCTTTCACGCGAGCGTGAAGCTCGCGGCGGCTCGTTGTCGCCCGCGGGCTTCGCCGCATCGTCGGTCGTAGCTTTCGCTGCGTCGCCGTTTTCGACGATTCTGACCTCGGCCCCCTCGCGGAGCCGATCCGATCCGTCGATGACGACGCGATCGCCCTCGTTCAAGCCCTGCAGAATTTCGACCGTGCCGTTGTCGGACGCGGAGTCATAGCTCTCTCCGCCGGCGGGGACGATGTTTTGCATGATGACGTGGTTGTCGTCCTTGATCAGGTAGACGAAGAATCCGGAGGCGCCTTTCTTTATGGCGGCCTTCGGCATGAGGAGAGCGTTCTTGTGCACGTCGACCAGGAGATTGATGTTCACGAATTGATTGGGATAGAGTTCATAGTCCTTGTTCGCGAACTCTGCCCTGGCTTGAACCATGCCTGTCGTCGGGTCGATCGTGTTGTCTAGCGTTTGCAGGCGGCCGACGGCGAGCTGCTTCACGTTGCCGCGATCGAAGGCGACGACCTCCAACGCGCCCGTCTTCTTTTGCGCGCTCGCGATTTCCGGAATGTAGTCCTCGGGCGCCGAGAAAATCACGGAGATTGGATCGAGCTGGGTGACGAGGACGAGGCCGTTCGTATCCTGCGTGGTCACATAGCTCCCGGCGTCGACCTTCCTCAAGCCCACGCGCCCCGTGACCGGGGACAGGATGTGCGCATAGGCGAGGTTCAGCTTCTGATTGTCGACGAGCGCCTGATCGGATTTGACGCTGCCTTCAGATTGCCTGACCACCCATATTTGATTTTCCGCCTGCTGCTTGGCGATCGAGTCGAGCTTCCTCAGCGACTGATAGCGGCGCAAGTCGTCGCGCGCCTGGTCGAGCACGCCCTGATCGTGCAGCAGTTGCCCCTCGTACTGCGCCTTCAGCACTTCATAAGGGCGAGGATCGATCTGCGCGAGGAAGTCGCCCTTCTTCACGAGCTGGCCTTCCTGGAAGGCGACCTCCGTCAAATAGCCATTGAGCTGCGTCTTGACGGTGACATTGGCGATCGGAGTCACGGCGCCGAGCAGGTTGTGCAGGACGACCTTCATGTCGCCGCGGGTCACCGCTGCGACGCCCACCGGCTGGGCGCCGCCGAAACCGGCGCGCAGAGCCTTGCGGGCCTGCTCTTTTGGCCAGAGGGCGAGATAGGCCGCGTAGCCGAGCAGCGCGATCATCAGAACGGCTAGGCCGATCGCGACCGCCGAACGCCGCGCGCCTCTTGGCGCCGCGCGCGTCCCGCTTCTTCCCTGGTCCGGAGCTTCGATTCCGTCGCCGGCCTCGCGGAGAATGACGTTCTCTTCCATCTTCGTCTCGCCTGCTTGATCCATCATCTGCATCTGCTCGACGCTCGTCGATTATTGCGCATTCGGGGCGGTAAAGGTAGCGGGCAGCGCGCTTACCGGAACGGGCAAGGGCGGCTCCTTGATCGCGGAGAGTCGGTCGATAGGAGGCAGGGTCGAGGCGTCCCACCCGCCGCCAAGCGCGCTGATCAAATTGACGGTCGCGACGAACAGATTCTGCCGCGCCGTCAGTTCGGACTCGATAGTGGTGAGCAATGTCCCCTGCGCGGTGACGACCGACGTGAAGGCGACCGTGCCGACGCGATATTGATTGAGATAGAAGCCAACCGCATCATGCGCCTCCTTGACCGCCACGCCCAACGGTTTGAGCTCCTGCGAGAGGAGCCTGACCGCCGCGAGGTCGTCCTCGACCTGTTGGAACGCCGTGAGCACGGTCTGGCGGTAGTTTGCGACGCCTTGCACATAATTGGCCTTCGCCGCCTGAAGTTGCGCGTCGAGCAGGCCGCCGTCGAAGAGAGTCTGCGATCCCGCCGCCGTGAGCGTCCAGGCCTCGTAAGCGAGCGTCACGGGCCAGGGCTTCGGCGCCGCGAAGTTCAGCACGGCCGTGAGGCTCACCTGCGGATAAAAGCTCGCGACGGCGACGCCGACGAGCGCGTTCAGCTGCTGGAGCTGCCGCTCCGCAGCGGCAATGTCGGGTCGGCGCTCGAGCAAGGTCGAGGGGACGCCCGTCGGAATCGCCGGCGGCCTCTTGGTCTTCCAGTGACGTTTCGGAAGCGAGAATTCGGCCGGATTGCGTCCAATCAACATGGCGATCGCATGCTCATATTGCGCGCGCTGCACGCCCACATTGATCGCCGTCGCCTCGGTCGTCAGCACCTGATTGTCGGCGGTAATGTAGTCGGCGCGCGAGGACGTGCCGATCGTATATTGGTTCTTAAGAATGTCGCGCGTGCGGCGGAACTCGACGAGCGTGTCCTCGAGCGAGGCCTGCAGCTCGTCGGAGGCGCGCAGGTTGAAATAGGCGACAGCGAGCTGAATTTGCGCGGAGAGCGTCGCATTGGCGAGATCGGCGGCGGAGACCTGCGCCGCGGCGGCGTCGGCTTCGACCGTGCGGCGGATGCGGCCCCAGAGGTCGATCTCCCAATTCCCGTTCCCCGCGACTGTGTAGGTGTTGGAGTAGATGGCTTGGGGGGAGGAAGAGGAGGTGGAGGATTTTGAGGAAGAAGAGGAGGACGAGGAGGACGAGCCGCTCGACGAGGAGCTTTGCACGGGCGTGCGCATTCTCATGGCCGTGTAGCCTGCCGTGACGGTCGGAAAGAGGCCGGCCTGCCCTTCGCGGATGACCTGCTGCGCTTCATCGTAGGCCGCAGCCGCCGCCGCCACGGTCTGATTGGAGATTTGAACCTGAGGGACGAGCTCCGACAGCTCGGGATCGTCGAAGACGAGCCACCAGGGGCCCCGATCGGCGAGATCGAGCGGCGTGATCGGCTTCCAGCCCTTTCGAGCCTGCGCCGCCGTTTCTTTCGCGTCGCTCTCTTTAAATTTCGTCGGGACGGCTGCGGCAGGCGGAAAATAATCCGGTCCCGCGGCGCAGCCGGCGAGCAGCGCGAACGCGGCGCCCGTCGCGCCCAAAGCCCAAAGTCTCGGCAATCCGCCTCCCGCCGCGCAGAATCGCGCGCGGGTCCGCTCGGCCACCCTGCTCAGCAATATCGGCAAGGGCGTGAAAGGCGAGCTTAGCTCGAGCCGTGGCCCCCAATCTCGGGTGGCGAGGAAACCTCCGCGGTCAAGGGCCATCCTGGTCATCAAGCTTTCCGGCTGCGCGCGACCTTCCCTATTGGACCTCGTCTCAGAAGGCCGCATTGTTGTGAAGCCGGCGGTGGGCAAGTCATGTCGTGTCAAAGGACCGCTATGTCAGAGGACTTGGCTCCGGCTGGCCAAGATCGGAACAACCGGCCGAGCGGCGGGAGCGGAAGCGATATACCGCTATGAGCCATAGAATGTAGCCAGAATGTGGCTGGACTAGCTCTCGCCAATGTCGGATGGCCGGTGGTTTTTGCGCTGCAACTTCTCCCGGCGCGAAAACTCCCGGCTTCATGGCTGGGGTCCGTTTCAATGCGGGGTCCTCAAGGGGGGAGCTCCAGCGCCCTCCCCACGTTCTCTTCATAGCGTAAGCGTCGCCGACGCTTTTATTCGCCTTCCGGAATTTGCCTCCCGCAGGATTCATGCGTCGCGGCGATCGCCTCGTGCAGCTTCGCAAAAATCCGCGTTTCGCCGACCGCCGCAGTGACGCCGTGCCGATCCATGTCCGATCGCAGATAGGGACTGACGCGCGCGAACAGCACCTGCGTTTCTCGGCGGCGCAAATCGTTGACCAGATCCCGGATCGATTCGGCGGCGGAATAATCCAGATCCGTGACGGCGCCCGCATCCACGATGAACCAGCGAACCTTCGCCGGAGCGCGCTCGATGAGCAAGTGGACCTCGCTCACGAAGCGTTCCTCGTTCGCATAAAAGAGATCAGCGCCGAAACGATAGACGATCAGTCCTGGTTCAGTCTGCATGCCGGGCGTCGCCGGCGCTGGCTCCCAACGGCCGGCCTCGTTCGGCGCAAGCAGCAGGGTGTGCGGCCTGTAGCTGTGGCGCACATGGCGAATGAGCGACAGGCCGATCGCCATCAGAATGCCCTGCTCGACGCCGATGAGCACCACGGCCGCCGCGGTGAAGACCGCAAGATAAAACTCGCCCCGGCTCTCGCGAAAGATCGATCGCAGACCCTTGACGTCGACCATCCCGACCGCGATCGTGAAGACGATGCTGGCGAGCGCGCAGCGCGGCAAATATTGTAGCGGCCCAGTGAGAAACAGCAGCACGACAAGCACGACGGCGGCGAAAACGAGCTGCGCCAGCTGGCTGCGCCCGCCGGCGCTATCGGCCATGGCCGTCTGGGTCGGGCTGCCGTTGACGACAAAAGCGCCGCTCAAGGCGGCGGCGGCGTTCGCCGCGGAGAGCCCGAATATGTCCGCATCCTCGTCGACGCGTTCGCGATGCCGCAGCGCATATACCCTGGACGTCGCCGCGCTCTGCGCGATGATCATGACGAAGCACGACGCGGCGACGGGCAAGAGCGCGAGGATTTCCGTCGGCGACGCCTCGGGAAACTTGATCGACGGCAGGCCTCCCGGCACAGCGCCGATGACCGCGACGCCTCGCTCTTGAAAGTGAAATTCTGCGCTCGCCGCGATCATCCCGATGACGGCGACGAGCGCGACGGGAAAGCGAGGCGCGAAGCGATGTCCAAGCAGGATCGCGCTCACGACGAGCGCCGAGAGTTCAAAGGTTTCGAGGTCGAATTGCCAGGAGTTATCATAAAGCTCCTTGACCTGAAGAAGCGTGCGATGGGCGGCCGTCTCGATCCCAACCATATCGCCGACCATTGCGATCCCGACCTGGAAGCCGACGCCAGTCAGAAATCCGATCAAGACCGTACGCGAGAGAAAGTTGGCGAGAAAGCCGAGCTTGAAGATTCGCGCCAGCAGAAGGAGCCCGGCCGTCAAAAGCGCCAGCATGGCGACGAGCTCGACGTATTGCCCGCCACCAGGTTTCGCCATCGGGGAGAGCGAGCTGGAAAAGATGGCCGCCGTCGCCGAGTCCGCGGCCACGACGAGATGTCGCGAGGAGCCGAAGATCGCGAAAGCGACGAGAGGCAGCAGGACGGTGTACAGGCCGGTGACGACAGGCATGGCCGCGATGCGCGTGTAACCGAGCACCTGCGGAACGTTCATCGACGCAAGCGTCAAGCCCGCAAGAACGTCGCGCCCTGCCTCGCGGAGATTGAATGGCCGAAGACCGTCAAAAATTTCGAGCCGCAAAAGGCGCATCCTTTCTGTTCCACTTCGCGAGCGCGCAGAATGCATCAGCGCTCGTCCCCGCTCAAGAAGACGCTCCCGAAGGGGCAAGCCTGAAAAGCGCTCGGCAAGCTCTTCTGTTCCCGCGGTCTCGGTCCGCCGATTGACATCCCCGCCCCCGCCTCGTAAAACCTAGCCTACAATCTCGCCAGAGATGCTCGAAGCCAAAGCCCATTCGCCGCTGGAGGCGAAGGGTCCACGTCCGGCGGCGCGTCGCGCTCCCGGGCGCTTTTTGCTTTGAGCGCCTCTTAAGGCGGCCCGCAGGAGAACCCAAATGTTCGAGAGCCTCTCCGACAAGCTCTCCGGCATCTTCGACAGTCTCACGCGACGCGGCGCGCTCTCGGAAGCCGACGTGGCTGCGGCGTTACGCGAGGTGCGGCGCGCGCTGCTCGACGCCGACGTGGCTCTAGACGTCGTGCGATCGTTCTCCGACAAGGTGCAGGCCAAGGCCGTCGGCGCGAACATCGTCAAGTCGATCTCGCCCGGCCAGATGGTCATCAAGATCGTCAATGACGTGCTCGTCGAGACGCTCGGCGAGACCGCTGAGCCGATCGACATTGAGCAGCGCCCGCCGGTCACGATCATGATGGTCGGCCTGCAGGGCGCCGGCAAGACCACGACGACTGCGAAGATCGCCAAACGGCTGAAGGAGCGCCACAGGAAGCGCGTGCTCATGGCCTCGCTCGACGTGAAGCGGCCGGCGGCGCAAGAGCAGCTCGCGATCCTCGGGCGCCAGATCGAGGTCGACACGCTGCCGATCGTGCCGAACCTGACGCCGATCCGGATCGCGCGCAGCGCCATGGAGACTGCGCGGCTCGAAGGCTACGACGTCGTGCTGCTCGACACGGCGGGACGCACCCATATCGACGAACCGCTCATGCAAGAGATGGCGGACATTAAGTCCTACGCCTCCCCTCACGAGATCCTGCTCGTCGCCGACGCGCTGACCGGCCAGGACGCGGTCAACCTCGCCAAGACCTTCAACGAACGGGTCGGCGTCACCGGCATCGTGCTGACCCGCGTCGACGGCGACGGGCGC
>Ga0187781_10001478_pt1 | contig 17767 bp, 10 predicted proteins | sample 0715_SJ02_MP02_2_FD_132447 | JGI IMG/M metagenome (GOLD analysis project Ga0187781, IMG submission 132447) | Tropical peat soil microbial communities from peatlands in Department of Meta, Colombia - 0715_SJ02_MP02_20_MG | ecosystem: Environmental > Terrestrial > Soil > Wetlands > Peat | place... | reverse complement strand
TGCCTCCCTGTCCCCGGCCTATCGCGGCGACGCGGCCCGCATGCTCACCGACGTGCGGGGCTGGCTGGCGGAGGACTGGCGGGTCGTGCTGGTCACCGAGGGTCACGGCCCGGCCCGGCGGCTGGCCGAGACGCTGCACGGTGAGGGAATCGGCGCCCGGCTCCAGGACCTGGACGACGTGCCCGAGCTGGGCGTCCCCTACGTCACCACGGCCCGGATCGAGAACGGCTTCGTCTGGCCCGCCCTCAGGCTGGCCCTGCTGACCGAGAGTGACCTGGCCGGGCATCCGGCCGGGCTGTCGAGCACCAAGGACATGCGCCGGATGCCGAGCAGGCGGCGCGGCGGCGTGGACCCGCTGCAGCTGCGGGCCGGAGACTACGTGGTGCACGAACAGCACGGCGTGGGCCGGTATGTGGAGATGACGTCGCGGACCGCCGCCGGCGCCACCCGCGAATACCTGGTCATCGAGTACGCGCCCGCGCGGCGGGGACAGCCCCCGGACCGGCTCTACGTGCCCACCGACCAGCTCGACGAGGTGACCAAGTACTCCGGTGGCGAGGCTCCGGCGCTGCACCGGCTCGGCGGGGCGGACTGGGCCAAGGCCAAGGGCCGGGCGCGCAAGGCCGTCCGCCAGATCGCCTCCGAGCTGATCCGGCTCTACTCGGCCCGGATGGCCTCGCCCGGGTTCGCGTTCGGGCCGGACACTCCGTGGCAGCGCGAGCTGGAGGACGCGTTCCCCTACGTCGAGACCCCCGACCAGCTGGCCGCCATCGACGAGGTCAAGCACGACATGGAGCGGCCGGTGCCGATGGATCGGCTGATCTGCGGCGACGTCGGCTACGGCAAGACCGAGATCGCGGTCCGCGCCGCGTTCAAGGCCGTGCAGGACGGCAAGCAGGCCGCCGTGCTGGTGCCGACCACGCTGCTGGTCCAGCAGCACTTCTCGACGTTCTCCGAGCGCTATGCGCCGTTCCCGGTCAAAGTCCGGCCGCTGTCGCGCTTCCAGAGCAGTGCGGAGACGGCCGAGACCCTGCGCGGGCTCGCCGACGGCACGGTGGACGTGGTCATCGGCACGCACAAGCTGCTCCAGCCGGAAACCAGGTTCGCCCGGCTCGGCCTGGTCGTCATCGACGAGGAACAGCGGTTCGGCGTGGAACACAAGGAATACCTCAAGCGGCTCCGGACCGAGGTCGACGTGCTCGGCATGTCAGCCACGCCCATTCCGAGGACGCTGGAGATGGGCGTGGCCGGGATCAGGGAGATGTCGACCATCCTCACCCCGCCCGAGGAACGCCACCCCGTGCTCACCTTCGTCGGGGTCTACGACGCCAAGCAGGTCGCCGCCGCGATCCGGCGCGAGCTGCTGCGCGACGGCCAGGTCTTCTTCGTGCACAACCGGGTCAGCTCGATCCGCAGGGTCGCCGCCCAGGTCGCCGAGCTGGTGCCCGAGGCCAGGATCGCCGTGGCGCACGGGCAGATGAACGAGCACGAGCTCGAGAACGTCATGGTCGACTTCTGGGAGCGGAAGTACGACGTGCTGGTCGCGACCACGATCGTCGAATCCGGGCTCGATATCCCGAACGCCAACACGCTCATCATCGACCGGGCCGACATGTACGGCCTGTCCCAGCTGCACCAGCTCCGCGGCCGGGTCGGCCGGGGTACCGAGCGCGCCTACGCCTACTTCCTCTACCCGGCCGAGACGTCGCTGACCGAGACGGCCCACGAGCGGCTGGCCACGGTGGCCCAGCACACCGAAGTGGGCGCGGGCATGTACGTGGCCCTGAAGGACCTGGAAATCCGCGGCGCAGGGAACCTGCTCGGCGGAGAGCAGTCCGGGCACATCGCCGGCGTCGGATTCGACCTGTACGTGCGCATGATCGGCGAGGCGGTCAGCGAGCTAAGGGGCGACGGCCCGGCGGAGAAGCCCGAGGTCCGGGTGGAGCTGCCGATCAACGCGCACATTCCGCACGACTACGTGCCCGGCGAACGGCTCAGGCTGGAGGCCTACACCCGAATCGCCGCCATCGATTCAGAGGCCGACGTCTCCGCGACCCGCGACGAGCTGTCTGACCGCTACGGCGAGCCACCCGGGCCGGTCCTCAACCTGCTCGAGGTGGCGCGGCTGCGCGCCGCCGCGCGGCGGGCCGGGCTGACCGACGTCACCGCGGCAGGCAACCACATCAGGTTCGCGCCGGTGGTCCTGCCCGATTCGCGGCAGGTGCGGGTGCAGCGCCTGTACCCCAAGACGGTGCTTAAGTCGGCCGCGCGGACGATGCTCGTACCGGCGCCGAGAACCGCGCCCGTCGGCGGCCAGCCGTTGCGGGACACTGCACTGCTGACCTGGTGTGGCGAGATCATCCGGTCGGTGCTCGCCGACCTGTGAACTAGAGTCCAGCCAGCCGGGCCCGGAGCCGGGGATCCGCTTGAAGACGTCGGCCCCGAGCTGTTCCGGCTGGTCGCAAGAGCTCGTGAGCTGGGCCGTGACCCCGAGATGGAACCGAGGGCTGAGCAGAGCCCGTTGCATTCTGTGTGCATCAAGCCTTAACTTATGTTTTTTTATGTTGTCTGCGAGTAGTCAGATAGATGTCACCATAAGTCACGGCCTGTGCCGGTAAACCGGCGGATTCGTCTTTGCGTCCCCTATGTGGAGTATTGCTGGGCGGACCGAGTGGGAGCGCGGGCAGGGCCAGAACGCTGGCACTGCCCGTGGAGGGAGACGCATGTCTGGGTTTGCTGATGCACGCCGTCGGCACGATTCTCAGATCGCCCGGCGCGTTCCCGGCCTTCGCGCCGGTGGAGGCGCCCTATTCGCGGCTGGTCCGGGTGCAGGTCATCCAGTCGGTACTCGCCGACCTGGCCCCGGGAGTGTTATCCGGGGGGAGCTGGACCACACCCAGTCCGGGTGGTCGGCGAGCCCCGCGCGGAGTCGGCAGCGTCAGACTGCGCGCTCCCGCCCGCATGACGGTAGTTACGTTCGTCAGTTTCGGACTTTATTCACTTGTTCATCATGTGTATACAAAACACCAATAATTTACCAAACGGCGACCTAGACATGTTGAAGTATGGGCGCTAGGTTCGTCCAGGGAGCTTACGGCCTCTTACGAGGCCGTACATATCGTCTGGCATTTGCACGTACAGATAGAGCGGGACCGTGGTGTATGTCCAGATCTCCGGATCTGCCACCACGGGGGGGACTGGTTCGTGTGGCAGGCAGTTCCGTTACACAGAGTCATGGTAGGCGTACCCACCTGGCATCGCCGGGTGGGCGGGCACCGCGGGCGCATGCTCCCCAGGCGCGGCCCAGCGGGTCTGACCCGATCCCGATCTTCCGCCTGACTCTGCTCGGTGGATTTAGCGTCGAACGCGCCGTCGATGCTGGCCAGGCAGTATCCGATTGGCCGAGGCGTAGCGCCAAGACCATGATCAAGCTTCTAGCGGTCCAGCCTGGGCACGCGTTGCACCGCGACCAGCTCATCGACGTCCTCTGGCCGAAAGTGGACTCGGACGCTGCTCTCAATAGCTTCGGCAAGGCTCTTCACGCAGCCCGCCGCGCGTTGGAACCTGAGCGCGCGCAGCGTCAGGAGTCGGCTTATCTGCGTCTCGCGGATGGAATGCTTATTCTCAACACCGAGCATGTGATAGTCGACACTGACGAGTTCGAGCAGCTGGCCGAGGACGCGCTACGCAGCCGGGAAATCTCAGCATATGAGGCTGCCTTCGCTGCTTACGGCGGTGAGCTGCTGCCGGAGGACCGCTACGAGAGCTGGTGCTCCGAACGTCGCAGTGCCTTGGCGGAGTTGCATATCCGGTTGCTGCTCGGGATGGCAGAGGAGCTTGAGCGCCGCGGCTCCTATAACGAGGCGGCGGACCGGCTTCGTGACGTGCTTCAGCGAGACCCGACGCGGGAAGCCGTCCATCGTCAGCTCATGCGCCTCTACGCGTTGATGGGAGCTCCCGACCAGGCAGTACGCCAGTTTCACAGCTGCGAGGCCGTCCTGCGGCAGAAGCTTGATCTCGCACCTCAACCGGAAACGATCTCACTCTGCGATGAGATACTCGCAAACCGCTTTCCGCCGCAGCGGTCAGGGCCGGACCGGATCCATGGTCAGGCCCACCCGCGTCAGGCCTCGCCCGTCCACGTTGCTAACAGCTCTCCTTTTGTCGGCCGGGAACGAGTGATCCGGCATATGTGCGAACAGCTCATGCGAGCCGACGGGGCGCAGCCGGGCATGATCGTCGTCAGCGGAGAGGCGGGAGTCGGCAAGACCCGGCTGCTGGAGGAGTTCGCGGTCCAGGCCAGGGCGCAAGGAGCGGTCACGCTCTCCGGAGGAAGGGGCGCGCATGCGGACCGGTTTGCTTGCGGTCCGTTCGCGGTCGCACTTGAAGATTACGCGGCGAACCAGTCAGAAACCGAGCGCACAGAACTTGCGCACGCATACCCGGCCCTGGCACGGTTCGTGCCATCGTTGGCGGCCGCGATTCCGCTCCGGGCACCACTACCCGATCTGCGCGCCTACGATCTCGACCTCTTCCCTGCCATTGTCCAGTTCTTGATGGACCTCGCTCGGACGAAGCCTGTCCTCTTGGTCCTTGGTGACCTGCAGGAGGCCGATGCCATCGCCATCGACCTCATCAGGTACCTGGCTCATCTGGCGGTCGGCACGCCGCTGCTCATAGCCGCGGCGTTGCGTGATCCGGACATCGAGGCCAGTACTGAGCTGGGGCAGATGATCGAGGCCATGACGCGGGAGCGTCTATGGCTCAGAATTGACCTGCATGGCCTGCCTCGGCGTGCCACCGATCAACTGATCCAAGCCATGCTGCCAGACGCCACTATCAGCGACGATACGTTGGCTGAGATCTATGCCCAGTCTCAGGGCAATCCGCTGTTCGTCCGGGAGCTGGCCGACGGCCAACGCTCGCGCGGCGGCCCGGTCGGGACCGGCGGAGGATGTCACGGCTCCTCGTCGCTCGCCGCGCGATCGCAGGCCCGCGGGCGTGTCCTCACCGGGATGCGACTGGCGCTCATGGACGAGCCCCTGCGCCGGGTGCTAGGGCTGGCCGCTGCGGTAGACACTACCGAGATATCACTGGGTCAACTCCGCGCCGGGGCGGCAGCGCTGGAACCGCCTTTGGCCCTTCCGGCGCTCTTCGACGCGCTGGATCGCGCTCTGCGGATGCACCTCCTCGAGGAACGAGACGGAGGCTACGCGTTTCAGCATGCGGTCGTTCGTGCGGCCTTGTATGACTGTCTTCCCCGGCATCGCCGGGATGAACTGCGTGCCGCTCTGACCGTCACCGGTGCACCGGACCTAGCTGGGCCTTTGGCGTCGGCCGGGCACCGCACAGCGTCGCTGCACCAGTGCGTAGCCCAAACAGCGCGTGCGATACGTTCCGCTGCGGCCGATGTCGCCGCGCTGCTGGAGCAGCGTGCTGACCTCCTCGGGCGGCGAACGGCGATCGACTATCCAACCGAGATCAAGCGGTGGCAGGTCCTTGCTGATCAGGCAGCGCAAATCGCGGAACGGTGGGAGCAGCCGTGACCTCAGCTGCAACTTCTGAGGCCTCTGGAAGAGCATTGGAATGCGTGCATCCTGGTTAATGGTTAGCGCATGCCAGGAATCGTGGACCCGCACGATCCCGATGCTGGATTGCCCGAGTCAAGAAGTGAATTTCATCACAGGGCGCGCTCGATTGAACTTGCTCACCAGGAACTCCGTCGGCATTGAATTGGGCCAGCTTCGGGTCGGCGCCCGTTAGTCCCAGGTGGGCCGGTCTCATGTCTTCCAGCATTTCTGGAAGACAAATGGAAGAGTACTGGAAGTCTGTGGGGCCCATGCGCAGATCCGCTTACCACGACATGCAAACAGCCAGGTCAGCGAGCTGTACCTGCTCCGGACGGGGGGAGAAAGTGTCACAAATCGGATTTTACCTTATGTTTTTTGTGTTGTCTGTGAGTAGTCAGATAGATGTCGCTATAAGTCGCGGCCCGTGCCGGTAAACCGGGGGATTCGTCTTTGCGTCCCCTATGTGGAGTATTGCCGGGCGGACCCCCTCCATGGGAGTATTGCCGAGCGGACCGAGTGGGAGTGCGGGAAGTGCCAGGATGCTGGCACTGCCCGCGGGGGAGACGTATGTCTGGGTTTGCTGTTGCGCGCGACCGGTATGATTCTCAGATCGCCCGGCGCGTTTCCGGCTGGGAGCGGTATTACCTGCGCAGGGCGGCCCCGGCTGACTTTGCCTGCGCCATCATAGGCGTGTTCGCCGCCGCCCAGCTGCGCTTCGGCAACAATGTCACCGGAACCTACATCGCCGTGAGCCTGGCCTTGCCCGTGCTGTGGATAGCCGCTGTCTGGCTGGCCGGAGGATACGACGTCCGCTTCATCGGAATCGGTTCGGACGAATACCGCAAGATCCTGAACGCGGGGGTGGGCCTTACCGCGGCGATCGCGGTCTTCTCGTACGCGATCAATCTCGAGCTGTCCCGGAGTTATGTGCTCATCGCCCTGCCCACTACTACCCTGCTCGGCTTGATCGCCAGGTATACCATCCGCAAGCAGCTGGTCCGGCAGCGTGCCGCGGGCCGCTACCTGCTCAGTGTGGTGGCTGTGGGCCATGAGGCGGCTGTGGCCGACGTTGTCAAGGAACTCGGACGCGATCGGTATCACGGACTGACGGTTGTCGGCGCCTGCGTGGCGCATCCGTCAGAGTGCGATGACGTCGTCGGCGCCCCCGTTTACGGAGGCCTCGACGACGTCACGGCCGCCGTCCGCGCCTTCGGCGCGGACACCGTGGCGGTGCTCGCTTGCCCGGAAATGGACGGTGTGAGGCTGCGCAGCCTCGCCTGGGACCTGGAGAAGACCGGCACGGACCTGTACGTCTCGCCTGCGCTGCTGGACGTCGCTGGACCGCGGACTACAGTCAGACCGACGGCTGGGCTGACCTTGCTGCATGTGGATCACCCGCAGCTGTCGGGCGTGCGCCTGCTGCTCAAGGGCCTCTTCGACCGCTGCATGGCGGCCGTGACGCTGATCCTGCTGACCCCGCTGCTGGCAGCCGTGGGCGTGGCGATCCGGCTTTCCGACGGCGGGCCGGCCCTGTTCACCCAGACCAGGGTCGGCAAGGACGGCCGGGTGTTCAAGATCTACAAGTTCCGCACCATGATCGTTGACGCCGAGCAGCGCAAAGCACAGCTGCTGGCGAGCAGCGACTCGGACGGCATCTTGTTCAAGCTCCGCAAGGACCCGCGCGTCACGGCGATGGGGGCGCACCTGCGGCGCTGGTCGATCGACGAGCTCCCGCAGCTGGTCAATGTGTTTCTCGGTGACATGTCGCTAGTCGGGCCGCGCCCGGCCGTCCCGGAGGAGGTGGCGGAATACGCCGATCACGTCCGCCGTCGGCTGGCGGTCAAGCCGGGCCTCACGGGCCTGTGGCAGGTCAACGGACGATCAGATCTGTCCTGGGATGAGTCGGTCCGGCTGGACTTGCGGTATGTGGAGAACTGGTCGTTCGTGCTCGACCTGCAGATCTTGTGGAAGACATCATGGGCGCTCCTGAGGGGAACCGGGGCGTATTAATGGCGGAGGAGCCAGTGGAATCACAACCTAATCCAACGGAGGTCGCGCGGCTGGTGGGCCGTGCGGCCAAAGGAGATCTGCAGGCGTGGGAACGGCTTGTCGATCAGTACGCCAGGCTCATCTGGTCCATCACCGCCGAGTTCAAGCTCGTCGAGAGCGACGCTGCCGACGTCTTCCAGACGACCTGGCTCCGCCTGCTCGAGCACATCGATCGTCTTGAGTACCCGGATCGCGTGAGCTCGTGGCTGGCGGTGACCGCCCGGCACGAATGCATCCGCAGCCTGGCGACGCATAAAAGGGTCATGCTCGGTCACGACCGTGACGAACTCGACCTGGCTGTGCCGCACGCGCCCGAGGTCGACGAGCGCCTGCTTGCCCACGAACGGGCCCAGGTCGTCCGCGAGGCGATGTCCCGCCTGCCTAGGCGATGGCAACGTCTGCTCGAGATGCTTATGGCCGATCCGCCGGCGTCCTACGCCGAGATATCCGACCAGCTCGGGGTACCCGTCGGCAGCATCGGACCTACTCGCGGACGATGCCTGGCCAGGCTACGCGTTCTCCTTCAGGCTTCCTTAGGGTGCGTTCTCATGCCAGGGTCAGCCCGATGACCAGTGGGGAGTACCCGATCGATACCACTACGCCGGCCGTCGTACTCAAATTCGACCCGAACGTCATGCATCACGGAGGACTGGGCGTCATCCGCAGCCTGGGGCGGAAGGGCGTCGCGGTTTACGGTGTGCACGAGGGACCGTGGGCTCCGGCCGCCAACTCCCGCTATCTGGCCGGGCGCTGCTTCTGGCAGCCGAGCCCGGGCGACGTGGAGCGCGTGCTGACAGGTCTGCTGCGTCTGGCCGAGCACATCGGCCGTCCCTCGGTCCTGATCACCACGGACGACGCGGGCGCCATCTTTCTGGCCGAGCATGGCCGTGACCTGCGGCGCTCGTTCCTCTTCCCGGATCCGCCCAGTGACCTGCCCCGAAGGCTGGCCGGTAAGTACTCGCTCTACCAGACCTGCCTTGAACTGGGCGTACCCTGCCCGCGGGCGGCCATCCCCGATTCGCTCGGCGATGCGCTGGAATTCGGGTCGGCCGCAGGCTATCCGCTGGTCGCCAAGCTCACCACCCCATGGACCATGAGCGGCGGGCTCCGCAGTACCTCAGTCGTGCCTGGCCCGGAGGAACTGGACCACGTCTACCGGCGCTGCGAGCGATCCGGCGCCGGGCTGATGCTGCAGGAATTCATCCCAGGCGGCCAGGGGCATGACTGGTTCTTCCACGGCTACTGCGATGCCAACTCGGCCTGCCGGCCCGCCTTCACCGGTGTCAAGGAGCGGTCTTACCCGGCGTCTGCCGGGCTGACGAGCCGCGGGCGCTCGGTCGCGAACGACAAGCTCCGCGACGAGATCACCGCCCTGCTCGCCCGGCTTGGCTATCGCGGCCCGCTCGACCTCGATATCCGGCTGGACGCCCGGGATGGCCGGTACCACCTGCTGGACTTCAATCCCCGGCTCGGCGCGCAGTTCCGGATCTTCCGCGACACCGCGGGGACCGACCTCGCGCTCGCCGCCTACCTGGACCTGACCGGCCAGGCCATCCCGCCCGGCGAACAGGTCAGCGAGCGCACGTTCCTGGTCGAGAACTATGATCCGATCAGCGCGCTCGCCAACTGGCGCCACGGTGAACTGGGCCTGCGATCCTGGGTGTCTTCGCTGCGTACCGTCGATGAGGTCGCGTGGTTCGCGCGCGATGACCTACGGCCGTTCGGCCTGATGTGCGTGCGGATGGGCTGGCGTATGCTGAGCCGCCCGCTGTCGGGCGACCGGCGGCGTATGCCCTCAACCGATTTCCGCTACCGGGCCGGCCGCGCTGTGTCCGGCACCGGCCAGGCTCAGACCGCGCGGCCAGCAGAGCCACGATCCCATAAGGAGGAAGTATCAAAATGAACGACATGGTTGACGTTGCCATCATCGGGGCAGGCCCCTACGGGCTGTCAGTGGCGGCGCATCTGCGCGCGGCCGGTGTGGACTACCGCCACTTCGGGATTCCGATGCGTCTGTGGCAAGGAGCCATGCCGCGGGGGATGTTCCTCAAGTCGCAGGGCTTCGCATCGAATCTCTCGGATCCCGCGGGCACGCACACGCTGGAGGCCTTCTGCCAGGTGACGGGCCGTCCTTATGCCAGCTACGGTCTGCCGGTCCCCCTCGATACCTTCGTCGGCTACGGGCAGTGGTTCCAGTCAGAACTCGGTTTGGCGGTCGAAGAAGTACTTGTCACCGACCTGGCCCAACAGGACGGTGGCTTCGAGCTGAGCCTGGGTGGGCTGGAGCGGGTCGCCGCCCGGAGGGTCGTCGTCGCGATCGGCGTCGAGCACTTCGCCTACGTGCCTGAGCCGTTGTCCGAGCTCCAAGCAGAACTCTGCACGCACAGCTCCGCGCATACCGACCTGGCCGCATTCCAGGGCCGCGAGGTCGTTGTCGTCGGCGCCGGCCAGTCGGCGCTGGAATCGGCGGCACTGCTGCACGAGAACGGCGCCGCGGTCCAGGTTCTGGCCAGGGAGAGCGAGCTGGCCTGGAACGGCGAGCCGCTCGCGCTGGACCGGCCGCTGCTGCAGCGGCTCAGGGAACCCGAGGCTGGGCTCGGCTCCGGCTGGGCCACGTGGTTCTACTCGAACCATCCGGACCTGTACCGGCATTTGCCGCAGGCCACCAGGGTCCACCGTGCGCGGACGGCACTCGGGCCAGCCGGAGCGTGCTGGCTCCGCCGCCGGGTAGAAGGGCAGTTCCCCGTTCTGACGAGCCACACCGTGACGTCGGCTCAGCCGCATGACGGGCGGGTGCGCCTGGAGGTCAGCACCCCCAGCGGGACCAGCCGGGAGGTTGAGGCCGACCATGTGATCGCCGCCACCGGCTACCGTACCGACCTGACCCGGCTGCAGTTCCTGTCCGAGGCGCTCAGGTCCAGGCTGCGGACCCTGGCCGGAAGCCCGGTCGTAGGGCACGACTACGAGTCCTCCATCGACGGCCTACACTTCGTGGGACCCGCAGTGGCCGCCACCTTCGGGCCTGTCATGCGTTTCGTTTTCGGTTCCGCTCACGCCGCTCCGGCTGTCGTCCGGCCGCTCGCACGCTCCTCGGGCCGAAGGTCAGCACCTGCCGTCGCAGCGAGCCGGTAGTGCCTGGTCAGCACGACCAGGCGGTGGCCAAGCCCCGGGCCGCCCCCGTTGCCGCCGCAGGCCGGCTTGGCCTGGGCCGCGTACCGATGATTCTCATGTACCACGGCGTTGCGGAAGTCGCCGAGGATCCGAACCAGCTGTGCGTGACGCCGAGCCGCTTCGCCGAGCAGATGACCTGGCTTAAACGGCACGGCCTGCGCGGGGTGGGGATCGGCACGCTGGTCGACGCCGTACGGGCGGGCCGTCACCGCGGGCTCGTCGGTATCACCTTCGATGACGGCTACGTCAACGTTCTGGAAGCGGCGCTGCCTGAACTCCTGCGTCACGGCTTCGCGGCGAGCATGTTTATCATCTCGGATCGGCTGGGCGGGTCCAACGAGTGGGACGAAGGCCCGTCGTGGCCGCTGATGTCCGCTGATCAGGTCGCCGAAGTCGCCGCCGCGGGCATGGAGATCGGCTCACACAGCGCCACGCACCAGCGGCTGGCAGGCGTCGGCGCGGACCGGCTCGAAGCGGAGGTCGCCGGGAGCAGAGCTCGCCTCGGCGAGCTTCTGGGGACCCGCATCCGGGGTTTCGCCTACCCGTACGGGTCGATGGATGCCGCGGCCCGGCAGGCGGTACATGACGCAGGCTACGACCACGCGTGCGCCGTTCAGACCCCGATGGCGGAGCTCGGGTTCATGGCCTTGCCCAGGGTCTATGTCGGCCAGCGCGATGACGCGCGCCGGATGACGGCCAAACGGCTCCTCTTCCGGGGGCACATCGCAGTCAGAGGGAGACGCCCATGAAGGTGCTGCACGTCATTACGGGACTTGAGGCGGGAGGCGCGGAGATCCAGCTGTCCATGCTCCTCCGGCACACTAGGCACGACGCGGACGTGATCACGCTGTACAACCCCGGTTCCGTGGCCGATCAGATCCGCGCTGATGGGACGAGCGTGCGTGACCTCGGGATGCGGCGCAATACCGAGCTGGGGGCCCTGCTGAGGCTGCGGTCGATCATCGCGGCCGGAGAGTATGACGTCGTGCACACCCACCTGTACCGGTCCCAGATCTACGCGCGCCCGGCGGCGCGGCTGGCCGGGACACCGGTAGTGCTGACCACTGAGCACTCGATCGGCGAGACGCACATCGAACGGCGGAAGATGACGGCCGGCGTCCGCGGGCTCTACCTGGCCTCGGAGCTGTTCTCCGACGCCACGATCGCGGTCTCCGACGTGGTCAGGGAGCGGCTCGTCCGCTGGGGCGTGCCCGCGAGGAAGATCACCGTCATCCCGAATGGCCTGGAGACCGCGGCGCTGGCCTTCCATCCGGCGGCCCGCGAACAGGCCCGCGCGCAATTCGGCATCGGGCCGGAAACGTACGTGATCGGCACACTCGGCCGGATCGACGAGAATAAGCGCGTCGAGCTGACGGTCGAGGCATCCGCGCCGATGCTGGGCGAGCGCTGCAAGCTGCTGGTGATCGGCCGCGGCGACCACCGGACCGTGGTGGAGGCTACGGCGGCCCGGCTCGGAGTGAGCGACCATGTGATCTTTGGCGGCTTCCAGCCCGACACGGCCGCGATGATGGCCGCCTTCGACCTGTACGTGGCTGCCTCGGTGCAAGAGACATTCGGGCTGGCCGTGCTGGAGGCGATGGCCAGCGGCCTGCCCGTGGTTTACACGGTCTGCCCGGCGTTGGATGGCATCGCGACCAGCCAGGCGCGCCAGGCGGCCGGGACCGCGGAAGCCATGCGCGCGGAGATCCGCAAGGCGATAGAAGCAGGGCCACAGCCGCGTACGCCCGACAGCGCGGTCTTCGGCCGTTACGGCATGGAGTCGGTTACCCGCCAGATCGATGACCTCTACGAACGGATCCTGGCCCAGCGTGGCCGGCGTGGACGGCGACGCCAGCGGACCGGCACGCGGGCGTGACGCGGCGGCGGCCCGATCCATGACGAGCTCAGCGGAGTAGCGCCCCCGTTCACCGGGTGTGACACACTGGGCAACCGTGAACGATCACCGATCCGCCCGTCGGCCGATGCGGGTAGTGACCCTCATCACCCGGCTGGAAGGCGGGGCTGGTCTCCTCACGCTACGCGGCGCGAAGGCGCTCGACCCCGGCGAGTTCCGGGTCACGATCGTCACCGGGAGTGGAAACTACCTGTTGGATCAGGCCGCGGCCGCTGGCCTGGAGGTGATCATAGAGCCTGCGCTCCGCACGCCGATCGATCCGCCGAACGACCTGCGCGCGCTGCGGGCACTGGGCACGCTGCTGAAGCGGCGGTCCTTCGACGTGGCGCACACGCATACCTCGAAGGCAGGGGTCCTCGGCCGCGTGGCCGCGCGCCGGGTCGGCGTGCCACGGATCGTCCACACCTACCATGGCTTCCCCTTTCACGAGTTCCAGTCACGCGGCCGGCGTGCCGCCTATATCGCCGCCGAGCGGCGCCTGGGCCGCATCACCGACGTGGCGTTGTGCGTCGGGACCGGGGTGGCGGTCGAGGCCGTCAGGCGCAGACTGGTGGCGCCCGAGCGGATCCGCACCATCGGGGTGGCAGTAGACGGCCCAGAAGGACCGGACCTGCCCGCGCACAGTCCGGAGGCGCGAGATCGCGCCCGCCGTGCTCTCGGCGTACCTGCCGAGGCGACGGTCGTCGGCGCCGTCGGCCGGCTCGCCTACCAGAAGGCGCCCGAGGACTTCGTGGCCATGCTGCAACTCCTCGGCCGCGCCGACGTGGTCGGCGTCTGGGTCGGCGGAGGAGAACTGGCCGACCAGATCGACCGCCTGGCCCGGGCGCAGCCAGCGCGCATCGTGCTGGCCGGCGAACGCAGGGACGTGCCCGAGATACTGCCGGCATTCGACGTGTTCGCGCTGCCAAGCCGCTACGAGGGCCTGCCCACCGCGGTCGTGGAGGCCATGGTGTGCGGGATCCCCGTTGCGGCGACGGCCGTGAATGCCACCTCCGACGTGGTGGTGCCGGGCGAGACCGGCCTCTTGGTGCCGCCGCAGCGACCCGACCTGATGGCCGAAGCGGTACGGTACCTGATTGACCGGCCTGCGGCCGCGGCACGCATGGCGGTGACCGCCCGGGCCCGGCTGGGGGACCGCTTCGGGACGCGGGCGCTGCGCGACTCGCTGGCCGCGGCCTACCTGGGGTGCGGGGCGGGCGGCCCGGCCTAGGAGCCGGGGACAGATCGACCGCGTCGCTCAGGCGCACGCGGCATTGACCGCGATGCCGAACATCCCGATCCGGTCCGCAGACGGGCACGTGATGGTCCGGTACCCGGGATGTCGGCGGGCGAAGATGGCAAAGCCGTGATGCATCCTGATGTCGTCCACGATCATGACGCCGCCCGGCGACATCACAGAGGCCGCTTGGTCGAGTTCGAACACGGTGTTCCTGGCCGTGTGCAGGCTGTCGTGGATGAACGTCTCGACGTGTCCGACCTGCCTGACCAGCGACGGCAGCCGCTGCCTGCTCGAGCCCTCCAGATACGACCAGCGCGCCCGGAACTCATCGGGCACGGCGGCGCCCGTCTCCGCCCGCAGCCCGTGATCAAGGGGATAGGGCAGATCGATACTCGACAGGTGGCCGCGGCCGCCGCGCTCCAGCGCCTCGAGTACGATCCGGGTCGTGACCCCGTGGCCGACTCCGGTCTCGATCACGATCTCGGGCTGGGTATGCAGGACGGTGCACCACACGGCGCGGCACAGCGAAGGGTCGGCGTCGCTGAACGGACCGCAGGTACTGCGCCCGTAACCGAGCCCCCGGGCGGTCAGGGAAGCGGCGATGTCGGCCACCAGCTGGTCGAGAAGCGGACGCTCGGGACACGGCCAGGGGGCGCCGAGCAGAGAATGGAGATGCACCTCCCAGGACTCATCCACCTCATGATGCCGGTCAAGCCCGCGCCGCTGCTCGATCAGCCCGGGAAGCGCTCGGCTGACCCCGATCGGGTCGGCGGCGAAGGCGCGCAGCAGGCGCACGAATTTCCGGTGGCGTGATGCCCCTGTCGAAGCCACCAAAACATTATAAGTTCGTTACTTAACGTAACCTGCACGGGGGGCCGCTGGCCGGCATTGGGCGCCGCGGGGCGTATCAGGGCCAATGCCTGGGGGTTCATATGGAGGTAGGCTCCTTGCGCGAGCGAACCATGTAGCCAAGCACGTCAGGTGAGAGATGATGGCTGACCCACAGGTCACGCAGCTGGCGGTGGCCGTGTGAGCCCGCAGGTGCTGGACACGAGAAGGTTCCTGCAAACCCTGCGACGGCACAAGAAGATAGTCGGCTGTGCTGTCCTAATCGGCCTCGTCGGGGGCTCTGTGTATACGATGATCCGGCCGCCGCTCTACAGCGGCAAGGCCCTCGTCGAACTACCCGGGGAGCAATATATTGCCACCCAGGTCGTGGTCGCCATCAGTGATTCTGTTCTGACCGGCGCGATGGCGAACATCAATCCGCCGGTACCGCTGGCGACGCTGCGTCGCGAGGTCTCCGCGACCAGCGTGACCACCGAGATCGTCCAGATCACCGGCGAGGGCAACACCGCCGCCCAGGCAGAAAACATTACGAACGCGGTGGCCAACAGCTATGTCTCGTTCCTCGACTCTCCGACCGCGGGCGCCAAAATCGTCGGGCAGGTGCTGGACGCCGCGTCGACCGCGGCCAGGACGCCGCTGAGCACGAGACTGCTCCTCTACGGAGGGCTCGGGGCCCTGCTGTGCGGCCTGATCGGGAGCATCATCGCGCTCTCGATCGACCGCACCGACCGGAAGCTGTGGGAACGCGACGCGATGGCAGAAGCCATCGGTGTCCCCGTCCTCGCGTCGGTACCCGTCGCTCACCCGTCCGGCGCCGCAGGCTGGAGGAAGCTTCTCGAGGGCTACGACCCTGGAGTCGTCCACGGGTGGACTCTGCGTAAGGCCCTGCATCACCTGGATCTGATCGACGTCAGGGGAGGCCGCGGCGCCTCGCTCACCGTCCTGTCCCTGTCCTCCGACCCTGGAGCGGTGGCCCTGGGCCCGCAGCTGGCTGTCTTCGCCGCCTCCCTGGGAATTCCGACGGCGCTGGTCATCGGTCCCCGGCAGGACACGAACACGACGGCCACGCTGTGCGCCGCGTGCACCGCGACGCCGGTCGTCTCATCGGGCTCGGGTCAGTTGCAGATCACGGTCGGCAACGACGAAGACGACGAGGCGCCGCGTGCCGCGGCCCTCACCATCGTCGTCGCCGTCCTCGACGACCAGGCATCGCAGGTATCCCAAGTCATGCGGACGACCGTCACGGTGCTCGGCGTCTCGGCCGGGGTGGCAACCGCCGAGCAACTCGCCCGGGTCGCGGTCAGCGCCGCCAGCGATGGCCGCGACATCGCCGGGATCATCGTGGCGGATCCGGACTCGGCCGACCACACGACAGGCCGCCTGCCGGAGCAGGCACGGCCGGCTCAGCGGCCGCTGCCGACGCGCCGCACCGGCACGGTGACCAGGCGGTGAGTGTACGCCAGGGCGATGCTGTCGCGGCTGAGCGGCTGGCGGCCGAGGGCTTCGCGGTCGCCGGGGAGTCCCAGCCTGACGATCTGACCACCGGGCTGGTCAGCCTGCGGTTCATCGGCTCCGCCCTGCGGCGCCGGGCCTGGGTCTGGTGCGCCACCGCCCTGGCCGGGACGATGATCGGCCTCGGCCTGCTCGCGACGGCCCCGCCTTCCTTCCAGGCCTCGGCATCGGTCCTGCTCACAAACGATCCCACCGCCGACCCGACCGACGCCGTCCAGACCGACCTCACCCTGGCGCAGACCTCGGCCGTCGCCCAGGGCGCCCTGACGGCGCTCGGGCTCCGGCAGAGCGTGGCCAGCTTCCAGGCGTCGTACACGGTCACGATCGTCGCCGACCAGATCCTGCTGTTCACGGCAAACGCACCGACCAGCAGCCAGGCGGCAGCCCGGGCGAACGCCGTAGCTGAGGAGTACCTCCGGTTCCGGGCCCACGCGCTGTGGATCGAGCAGCAGATCGTGCTCGCCACCCTGGACCAGCAGATCGCGACGGCCACGCGACAGCTCGACTCGATTACCGCCCAGATCAACGCGCTGACCGCGACGCCGCCCGTGCCGGCCGCGGACCTGATCAAGCTGCACAGCCTGCAGGCCCAACAGTACACCGCGGGAACCGCGCTCCTCGGGCTGCAGCATACCGTGGCCAGCTTTCCGGTAACCACGACGGCGATGGCAGCGGGCAGCCAGATGCTGGACGCCGCCGTCCTGACCCGGCACGGGCAACAGGCCATCCTCTTCGAGCCGGTCGGCGGGCTTTTCCTGGGCCTCATGCTCGGTCTCGGCATCGTCATCGTCGGAGCGCTCTCGTCCGACTCCCTGCGCCGGCGAGACGACGTGGCTTACGCGCTCGGCGCCCCGGTCAGCCTCAGCGTGGGCCGCATCCACTTGTACCGCTGGCTGCCAGGCCGGCTCAGGCTCGCGGCCGCCCGCGGCCGGGACGTGCGGCGCGTGGTCGCCTACCTGCACAGGGCCGTGCCGCCCGGCTCCGGCCACGCCGCGCTGGCCGCCGTTTCCGTGGACAACGCGCGGATCGTGGCGCTGCCCCTGGTATCGCTGGCTCTGTCGTGCGCCCGTGAAGGCGAGCGCGTCGTGGTGGCCGACCTGTCCAGCGGTGCTCCCGCGGCACGCCTGCTGGGGGTCAGGCGACCGGGGGTCCACGAGGTCAGCGTGCATGGCGTGCGGCTGGTCGTCGCGGTCCCGGGTCGCGATGACGTCGCGCCCATGGGTCCGCTGCCCGCCGCCCCGTCGGCCGCCCGGCCCTGGCCGGCCACCGAGGCCCTGGCCGCGGCCTACGATTCCGCGGACCTGCTGCTCACCCTGGCCACCCTCGTCCCCGCACTCGGCGCCGAGCACCTCGCGACCTGGGCGGCCAATGTCGTCGCCGTGGTGACCGCCGGGCGGTCGTCACCGGCGAAGATCCATGCCGCGGGCCAGATGATGCGGCTCGCCGGCCTGCCGCAGCCATCCGCCGTGCTCATCGGGGCGG
>Ga0187781_10001477_pt1 | contig 17767 bp, 14 predicted proteins | sample 0715_SJ02_MP02_2_FD_132447 | JGI IMG/M metagenome (GOLD analysis project Ga0187781, IMG submission 132447) | Tropical peat soil microbial communities from peatlands in Department of Meta, Colombia - 0715_SJ02_MP02_20_MG | ecosystem: Environmental > Terrestrial > Soil > Wetlands > Peat | place... | reverse complement strand
TTTCATCCAGAACTTCGAGCGCAATCTTGACATCGTGTTGCTGATATCCGCCCAGAGCACAACCTACGGAGTCGAGCAGAAAGCGTTTGGCCTGATAAACCGCGTCCTGCGAAAGATGCTTGTAATCGAGTCCAGCGGCCCAACGCGCCATTCGACCGGTGACGGTTTCCTTGATGGCAGCAGCTTCTTTCATTTCACTTTCACGTTCTTTAGATTTTTGAATGGCAAGAAAGCCATAAAGTCGGCATGATGCACAATGAAAGCCTCCGTCGTTCGCTTTACCAGGTCGCCTTCCGCGGCGTGTGCTGCAATGATGTGGCAAACCTCATCCGGGACACCACATTCCAAAGCTAACGCCACGCCGGTAAAGGGATGACGCAGAGCTTCGCCACGCTCGCTCTGGCGGCTTTTTCCGTCTGGGCCAATCTCATATTCCAGCAACTTGCCCACATCGGCCAGAATGGCGCCGGCGATCACCGTGTCCATGTTGACCGGCAGCGCCCGCCCCATAAAGGATTGCATCGCCTCAGCGCTCCGCCGCGCAATATGCACCACACAGCGCTTGTGTTCCATGAAGGAAATGGGACAATTCGGCACCAGCAGCGTGAAGGGGATCTGGTTCAAATCCTCCGGCTTGAGCGGGCTCCGCTCCAAGGCTCTAATCCAGGTTTGTGTGACCTGCTCGCGCAACTTTGGCTCCTCGATCCACTGGATCTCCGGCCAAAGCTTGGCAACTAATTGACGCACCTCTCCCACCCCCTCCTCTGCAAACGACCTAGCTTAGCGCGCTGGCAACGGAGCGTCGAGGGGAATCCGCACAGGGCGCTGTGATCTGCAGACAAACGGTTTGCCGTCCGTGTTACGGCGGATTACCATTGCCGCCATGAAAAAGATCTTGCTACTGTCGCTGTTATTCATCGTTGCCAGTCTTCTGACCGCAATTCAAGCCCAGAGCGAGAGGCCGCCAAAGCCAAATGCGGCGGATGCCGTCTATCCCATTCGAGACGGATTCATCAATGCAAATGGAGTCATGATTTATTACTTGTCTACCGGTCGCGGCCAACCACTCATGATTCTCCACGGCGGGCCCGGTGCGTCGCACGAGTACTTCCTGCCCTATCTTCTTCCGTTAATTCGTCATTACCGGGTCATCTTTATCGACGAGCGCGGCTCTGGGCGTTCTCAAAAACTTGAAGATCCCTCCGGTTACACCATCGAAAACATGGTTGAAGACGTGGAAGCTGTACGCCAGGCGCTCGGGCTGGGCAAAATCAGCCTGCTTGGTCATTCCTACGGCGGTGCGCTGGCCCAGGCGTACGCTCTCAAGTATCAGCGCAACCTCTCCCACCTGATTTTAGCCAGCACATGGTCCAGCACCGTCGCCATGAATCAGGTGTTTGTGCGGATGAAGCAGAACATGCCGCCTGAGTTGCGAGAGCGAATCGATACCCTCGAGGCACGCGGCTTGTTCGGTCACGGAAAGGATTACGAGAAGAATCGCTACTCCAATGACTACATGATTGCGGCGTGGGGCGAAGGATACTTTCCTTATGTCTATCATAACCACCCCGATCCCAATTACGACCCGATCACACAAGGAAATATGAGTTGGGACCTGTACCGGAAAATGTGGGGTGAGCATGGCGAGTACGTCATCGATGGAAATCTGAAATCGGTGGAATACACCAGTCGCCTGCGAACAATAAAAGTGCCTACATTAGTTCTGGTCGGTGAGCACGACGAATGTGACCCCTCTCTATCACAAACCATGCACGCTAACGTTCCTGGATCAAAGCTGGTAATTCTGCCGAATGCAGGACATATGACCTTCGTCGATCAGACTGGCATGTTTCTGAAAGCGGTGGATAGTTTCCTCAGTTCCTCCGCCAAGCCATAAGCATCAAAGATGAGAACTCTTCCCATGTTGAAGCATATGGCTGCGGCGATTCTTCTGATCGGCATAGCTTGCATTCCCACATTAGCGCAGCAGCCGGAAGCTCCGCCTCTGGTGATTGAAACTCACGAGCTGCCCAAAGTGTACGTGAGACAGGCTTATCAGGTACGGCTGCAAGCGCAGGGAGGGACGCCACCGCTGAAATGGGAGGTTTCGGAAGGCTTATTACCTCCCGGTATGGTTTTGCAGAACGATGGCTTGCTGACCGGGACTTCTACGCAAACCGGCGATTTCCGGTTCGGCGTCACGGTAACCGATAGCGGCCATCCTGCCCATCAGATCACCGGCCAGTTTTCTTTGAGCGTAGTCGCTCCACTGGCGGCCCAATGGGGGCGTTATCCGAAGATCAACGGGCAACGACTCGAAGGGTCGATTTTGGTTTCAAATCAGACGGACCGGGACTTCGACCTCACCATGATTGTGCTGGCAGTGAACCAGTTTGGCCGGGCGACCGCTATCGGGTACCAACATTTCACATTGAAGAAAAGCACAGACGCCATGGAGATTCCATTCGGGGATAATCTGCCGCCTGGAACGTACCAACTCAATGTGGATTGCGTCGCCGAGGTGCCTACCAGCAACTCAATTTACCGCGCGCGTCTGGTGCCAAAGGAGAGATTTCAGGTTCAGCAAGGACCTTAAAAGTAGCAGGTACAAAATAAGAGTCCCGAGGTGATGTTGGGATGATTCGTCTCGGCCAGTAGCTCGCTTTAGACCCTTGCTGACCTGCTTTCATCATTTCCTTGCGGGAAACGACGCGCGATCTGTGCTCGGGCTCCGGGCTTACCGCCAACCGGATAAACCAACCCAACGCCTCGGGACTCTATCCTGCCTTCAACGTGTCTTCTTGTTCGCCTCGACCAGCGTTTTGCTATAGACCCTCGCTAGCCTTCTTCTTGTTACCTCGCGGTACAAGAAGCGACCTTGCTCGAGCCCCGGACGCCGCACCAACCGGGAAAACTTCAGAAGCCGTCGAAGAACGCTTACTTTTCTACTCCTTCTGTTTTGGGAGTCAATGAAAATAGTGCGATTGCATCTACTTGCGATTCAATCGAGTGCAGCGCATTCACAGGCGGATGCACCAAAATTGGTGCAGCAGAAGCAAAGCTTGACTAAAACCAACGCTCGCTTCCCTCTGATTTTGTAGGAATACCACGAGTGATGCCGCGAATGGCCGTTCGAAGCGGCTGCCTGCTATTGTGAAAATCTGCGGAATACAGCTCCAGATAAGGTTTTTTGGACGCTCGCCAAATTCCGACGCGCATATCTTTCTAAGCCATGTCCTCATCCTTTTGCCATTATTGTTGCGGGCGCACGTTACAATGCCGAGTTCACTCGTTGGAGGAATTGGTGGCGGGTAAGACGCACATGGTTGTAATTGTCGAAATTTTCGCCGCACTATCCGCGATCGCAAACGCGCAGGCCAAAGTCAGCGCGGAGGAGCGCACCGCAAGATATCTGGAATCTGTGCGTCACCAGCCACTGCTCGCGTTGGCGTTTCTGCGCGATATGCCAAAGGGCGGGGATTTGCACAATCATCTGCCTGGCGCAATTTACGCGGAAAGTTGGATTGATTTCGCCGTGGATGATGGCCTGTGCGTCGATCGAACCACCTCAGTTCTCATCGCTCCGCCCTGTGACGCGTCTTGTGAGCGATTCACCAGCAAGCCTGCCGTGCGCTGCTCCTACGGAGATCACGTACTTTACAACTCGATTGTGGACGCGTGGTCGATGCGCAACTGGAATCCCAGCGAGGAATCCGGCCACGATCACTTTTTCGCCACATTCGACAAATTTTTCCTGGCTTCGCACAATCACGCAGGAGATGAAATAGCCGAGGCGGTGTCGCAGGCTGCTGCAGATCATGTCCAGTATCTCGAGCTGATGCATACGGCGGACGGTGTACAGGCCGCGCAGCTTGGCGGCAAAGTTGGCTGGGACGATCACCTGCCCGAACTGCGCGACAAACTGCTCGCCGTCGGATTGAAGGACGTCGCCGCAGCTACCAGCAGGAAGCTCGATGATGATGAACACAAAATGCGCTCGCGCCTGAATTGCGGCACGGCTGAGGCCACTCCCGGATGCGATGTCACTGTTCGTTACTTCTACCAAGTTCTTCGCGGCCTTCCTCCGGAATCCGTTTATGCTCAGATTCTGCTGGGGTTCGAGTTGGCCAGCTCCGACCCGCGCTTTGTTGGGCTGAATCTGGTTATGCCGGAAGACTGGTACGTTCCCATGCGTGATTTCGCGCTGCACATGAAGATGCTCGACTATCTTCACGAAATCTATCCCAAGGTGCACATTACCCTGCATGCGGGAGAGTTAGCCTTTGGACTTGTCCCCCCAGAGGTCGTGACATTTCACATCCGCGACTCCATCGAAAAAGGACATGCAGAACGGATCGGCCATGGCGTCGACGTTATGAATGAACGCGATCCGCTGGGATTACTTAAGGAGATGGTGCAGCGCAATGTGCTGGTCGAGATTTGCCTCACGTCGAATGACGTTATTCTCGGCATTACGGGCAACGATCATCCCCTGCCAATTTATATGAGCCACGGCGTGCCCTTGGCCCTCGCCACCGACGACGAAGGCGTCTCCCGCTCCGATATGACTCATGAATATCTCCGCGCAGTTGAAACTTACGACTCGATCTCCTACCGCGACCTGAAGCGCATGGCACGGCTTTCGCTTGAGCACAGCTTCCTGCCCGGCGCGAGTTTGTGGGTGGATGGGAAATTGTCGCGCATGGCGAGTTCTTGTTCGGTTGGCCGGGAGGATAGCACTGCGTGCCGAAAATTTCTGGACAGCAGCGAACGCGCAAAGCTCCAGTGGAAGCTGGAGGACGACTTTGGGCAATTTGAGAGAACATATTGATACCAGCAATTAGCAGTTAGCACTTGGCATTTGGTTGCAACGGGCGCGCTAGGCGCATCCGAGTGCGGGATGACTGAGCGCTAAGTGCCAGCTGCTAACTGTTGATGACTGATAGTTTCAGCCTCGCCGAGTCCGCAGCGGCATTCTTACTGTCACAAACCTCCTTGCGCCCGAAGACCGGTCTGGTACTCGGCTCGGGGCTGGGGGCTTTCGCCGACCAACTCGACGAAGCAACGCGCATTCCCTACTCGCAAATTCCCTCGTTCCCCCGCTCAACCGCCGTGGGACATGCAGGGCAGATGGTGATCGGTAAAGCGACGGGCATCCCCGTCGCCGTGATGCAAGGACGCGTCCACCTTTACGAGGGCTATTCGGCAAGCGAAGTCGCTTTTCCCACGCGCGTTTTGGGCCGCATGGGAATTCGCGCGCTCATCCTCACCAATGCCGCGGGTGGCATCAATCTGGAATACAAGCAGGGCGCCCTCGTAGTTCTTTCCGATCACATTAATTTGCAGGGACAAAATCCTTTGATCGGTCCGAACGACGAGCGCTTGGGCCCCCGCTTCCCAGATATGACCCAGGCATATTACAAGCCTTATCGCGCACTTGCCCTCGAGGCTGCGCGCAAACTGGGCAAAACGATCTATGAAGGTGTGTATGCCGGCTTAGCCGGGCCGAGCTACGAGACCCCGGCGGAAATCCGTTATCTGCGTGCGATCGGCGCTGATCTCGTTGGGATGTCGACCGTCCCGGAAGTTATTGCCGCGCGCCACATGGGAATCAAAATTCTTGCAATCTCCTGTGTGACCAATATGGCTGCCGGTATTCTCGACAAGCCTCTCGATCATGAGGAAGTCCTCGAAACCGGCAGGCGCGTGCAGGGAGATTTTGTGGCACTCTTGAGAGCCGTCTTGCCGGGAATCGCCGGCGACATTGGGGAGAATTAACTCAGGCACTCCACCGTTCGCCGGCGCCGCCAGTTGCCATAATTAGAAAATCATCTTCGCGGCCAACTGAATCACTCTCGGCCCGCCGCCGCCCAACCCGGGATTCGTTTGAGCTTGATCAGGAGTCTGCGTGATCAGTCCTTGCCCGGTCGAGCCGGGAACAACAAACCAGTTCGGCAGAGCGAAGTTGGGATGGTTCAGAATATTGAAAAACTCCGCCCGCAATTGCAGACTCACTCGCTCAGTAATTGGCGTGTTCTTGTTCACCGCAAAATCGAGATCCCAAAAGTGCGGGCCGTAGATCGAATTGCGTCCCAGATCGCCGAACGTTCCATACGGCGGATTCGCAAAGGCCGCGCTATTCAAGTACCCGATCGTATCCGGCGACGATTCCCAATTGGGATTGATCGGGTTTACTCCCGGAACAATGTTGGGACGTTGATGGAAGTTGGACGGGGTGGGAAAGACGTTGGCATTCGCCCCGCTGGTGTCATTGGAATTGACAATCGGCACCGGCCGGCCGCTCAGTGCCGTAAAGATCGTGTTGAACTGCCAGCCGTTGCCCAGCCTTTGCGGACCAGGCAATCTCGGAATCTGGTAGGTGAATGCCGCTGTGAAGCGATGGCGGTTATCGAAATTGGAGGGTCCGTGTTCCGCCTTCAAATCATTGGAATTCTGGGGCAAGGCCACCGTGGAAAAGTTGTAATCGATCCCATCCGACGCGTCATCGAGCGACTTGGAAAAAGTGTAGCCGGCAAAACCGGACAAACCATGCGATCCCTGCACCCTCAGGGTGGCTTGCAGCGCGTTGTAAGTTGACGAACTGATGTCGGCAAACTCGTCCATGAATCCATAATTTGCATTCGGACGATTTCCGTTCACATCGGGCTGGTTCGCATCCCGCAAACGGTCCAGCTTGGTCCCTTTGCTGCCCACATATCCCAGTTGGAACGCCACATTCTTTGCCATTTCCTCCTGCACGTTGAAATTCCAATTTTGACTGTACGGAGTCGGGAGGTTCCGCGGAGTAAAGAAGATGTCGGAACCAGCGATGGGATACGGCCCGGGCGGAACTGTAAAGATCGGAAAGCCGGGAGCGGGATCGGCAAAAGCATTCTGATTGTAATTATTGGCCAGTGAGATAACCGGCTTGGGACCAAGCGGCGGGGTGACCAACCCAGCGTCGTTCGTGAAATTGGCAATCAGCAGGTCCTGCGGGATGTAGTCGTAATAAATGCCGTAGCCGCCGCGAACAATGGTCCGCTTTATCGGATTCCAGGCAAATCCAAAGCGTGGTCCAAAGTTATTCAGATCGCGGTTGTAGGCTCCGTTCACGCCGCCCGTCCCGACCAAGTGAAGAACTCCGTCGGTTCCGAGATTGGCAAGAATGTTGTTCTGCTCACTGACAGGCCCAAAATATTCCCAGCGGAGCCCCAGGTTCAGCGTCAGATGTGAAGTGACGCGGAAATCGTCCTGCCCAAAAAACGAGAGTCCGTTGTTAAAGGTTGTCCGCTGCGTATTTCCCGCATCGATGGACGGAAAGGTGTTTCCCTGGTAATAACTAATAAGAGTCAGCACACCTGGGTCGGCGCAACCGGCTAGAGGTACTGGCAGCGTGCACGGGACGAGCGTTGTAGGATCGGCCGCACTGAAAGAAAACAGCCCGCGTTCCAGGTTGTCATTGAAGCTGTTCACAATGGCGCGGCGGTATTCGCCGCCGAATTTGATCGTATGCCGCCCGGTTTCGTATGTGAAATTATCGAGAATTTGAAAACTCTGGCTGGTACGACCGCGCGGGATACTATACGCAGTTGCGCCGAGGTTATCGAAGGTACCGCTAAAATCAATTTCAGGTAAACCGAGCTTTCCCGTCCCCAAGTCGATGCCTAAGGTCGACGGATCGAAGTTCGCGTCTAGGGAACTGAACGACGTGGTGTAACGGCTGTACCCGAAACGAATCTCATTTAATTTGTGCGCGCTGACGCTGGACAGAAAACTGGCCGAAAATACTTGTACCCGCGTTGGAGATGTCTGGGCAAACTCAGCCAGACGCGATCCGCTGCCGAATCCGCCCAGGCCACCGAGCGGGAATACTTGTTGGCTGCTGGCATACGCATAACGTGCAGAAAGCGTCTCGCGCTCATTGAACTGGTGGTCGACTTTTGCGATCAGGCTATCAACATCATTGGTGTCGTGCACAACACCGGGAGCAAGGCCAGTCGTGCTGACCGGGAAAAATTTTGTCAGGATGCCGGTCAGCGCCGGGCTGGCGGGCGTCCCCATTCCCGTCATGATCGCCTCTGCTTCGGAAATTTGCGCCTGAGTCGGCACCAGAAGCGAGAAATCGGAGCCAACCCGCTCACGTTGTCCCTCATAAGCCCCGAAGAAAAAAGTCTTGTCCTTGATAATCGGGCCGCCAATGGAAGCGCCGAATTGGTTATTGCGGAACGCCGTCTTTGGTCGCGGAACACCGGACAAATCCACCACGCGATTAAAATAATTGCGGGCGTCGAACAGATCATTACGCACAAACTCAAAAACACTGCCGTGGAATTGGTTTGTACCGGATTTCGTAATGATGTTGATCACCGAGCCGCTGTTGCGACCGTACTCCGCCGGAAACTGTGATTGCAGGTTGAATTCCTGAATGGCATCGATGGGCAACAAAGACGCAGGAGCGCCTCCAATGCCGGTTTGGTTCATGGCCGAATTGTTGAAGAACGGATCGTTATTGTCCGTACCATCCAGGGTATAGTTGTTCGAGCGATCCCGGCTTCCGTTAATACTGAATTGCCCAAACCCATCCTGGACCGCTGCCACCCCGGAAGGCTCAACCGTAGCGCCGGGAACCAGCGCGACCAATTTCCCGAAATCGCGGCCGTTAAGAGGCAGATCGGCGACTAACTTTCTTTCCACCACCTCCCCCAACACATCACGACTCTCATCGATTACTGGAGCCTCGGCAGCCACGGTCAGTTGCTCGGCGCGTTTTTCCAGCTTGGTGAGATCGAAATCAGCCGTCGTGTCAAGCCCGACCGAGACCATGACGTTTTGGGCGACCGGCGAGAGTCCCGTCGACGCGGCCGTGACCGTGTATTCGCCAGCCGGCAGCTCAGCCAGTACGTACGCTCCGTCGGGCCCAGTCACAGTCTCTCTGAGTTGACCCGTGGCATCGTTCTTTGCGCTTATCTTCGCTCCCGCGATCACACTCCCGCCGGGATCAACCACCCGGCCGCGAATGGAGCCGCGATAGCTCTGACCTTGAGCAAAGCAAGAGATCACCAGTAAAAAGATAAACAAGCGAGAGAATCGGTCGAAGTAGCTAGATTGGTTGCGGTTCATGAACTCCCCCTGGGTTCTTGCCTGTAGATATTGTCGCGCTCAGGCCACGCAAAAACTAGTGCTGTTGGCGTGCAACAAAGATCGGTTGCGGCGGTTCAATGCCGTAAGTTTGCGCGAAGCTGCCCTGATTGATTGCGATTCCCAGCCGTCCGCGTGAGTCGATGTATAAAAGTGGCTGTTTCAGTGGCACATCGCTGAATGTCCTGACAAATGGTATTTCCATCTTCTTGTCGCCGATCGTAATGGAAACAGTCTGCCCACGGATGTAGCCTAATTTCAAGAAATCGCTAGCGCTGACATTGGTCACCAGATTGCCGAAGGGGCCGTCGGTGGCAATGACTTGTCCGGTCAGCCCATGCTCATCCAGCCTGGGCAGAGCGATGTCCAGGCGCACCAGCTTGGCAATCTCCAGTTCTGGTCCAACCTGAGTCCAATCTTCGCCGTGCGCCAGGTGCGCCCCGGCTGGAGAAAAAATGTCGCGTCCATGAAAGGTCGAAGACAAAGCGCTTCCGATCATCCACGCAGGGTTTGTTATCTCGTGCGCAGATTCCAAACCGTCGCGATCTTGAACCAGCGTCATCAGACCATTGTCGGGAAGAACGAAATACTGCCCGCGTTTGGACTTCACTATGATTGCCTTGCGCGTGCTGCCGACGGTGGGATCGATCACTACGACAAACACCGTGCCTGCTGGAAAGTAGGGCGTGGCGCCGTAGAGAAATCGCGCCCCGTCGGAAATCGAAAAGGGAGTGACCTGGTGAGTCAAGTCTACAATCCGCAGCTCGGGAACGATCGAGTACATCACAGCTTTGCAGATCGCAACAGAGTCGTCGCGAACACCGAAATCGGTCATGAAAACGATCGTGGGCCGTGACTTGACGGCCATATCCGCTCTGGCGATCGGCGTGGTAGAGGCCAACAATCCAATGACCAGCACTGATCGCCAGAATCGGTTTGTTCTTACAACCATCCTCGTGGTTCGTCCTCTAGCATTCGGGCGGCCGTCTGGCTTGCTGCATGCAGAGCCGCCGTTCAGCTTTGATTTGTGGTAGCGGAAAATTGTAACCGCTAGCCTCGCAAACGAGAAGTGCAATGCTGCGACACGCGGAAACCAAACCTACCCTTGTAACATCATATCGGGCGGAAAGCTATAATCGTTGCCGGATCGCCTTCGACAGCGCGACCCGTCTCAGAAACACAACCGCAAGGAGGTTGGAATGGCTGGAGCTATCCCGGAGAAATATCGTGATCTGTTCAGCAAGCGGGCGTTTGCCAGTTTGAGCACATTAATGCCGGACGGACGCCCACAGGTGACACCGGTGTGGGTCGATTTCGATGGCGAACACGTCATTTTTAACTCAGCCAAGGGGCGGCAGAAAGACCGCAACGTCCGCCGCGATCCGCGCGTGGCCATGGCCATTGTTGATCCGGAAAATCCCTATCGTTATCTCGAGATTCGCGGACGCGTCGGGGAAATTACAGAAGAAGGCGCCGATGCCCACATCGACAAAATGGCCAAAAAGTATTTGGGAGTTGACAAGTACCCCTACCGGCAGCCCGGGGAAGTTCGTGTAATGTACAAAATCACGCCCGAGCACACAACTATGATGGGCTGAGTGCCAGGCTCTCGAATAAACGAACGTCAAATCCCGATTGGATCGGAAATCATTGCCGCAAACGCAGACAGCAACTGCTTCAGAGCTTGACCTTGCCTGGGTTCGGTCTCAATTCCCGTCTCTCTCGCAGACCGTGAACGGGCAGCCCGCAGTTTTTCTCGACGGGCCAGGTGGTACGCAGGTTCCACAGCGTGTGATCGAGGCGATTTCCGATTATTTGCGCCACAATAACGCCAACACCGGCGGCGCCTACGTCACCAGCCGTAACACCGACGCCATGATTGCTTCTGCTCGCTCCGCGATGGCGGATTTCCTCGGCTGTGCCTCGAATGAGATCGTCTTCGGCCCCAATATGACGTCACTCACGTACGCCATGAGCCGATCCATCGGAAGAGAACTGAGGCCCGGCGACGAGATCGTGCTCACGCATCTCGATCATGATGCCAACATCTCGCCTTGGCGCGCTCTGGAGGACAGCGGTGCGATTATTCGAATGGTTGACATCCATGAGGAAGACTGCACGCTCGACATGGATGATCTGGCCCGCAACTTAACGAGCAAAACAAAGTTGGTTGCGGTCGGTTATGCATCCAACGCAGTCGGCACAATCAACGATGTAGAGGAAATCGTGCGACTCGCTCATGAGCGTGGCGCCCTGGCTTATGTCGATGCGGTGCATTATGCGCCTCACGGACCGATTGACGTACTCGCTCTCGATTGCGACTTCCTGGTCTGTTCGACATACAAGTTTTTCGGACCCCACATGGGCGTGCTGTATGGCAAACGAGCGCATCTGCAACGCCTGGAACCATACAAAGTTCGGGCCAACACCAACGCCGTTCCCAATCGGTGGGAGTGGGGCACGTTAAATCACGAGTGCATAACAGGCATTGCTGCGTGCGTTGATTACCTGGCCGATCTTGGACGACGCGCCGCTCCCTCAGCAATCTCCAGGCGAAACGCGATTCTGGCAGCTTATGAAGCCATCCGCAGACATGAGCACGACCTGATGGACAACTTGATCCATGGCCTGCAGAGAATTCCCGGCCTCAAGCTCTACGGAATTCAGGATCCCGAGCGCTTCGATCAGCGCTGCCCGACGATTGCGCTACGAATCAAGGGATACACACCTCTTCAGCTTGCCACGCGCCTGGGCGAGCGCGGGATTTTTACTTGGGATGGAAATTACTACGCCTTGAATCTCACCGAACGGCTGGATGTGGAGAAAGACGGCGGTTTTCTGCGGATTGGGATTGCGCATTACAACATGGCAGAAGAGATCGAGCGGCTGCTCATCACGCTCAATGAGATCGTGGCAAAGTAACCTGAAACACTGCAAGATGCTTCGGCTTACGGAAGCGAGGATTGCTAACCCTCACGATCACCGCTCCTTAGATCCAGGTCTTGCTCCCTAGCAGCCTAATCACGACGGCCAATCAACATGCCATCACGCACGTCTTCTATATCTGCGACAAACCAGTGATTCGGTTCGTGGTTCCCCTTGAGGCGTAACTTCAAGTAGTTGTCGGTCAAAGCTTCTGTAAATCCACTATTTGCCGGAACTGCAGATCCCTCGGCTCCGCTCGGGATGACAAATCGGGAAGAGTTCAGTGTGATGGCCTCTAGCGGCTTTCCGATGAATGACCGCATGAACGCCAGTTTCTTCCTCGCCCCGAGCTCGCGGAGAATGCGGTTGCGCTCCCGCGCTACCCGCACAGGGACTTGGCCGGACATCGACGCGGCCGGCGTGCCCGGACGGGGCGAGTAGGTAAAAACATGCAGATAAGTAAAGGGTAGCTCCTCGATCATGCGGCGCGTCTCCTCGAAATCAGTATCCGATTCTCCCGGGAAACCCACCATCACATCCGCTCCGATAGCGGCTTCCGGCATCGCTGCCCGGATCTTTTGAATCTTGTCACGATAGTGCCAGGGGCGATACTTCCGGTGCATCCTGCGCAGAACTTGATCACTGGCAGATTGCATGGGCACGTGCGCGTGTTTTGCGATACGCGGTGACTCCGCAACTAGCCCAATAAGTTCCGCGCTCCAATCCATGGGCTCGACCGAGCTGATGCGCAGCTTCTCGAGCGAACTTTCAGCCAGAATGGAGCGAATGAGACCTGGAAAGTTCTCGCCTTCAGGGCCAAGATCTCTGCCCCACCGACCAAGATTAATGCCGGAAATGACGACCTCACGATAGCCAGCGTCAACGAGTGCGTTTACCTCCTGAAGAATCCGTGGCAACGGCAACGACCGGCTATTCCCGCGGACATACGGAATCACACAAAACGAACAACGATTGTCGCATCCGTCCTGCACTTTAAGATTGGGGCGCGTGCGCTCATTGGCAGCATCGAACACCGGAGCCGCAAGCAATTCGGTGTGCGCGAAAATATCGGAGACGAAGATCGCATCGTCATTCCCACGTTCCGGATCATCGGTCGCCAATGTTTCGAGCCGCACGAATCCGTTGCGTGCGATTTCCGCCAGTCGATGCTTGTGGGAATTGCCGATTACCTGGGCCACGCCCGGGAGCGCAGCCAATTCATCCGGCGCGCGCTGCGCATAGCAGCCGGTCACGACAATCCGACAATTGGGGTTTTCACGATGAATGCGTCGGATCGCAGCGCGGGCGTCCTGATCGGCGGATGCGGTGACAGTGCACGTGTTCAGAACAACGATCTCCGCTTGAGAAGATGCACCTGCGCGCTCCAGTCCGCGCTCGAGAAATTGCTGCTCGATAGCGGCGCCATCTGCTTGGGTGGCGCGGCAACCAAAGTTCTCTACATAGAAACTTCCCACGCTTCTATCCTAACCTGAATCGGGTAACTCGGGGGGTCTCGCATAAAGGCCGGCGGATTTTGCCCCAGACTTATCCCAAGTAAGACAAATTTACAGACTCTTCAATACCCGTTCACAATTCCGATTTATACTCAATCCCGGGTATGAGAGCGAACCAAGGCAAATCCGACCTGCCGGCACTGACTCCCAAAATATCTTCTACCAAACGCCGCATTCTGTTAGTCGATGATGACGCCGCTGTGCTGCTGACGCTGAAAGCCGTGCTGGAACTGAACCAGTTCGAGGTTGATACTGCTGCTTCGGCTGCGGAGGCGATAAAAAAGATGGGAGCAAACGTATATCACATGGTGATTACGGACGCTCGCATGGAAAACGAGACCGCCGGGATCGAGGTGATCCGTGCCGCTCGCAGTCAGCCGTACAATCCGGCCACAGCTTTGCTCACGGCCTATTCCCAGACTGATGACGATTGGCATGAAGCTCAATCTGTTTTGGTAAAGCCGATCGGAATGGCCGATCTGCTAAGGCAGATTGAAGCCTTGCTGGTCCGGCATGAGGATGAAAAGCATCTGCCGCCTGCAACCTACCAAGCTGCAGGCGCACGGAATAGGGAACGGGGGAAAATCGCCAGTTAATCAGGCGACGCCAACTGATTTCCTGCCCAGCCCGTCTCTTACGCCGAAGCGGCCGTACGCTTTCCCTGGAAGCATTCCCGGCACAACACTGGACGGCCCTGTGTAGGCTTAAACGGCACGGTGGTGTCCTTACCACATTGCGAGCACGTTGCACGGGTCTCTACTCTCCGGTATCGGGGGCGTTCCGGAGTCGCGCCCAGCACGGAAACCCGCTTGGCTTTACAAGCCCTGCAACGCTTAGGCTCATTCTTGAACTGCTTATCGTGAAAAAACAGCTGTTCTCCGGCTGTGAACAGAAACTCCGTGCCACAGTCGATGCATTTCAAAACTTTGTCCTGGAATTCCATTGAGGATGCTCTCCCTTCGCCAAACTGCACACTTACGCTCGGCGGCGCACCCAACACCGCGCGCAAAAATGCGCAGTCCTTCCATCATCCCCTCGTTGAAACTTCGGAACAGCCCCTGGATTCGGCCCGGCCACGCAGAATGGCATGGCTTACAACTCATTCGCCGTGCAGTTGCCAAAGACGAACCGGCAACTCCCCCAACAAAGCAGCGAAAAAAGGAAAGAGGCCGCATTACCAACAGCGGCCTTCTGACTACTCTTGTTCTTTACGAGCTTTCTTCCGGCTACGTTTGCGTGCCAGCGCTTCCTTGACACGCTTCTTCTCGCCGGGTTTCAAATAGAAGGAGTGTCGTTTGACCTCCTTAATGATATCTTCCTGTTGCACCTTGCGCTTAAAACGGCGCAAGGCGTTTTCGAGGGACTCGCCCTCTTGCAACCTGACTTCCGCCAATGAAGCACACCCCCAAACTGCTCCCGGTTGGGACTGCATAGTTATTGCAAAGGTTTATCGAACAAGTCAAGCGCAGAATCGTTCGTTTTCGCCATTGCACGTCCCACAATCGCACGGTAAGCGTCCCAAATCGAAGCCGGGGCAGTATCGGTAAATGGCGTATAACCCTTGACTTACCATGCCCCGAAGGATGGGCGCAGACATGCTTAACTGTCTGTGTATTCGGAGGCGTGCATGACCTCGTTCTGGCAAGACATACGGTACAGCCTGCGCGTGATCGCGAAGGCGCCGGGGTTTGCGCTGCTCGCAATCCTCACCCTGGCTTTGGGAATCGGAGCCAATACCACGATTTTCAGTTGGATCAATTCAACCTTGCTGAATCCTGTTCCCGGCCTTACCAAACCCAACGAAGTCATGGCTCTCTCGCTGAGTAAGCCCGGAGAGAATCCCTTCGCGTTTACATATCCTGACATCGAAGCCATGCGCGATGGACAGCGCAGCTTTTCTGGCCTCGCCGTTTGCACCTTCGCCCAGATCAGCCTGACCGGCAAAAATAAGCCGGAACGTGTGTGGGGAATGGTCGCGTCGGCCAATTATTTTGATGTACTTGGTGTGCAGCCGGTACTAGGGCGTGGCTTTCTACCCGTAGAGGATGAGAAGCCCGGCGGCGCGCCGGTGGCCGTGATCAGTTACCGTTTCTGGCAAACCCATTTCGGTGCAAATCCTAACATTGTGGGCCAAACCGTCGAGATCAACCAACATCCATACACTATTGTGGGTGTCACGCCGGCTGTGTTTCAAGGCAGCCAGACGGGACTGCGAACCGACATTTGGGTTCCCATCATGATGGAAACGCAAGTGAACCCGCTGGGCGACTTGCTTCATGACCATCACTACTTCTGGTTACTTGCCTTTGGACGATTGAAGCCCGGGGTCACGCTGCAGCAGGCGCAGGAGGAAATGACGCTGCGTTTGAGGTCGGAGGTGAAGAATTATCCGGAGGAGCACAAAGGGCACGATACCGTAACCGTATATCCCCTGTGGCGTAACCCATATGGCTTGAACTATTTCCTTGCGACCCTTCTGCCGATGCTGATGGTCATCGCTGGCTTGGTGCTGCTGCTGGCCTGCGCGAATGTGGCGAATCTCATGCTGGTACGGGCGGTGGGACGACGGCGTGAAATCGCCATCCGCATATCGCTAGGTGCAAATCGATGGCGGCTGGTCCGGCAACTGCTGGCAGAAAGCCTGGTGCTGGCTCTGGCGGGGGGCACAGTTGCTCTGCTGATCACCTTGTGGACGCAGGGAACACTCATGAAATTCCTGCCTGTGGGCGAGGATCTCCCACTCGCACTCACCATCGAGGCAGATCGCACAGTTCTTGTTGCAACGCTGGTAATTTCAATACTCACCGGCGTAATCTTCGGCATTTTGCCTGCCTTGCGGGCTTCGGGTACAGCGCCGGCGGCGGTATTGAAAGAGGACGCAGGTAGCGTCGCGGGCGGCTTCAGGAAGGCGCGTCTCGCGAATAGCCTGGTGGTAGCGCAAATTTCATTGTCCCTGCTTCTGCTCATCTGCGCGGGACTGTTCATTCGTAGTTTCAGGAGCGCCCAGCAGATGTACCCGGGATTTAATCCCCACAATGTTCTGATGGCCTCCTACGATCTCTTTACCGCAGGCTATTCCGACGTGAGCGGAGCGGAATTTGATCGCCAACTCGTGAGCAAGCTCGAAGCACTGCCGGGAGTTCAATCGGTGGCGTTGTCTGACCGAGTGCCCCTCGGATTTGGTGGTGGCTCGACCAGCGTCAAGCCCGAAGGCTACATTTCGCCGCCTAATGAGTCAATGGAGACGCAGCTGGCTGTGGTCACGCCGAATTTCTTGCAAACCATGCAGATTCCGATGGTGAAGGGACGTGACTTCACTTTGCAGGACAACAAGAGTTCGCAACGCGTAGTGATCGTGAGCGAAGCATTTGTCAATCACTTCTGGCCCAATCAGGAAGCTTTAGGTAAGAAGCTCAAGTCGGACATCACCCACGAATGGTTCACGGTAGTCGGGGTGGCTCGTGACACGAAGGTGACCGGCCTGAATGAAAAACCGACGCCGTTTCTGTATTTGCCGTTATATCAAGTTTATCGTCCCGGCGTGATCATTACTGCCCGCGTGGCCGGAGATCCTTTGGCTTTCGCCAAGACTGTCGAAAACACGGTACATGAGCTGAATGCCAATGTGGTGCTGTGGGATGTGACCACGCTTGAACTGCGCACCCAGTTTTCGAGCTTCGGCCAGCGCGTGGCCGGCACCTTCGTGGGTGCATTCGGACTGCTTGCCCTGGTTTTGGCGGCAATTGGAATTTACGGCGTCACCTCCTACACTACGCGGCTGCGCACCCATGAAATCGGCATCCGTGTGACGCTCGGCGCCACCAAGCAAGACGTTCTGCGTTTGGTGCTCGGCCACGGAGTAACATTGATGCTCATCGGCCTCGGTCTGGGACTGGCGCTGGCGTTCGTTTTGACACGCTTTCTGAAGAGTTTGCTCCTCGGTGTAACCAGTACCGATGCGTTAACGTTCTTGAGCGTGGCGGTGCTGCTCTGTGCGGTAGCATTGTTCGCCTGCTTCATACCCGCACGCTGGGCGATGCGTGTGGATCCGATGGTAGCGCTGCGCTACGAATGAAAGTCCTAGAAACTTGCCCTGAACGCCAACTGCAACTGCCGTGGCGGATAAGAATTCGTGATCTTCAACGGATTTGAAGGCAACTGATAATGACCCGGATAATAGTTGATTCCAA
>Ga0187781_10001476_pt1 | contig 17772 bp, 12 predicted proteins | sample 0715_SJ02_MP02_2_FD_132447 | JGI IMG/M metagenome (GOLD analysis project Ga0187781, IMG submission 132447) | Tropical peat soil microbial communities from peatlands in Department of Meta, Colombia - 0715_SJ02_MP02_20_MG | ecosystem: Environmental > Terrestrial > Soil > Wetlands > Peat | place... | reverse complement strand
TCCCTTTTCTTCCCGCGAAAGTTGAAAGAGTTGGAAGCGCCGTCCGATTGCGGTTTTGAGCGTCTCGTTGATCGCGATCACGCTCGGAACGTTCACCGATCTTGCCGGATACACACCCTGGAGTCCGCACATGAACGCCTGGAGTGGCGCTCCTGTGCCCGATAAGCTCATACACGGCACAACCGCGCTTGAGCGGCAGGGAGCACTTGTTTTCCAGGTCAAGCAGTGCCGCAATTGTCACTCCTTGGGCAATACCGGAGGACAGAGGGGCCCGGCGCTGGACAGCGTTGCAGTGCGACTCACACAAGACCAGCTGATTCGCCAAGTGATCCAAGGTGGCGGCAATATGCCTGCGTATGGAAAAAACCTGAGTCCCGCGGAGACGACAGCCCTCGTCGCGTTTCTCGAGACTTTGCATCCGCCGACGCAACGGCCGGCAAAGGACGCTTCCCGAGAGATTGCGCTCGGTGAGTCGCAACCGACACGGGTTAGCGGTCCATAGGGCGATTCATGCCACATCTCCACCATCCCACCCCGGACTCGTGCGCGTCCTGGCTGACCCTTGGGCTGAGCATCGGGGCACTCCTCTACCTTCGCGGGTGGGCACGTCTTCGATCGGCGCGCTCGAACGCGATTTCCGCCTGCCGTGCGGGCACTTTTCTTTTCGGCCTGTTCTTGATCTGGTTTGCCGTCGCTTCACCCGTGGCTCCGTTCGACCATGAGTTGCTGATAGTCCACATGGTTCGACACCTTCTTCTTATGACGATCGCCCCACCCCTTCTTTGGCTAGGCGAGCCGATATTGGCATTTATGTATGGTTTGCCCGCGCCGGCTGCACAAGGGGCCATGACCCTACTAGGTTCGTCCCCGTTACGGCGCTTAGGGAGGACTTTGGCGTCGCCCACTTTTTGCTGGTTCGCCGCCGCTGGCACGTTAGTTGGATGGCATGTCCCGGGTTTGTTCAGCCTAGGTATGCGATCAGAAATGTGGCATGGGATTGAAGAGGCTTCGTTCCTCTTGAGCGGTCTCCTTTTCTGGTGGCCGGTCGTTCAGCCATGGCCGAGTGTTGCAAAGTGGCCTGAATGGTCGATCCTGTTATATCTCTTCCTTGCGACATTGCCCTGCGATGTACTTTCCGCGTTTCTGGTTTTTTGCGACCGCGTTGTTTACCAGACTTATGGCTCGGCGGCACGGCCATTCCTAATTTCGTCTCTCGAAGATCAGCAGTGTGCAGGCGCGCTGATGTGGACTTGCGTCACCATCGTCTACCTGGTGGCCGGAACGGTTCTTGCCTTTCGGTTACTCGCCCCGCAGAATTCCCGGAAGCACGGCTCGGTGCAATGGGGCGTCCAGGCCAGACCGGTGGACGCTGGAGTTGCGAAGACCGTGGAGGTTCTTTAAGTGTGGACTGAACCGTTGGCGACCGCGCTCAGCCTCTCAGTTGCCGAAGATCGTCGCGCAACGTGAAGGACAGTGTTATGTGGCTACGGGCTTTGACCAAGCCGGAAGTCAATTTCCTAATTTTGATCACGACGTTTGCGGGGGCGGTTCCTCGTTCCATCGCGCGAATCGACAGCAACCGTTAGCGGTCTGCGGCATCCAATTTCAATGTTGGAGCGTTTGGAAGGTTCAGGACCGAATGGCCGTTTCGGAAGGAAGCCTTCCGTCTCCAGGGTCTAATAAACATGGCGAAGCCAGTTCTCCTTAGCGTTGATGACGATTCCGATGTCCTGCGGGCGATCGAACGCGATCTCCGCTCGCAATACGGAGCCGACTACCGCGTAATCGGAAGCGATGCACCCGAGCGTGCGCTCGATCTTCTGAAACAGCTGAAAGTGCGTAGCGATAGCGTTGCCTTGATTTTGGCAGACCAACGAATGCCTCGGATGAATGGCGTCGAATTCCTGCAAGAGGGGATGCGAATCTTCCCAGACGCCAAACGGGCACTATTGACCGCGTACGCGGACACTAGCGCCGCGATCAGCGCCATCAACGAAGCCAATATCAATTACTTCTTCATGAAGCCGTGGGATCCGCCGGCCGATAACCTCTATCCGCAATTGGATGACTTGCTTGATGATTGGCGGGCGTCCTATCGGCCTCCGTTTGAAGGCATACGGGTATTGGGAACGCGCTGGTCACCGCGTTGCTATGAGCTACGAGATTTCCTCGCACGCAATCATGTCCCTTATCAATGGGTCGACGTTGAGCTTTCTGCGCATGATCCGGAAACCAAGCGCCTGCTCGAGGTCCTAGGTCCGGACGCGGCGAATCTTCCACTCGTGCTGTTCCCCGACGGGACAAAACTTCTGAGGAGCGCACCCGCGGAAATCGCACAAAAGGTAGGCCTTCGCACGAGGGCTCAAACCAGTTTCTACGACCTGGCGATCATTGGCGGCGGACCTGCTGGCTTGGCTGCGGCTGTTTATGGAGCGTCGGAAGGGTTGCACACGGTGATGATCGAGCGTGAGGCACCCGGTGGCCAGGCAGGAATGAGCTCGCGAATCGAAAACTATCTTGGATTTCCAACCGGCCTTAGCGGAGGCGATCTTGCTCGTCGTGCGGTCGTGCAGGCGCAACGATTCGGGGTCGAGATTCTATCCCCACAAGAAGCGGTCAGTGTGCGCACAGAAGGTCCTTATCGCATCACCAAACTGGCGGACGGAAATGAAATCTCATGTCATGCGCTTCTAGTGGCAACCGGCGTGCAATGGCGGAGACTGGAGGCACCGGGCGTCGCTACATTACAGGGAGCCGGTGTTTACTACGGTGGCGGTTCGACAGAGGCGCTCTCCTGCAAGGGAGAGATCGTCTACGTGGTCGGCGGCGCAAATTCAGCCGGTCAGGCCGCGATCAATTTTGCCAAGTATGCGGAGCGGGTCGTGCTGCTTGTGCGCGGCGCTGGACTGGCCAGCACTATGTCACAGTATCTGATCGACCAGATTCTACAAACCCCGAATATCCAGATCTGGACGCATGCGAGTGTAGCCGCGGCACATGGTAAGAAAAGACTGGAGGAGGTTTCTGTTCTCTGCTCCGACACAAGTAAAGTGGAGCGGGTGCCGGCAAGCGCAATGTTTATTTTCATTGGGGCGTTGCCCCGAACTGATTGGCTGGCTGGTGTCGTTGAAAGGGATGAACGGGGCTTCCTTTTGACAGGGCCTGATTTGATTCGCGATGGACAGCCCCCCAAAGGGTGGCCCCTCGAGCGGGATCCGTTTTTGCTGGAGACAAACGTTCCCGGCTTGTTTGCCGTCGGGGACGTGCGCCATGGTTCGGTAAAGCGGGTTGCCTCAGGCGTCGGCGAAGGCTCAGTGGTCGTGCAGTTCATTCATCAGTATTTGAGTAAGGTCTAAATGGCGAATCCAAAAGAAGTATCAAGCATCGCGGCATTCGCAAACCTGCCGCAAGATCAGATTGAGTGGTTTCTCAGTCAAGCGCAGGAACTGCACCTCCAGGCAGGGGAGATTTATGCGCGCCAAGGCGACCCTGCCGAATTCATGTTCGTGCTTCTCGAAGGCGATTTTCAATGGCGGGGCGACTTCCACGGCGAAACTATCGTCATTGCAAGCAAGGTTGGGGACGTGACCGGAGCGTTGCCGTTTTCGCGTATGACTCACTTTAAAGTGACGGGGCGGGCGCTCAGCGAAGGTCGCGTATTGCAATTTCCGGCCGCAAAATTCCCGGATCTAATTCAAAAAATGCCGGAGTTGGTGAAATACCTAGTGGGGGTGATGACAGATCGCGTTCGCGAGGCTACGCGTCTGGAACAACAACGCGACCGGTTGGCGGGCCTGGGAAAGCTCTCGGCTGGCTTAGCTCATGAACTTAATAACCCTGCTTCCGCTGCCAAACGCGCGGCGGCCCAGATGAGGGACGCCTTGAAGCGCATCAAGGACGCAAGCCACGAACTCGGGAGGAGGGAGCTGACGCCAACCCAAAAGTTGGAGATTGAGAAGCTTGAAGCCTCATTTATGCAACGCGACGAGCCACCCGCCGACCCCCTCACCGGCAGCGATCTGGAAGATCAAATTGACTCCTCGCTTCGCAGCCATGGCCAGAACGACCTGTGGCAGCTTGCCGCCGACATGGCCCAGAGAGGAATCAAGCCCTCGGCGCTCGACTCGCTATTTGAGAACCTTGACGCGGGCACGGCGCGGGCGGCATTGATTCGCATTGCCACTTCGTTGCAGATCGCGAGCCTGCTCAGTGAAATAGAGAACAGCACATCGCGAATTTCCGACCTGGTTGGCGCAATCAAGCAATATACCTTTATGGATCAGTCGCCGGTGCAAAACGTCGATGTTGTAAAAAGCATCGAGACGACTCTCACGATCATGAACCACAAGCTCAAACGTGGGGTGAAGGTGCAACGCGATTATCAGCCCATCCCGCTTCTCGTGGACTCCTTCGGGAGCGAGCTTAATCAGGTCTGGACAAACCTCGTCGACAACGCGATAGATGCCATGAACGGTCAGGGTGAACTTCGGATCCGAACCTACCGGGATGATGGCTGCGTCGTTGTTGAAATCGGCGACAATGGTCATGGAATTTCTCCCGAAGTCAAGTCACATATCTTCGAGCCTTTCTTCACCACCAAGGGAGTAGGTGACGGCACGGGTCTCGGACTCGATACGGTGCAACGGATCGTCAAGAAACACCGGGGCAACGTTCAAGTTGACTCGAAGCCGGGCGATACCCGTTTTCAGGTGTGGCTTCCATTGGCGGCCGCCCATGCTGGCGCCAGTCCACCAGGGCAAGACTCCGAGCAAGTTCGCTAAAGACACTTTGCGATTGCGAAAGGATCGCAAGAACCAATCTTCCCGGAGGCGGCTTTCGGATTGCAGATGCTCCGCGGGCTTAGTGTTCCCGGTCTTGGCAGAGGGCCGGAGAACGACGACGGCACCGCGATAAACGGGGCGGCGACCGCACGAGATACAATGCCACCAGGTTGAAATCACGCAGACAGCCTGCTGAAAGCGAAGCCGCGTAATGCATGAGTCCATTGACTGGCCCCGCCGTCCCTCCAACCGCCGCCGCTTCCTGATTGTTCTTGCCTTAGTTGTTTTTCTCATCTTGAGTAGCGGGACGGCGCTGTCGTACTACGTCAATCTCCTCTGGTTCGGTTCGCTCGGATATGAAAGCGTTTATCGCAGGACTCTGAGTCTCGAATGGTCAGTATTCGCGATTTTCTTCGCCGCAACATTTCTCATTCTCTATGGATGGTTTCTTATCCTCAGGCGGGCATACCAGCCTGACTTGTTGGATGGCGGGGTCATTTTCATTGGCCGCCAACCCGTCAAATTGCCAGTTGAGCGCATCATGAATTTCATCGCACGGCTGGTTTTCGTGGTCATAGCGCTGGCAACTGGAGCCGGCATGATGGAAGAGTGGAGCAGCTTCGCGCTGTACTGGTACGCAAAACGAAGCCCAGCCTCCATGGTCGATCCCATTCTTGGCCGACCGCTCCATTTTTATCTGTTCACTCTTCCGGTGTGGCAGCTGCTCTCGGGCTGGCTGCTGACCATGGCGATCATCGGCGCCATCGTCGCGCTTTTCTTTGTTCTGACTACCGGCGCGTTCCATATCTTGTCCGCGTCTCGTGGCCGATCCATTCCATCCTCCTGGCGCGGAGTATCGATTGCCCTTGCCTTCTTGCTGCTGGTCATCGCGCTGCAAGTGTATCTGAGCCGCTTCGGAGCGCTCTTTGAGGAGCACACGATTTTCAGCGGCGTTTCCTACACCGATGCACACATCACGCTGCCTGGACTGCTCGTTGTTTGTGCGGCGCTCTTGATCGGCGCGGTTATCGCCCTGGTCAATGTCCTGTCGGCGCCGCGCCTGCGCTGGTTGGTGATGGCGGCCGTTCCCGCCGTGTTCTGCTATGTCGCTGTGCAAATTGTCGGCTGGTACGTCGGCAGCTTTATCGTCAAGCCCAACGAGCTGGATCGGGAACGACCTTACATCGCCCACAATATCGAATCGACCCGGCAAGCGTACGGGTTGGATCGCATCTCGCGGCGTGAATTTCCCGCTGAGATCTCCGCTGAAGCCACCGATGCGGCAAATAATCAACCCACACTAGAGAACATCCGCCTGTGGGACTGGCGCGCACTACAGGATACTCTCCGCCAGATTCAGGAGATCCGCACTTATTACGATTTTCCCGATATCGATATCGATCGCTACGACATCAATGGCAATGTGCAGCAAGTCATGCTCGCCGCTCGCGAGTTGAGCGTCGACAAACTTCCCGAGAGCAGCCGCAACTGGATCAACGAAAGACTGATCTACACCCACGGCTACGGCATCACCATGAATCCGGTGAATGGGTTCACGTCCGAAGGTCTGCCCACGCTTTTATTGAGCAATATGCCGGTGCAAAGCACCGTGCAGAGCATCCAGATAACGCGCCCGGAGATCTATTTCGGAGAGCTCACCAGCAACGATGTATACGTCAGGACCAGGCAACAGGAATTCAATTATCCTCAGGGCCAGAGCAACAATTTAACCGCGTACCAAGGCACGGGCGGCATTCCTCTAAGCGGATTTCTGCGCCGCATCCTGATTGCCATTAATGAAGGAGATTTGACGAAGCTTCCCTTCAGTGACGACGTTACTCCTCAAAGCCGCCTTCTCATGCGGCGCAACGTGCGCGATCGGGTAACTGCTCTCGCTCCATTTCTCACCTACGAACCCGATCCTTACATCGTCATCTCCGATGATGGCCGGCTCTTCTGGATGCTCGACGCATACACCACTTCAGACAATTATCCCTACTCCAGCCACTATTTGCTGAACGGGAATTCCGTGAATTACATGCGAAACAGCGTGAAGGTAGTCGTCGATGCCTACGACGGCACCACCACGTTCTACGTCTTCGATGCGCAAGACCCCATCATCAACGCTTATCGCCAGATTTTTCCGTCGTTATTCAAAGACGCCTCGGCCATGCCATCTGCATTACGCAAACACGTCCGTTACCCGGAATTGTTGCTGAAGATGCAAGCCGCCGTGTATGCGCTTTATCACATGACCCAGCCGGAAGTGTTCTATAACCGTGAAGACCTGTGGACCGTGGCTACCGAAGTCGGTTTGGGCAACTCCGGGGAGCAGGTCACGAAGACGATGGAGCCCAATTTTGTGCTCATGAAGCTGCCCGGCGAAAGTGACGTGGAATTCGTCAATATCCTGCCTTTCACCCCGGCCAACCGCAACAACTTGATCGGCTGGATCGCCGGCCGCAGCGATGGCGTGCACTATGGAACCTCCATCGCCTATGACTTTCCGAAAACCAGGTTGGTCGATGGCCCGTTGCAGATCGAAGCTCGCATCGATCAGAATGCCCAGCTCTCTGGACAATTGACGCTGTGGAACCAGCAGGGCTCGCACGTTCGCCGCGGAACTTTGCTCGTGATCCCCTGCGGCAAGGCACTCCTGTATGCCGAAGCCATCTATCTCCAGGCCGAACGCAGTCCCATGCCCGAACTGCGCCTGGTCGTGCTCGCACTGCAAGACCGGCTCGTATACGGTCCAACTTTCGATGCGGCGATGAGAGCCATGTTCGGCAACGAGGCCGCGTCATTAAGTACGACAGCTCCTGCCATTGAGCCGATCACTAACGCCGCGCCCCCCAATATCAAACCAGCCGCGGACCTCAACGGTCTCATTTCCGGTGCAGCCAAAGACCTGGCCGATTATCAGCGGCTTACCGCCGAAGGCAAGCTGGGAGAAGCGGGTCAGAAGCTCGAACAGCTTAAGGAGAAGCTAGACCAGCTGAATCGGCGGCCGAAATGATTTCCACCGTAACCGGCGATGCCGCCAACCCAGGGGATTTTGAAGGCAATCGCGATTCAGCAAATGGCTGATTTTCACCAATTGACAAACGAATAATCGGACATCAGCGGTCGCAGGTCATCGTTTGTCGTTCGCAGGGCGAACTCCCTTCAGTTCACCGTGAGGGGTGCAGAAACGCTACCAATTTTTCCGCTGACATTATCGCGCACTACAAAACGCACCACGTAATCTCCTTGCGCCAGCTTAAGCTTCTGTGAGAAGTTGCCGCCCTTGGCTTGAAACAAAGCGAGCCTGTCCTGCGAAAGATTGCCGCGAACCGTTTTCGCGATTTTGTCCGCCTCTTTTCCATCTTTCTTGTCGTAAGCAAGTGTCAAAACGTCAAAATCCACCAAGTTTTCTGCCCCTAGCGTCAGAGCATTTGGAGCCAGTTGCAAGCCAAATTGCACCAGCTTCATGCTCGCCTCGCTTGAAATATTGAGCCACCGCGCGGTTACCGGAAGTCCGGTACTATCGAATGGCGACAAAACGGCAAAGTCGAGATCGCTCTGGCGCACAACGTTCGGATTCATTGTTGCGTTGGTCACGAAGAAGCCGGTTCGCGATCGCACTTCGGCTCCACTCTGCTTCTCTTTGTCGTGCAGTTTTACCGTCAATTTCCTCCAACCGGGTTTTGTATTCTTCGTGTCCAAATAATAGCCGAGCAAGTAATAGGAGGAGGAATCGTCCACCGCTCGCTTAAATAAGCCCGAAATATCATTGTTGTTGTAGAAGGCTTTACCGCCTGTCATGGCAGCGAAGTCACGCAAGGTTTGCTGCGAGGATACTGTCAGCCAGCTTCTTTCCGAAACCTGTCGCATCTGGGCGTTCCTCCCAGCGCTCAGCGTCGCTGAATGCGTGGCTGTTGGTTGTGCAGCCGGCATATCGTTGAATAAACCCCGAACATCCACCGGGTAGATTGAGATGTTGGACTGATTCAAGCTTGTCATTGTCTCTTCATAAAGAGCAGACAAATATCCACCGGGAACGGACGACGGTGAATCGATGTAAAAAGGCATCCCCCCAGTGGCCCAAATCACCGACTTCCTCCCGGGGATTCCAGAGAGAGACCATGCGATGCCAAGGAACGCACGCATGGTCGTTTCAATTGCGAGTTGTTGCCGAAAGGTTGCAAGTGGGGCCTCGGAGGCAACTACAAAAGAACGTAACTGGCCCAATGTGTCGCCTCCCTCTATAAATGCGATGGGGTTGAAATTGGGTATATCCCCAGTGGCAGCAGCTACCTGTGTGTCTGTACTAATTCCTTGCATCGCGGGTGGTTCGAGGCTGACCTTTTTCATGGCTTCGATCAGTTCCTTGGAATCGCCTGTCAATCCATGGATCACTTTCAGCCCATTGCTAGTGATCACGACAAGTCCGATTGCTTGACTCGGTTCAAGATTCTGAGCTAGGTACTTCAGCAACTCTCTACGTCCGTAGGCCTGGTCAAGCAGGGGAGTATTGACCAGATCCAATGCGATTACGGTCACGGATCGCGGTGGTTCTCCCTGCTGGGCAGTGAGGTTCTTAAATTCTCCGGGATCTGCTTGGGTTTCGGAGAGTGGAGAATTCTTGGCTACAACCTGTTCAAAAGCTGTTATATCTTGTTGCTTGCCATTTTCAAGCACTTCGAAATCTTCTTTCTTTAAATCCATAGTGTGCTGCCCCGATTTGTCAGTAACAACGACCGGGAATTGAATCAGCACAACCTGCGATTTGAACTCAACTCTTGCCTCGTCCTCAGCGTGTTGTGGACCTGTACCCAGATCCGGAGGTTGAGCGGTTGGGTCACGTCCTTGCATAGCGGTGGACGATGGACTCGGTGTCGACGATGTAGTGCCATGTCCCCCGTGCTGCGCTATCGCAGTCAAGGGCTGAAAACAAAGCAAGAATGTCAGCGCTGAAGCAGCAAGAAAACTACGTCCACCAACTACGCACATATGACCTCCGTGACATCGGCCAAGTTCATCGGCCAACTCAACCGGCCCACCTCGTACAGCAGCGATCCGAACCCTTTGGCGGCGGTTACTAAGCAGCCCTCCCACACAGGGAAATCGCAGCCTCAACGTTATGCTCAGCAACCATTCGGGCCGCTGAACTGCGGATACTCGGACTTGGGTCACGCATCGCCTCGGCCAAAAGAGTGACCAAATCATCAGCTGATTCAGTATACCTTCGGCTATGGTTGGCAGAAAGAAAGGGATTCGCGGCGTTCGAACACAAATCCCTTGGATTCGCGTGACTGATCGTCGGCTATCGCACAATCCGGCGTTGGACCTGCCCAAGGAGGAACCGCGGACCGTGGCCGACACTGTCCAGAAACGCTCTTGCAGGAAGTTGCCGCCGCTTTCTCGGCGATCCGAAAAGTTAGGCGGGCGACATGAACTTCGATATGCTTGACGCCAATGCATCCAAGCACCGTGGGGCCGGTGATTGAGTTCCGGGACGTCAGCTATCGCGTGGACGATGTGCACGTGCTTTCGGGCTTGAACCTGCAGGTTCAGTCTGGAGAGACGCTTGTGCTGCTCGGCCGCAGCGGCTCGGGCAAGAGCACCACTCTCAAACTGATCAATCGCTTGTTGTCTCCCACCACTGGGGAAGTGCATGTAAATGGCGCACCGGCCGCGGAATCCGACGTAATCCGGTTGCGGCGCAGGATCGGCTGGGTGATCCAGGAGATTGGCCTGTTTCCGCATTTCACCGTGGAGCGAAACATCGCTCTGGTTCCGGCGATCGAAGGCTGGCCGGCCGCGCGAATCGGTGCGCGCGTCGAGGAGTTGTTGCGCCTGCTCGGGCTCAGCCCCGACCTGGCTACGCGCTACCCTCACCAGCTTTCTGGGGGACAGCGGCAGCGTGTTGGAGTTGCACGCGCCCTGGCTGCGGATCCTGCAATTCTCCTGATGGACGAGCCGTTCGGCGCTCTCGATCCGCTGACACGGGACGAACTCCAGCGCGAATTTCTCTCGTTGCAGAAGACGCTGCATAAGACGGTCGTTTTTGTCACACACGATTTGCGCGAGGCCCTGCGGCTTGGAACGCGTGTCGCCCTAATGCAAGCCGGGCGGATAGTCGCGGTCCTGACGCCGCAGGAATTCTTGCGCTCAACTGATCCCAGCGTGGCCGCGTATGTTCGAGTTTTCGGAAATGGCCTGGAATTCGCAGAGAATCGAGGCGATTGATGAACGTCCTTCGTTTCCTTTCGCAGAACCATGAGCAGGTCCTGGAGCTCACGGCGGAGCACCTCTGGCTGGTGGGTATTTCCACTCTGTTTGCGGTTTTAATCGGATTGCCGCTTGGCATCGTGATCGCCCGCAGGCCGCGTCTGAACAAACTGGTTCTGGGCAGCGCCAATATTATCCAAACCATTCCCAGTCTCGCACTTTTTGGGTTTTTGCTGCCGGTACCGTGGTTGGGTCAGCGTGCCGATCGCCTGGCTATTCTGGCGCTCACCCTCTATGCGCTGCTGCCCATCATTCGGAACACCTACACCGGGATCCGCGGTGTCGATCCCGCGGTGGTGCAAGCAGGTCTCGGCATGGGACTCACCGATACGCAGCTATTGCTGCAGGTCCAACTGCCGTTGGCCTCAAGTGTGATCCTGTCAGGTGTGCGCGTGGCGCTCGTAATTTCCGTTGGGCTGGCGACTATCGCAGCTGCCATAGGGGCGGGCGGATTGGGAGAATTCATTTTTCGGGGCCTAGCCATGGTGGATGACCGGGTCATTCTGGCGGGCGCTATTCCGGCAGCCGTGCTCGCGTTGGCGGCCGACCTTGGCGTGGGATGGATCGAAAGGCGTTTGCAAGCGCGATGACAACACGAAGCCCGAGCGTCGGAGTTCTGGTGCTCGCGGCGTTTTGTCTATTCTTGCTTTCCTGCGCGCCGTCGCATTCTGATCGGGTGGTTGTGGGCTCCAAGAATTTCACCGAGTCGTTCATTGTTGGCGAGCTACTGGCGCAGGAGATCGAGGCGCGCACGCACCTGAGAGTGGAACGCCGTTTTTATCTGGCAGGCACTTACATCTGCCAACAGGCGATTCTGGCGGGGCGGATTGATCTCTATCCCGAATACACGGGCACGGCGCTCACCGCGATTCTCAAGCAGCCGGCCAATGGCAATCAGCAAGACGTTTACCGGCACGTCAAGGATGGGTACGAGCGCCGCTTTGGTCTCACGTTGAGTCCCGCTCTTGGTTTCAACGACACGTTTGCGATGGAGATCCGCGGCGAGGATGCCCGGCGACTCGGCATCCGCACTCTGTCGCAGGCAACCGCGTTTGCTCCGCACTGGCGGGCAGGCTTCGGCTATGAATTCATGGAACGGCCCGACGGATATCGTGGTCTTGCAGCTGCCTACGGGTTGCGGTTCGCTGAAGCGCCACGGATCATGGATCTGGGATTGCTCGCGCGGGCGCTGCGAGATCACCGGATCGACTTGGCTGCAGGCAACGCCACCGACGGACTCATTCCGGCTCTGGATCTATTCGCCCTTGAGGACGACCGGCATTATTTTCCTCCCTACGAGGCGGTCGCGGTCGTGCGCCAGCAAACTCTACAGTTGCACCCGGAAGTCGCCCAAGCCCTCGCCGAGCTAGCGGGAAAGGTCTCCGATCGGGAGATGCAACAGCTAAACTATGCCGTGGATGGCCAGCATCGCGACGTGAAGGAAGTCGTCGGCCAGTTTCTGCGCGACAAGAAACTCTTGCCGTGACCTGAAAATCGAGACGCCGGGTGAACAGGCTCCCTAGGGGTAGCGGCGAAAGGCTGCGCCAGAACCGAGATTCACGAGACGGGGAAGACGGCGGGGACGTCGTCTCCGGGTTGCTTTGAGGCGATTCCGGCTAGTCGCCGCGCTCGATGTAGTAGATGTACTGTTACCAGAGGTGCGCCATCAATTTGTCCCCGTCATAATAGTGCAGGGCATCCAAGGTGTTTTACATCACTCCGATGGGCCACTGCTGGACAGTCAGCATCCCAGAAGTTGGCCATAGAGACGACCTGGCCAAGCTCAAGGCCTTCAGGAATCCGAACCTGAAGAGTGCTTGCTCAGCTTCCAGACAAAAAAGGAGAAGGAGGAACGATGAAACCTAACCTGGCGGGAAGACTGATGCGGTTGAGTGGTTTGGGCGTGATTGTTCTTTTGCTGCTTGCGATCGGCGTTCCCCATAAAGCCGCAACCCTGCCGACGGTAGATGTCCCCTCCTCCACGATTCGTGTCGAGACCGACGCGAAGGGACATCTTGTTCTGGCGACCAAGACAGCTGAGTTCCGATTACTTCCCTCGGGATACACCCAGGCGTTCCTCGTTAAGGACGGACAAACGCTGACTTTGGATGATCCTCCAGTCGGTGACTCCGCCGCTGGTGACTTCATTGTTCGGGAAGGGAAGCCGGTTCATTTTTCACTGGATTTCGCGCAACTGAAGGTTGCAGAAGCAACTGGCAAAATGGGCACCGGCAAGCGTGTAGAAATTCCGGGCGAGGCTGTACGTTCATCCGGTGCAAAGGTCGAGTGTCGTTTGACCCTTGAGGTCTATGACGACTTTCCAAACCTGCTGCTGACCACGGCGGAGTACAGAAACACTGGAAGCGCTGATTTGCAAGTGGACCGCGTGGTCAGCCAACGTCAGCGGTTCAATGCGCGTTTAACAGACCGCAAAATCCAGCCCTACCAGATGTGGTCTTTCCAGGGATCAAGTTACGACTGGGGCAAAGACGACGTACAGAAATTGACCGCTAGCTTCTTTCAGCCAAACGCCATGGGCGGTATTGTCAAAGGGGGCTATGGAGGCGGGATTCCCGTTGTCGCGTTTTGGACAAGGCAGGTCGGCGAAGCCATCGGCCATATCGAGACACTGCCTATCTCCGTTTCACTCCCTGTAAGAGTCGAAACAGATCAGCGTGTGCATGGCAGCCTTGAAATTCCTGCCATCGTGCTCAAGCCCGGCGAGAGCTACTCCACCCCTCGCAGTTTCATTGCGGTGTATTCCGGAGACTTCTATCAGCCCCTGAGGATGTGGTCGAGCATCCTGCAGAAAGAAGGATGGGAACTCCCCAAGCCTTCCAGCGAGGCCTACAACGTGAGTTGGTGCGGATGGGGGTACGAGTCCGATGTGACCCCGGTGCAAATGTTGGGAACGATTCCCAAGCTCAAAGAAATGGGAATCAAATGGGCGACGCTCGATGACCGGTGGTTCAACAACTATGGCGACTGGAAGCCTCGCCAGGACACGTTTCCCGGAGATTCGATCAAGCGCATGGTTGAGGATTTTCATAAACAGGGAATGCTGGTGCAGCTGTGGTGGCTGCCTCTCGGCGTGGAAGACGGACAGGGAAAGTGGGAGGCGCACAAGTATCTTGTCTCGGACGTTGTGCGCGAACATCCAGAGTGGCTGATCCTCGACAAGGATGGCCATCATGCACGCATGACTCGCGACCTAGCGGCCTTGTGTCCGGCCGTTCCCGAAGTGCAGGAGTATTACAAGCAGCTCACGGAGAGATTCATTCGCGACTGGGACTTTGACGGATCGAAGTTGGACAACATTTACACCGTGCCCGAGTGCCACAACCCGGCGCATCATCACAAATCACCCCAGGATTCGGTGTACGCCATGGCGGATGTGTACAAGATCATTTTTGAAACCACGCGAGCGCTCAAACCGCAGAGTGTGACGCAAAGTTGTCCCTGCGGGACTCCGCCTTCGCTGGCCTGGCTGCCATACATGGACCAAGCCGTGACCGCCGATCCCGTAGGCGCGGTGCAGGTTCGCCGCCGGATAAAAATGTACAAAGCTTTGCTTGGACCGGAAGCGGCGGTTTATGGCGACCACGTCGAACTTTCGGCAATGACGCGACTGAGCAAGGACGACTGGCTGGAACACGGTGACGATTTTGCGTCGACCATCGGCACGGGAGGCGTGGTCGGAACTAAATTCGTCTGGCCCGATCCGGGACCGAAGTTCAAAAACGTGAACCTGACGCCGCAAAAGGAAGAGCACTGGAAAAAGTGGATCGCGATCTATAACGAGAAGATGCTGTCCAAAGGAACCTTTCTGCCTTTGTATACCTATGGCTACGACATACCCGAGGCATACGCCATTCGTAAAGACAGCAAGGTGTACTATGCCTTTTTCGCACCGAGAACAGATGCGCTGTGGAAAGGGGAAGTTGAACTGCGCGGCCTGACTCCTGGGACCTACCGTGTATTCGACTATGTGAACGACAGCGATCTCGGAACGCTCCAGACAACGGCAAGTGGGACGGCAAAACTCAAAACCGAATTCAAGCAACATCTACTGCTGGAAGTCAGCCCGCAATAGCCATGACAGGCTGCTGAAGCTTCAAGGCGTGGAAGATTGGAGGAGCGGTGCGTGCGAGCGAAGAAAGCTCTCCCGATGTTCACGGTCGCGAAAGGCTTCTGTGCCTCCGGCTCTGGTAGCGCAGAGAGCCCCGGCGGCGTTGCCCGCGGCCAGGCACTGCTGTAGAGTTTTCCCCTTGAGGTAAGCATAAAGAAACCCGGCGTCGAAGCTGTCGCCCGCGCCGACCGGATCAACCGCCTTCACCCGCAAAGCTGCCCTTTCGATTGTTTCGTCTCTGCGCCGGGCCATGGCTCCATCTTCCCCCAGCTTGACCACGACCAGGGGAACGAACCCCACCAGAGTGCTGACAGCGGCTTCCAGATTGTCTGTCCGGGCAATTTTGCAAGCCTCGCGCCGGTTCGGTAGAAAGATGTCCACGTGCTTCAGCAGATGACGGAGATCATCCTCAAATCGGTCTTCGGGGTCGTCGTTGGTATCCAGTGAGATGGTGAGTCCGGCCGCTTTAAGACGCCGGAACAGATCTGGCACCTGTGGACGAAGGTCGGACTGCAGATAATAAGAGGACAGATGAAAGTGGCGAGTATCGGAGAGGTAGTCGAGATCGAGGTCCGCCAGGGTGAGTCGTGCAATGGTGCCGGGATAAGTCAGGATATTGCGCCATCCCTCTCTCTGTAGGATGACGCTCACTCCCGTGCCCACGGATTTCGACGTCCGCACGCGAGAGGTGTCAACACCGCTGTGCGCCAGACGTTCCAGTGCGATCCGACCCAACGGGTCGTCTCCTATAAGCGATTGAAATCCCACGCGGCTACCAAGGCTGGCCAAGTTATGAGCAACGATTGCCGAAGAAGAACCCAATGTCAGTGCCAGGTCATTGGCTAGCAATTCGCGCTCGGGCATTAGTTCGGGGGGGAGGCCATAGAGAATCAGATCGAGATTCAACTCTCCCGCAATCGTGACGTCAAAACGGGGCTTCTTCACGTGATCTGTTCCGGCTTTTTGGAGTTGTTGTCCTCAAGAATCACGGCGCGGCTAAGGTAGCGTGGAGAATCAGGATTCAACCCCTTCTTCAAACCGGCGTGTAGGGCAAGCAGTTGTCCGGGGATCAGTGTAGGCACCAGGCGCGCCAACTCCGGAAGTTTCATGGGCAACTCAACCAGTAGATCTGCGGCTGCCCGCACGCGAGGGTTTGCTTGATTCGCAATCACCAATGTCGTTCCCCCCAGCGACTTTACCTCCTCCAGCAAATCGCATTCCACCTCATTGCCCGGCTCCGATAACAGAAAAATCACGAGCGTTTGCGCCGATACCACCGACTTGGGGCCGTGGCGAAACTCAAGGGAATGGAAAACCTGCGCAGTAGAGATCGACATCTCCATAACCTTAAGCGCATACTCGCAGGCCAAGCCGTAGTAAGGTCCCTGTCCCAGACATACATAATTTGTAAGAGTGCGCTCGGCAACGAAGTCGCGAATCTGCTCTGGCAAGGTCCACAGCGCAGGGGCGGCCAGCTCCGGCATGGCCATGAGAGCATCGCAGTAGGATTGGTTATGAGCAATTCGGCCCGCCAAAAACTGCAGGGCAAGAAGCATGGAGGTGAACGAGCGGGTCATGACTGTGCTTTGCTCATCCGCCGGCAGCGTGAGTGTAATCGTGGCCAGTTTTTCCAGCAATTGTCCGTCTACGCAGGAGAGCGCGACACTGGGAAGCTTGTGTTCCTTCAGCACTTCGGCGGCCCTTAATACCTCAGAGGTCTGCCCCGAGCGAGAAATGAGCACAGGGACGCAAGGCCCGGCAAAAAAAACTAAATCCGGGTAGAGCAAAATCTCGGAGGCGGGAATCGCCCGGACCGGTCGGCCGCTGAGAGATTTCGCGGTCGCGGCCGCGGCCAGCGCAACATAGTAACTCGACCCGCAACCGATAAATAGCCATTCCCCGTCCTGGGTTAGACGCGCTTCCACCTCTTGCAGTGTTTGGCTTGTCGCTAATTGCCGCAGGCAATTTTCCCAGCACTGCGGCTGAGACAAAATCTCGGATAGACTGTGAATGCCTGGTTCAACCGATTCCCGATCACCGTGCGCCGGTTTCAATTCTGTTGAGTTAGACAACAGTCACCTCGATGCTCGCCTTTTTCAGCACCTGCAAGTCTGATTTGGCAATCCCATGATCCGTAATGACTCCGTGCATCGCCGAGGTGGGCGCGATCAGAGATAGACTTCTTCGTCCGAACTTGGTGGCATCACAGACTGCAATCGTGCGCTTTGCTACCTCTACCATCACGCGGTTGACACTTGCTTCGAGCAAGTTCGGAGTGGTCAGACCATAGTGCACGTCGAACCCGTCCACACCCAGGAACAGCAGATCGGCACTCAGGTGCCGCAGAGTGTTCTCCGCGATCGGGCCGACCAGAGAGAAAGAGTTCTTTCGCAGCGCGCCCCCGGTCAAAATGACCTCAATGGATGTTCCCGCCAGCTCGGCCGCGATGTTGACCGCATTGGTGACAATTGTGAGTTCCTGAAAACCCCGCAAGGCCCGAGCAACGGCGGTGGTGGTAGTGCCTGAATCGAGAATGATCACCTGTCCGTTACTCACCATGTGGGCCGCGGCCGCTGCAATGCGCAGCTT
>Ga0187781_10001472_pt1 | contig 17786 bp, 13 predicted proteins | sample 0715_SJ02_MP02_2_FD_132447 | JGI IMG/M metagenome (GOLD analysis project Ga0187781, IMG submission 132447) | Tropical peat soil microbial communities from peatlands in Department of Meta, Colombia - 0715_SJ02_MP02_20_MG | ecosystem: Environmental > Terrestrial > Soil > Wetlands > Peat | place... | reverse complement strand
GCGCGTGCGCTACGGTGACGGTGTGCGGGCCGAGGACGGCCGCCTCTATTTCGGCGACCCAGCCGCGCCGCGCATCGGCGACGCGCGCATCTCTTACAAAATTCTGCCCGATGGCGCGGTCAGCCTCGTCGGTCGCCAGACGGGTGCGGATGTGACGCCCTACATGACCGCCGCCGGCAAGCCGGTGCTGCTCGCGGAGCGCGGCGCCGTTCCCGCGCAAGATATGTTTCGAGAGGCGGAGCAGCAGAATGCGATCCTGACCTGGGGACTGCGTGGCGCCTTGATGCTGTTTCTGTGGGGGGGCCTTTATCTGCTGCTGCGCCCCCTCGTCGTGCTGGCCGACGTGGTTCCGCTGCTCGGCGAGCTCGTGGCGGCCGGCGCCGGCGTCATCGCCGGCATGGCCGCGCTGGTCGTGGGGACCGGCGCGATCGCCTTCGCCTGGCTGGCCTATCGTCCCGCAGTTTCCGCGCTGCTCGTGATCGCGGGGCTGGCGCTCGCCTGGCTTCTTCGCTCGGTCGCCCGGGCGCGGATCCGCGCCTGAGCGCTCTCGACGCGCGGGACGCCGTGCCATAGAAGGTCGCGAGAGCGTCAAACCTTCGGAGCGGCGGGATGCGCGGTTTTTTTTCCCCTCTCTCGGCTTTCGCGCCATGACGAGACGCGGCCAAACGCCCGCCGCCTCGCGCGCGGAGCATGAGCGCCTCGCGCGTGAGATCGCCGAGCACGACCGCCGCTATTATCAGGAAGACGCGCCCATCATCTCGGACGCGGAATACGACGCGCTGCGCCAGCGGCTCAATGCGCTCGAGGCGGAGCATCCGGAGCTTGCGACCCTCGAGTCGCCCACGCGCAAGGTCGGCGCGGCGCCCGCGGAGAAGTTCGCCAAGATTAAGCACGCGGCGCCGATGCTCTCGCTCGGCAACGTGTTCACCGACGAGGAGGTCTCCGATTTCGTGGCCCGCATGCGGCGGTTCCTCGGACTCGGCGACGACACGAGCATCCCCTGCACCGCGGAGCCGAAGATCGACGGCCTTTCCTGCTCGCTGCGTTACGAGCAAGGCGCGCTCGTCTCCGCGGCGACGCGCGGCGACGGGTATGAGGGCGAGGACGTGACCGCCAACATCCGTACGCTGCGCGAGATCCCGCATAAGCTCCACGGCCGCCCGCCCCACGTGCTCGAAGTGCGCGGCGAAGTCTATATGTCGCATAAGGATTTCGCAGCACTCAACGTGCGGCAAGCGGTAGCGCAGAAACAGGTCTTCGCCAATCCGCGCAACGCGGCGGCGGGCTCGCTGCGCCAGCTCGATTCCTCGATCACCGCGTCGCGTCCGCTGCGTTTCTTCGCCTACGCCTGCGGCGTGGTCAGCGAGACGCCGGCGAGAACCCAGCTCGGAATGGTCGAGGCGTTCAAGCATTTCGGCCTGCCCGTCAATTCACAGACCACATTGTGCGGGAGCGTCGAAGAAATGCTCGCGCGCTATCGCGAGATCGAGGCGCAGCGGGCGACGCTTGGATACGACATTGACGGCGTGGTCTACAAGGTGAACGACCTCGCGCTTCAGAGCCGGCTCGGCTTCGTCTCGCGCGCGCCGCGCTGGGCGGTCGCGCATAAGTTCCCAGCGCAGCAGGCGACGACGATCCTGCGCGATATCGAGATCCAGGTCGGGCGCACGGGGGTGTTGACGCCGGTCGCGCGCCTGGAGCCGGTCACGGTCGGCGGCGTCGTGGTCTCGAACGCCACGCTGCATAACGAAGATGAGATCGCGCGCAAGGACATCCGCATCGGCGACACGGTTGTGGTGCAGCGCGCGGGCGACGTTATCCCGCAGATCGTCGCGGTGGTGAAGGAAAAGCGGCCGGCGCATTCGAAGCCTTATCGTTTCCCGCAGGTTTGCCCGCGTTGCGGGTCGGCGGCGCTGCGCGAGATCGACGAGAAGACGGGCGAGGCGGATGTCGCGCGGCGATGCACGGGCTCGCTGATCTGCCCGGCGCAGGCGGTGGAGCGCCTCAAGCATTTCTGCTCGCGCAACGCCATGGACATCGAGGGGCTGGGCGACAAGCAGATCGAATATTTTTACGAGGAAGGGCTGATCAAGACGGCGTCGGACATCTTCACGCTCGAGGCGCGTGACGCCAAGAGCCTGACCAAGCTCAAGAACCGGGAGGGATTCGGCGAGACGTCGGTGCGCAATCTGTTCGCGGCGATCGCGGCGCGGCGCAGCGTGCCGATCAACCGCTTCATCTATGCGCTCGGCGTGCGCCATGTTGGCGAGACCAACGCGCGCCGGCTCGCGCGGCGCTTCTCAGATTTCGACGAGCTGCGCAATGCGGCGAGCACGGCGAGGCCGGGGACGGAGGCTTATGCGATCTTCGACGAGATCGACGGGCTCGGCCCCGTGGTGGTCGAGGCGCTGCACGATTTCTTCGCTGAACCGCACAATGAGCGCGAGATCGATTCGCTATTGCAGCATGTGCGCCTCGAGCCGATGCCGCAGGTCGACAGCGCCTCGCCCGTCGCGGGCAAGACTGTGGTGTTCACGGGGACGCTGGAAAAGATGACGCGGGACGAGGCGAAAGCCCAGGCCGAAGCGCTCGGCGCGAAAATCTCGGGCTCCGTGTCGAAGAAGACGGACCTCGTGGTCGCGGGCCCCGGCGCCGGCTCGAAGCTCGCCAAGGCGAAAGAGTTCGGCGTCGAGGTGATTTCGGAGGAGGATTGGTTTCGGCTGACGGGACGGGAGTAGGCGCGTCTTTCCCCCACGAAATGGGAGAAGGTGGCCCCGCGATCCCCGGACTTGATCCGGGGAGGGGTCGGATGAGGGCGCAGGCGTGGCAGGCCCTCTTGGCCTTTTGTCCTCCGTCGCTCAACATCTTTTCTTGAGCGCGGGGGCGTCGCTGGCCATCCTTCGAGATGCGCTAGGGTGGCGCCGCCCTCATCCGTCATGCTTCGCATGACACCTCCTACTCCGTGGGAGAAGGACTCGCTCACACCGCGTTGCGGTAAGCCTTGTTCGAGAAGATCGTCAGCGCGATGATCCACAGATCGAGCGGCAGCGACCAGTTGTCGATGTAATAGAGGTCGTGCTCCACGCGCGCGCGGATCTTCTCCGGCGAATCGATCTCGCCGCGCAAGCCGTTGACCTGCGCCCAGCCGGTGATGCCCGGCCGCACATTATGCCGGCGCGCGTAAAGCGCGATCTTGCGCTCGAACAACTGGTCGTGCGCGACCGCATGCGGACGCGGCCCGACGAGCGACATTTCTCCGCGCAACACATTTATGAGCTGCGGCAGCTCGTCGATGTTAAAGCGGCGGATGACGCGGCCGACGCGCGTGACGCGCCGATCGTTGGCCTTCGCTTGCTCGATATGCGCCCCGTCGTCCATCGTCGTCATCGAGCGGAACTTGAAGATGCGGAACGCCTCCCGATTGAAGCCGTAGCGCCGTTGCGTGAAGAGCGCGGGACCCGGACTGTCGAGCTTGATCAGCGCGGCGACGAAGAGGAGCAGAGGCGAGAGAAGCAGGAGCGCGAGGGTCGCCGCCGTCGCGTCGAAGCACCGCTTCAGCACGATCTCCAACGGGTTCAGCGGATGGCCGCCAAGGGACAGGCTCGACAGCGCGCCGATCTTGTCGATGCGCGCATCGACGAAGCGATCGAGCACGCGCTCGGGCCCGAGATGGATTTGCGCCGGCACGCGCAGAAACGCGTTGACGCAGTCGTCGACGACCTGCGTGCGAGACCAGGGCGTCAGGATGAAGACGTCGTCGGGGCGCAGGACGCGCGCGCTCGCCGCGGCGAGCGCGAGATCGTCGTCGAGCGTCCGCGCATCGTCGCGAATCCCGATTGCGCCGACAATCGTTGCGCCATGCGCTTGGCGCGACAGGAACTCGTTGATGTTCTCTTCGAAGCCGACGAGGAAGATGCGCCGGGCCGCCACGCCGCCCGGGGCGGTCATATCCTGCGCAAGCTTGAACAGCCGCCGGCGCGTGGCGAAGATCGCGACGAAGCCGGCGACATAGAACAGCGCGACGCCAGCGCGGGAGGTCTCGCCGCCTTCCTTGCCGAGATAGGTCACCGCGAGCGCGACGAGAAAGCTTACGCTCCACACGGCGAGCTGGCGCCAAGTCTGGCCGCGCAGGCGGACGTAATCGGCTGGGCGATAGTCGCCGCGCAGGAGATTGGCCCCGACGAACAGCGTCGCCGCCAGCAGGCAAAGAAAGAGGTTGGGCGCGGTCACGCCCGTGCCGGTATAGAGAAGCGCGTGGTAGAGGGCCTCCGCCGCGACTGCCGTGGCGACGGCGACCAGGAGGTCGACGCTGGCGACGACGGCGGTCAGCGCGAGGCGCGTCAGCGCCGCATTGCGCCGCGGCAGCTGGTCCGCCCAGCCGCGACCGCGCGGGGCGGCCGGCGGCGGCTCCAGCTTACGCGTCGCAAATCCCAATTCGGTCGGGCGTCGGGCGAGCGTGGCCATAAAATCTCACACTGGAACGGCCCCGTTTCGTACTGAAACGGGGACCGGGCTTCGAGCGGCGTTTTCCCGGAGAGCAGCAAGCGCAAGACCAGCGGGGATTTGACGAAGCGCGCGCCGGCGCTTATCTCAAGATGCAACTCCCGAGAATCCGGCGAAACTCATGGCGCTGCTTCCCATCATCACCCTGCCCGACCCGCGCTTGCGGCAAACCTCGACGCCGATCGAGAGCCTCGACGCGGCGGTCCTCACGCTGCTCGACGACATGCTCGAGACCATGTACGCCGCGCCCGGAATCGGCCTCGCGGCGGTCCAGGTCGCGGTGCCGAAGCGCGTCGTCGTTATCGACACCGCGAAGAAGGACGAGCCGAAAAATCCGCTCTTCCTCATCAATCCCGAAATCGTCTGGGCGAGCGAGGACCTCGGCGTCTATGAGGAGGGCTGCCTCTCTGTGCCCGATTATTTCGAGGAGGTGCAGCGCCCGGCGCGCGTGCGCGTGCGCCATCTCGACCGCAAGGGCGAGACGGTCGAATTCGACGCAGACGGCCTGCTCGCCACTGTCGTGCAGCATGAACTCGATCACCTCGAAGGCGGATTGTTCATCGACCATCTGTCGCGGCTGAAGCGCGATCGGGTCGTGAAGAAGTTCGCCAAGGCCGCGCGGCTCGACGCCGCCCTGAAGCAGCCGGCCAGCGCCGAGGCGTGATGCGCCTCGTCTTCATGGGCACGCCGCATTTCGCGACGCCGCTGCTGGGGGAACTTTTCCGCCGCAAGCACGACGTCGCTGCTGTCTACACCCAGCCGCCGCGTCCCGCCGGACGCGGCATGGGGCCCAAAAAATCCCCGGTGCAGCTCTTGGCCGAAAGCCTCGGATTGCCGGTGTTCAGCCCGCGCAACCTGCGCAACGAGGCGGAGGCCGCGGCTTTCGCGGCGCTGAAGCCGGACGTGGCTGTCGTCGCCGCCTATGGCCTCCTGCTGCCGCGCGCCTTTCTCGAAACGCCGCGCTTCGGCTGCCTCAACCTGCATGGGTCGCTGCTGCCGCGCTGGCGCGGCGCGGCGCCGGTGCAACGCGCCGTCATGGCCGGCGACGCCGAGACGGGCGTCGGCGTCATGCAGATGGAGGAAGGGCTTGACACCGGCCCGGTCGCTTGCGAGGCGCGGCTTCTGATCGGCCCCGACACGACAGCCGGCGAGGTCTACGAGGCGCTGGCCGAGGCCGGCGCGCGGCTCATGGCGGACGCGCTCGAAACGCTGGAGCGCGGCCAATTGCGCTTTGCGCCGCAGAGCGCCGAGGGCGTGACCTATGCCCAGAAGATCGAGAAGGCGGAGGCTCGAATCGACTGGCGCCGCCCGGCGCAAGAGCTGCACAATCTCGTGCGCGGCCTGAACCCGGCCCCCGGCGCGTTCTTCGAGGCCGATCTCGGCGCGGGCGCCGAGCGCATCAAGGTGCTGCAGACGCACGTCGAGGAGGCTTGGGGCGAAGCCGGCGTCGCGCTCGACGACGCGGGGCTCGTCGGTTGCGGCTCTGGCGCGTTGCGGCTGCTGCGCGTGCAGCGCGCGGGAAAGGGTCCGATGGACTTCGCCGAGTTCGCCCGGGGCTGCAAGGTCGCTCGGGGGACGCGGCTGGGCGTCTGACGCGAAACGGCCTGAGTGAGGCGGCTTTACTCTGGAAAGCCGTGGCGCCGCCGGCGCCAGGAGAGATAGGCGCGATGGCCGGGGGTCAGCTCGAGGCGCGCCTGCGGCGGAACGCCGAGCGCGGCAAAATTGGCGTCGGAAAGCGTCAGCCCACGCAGCATGCGCCCGTCGTCGGCGAAGCTGATGAGGCCAGCGTCGAAAGCCGTGTCGAGATGGGCGGCGAGCAGCACGCCGTTGTAGATCTGAATGCGCTCGGCGTTGCTCTCGCAGCTGGCCCAGGCCTTGATGTGGCTTGCACGCAGCAGCCGGGGCTCGTCGATGCCGGTGAGCGGGCGCTTGCCGCACCAATAGAGAAGCTGCTGCCGGCGGAACACGTTCTGGCCGCTGAAGGCTACGAAATCTTTGCGGCCTCTGTAGCGTTCGCCGCGCTCGTAATGGCGGCGAAGATGATTGAGCTGCGGCTGAGTAATGGCGAGCCAGCCTTGCTGGTCGGCAAGAGAAATAATATCCTCAAGGCGCTTAGGTCTAGCCGTCATGAGCGCTAGGAGAGATGCGGCTGGTAGATGTTTGGTTATTTTCGTCTAAAATTTTAACGATCTTCCGTTTGCAAGCTTACTTTTCGCCGAAACAAATCGCTACAATTGCGCGATTGCCGCCCCCCTGCGGTTCATTCGCTTTCTCGCCGACGTTGCGATAGAAGGCGCGAGGCTTTCCTTTTTCGCCAAGCCCTCCAAAGAAGCCGTCCAAGAGAGAACAATGCCGGTCGCCCTCGCTCGCAGAACTTTCCTCATCGGCGCCGGCGTAGCCATGCTGTCGCGCGGCGGCGGCTTCGCAGAGGAGGCGAAAGCTCCGCCTCGCGTGCTGGAGGCGGCGAGCGGCCGGGCGCGGCTTTCGCCCGCGCCGGCGCCGGAGACGGAGCTGCTCGGATTTCTGGACGGCGCGGGCAAGGTCGCGTCGCCCGGGCCGCTGCTGCGCTACAAGCAGGGGGATGCGCTCGCCGTGCGCCTGCAAAACCGCACGGTCTCCCCCCTGAGCTTGCATTGGCAAGGCTTGCGCGGCGACAACGCCATGGATGGCGTCGCCCCCTTGACTCAGCAGCCGGTGGGACTGGGGCAGTCGTTCGACTACCGTCGACTGCTGAGCGATCCGGGGCTGTTCTGCTATCGCCCGAGCGTGTTTCCTGCGAGCGCCGCGCTCGCCGGGCGCGGGCTCAAAGGGCTCTTGATCGTCGACGAGCCGACGCCGCTCGCGAGCGACGCCGATCTCGCGCTGACGCTCGACGACTGGTGGCTCGACGCGAAAGGCGCGCTGGACGAAACGTTCTTCCGCTCGGCGGCGGCCGGGCCGCTGCTGACCGTCAACGGCGCTGGGGTGTCCGCCGCGTACACGCTCGCGCCGCGCGCGAGGGTCAGGCTGCGGCTCGCCAACCTCGCCATCGCGCGGATCATGGCGATCTCATTCGAGGGCGTGAGGCCTTATGTGATCGCGATCGACGGCCAGCCTTGCGACGCCTTCGTGCCGGTGCGGCAGACAATTCCCGTCGGGCCGGGCGCGCGCTTCGAGCTCATGTTCGATCTTCCCACTGAGGTCGGCGCGAAGGCGCGCGTGATCCTGCGCGAGGCGGAGAGCGATCGCGATTTGGCCGTGTTTGCTTGCGACGGCGCGCCCGCACCGTCACGTGGGGCGATCGTCTCCCTGCCGCAAAATCCGGCGCTGCCGCGCGAGATCAAACTGCAGCAGTCGAAGAAGGTCGATCTCGTCATCGAACAGGCGGGCGAGCGCTGGAGCATCAACGGGCAAGCGACCAAGGCCTATGAGGGCGCGCCGCTCTTTCGCGTCAAGCGCGGGATGCCGGTGACGCTCGGCTTCGACAACCGCTCGGGCGTTCCGCTGGTGATGCACGTGCATGGCCATGCGGTGCGGCTGCTGCATGATCTCGACGACGGCTGGGAGCCCTATTGGCGCAATGCGGTGGTCGTGCCGCCAAGGCGCACGAAGCACGTGGCCTTCGTCGCCGACAGCCCCGGCAAATGGGCGCTGCACGACGACGTGCTGCCGCATGAGGCGGCCGGGCTGGCGACGTGGTTTGAGGTGGAGTAGGCGGTCGGCAGCCGCAAAGGCGCTACTGCCCACTGTCGACTGCCGCTCCATCAAAAGCACCGTATCTGCGCCTCGGCCTGCGCCCGGCGCAGCTCCTTGAGCGCGTCCTGCGCGCTGGTAGTGTTGCGCATCATGCCGCCGATCTGGCCCGCCTGCTGCGAGATGCTGGCGACGGTCTCGCCGGCGACGTAGCGGTCGTAGGGCAGGATGGTCGCGATGACGTCGATCGAGCAAGAGCATTGCTCCAGCGCCTGCCGCGTCTCGCCGTTGGCCTTCATGCAGGCGAAGACATAATCCGCGCGCGCCGATGTCGGGTAGTCGTTGAGGTCGGCGGCGAGGGCGGGGCTGAGGAACGCAAATGCGGCGACAAAAGCCACGAGCGCCGGCCGTTCCCTTCTCCCGCAAGGGGAGAAGGTCGCGGTCCCGGCTCCGAGATCACAGATGAATTTTCGCATCGTTGTCACTGTCCCCCCGCCTCCAGCCTCTCCGCCGCCAGCCGTGCGGCCTCCGCCCCCGACAGCATCGCCCCGTTAAATCCGTGCTCGCCCCCGAACGCCGAGGCGAGATAGAGCCCGTGGACTGGCGTGTGCGGGGTGCGCGGGAAGCCGGCGATGATCGGCGCCTCCGGCGGCAGCGGCGCAAAACCATAAACCGCGCCCTCCGGCGTGTTCAGGTAGCTCGCCATCGAATGGGCGTTGAGCAGCGTGCGCTCCCGCACCAGCGCGGAGAAGCCAGGATAGTGGCGCTCCATATCCGCTTGCAGCACGTCGAGCCAGGCGTCGCGGCGCGCGAGCACCTCCTCGCGCGAGAGGCCCTTCCAATTGCCGAGGCGGTCGAGGCCGACGAGGCTCACGAGCATCGGCGGCTCCTCCCAAAGGCCGGAATCGACCGCGGTGAAATTCGCAATCCCATATCCGGGGACGGCGCCTTTCGGCGCGTCGGCGAGCAAGGCGGCGCCATCCCCATATTGGTCGAAACGCGCCAGCTCCCTCGGCAGCACCATCGTCGAGTAGTCCTTGAGTCCCACCGTGTCTGGCTTGGCGCTCAGCCCGAAGTGGGCGCAGAAGAGCGAGGTCGAGAGCTCGCGTCCGCCGAAGGCCGCATGCATCAGCGCGCTGGCGGCCTGCGGCAGCATCGCCGCGGCGACCGTGGGCGCGCAGCCAGCCAGCACGACCTTCGCCGCAACTCGCTGCTCGTCCTCGTTGCTCTTGCGCGCGACATGGCGCACGCCGGCGACTTTGCCGTCGGCGTCGGTCTCGATCGCCGCGACGCTGCGTCCGAGGCGCACTTCTCCGCCTTGCTTGGTCACGGCCTTGGCGAGCTTGAGCGAGAGCTGGCGTGAGCCGCCCTTGATATAGACGCCGCCCGACGCGATGTAGCCGCCCTGCGCCAGCGCGTAAAAGATGTGCCACATGCGGCGCGGGTCGTCGCCGAAATAGCTCAAGTTTGCGCCGAGCGCGCATTTGAGCTCCTCGCAGCCGGCGAAGTCGCGCTCCATGATCTCGTGCAACGTCGATTGCCAGTGCGCGGCGGCGGGCGCGATCTCCCAGAGCGCGCGCATCAGCTTGCCGACCGAGTTTTGCTCGCGCGCCTGGCGCAGCATCCACATCGAGTCATAGATTAGCTCGATCTCGCCCAGAAAATCCTTGATCGCTTGCGCCTTGTCGGGAAAGCGCGCGGCGAGCGCGTCATGCGCGGCCGCAAAGCCGAAGGGCAGCGTGAAGGGTTCGGCGAGCGGGCCGCCGCGGACCGTGTAAAGCGCCCCGGTCGGCAGCCACTCGATTTCGTCGAGGACGCCGAGCTCCGCGAGAATGCCGTGTTTCAGGTCGCGCGGGTGGCGCGGGTCGGAGGTCTGGTGCAGCGAGGACTCGACGGTGAGGCCGCCGACCTTGTAGACGGACGCCGCGCCTCCGAGCGAGAAATTGCGCTCCAGAACGAGAACGCCGTAGCCCTTCTTGGCGAGCAGCGCGCCGGCGGTCAGGCCGCCGAGGCCCGAGCCGATCACCACGGCGTCATATTGCTTTTCGGTCGTCATCTGTTCCCCATCATTTCGGCGAGGGGTTTAGCGGTCTTTGAGGGGCTGCGATAGAGGCGCCGCGCCGCGTCAGCAAGGCGGCGGCTTGACGCCCGGCTCCGCCGAGCCCTATCTCGCCCCATGACGAAGATTGAAAAAGGCGCTACGCTGCTCGGACGGAAGGCGAAGCTGCCGGTCTCACCCGACGAGGCCGAGCTCGACCTCGTGGAAAATCCGCACAGGGGCGAATGCTATCTCGTGCGCTTCACGGCGCCGGAGTTCACCTCGCTTTGTCCCGTGACCGGCCAGCCAGACTTCGCGCATATCGTCATCGACTATGTTCCGGATGAGTGGCTCGTCGAGTCGAAGTCGCTGAAGCTTTATCTCGGGAGCTTCCGCAATCACGGCGCCTTTCACGAGGACTGCACGCTGCGCATCGCGCTAGACCTCAAGACGGCGCTCGCCCCGCAATGGCTGCGCATCGGCGGGTATTGGTACCCGCGCGGGGGCATTCCGATCGACGTGTTCTGGCAGTCGGGCGAGCCGCCGCGCGGGCTATGGCTGCCGGAACAGGGAGTCGCACCCTATCGCGGGCGGGGGTAGGCGACGCTTCAAGACGCAGGCCACGTCGGCTATTTCTTTTGCTCGCAGATGTAAACTCGGCGACTTCCCCAGCACGAGCCTCGTTTGAACACCTTTCCCAATTCGCGTTTTCCCCAGGTCATCCCCCAGGTTCGACCATGGTCGCGCGTGAGGGTGACCGGATCGTGATCCAGTGCGAAATTGACGCTCGCCTCCTTCGTCCAACGAATCTGGCAGCGACCCGCGAATTGGACGCGGCCGTCGATCTTGACGAAACACCCCGCGCGATACTCTTCGGCGCCTCGGCTGTCGGCCTTGGCCGCGCTTCTATTTTGAGCTTTGGCGACCGCCTCTGTTTCGCTTGGCTGGAGCGCAGCTGCGTCGCCGGGAGCTTGCTGCGCGCCCGGGCCCGCGCCGTCGACCGCGCGGCGAGCTAGTTGGCGCGTCGCCTCGACATCCCCCTGCGAGATCGGCTCCTGTCCTCCACGTTTCAAGGCACCGAGGAGGCCCTCCTGATCGTCGGCTCGCGCAGGCGCGTCAGCAGCCTTTGTCTCTGAGGCTGCATCCAACCATTCGATATGGCGCGTCTGCCGGTCGCTGAGCGACGTGTCCGCGAGACGCAATTCCACAGTTATGTCCATTGCGCCGAGGAATTTCGGCGGCGGTCGAATTTCGAGATTGTCGAGGTCGGCGAAGGACAGCCACCAGCTTTTGTCGTCAACCTGATTGCCAGCAGACAAGGTCGCGCCGGCCGCGAGGCCTGAGACGACGATCAAGCCGCCGTCGCGCGAATCTGGAATCGCGACGCCGAGCCGGGCATTGGCGCCCGCCGGCTGCTCGGATGGCGGCTCGACTATCAGCTTCGGCGCCGCCGGCGCTCGGAGCTGCGCTTCCTGGAGTTTCTTTGCTGGCGCTTGCGGCGGCGCCAACAGCGTCTCGTCGAACGCTCGAAGAGATTCGCTCGCTGGTCTGCGCGCGAGAAGAGCAAAGGTGGATAACGCAAGCGCAGCTACGAGCGCCGCGGCGATCGCCGGCCATAGCGGCCGAACATAGGCGCCCCAATCGCGCTGCGCCGGCGCCGGCGCCGGCGGCTGCTGCTCTCCGCTGGCTTGCGAGCGAAGGCGCGGGCTTTCGGAGCGGCCTTCAACGAAGCTCAGGCTCGCATTGGGGCGTGGGAGCCTGTCTCTTTTTCGGTGTTCGTCCTGTGCCGACGGCGGGTTCGGCGAATTCCGCCCGGATCGCGCGGGTGCGTAGGACGGTCTTTCAAAGACGGTACTCATTTACTCTCCCTTTACTCTCCAACCGCGACGCTCGTCCGATCGAGACTTTGCGGAACGGTGTTCGAACGCACAGGAAACTCGCACGCGGGAGGCTTTGATGGCGCGCCGTGTGGCCGGTCTCCTCAAAAAGAGCGGGTCGGCGTGCTCAGGCTGGGCGCGCCTCGCGCGATCTCGCAGCAAATGGAACCAGGGGAAAGCAAGAAATTTGGTGGGCGCTCCCAGGGCGTGCGCAGGCCTCGATCGACCCCCGCCAAGCTCAAACGTCACCGTGGCAATAGAACCCAAGAACATGGTCAAGTTGGGATTCATACAGATAATTGTGACGAAAAGAAGAGCAGCGGGACAGCAGCCTCCGGGGACAAAATCTGCGGAAGGCGAAAGAAGTGATTCAGTGAAGATCGTGCGGGGGATATCCACATCAACGAATTCTTGAATGCGCGGCCGGTTGCGGGCCGCCTAAATGTAACGTTGCAGCATCGGCAACGCCGCTTCCACGCACGCGCGCCCTTCAGCAAAGGCTTCCTGGGCTCTCGCGAATTCCAGCATGCCAATGTTCTGCACTCGTGGCATCAGCATGACGTGCGGGGGCTCGCCAGCAAGCCGGGTCCTGGTGATGTGGTCCTGCATGATATTGATGGAGTTGGTGAGGACGTCGAAATAGCCCGGCGTGAACGGCCCCTGCGGCAGGAGCCGCAAAGCTATCTGGGTCGCCTGCTCGCGCGTGGCTGGGGGCAACTGGCTCAGCATCCGCCCGAAGAACTCGCTCGGGACCGCCGGAAAGGGAGAAGCCATCGAGGCGTCCGGCGCGCTCTCGAAGCGTCGTCCCACGAGGTCGCCGTTGAGGTTGACTGCGATAATCACATCTGCCCCCAGGGCGCGGCAGACCGAGACCGGAACCGGATTTACGAGACCGCCGTCCAGAAGCCATCGTCCGTCGACCCTAGCGGGACTGATAAGTCCGGGAAGCGCGATCGACGCGCGGACGGCTTCAAGGATCGGTCCGGACTGCATCCAAGTCTCGCGTCCAGTGAGAAAATCCGTGGCGACGGCCGCATAAGCTTTAGGATAACCTTCGATCGGTCCACCGACCCCCATCTCACGCAAGAATTCGATCACCTTCTTGGCGTCGATGAGGCCCCCGCCCATGAGCCGCACATCTATGAGCGGCACGATCTCGCGCCAGCTCGCGGCTTCGGCCCATCGTCGCAAATCAGCCAGGCGTCCGGCTACGTAAGCGGCGCCGACCAGAGCGCCCATCGAGGTCCCGCAGACGATCTCGGGTTCGATGCCGGCTTCGGATAGCGCCTCGATGATTGCGATGTGGGACCATCCGCGAGCGGCGCCGCTGCCGAGCGCAAGGCCGATGCGCGGACGCGTCATGGTGAACCCTTGCCTGGTTTCTTCTGCGATCGATGCTGATCGCGACGCCATCATAGCGCCGGCGATGGCGCTAGCCGTCATGTTAGCGTCGGGTCGGCCTTGGAGCCAGCGTGGCGTCGGCGCTGACAGAAGTGGTCCGGTCGAAACCTCATAGGATTCGGGCCTGGGTCCTTCCGGTTGCGGCAGGCGGGCGCGTCCGCTAGCATTCCTTCGGTCACTCCCCCGCGCGCAATCGCGTAGCCAAAGGTCTCGCCCGGTCGATGTCGTCTCCTTCTCTTCTGCTCGAGGCGGCGGCCTTCGCCCTCGCTTATCTTCTCGGCTCCATTCCCTTCGGCGTCATTCTTACGCGACTCGCGGGCGCCGGCGATCTGCGCGCCATCGGCTCGGGCAACATCGGCGCGACGAACGTGCTGCGCACCGGGCGCAAAGATCTCGCTGCCGCGACGCTCCTGCTCGACGGTCTCAAGGGCGCCGTCGCCGTGCTCGTCGGCGGCGCGCTCGCGCCTCACGGCGCGCTTGTTTCGGCGCTCGGCGCCTTTGTGGGCCACATTGCGCCGGTGTGGCTGCAATTTCGTGGCGGCAAGGGCGTCGCGACCTTCATTGGCGCGCTCCTGGCCCTCCACTGGCCGAGCGGGTTGTTCTTCTGCGCGACCTGGCTCGCCGCCGCGAGGACGTGGCGTTACTCCTCGCTCTCGGCGCTCAGCGCCTCGGCCTTGACGCCGCTGGTCCTCGCCGCCTTCGGTCGGCCCGACGCGGCGGCGGTCTTCGCCCTCCTCGCCGCGCTGCTCTGGTGGAAGCATCGCGAAAACATCGTGCGGCTTAGGGCCGGAACCGAAAGCCGCATCGGGCAAAAGTCATGAGCGGGCCGGGCGCGATCAGCCTCTCGCAGGCGCAGCTCCTCGACTGGCTGCGGCTCATTCGCTCCGAGAACGTCGGGCCGCGCACTTTCCACCAGCTCGTCAATCGCTATGGCGGCGCCACGGCGGCGCTGGACGCGCTGCCCGCCCTCGTCGCCGAGCGCCTCGGGGGGCGCGCGATCCGCCTCGCGGACCGCACCGAGGTTGAGCGCGAGCTGGAGGCCGCGCAAAAAATGGGCGTGCGCTTCGTCGCCTCTTGCGACTCCGACTATCCGCCGCTGCTGCGCGAGATCGAGGACGCCCCGCCGCTGCTCGCGCTGCGTGGCGACGCCGCCGCGCTGAAACGCAGCTGCGTCGCCATCGTCGGCGCCCGCAACGCTTCGTCTGCGGGGCTCGCTTTTGCGCAGCAGCTCGCGCGCGCTCTCCTGCGCGAGGATTACGCGATCGTCTCCGGCCTCGCGCGCGGCGTCGACGCCGCCGCCCATCGCGCGAGCCTCGGCGCCGGCGCCGTCGCGGTCCTGGCCGGCGGTCACGCCCGCCCCTATCCGTCTGAGAATGTCGAGCTTCTGGCGCAGATCGTGGACGCGGGCGGCGCGGCGATCTCCGAGATGCCGCTCGATTGGGAGCCGCGCGGGCGCGACTTCCCCCGCCGCAACCGGCTGGTTTCCGGAGTCTCGCGCGGCGTGGTCGTCGTCGAGGCGGCGCGGCGCTCGGGCTCGCTGATCACCGCGCGTTTCGCTGCGGAACAGGGGCGCGAGGTGCTCGCCGTGCCGGGGTCTCCTCTGGATCCGCGCGCCGAGGGGACCAACGATCTGCTGCGCGAGGGCGCGACTCTTTGCGCCGGCGCGGAGGATGTGACGCGCGCGCTTTCTGCGGCGAGGCGGGGGCCGATCTTTTCCAGGATGGCGGGCGCTTGCGTGAGCAGGAGGAGCCGTTGTTCGACGAGCTGGATTTGTTCTCGCTCCAGCAGAGCCCGGGTTCATTCCCGCCGCCGCTTCCCGAGCCGCTATGGGCGCCGCCGGAAACGGCGCCCGCCCCGCCGCCGCCGGCCTTGGCCGTCGACGCGCGCGAGACGCTGCTGTCGCTGCTGTCGCCGACGCCGGTCTCGCTCGACGAGCTTATCCGCGCGAGCGGGCTTTCCGCGCGGGAAGTTCAGGGGGCTCTATTCGATCTCGATCTGGAAGGACGCCTCGAACGTCACGGCGGCGCGCTGGTCTCGCTGCTTGCAAAGCCGCCTCGCGACTAACGCCGCTCACCCCGTGTTGCGCAGGCCCGCGGCGACGCCGTTGATCGAGGTGAGAATTCCCTCCTTGATGTCGTCGTCGGCGCGTCCGGAGCGCCAGCGCCGGATCAGCTCGATCTGCAGATAGTTTAGCGGCGCGATATAGGGCATGCGCAGCTGCAGCGAGCGCGCAAGCTGGGGATTGTCAGCGAGCCGCTGCTTTTCGCCCGTGACCTCCTCCAGCGCCTTCTGGGCCCGCGCACATTCGGCTTCGATGCGCGCGAAGATCTCGCCGGCGCGCGAGCGATCCGGCGCAAGCTCGGCATAGTGGCGCGCGATCGAGAGATCGGCTTTGGAGAGGATCATCTCAATGTTCGAAAGCAGCACCCGAAAGAACGGCCAGTCCTTGTTCATGCGCTTCAAAAGCGTGAGCCGTCCCGGGTCCTTCTCCAGGAACGACTCGATCGCCGAGCCGAAGCCGTACCAGCCTGGCAAGGCCACGCGCGCCTGGCCCCAGGAGAAGCTCCACGGGATCGCGCGCAGATCCTCGATGCGGCGCGAGGGCTTGCGCGAGGCGGGGCGCGAGCCGATGTTGAGCGAGGCGATCTCGGCGATCGGCGTCGCGCCGAAATAAAAGTCGACGAAGCCGTCGGTCTCGTACACGAGGTTGCGATATGCGGCCACGGCGGCGCGCGAGAGTTCGTCTGCGGCTTCCAGAAACTCCTGCGGCGGTGCTTGCTGCTCGGAAAGAAGCGTCGCCTCGAGCACGGCGGCCACGAGCAGCTCGAGCTGCACGCGCCCGATCTGCGCATTGGCGTATTTCGCCGCGATCACCTCGCCCTGCTCGGTGAGCCTGATCTGCCCTTTCACGGTTCCCGGCGGCTGGGCCAGAATGGCGTCGTAGCTCGGGCCGCCACCGCGTCCGACTGTGCCGCCGCGGCCGTGGAACAGCCGCAGAGTGACGTTCGGCTTCGAGGCGAAGAATTCCGCCAGTGCGGTCGAGGCGCGATAAAGCTCCCAGATGCTGGTGAATATTCCCCCGTCCTTGTTGCTGTCGGAATAGCCGAGCATGATGTCCTGCGTCGCGCCGGAATTGGCGACGAGCTTCGCGATCCCTGGCAGGGCGTAGAAATCGCGCATGATCGGCGCGGCGTTGCGCAGGTCCTCGATCGTCTCGAATAGCGGCACGATGATGAGATCGGCCGAGGCCGCGCCGGCGTCGCGCGGATCGAGCGTGCCCTGCATCAGGCCGCTCTCCTTTTGCAGCAGCAGCACCTCCAAAAGGTCGCTGACCGTCTCGGTGTGGCTCACGATGTAGTGGCGGATCGATTCGTCGCCGAACTTGCGCCGCATCTTCGCGGCCTTGGCGAAGATCGCGAGCTCATCCTCGATGGCCTCCGAATAGTCGACGCCGACGAGGCGTACTGGGCGCGGATCGCAGAGCAGGCGCAGCAGCAGCTGCTGCTTCTCGGCTTCCGGCAGCGCCGCATAATTCTCGGCGACGCGGGCGACGCGAAATAGCTCGGCCAGCGTCTCCTCATGACGATCCGAGCTTTGACGCAGGTCGACGGTCGCCAAATGGAAGCCGAACACCTCGACGGCGCGGATCAGCGGCTCCAGCCGCTGATTGGCGATGACCTCGCTGTTGTGCGTGCGCAGCGATTCGTCGATCGTCACGAGATCGGCCAGGAACACCCAGCTGTTGGGATAGGGATTGCCCGGCTGCACGGCGTGGCGCAGCGCCTCCTCGCCAGTGAGCTTCTCGAGCGTCGCGGCGAGGCGCGCATAGACTCCGATCAACGCGCGGCGATAGGGCTCGTCGTTCCGGTGCGGATTGTCGTCGCCGGACTTTTCAGCAAGCTCCTCCACGGCGGCGCTGCAGCCCGCGTATTTGCGGGAAATCGAGAGCTCGCCGCCGAGCATGTGAACCTCGGTGAGGTAAAAGCGCAGCGCGACCTCGGCCTGCATGCGTAGCGCCGTCTCCAGCGATTTTGCGGTGACGTTGGGGTTGCCGTCGCGGTCGCCGCCGACCCAGGCGCCCATGCGCAGGAACGGCGGCACGCGCAGCCCGTCGATGCGCTGCTCGATGTCGGCATAGAGCTTGGGGATCTCGCGCAGAAAGGTCGTGCGGTAGTAGCTCAGCGTGTTCTCGATCTCGTCGCGCACCGTGAGACGCGAATGACGCAGAAGTTGTGTTTGCCAGAGCTGCGAGATGCGCGCGTGCAGCTGCGCTTCGTTTTGGTTCAGGGCCTTCT
>Ga0187781_10001471_pt1 | contig 17788 bp, 17 predicted proteins | sample 0715_SJ02_MP02_2_FD_132447 | JGI IMG/M metagenome (GOLD analysis project Ga0187781, IMG submission 132447) | Tropical peat soil microbial communities from peatlands in Department of Meta, Colombia - 0715_SJ02_MP02_20_MG | ecosystem: Environmental > Terrestrial > Soil > Wetlands > Peat | place... | reverse complement strand
GAGTTCTTCTACGTACGGGCTATTGCCGCCAAACAGGTACGAGTTGGCCTCAAACTGTCGCATCATCATGGTGTTGCCTGCCCTTTCGAACGAGCTTCTCGTCAAAATTGCTCGACCGGCACTTGCCGACCGAATCACGCGCCTCCGGATTCCGGGGGCCCGGATTGCCTCACCGTAGTCGCACTACCATTGGCCGAACACCTCGATGCCTCGAGCCGATCGAAACTGGCAGCGCATGTTGCATCCTAGCACCGGCTTGCGATTCGCCCGCGCAGCACGATCGGAAGAAAAGAAGGTCCATTGTTGAAGTTTCGCAAGCTCATCGTTGCTCGATTGGCCGCACGTCCCGGCGGGTTGGACCGACGTAAAGCTGTCGCGGCCGCCCGATCTTGTACTCCGGATCCGAGATCATTTCATTGAGCTGGGCAATCCAGCCTACGGTACGCGCCAGCGCGAAAATCGCGGTGAACAACGAAACCGGGATGCCGATCGCCTTTTGCACGATCCCCGAATAAAAGTCGACGTTGGGATATAGCTTGCGGCTGACAAAATACTCGTCCTCAAGCGCGATTTTTTCCAGCGCCATGGCTAGCTTAAAGAGCGGATCCTCGTGCAAGCCGAGTTCGTTCAGGACCTCGTGACAAGTCTCGCGCATGAGCCGCGCGCGCGGATCATAGTTCTTATATACGCGGTGTCCAAAACCCATAAGTCGGACATTGGAATTTTTGTCCTTGACTTGTGCGATGAATTCGCCGATCTTGGCAACACCACCCTGGCGCTGGACGTCGTAGAGCATGTTCAGCGCCGCTTCATTGGCGCCGCCGTGGGCCGGGCCCCACAGGCACGCGACGCCCGCCGCAATGGCCGCAAACGGATTGGTGCCCGAAGAAGCGCACATGCGCACGGTTGAAGTCGAGGCGTTTTGTTCATGATCGGCGTGCAAGATCAAAATGCGATCCAGCGCGCGGACGAGCACCTCGTTGCATTTGTACTCCTCGCACGGCGTCGCAAACATCATGCGCATAAGATTGCCCGCGTAGTACAGCTCGTTGCGTGGATACATGAACGGCTGACCGATCGTGTATTTGTACGCCATCGCCACGAGGGTGGGCATCTTGGCGATTAGACGAATCGCGGAGATCTGCCGTTGCGCCGGATCGTGAAGATTCATCGAGTCGGGGTAAAACGCCGACAATGCCCCCACCAGGCCCGTCATGACGGCCATCGGATGCGCATCGCGGCGAAACCCACGCAAGAAAAACTGCATCTGCTCATGGGCCATCGTGTGCTTGGTCACCGTCGCCACAAAATTCGCGCGTTGCTGCGCATTGGGCAGCTCACCGTACAAAATTAAGTGGCAGACCTCGAGGAAGTCGCACTGCGTGGCCAGCTGCTCAATCGGGTAGCCGCGATACAGCAGCTCGCCTTTGTCGCCATCTATGTAGGTGATCGACGAATTGCAGGAGGCGGTCGACAGGAAACCCGGGTCGTAGGTGAATTTGCCGGTACGCGCGTACAGCGAGCGAATATCGATGACGTCCGGGCCGATCGCGCCGCTGTACAGCGGCAATTCGAGCGATGGCGTGCCATCACTAAAGCTCAGCGTGGCTTTGTGGGTCGAGGGTTTCAATGCCATGTAAATTTCCCCAGGGTGCAAGCGACTTCATCAATGAGTCAAACTCCGTGCCAGCTGCGGTCATCGTGATCCTAGGCCGAGCGCAGCATCGTCAGCAGCTCGCGCACCGTCGCGCAGTCCAGTGCGCCTTGCGGTTCAGCGCGTCCCAATACTAGATCGAGCAGCTGGCCATCGGGCAGATCGAGCAAGCCGGCAAGCGCATCGAGCGCGCTCGAACTTAACGTCGCCATGTGCCGGTCAAAAAATCGCCCGAGCAGCAAATCGTTCTCGAGCAGGCCCCGGCGAGCACGCCAGCGCAGGCGCCGCAGCGCAACGCTCACCGGCGCGTCCGGATCGGCCACGCCCAGATCGTCGTCGCAGCGAAAATCTTCTGCCACCGGCATCAGATCTCCCGTCGAACCATCATTTCCTTGATCTTGCCGATCGCCCGCGTCGGATTCAAACCCTTGGGGCAAACGTCGACACAGTTCATGATCGTGTGGCAGCGAAATAACCGGTACGGGTCCATGAGATTGTCGAGCCGCTCGGCGCCGGCCTCATCACGGCTATCAGCAAGAAATCGGTACGCCTGCAGCAATCCGGCGGGACCCACGAATTTGTCGGGGTTCCACCAAAAGCTCGGGCACGAGGTGGAGCAGCAAGCGCACAAGATGCACTCGTACAGCCCATCGAGTTCGTCGCGCTGCTTGGGCGATTGCAAGCGCTCGCGTTCGGGCGGCGCGGTATTGTTTACGAGGTATGGCTTAATGGAGTGGTACTGCTGGAAAAAGTCGGTCATATCGACAATAAGATCGCGCACGACCGGCAAACCGGGTAGCGGCCGCAGCACAACGGGCTGGTGCAAGTCGCGCAAATTCGTAACACAAGCCAGCCCGTTGCGTCCGTTGATGTTCATGGCGTCAGATCCACACACGCCTTCGCGACAGGAGCGACGAAACGAAAGGCTGTCGTCCACCTCTGCCTTGATGCGCATGAGCGCATCGAGCAGCATCTTATCGTGCGCATGTAACCGCACCTCGAAATCTTGCATTCGCGGTTTGCGGTCCTGATCGGGGTTGTAGCGATAGATGCGAAAGCGCGCCGTGCCCCCTTGCACCGAAGGTGCCGGCGCAGAAACAGGAGTTTCGGCGGTCATTCTTCGTCGTCCTTCAAAAGGTTCGCTTCTTGGGCTCGAAGGTCGCAACGCTGAGCGGTTTGAGGTGCACCGGTTTGTATTGCAGGGGCCGACCACCCGAATACCATAACGTGTGCTTGATCCAGTTCGCGTCGTCGCGCAGCGGAAAATCGTCGCGAGCGTGGGCGCCTCGGCTCTCGGTTCGCGCCAGTGCCGATTCGATCGTTGCCTGCGCTGCCGCGACCAGATTGGTGAGTTCGATTGCTTCGACGCGAGCGGTATTGAAAATGCGTGACTTGTCATTGATCGACACCCGCGCGGCGCGCTCAGCAAGCACCGCGACTTTGCGCACGCCCTCGGCTAGTAACGCTTGCGTGCGAAAGACGCCGCAATGCGCCTGCATGGTTCGACGCAAATCCGCGGCCACTTCGTGCGTGCGCTCGCCGCTAGAGCGCGAATCGAACTGCGCCAAGCGCGACAGCGTGGCGTCGGCTGCATCGCGCGGCAAGGGTTTGTGGGTCGATCCTGGCTGCACAGTACTCGCGATATGGTTTCCGGCGGCTCGCCCAAAGACAATCAGGTCCAGCAGCGAATTTGTACCCAATCGATTGGCGCCATGCACTGACACGCAGGAGCATTCGCCGATCGCATAGAGGCCGCCTACGGCCGCCTCGGGATTCCCGTCGAGGGGCACGATAACCTGCCCATGGTAGTTGGCGGGGATTCCGCCCATTTGATAATGGATGGTGGGGATGACCGGAATCGGTTCGCGGATTGGATCGACGTTGGCGAACTTCATGGCGATTTCCCGGATCGAGGGTAGTCGCTTCATGATGGTCTCGGCGCCCAAGTGATCGAGCTTAAGCATGACGTGGTCGCGTTCGGGCCCGCAGCCACGCCCTTCTTTGATTTCCTGGTCCATCGAGCGCGAGACAAAATCTCTGGGCGCCAGATCCTTTAGCGTGGGCGCGTATCGTTCCATGAACCGTTCGCCGCGCGAATTCAGCAAGATGCCACCCTCGCCGCGTACGCCCTCGGTGATGAGTACACCGGCGCCCGCAACGCCGGTCGGGTGAAACTGCCAAAACTCCATGTCTTGTAACGGCAGCCCCGCACGCGCCACCATCCCAAGTCCGTCACCCGTATTGATGTAGGCATTGGTTGAGGCAGCAAAGATGCGGCCTGCGCCGCCGGTCGCAAGCACGGTAACTTTGCTCTGGAGCAACACGGGTTGGCCGCTTTCCATTTCCAGTGCCACCACACCGAGGCAGTCACCGTCCGCATCGCGAAGCAGGTCAAGCGCCATGTATTCCACAAAAAACTGGGTCTTGGCGGCCACGTTGCACTGGTACAGCGTGTGAAGCAGCGCATGGCCGGTTCGGTCCGCCGCGGCGCAGGCGCGTGGCACCGGCTTTTCGCCAAAATTTGCCGAGTGCCCTCCGAACGGCCGCTGGTAGATCGTCCCGTCGGGGTTGCGATCAAAGGGCATGCCCAGATGCTCAAGCTCATAAACGGCGCCCGATGCTTCGCGACACATGAATTCGATAGCGTCCTGATCGCCCAGGTAGTCCGACCCCTTGACCGTGTCGAACATATGCCACAGCCATTGATCCTCGGTCATATTGCCCAATGAGGCGCCGATGCCGCCCTGCGCCGCAACGGTGTGCGAGCGGGTCGGAAATACCTTGCTGAGCACTGCCACGCTCAAGCCGGCACGTGCCAGCTGCAGCGAACAGCGCATGCCGGCGCCACCGGCACCGACGATGACCGCGTCAAACCGGCGCTGCGTCAATGCCATGGTCGTCAAACGCTCCAAAGAATTTCAATGGACCAAAGCAGGCAATACGCCAGCCAAAGGACCGTCACGACGTGCAGTGCAAGGCGCACCGCCACCGGTTTGACGTAGTCCATCCAGATATCGCGCACACCGATCCAGGCGTGGTAGCACAGCGCCACGATGGCCAGCATGGTGAGCAGCTTCATCGGAAGAGGGGCAAAGATTGCCGACCACGCCCCGTAGTCAAGTTCGCCGGCAACAGCCACGCCAAATACCACCACGGCGACAAATACGGTCAGAACGAGCGCGGTGATGCGCTGGACCAGCCAGTCGCGCAATCCATAGTGCGCGCCGACGAGCACGCGCCGCGATCCGAAGGCCATCAGAGGACTCCGAAAACATGCAGTGCAAACAGCAGCGTCAAAGATCCGCTGACGGCCAAAACGGCGATCGAGCTCCTTTGCGCTGCGATGCGGTCCACTCCTAGGTGCAAGTCCAGCAGCAAAAAACGCACGCCCGCACAAAGGTGATGCAGCAGCGCCCAGCCCAATGCGAGCAAAACGATACGCGTCACCCAGCTTTGGGAGATCTGCACAAAATGATCAAAGCTGCGCTCCGAGGCCAGACTCAGATCAAACAACCATAACAGCAAGGGCAAGCACAAGAACAGCAGCAATCCGCTGATTCGATGCAAGATCGAGACGATGCCCGCAAGTGGCAGGCGGTAGTTGCGCAGTTGATCAAAGCGGATGTTGCGGATCTGCGATCGGGGGCTGCGGCGAGTGGGATTCGAGTTCGTCATGTTCGGTTCGGAGCCATTGGTACGACGATCGGATCGCGAGGTCGCCCCGCTATTCTGACGCAATTCACGCGTGGGGGGAAAGCGCCGCTTGGCCGCATCGAATCGTTCACGCCAGTACGTTGTGGTAGTAGTGCTCGCGCGTAACGCAAAGTCCGCGTCGCACTTCCACCGGCCGATCGCCATAGGTATAGGAGACACGCTCAACGAGAAGCAGGGGGCTGCCCGCCGGCACTTGCAGCAGTTCGGCGCTTCGTTCGTCGGCTGCCACTGCGCGCAATCGTTCGTCGGCGCGCGTCATGGGCACGCCAAACTCCGACTCGAATAGGCCGTACAGTGGGCCCGTATAGGCCGCGAGCCGCTCGAAGTTCAGACCGCGAAACAAGCGCGCCGGCAGCCATATGTCGTCGAGCACGACGGGCGCCGTAGCAAAGCGCAGCAATCGCCGGATAAAGACGACGCCCGCGCTTGCCTTTAAGCCCAGACGTGCGGCAATTTCCGCTGGGGCACGCATTCGCCGACATTCGATGAACCGGCTCTGTGCGGCCGGCACTTGGCCGTCGTCGGCTAGCAGGCGCAAGAAGCGATATTGCGAGCGCGGCTCCAGATGGGTCGCAACATACGTGCCCTTGCCTTGCCGGCGCACGAGCAAATTCTCGGCCGCCAACTCGTCAATTGCCTTGCGAACGGTGCCCTGGCTGACCTGAAAGCGGGAGGCAAGCTCCAGCTCACTTGGTATCGCCGCGCCCGGCTTCCAATCTCCACGGCGTAGCCCTTCCAGAAGCAAGCGTTTGATTTGCTTGTATAAAGGCGAATACAAAGCCGCCCGCTTGTTGCGGCTAGGTGCCGTGCCGGCGGAGGCCGAATCGGAGCTCATGGGCAAATCCGGTACCGTTTCCCATAGTGAACCAGAACGCGCTGCCAAGTGCAAGATGATCTTATGTCTTATATATGAGTGGGCGTATACTAACCAGATCGACGCAGCCTGCGGGGGCGCGTATTGGGGATGCGGCTGCCCAAGCAGACGGCGGGATTAGACTTTTCAGCGGCAGCGCGCGTTGATCGAGCGAAAAGCGATCTGCAATTAGCTACGCCACTAGGAGAACCGTGATGAGTCCACCGTCCGCCGCACCCGTACGCGTTGCAGTCACCGGCGCCGCCGGCCAGATCGGATACTCACTGCTGTTTCGCATTGCCTCGGGCGAAATGCTCGGTCCCGATCAGCCCGTTGCCTTGCGCCTGCTCGAGATTGCGGATGAAAAGGCGCAAAAAGCCCTCAAGGGCGTGATGATGGAGCTGGAGGACTGCGCCTTCCCGCTGCTGACCTCGCAGCAGGCCTTTGCGGACCCTAACGCCGCCTTTCGCGACGTCGACATCGCGCTATTGGTGGGAGCTCGGCCTCGCGGCCCAGGCATGGAGCGCAAGGATCTGCTATCGGCCAATGCGCAGATCTTCACTGTGCAGGGCAAGGCGCTCGATGCCGTGGCAAGCCGCAACGTTAAAGTGCTGGTCGTGGGTAATCCGGCAAATACCAACGCCTTTATCACGATGAAATCGGCGCCCGGACTGCCGCGACGAAACTTCACGGCTATGCTGCGACTCGATCACAATCGGGCCGTATCGCAAATCGCATCGCGTGTGGGCCGACCCGTCGAAAGCATCCAGAAGGTGTGCGTCTGGGGCAACCATTCGACGACCATGTACGCCGATTACCGCTTCGCAACCGCTGATGGACGCTCAGTGCGTGATCTGATCAACGACGAGGAGTGGAACCGCGACGTCTTTTTGCCGACCGTCGCAAAGCGCGGCGCGGCAGTTATCGAAGCGCGTGGGCTGTCGTCGGCTGCCTCAGCTGCCAACGCCGCCATCAGCCACGTCCGCGATTGGGTCAAAGGCACCGCGGACCGTTGGACTTCCATGGGTATCGCCTCCGACGGAAGCTATGGAATTCCGGCTGATACGATCTTTGGCTTTCCCGTCACCTGTTCGGGCGGGGACTACCGCATCGTCCCGGACCTGCCGGTCGATGAGTTCTCGCGCGCGTGCCTGGACCGCACGCTCGCCGAACTGCTGGAGGAGCGGCGCGGCGTCGAACACCTGCTTGCTTGAGCGACTTCGCCGCCAGCGGTAACCCGCCTGGGTAAAACCCGACTGTAAAGGAGGCCGGCCATGTCCAATGAATCTGCCGGTGCGCGATTTCGCGCGGCGTTGGCACAAGAGACCCCGCTTCAAATCGTCGGCGCCATCAATGCCCATCATGCGCTTATGGCCACAAAGGTCGGCTATCGGGCGCTTTATCTGTCCGGTGGCGGCGTAGCGGCCGGTTCGCTGGGAATGCCCGACCTGGGGCTTAATACACTTGATGACGTGCTCACGGACGTGCGTCGCATCACCGACGTCTGCCCAACGCCCCTGCTAGTGGACATCGATACCGGGTTCGGACCTAGCGCCTTTAACATCGCTCGAACGGTGCGCGCGCTTTGCAAGTTTGGCGCCGCCGCGATGCATATCGAGGACCAGGTCGGTGCCAAGCGTTGCGGACACCGCCCAAACAAGGAGATCGTCCCCGCGGGCGAAATGGCCGATCGCGTCAAGGCCGCGGTAGATGCGCGCTCGGACGCCGAGTTTTTCGTCATCGCCCGCACTGACGCTATCGCAATAGAGGGAGTCGACCGCGCGATTGAGCGGTCGCTGGCATGCGTGGCAGCCGGAGCCGACGCAATCTTCGCCGAAGCCGTGCGCGATATTGCCACTTACCGACGCTTCGGTGCGGCGCTGCCCGTGCCCCTGCTGGCGAATCTAACCGAGTTCGGGCAAACGCCGCTTTTTGGCCTGGAAGACTTGCGCGCTGCCGGTGTGGCGATGGCGCTATACCCGCTATCGGCGTTTCGCGCAATGAACAAGGCCGCTTTGCGCGTGTACGAAACCATCCGGCGGGAAGGCACGCAGCGCTCGGTGGTCGACACGATGCAAACGCGCGAAGAACTCTACGAGGTTATTTCCTACCACGAGTTCGAGCGCAAGCTTGACCGCCTCTTCGAGCAGCACAGAGACGAAAGACGCGAATCGGACACACCGACGCCCTTCGCGTCGTGACCGCAGCACGCACATCTGGGAGCCAATATGCCCGAAGCATCCAGCAGCACTACCGGCGAAGCGCCCAAAGCCAAGAAGTCCGTGGCACTTTCGGGTGTTGTCGCCGGCAATACCGCGCTGTGCACCGTGGGTCGAACCGGCAATGATCTGCATTATCGTGGGTACGACATTCTCGACTTGGCCGATTCGTGCCAGTTTGAGGAAGTCGCGCATTTGCTAATCCATGAACATTTGCCCACAACGAGCGAACTGGCCCGCTACAAGCGACGTTTGCGGACTTTGCGCGGGCTTCCAGCCGCTCTTCGATCCGCTCTGGAATGTCTTCCCGCATCCACGCACCCCATGGACGTGTTGCGCACTGGCGCATCGGTGCTCGGTACGCTGCTTCCCGAGCGCGAGACGCATTCGGCCGATGGCGCCCGAGAAATCGCCGATCGCCTGCTGGCCTCCTTTGGATCGATGCTGCTGTATTGGTATCACTTCAGCCACAACGGCCGGCGCATTGACGTGGAGACTAGCGATGATTCGCTGGGCGGTCATTTTCTGCACCTGCTGCACGGTTTCGCGCCCAGCGAATCTTGGGTGCGCGCCATGCATACGTCGCTGATCTTGTATGCGGAACACGAGTTCAATGCGTCGACCTTCACTGCGCGCGTAATCGCGGGCACCGGCTCGGATTTTTATTCCGCGATCGTCGGCGCCATCGGCGCCTTGCGCGGACCCAAACACGGTGGTGCCAACGAGGCGGCTTATGAGATCCAGTCGCGCTACCGCGACGCCGACGCGGCGGAGGCGGACGTGCGGCGCCGCCTCGAACAAAAGGAAGTGATCATCGGTTTTGGCCATCCCGTGTACACGATTTCGGATCCGCGCAACAAGATCATCAAGGACGTGGCGCGCCGTCTGTCGCAGGACGCCGGCTCGATGCGCCTGTTCTCCGTGGCCGAGCGGCTCGAAGCGGTCCTATGGGATCAAAAACGGATGTTTCCGAACCTCGATTGGTTCAGCGCCGTCTCCTACCACATGCTCGGGGTGCCGACGGCGATGTTCACGCCCTTGTTCGTAATCTCGCGAACTACGGGCTGGAGCGCCCACATCATCGAGCAACGTATCGACAACAAGATCATCCGCCCCAGCGCCAATTACGTGGGTCCGGAGGATCTGAAGTTTGTCCCTATCTCTCAACGAGGCTAGCGCCAGGCCATGTCTTCGCATACCAGTAACGCTCGTCCCCAACCCGACAAGGTGCTTGTCGACATCGCCGATTACGTGCTCGACACGCCCATCGATTCGAAGGCCGCCTTCGACACGGCTCGATACTGCCTGCTCGACACACTTGGCTGCGGATTTGAAGCACTCGAATACCCCGCATGCACCAAGCTGTTGGGCCCCATCGTTCCGGGGACCGTGGTCCCCAACGGCGCCAAGGTTCCGGGCACGCCGTTTCAGCTCGATCCGGTACAGGCCGCTTTCAATATTGGCGCCATGATCCGCTGGCTCGATTTCAACGACACTTGGCTCGCAGCCGAATGGGGGCATCCGTCGGACAATCTGGGCGGCATTTTGGCCTGCGCGGACTGGCTATCGCGTAATGCCGTAGCAGCGGGCCACAGGCCGCTGTTTGTGCGTGACGTGCTCGAAGCGATGATCCGGGCGCATGAGATCCAAGGCTGCATTGCGCTGGAAAATTCCTTTAACAAAGTCGGGCTCGATCACGTCGTGCTCGTCAAAGTCGCCACGACCGCGGTCGTTGCCAAGTTGCTGGGACTAAGCCGCGAGGAAATCATCAACGCCTTGTCGCTAGCCTGGGTCGACGGACAGTCGCTGCGTACGTATCGGCACGCCCCGAACACGGGTTCCCGCAAGAGTTGGGCAGCCGGCGACGCCACTTCACGCGGGGTCCGACTGGCCCTGATTGCCCGCACGGGGGAGATGGGCTATCCGTCCGTGCTGACGGCCAAGACCTGGGGCTTTTACGACGTTTCGTTTGGAGGCAAACCCTTTCGGTTCCAGCGCCCCTACGGCAGCTACGTCATGGAAAATGTGCTCTTTAAGATCTCCTTCCCAGCGGAATTTCATGCGCAAACGGCCGTCGAGGCGGCGATGAGTTTGCACCTGGAAATCGCCCGGTTAGGGCGCACGGCGGAGCAGATCCGCAAAATCACGATTCGCACGCACGAAGCATGCATTCGCATCATCGACAAGAAGGGTCCGCTGCATAACCCGGCCGACCGAGACCATTGCATCCAATATATGGTGGCAATCCCGCTTTTGTTTGGGCGCCTCACCGCGCCGGACTACGAGGACGCGGTTGCCGACGATCCGCGTATCGACCACTTGCGCGAAAAAATCCACTGCGTGGAGGACGATCAATTCACCAAGGACTATCACGACCCGCAAAAGCGCTCCATCGCCAACGCTCTTACGGTCGAATTCGACGATGGCAAAAAACTCCCCGAGGTGGTGGTCGAGTATCCGATTGGCCACAAGCGCCGCCGCAAAGAAGGCATGCCGGTTCTGATGGAAAAATTCAAAACCAACTTGGCGCGGGCCTTTCCCGAAAAGCGAACAGCGATCCTGCTCGCGTTGGCCAACGACATCAAGCGATTCGATGCCACGCCGGTGCATGAGTTCGTTGACCTCATGACAATCTGACGATAATGGGATGACCAACGCATCGGTGCTAATCGGACGCCGTCTCGCAAGAAAGCCAAGCGGGCAAGCGACAGGGTCGACATGAAGACCCCAAGATCTTCCTTTATAACCAACGGCGCTCGAGTAGCGAGCTTGCTGCTTGTTTCGCTACCCTTGGGCGGCTGCGCAACACAGTACGATTTGACCCTCACGCCGCGCGATGGCGGCAAACCGGCCTTTGGTACCGCGCAGGACCTAGGGCCCGGCCAAGCACGGGTATCGATCGAAATCGGAGATAAGACGTACCGCGGCACCTGGACGCAGGTCGCTCCCGAGCGGTCGACGACCTACGTCGGCGCCTCGTCCTGGGGCTGGTGGGATTGGGGCCCGAACAGTGCAAGTGCCCGTGCCGCTGGCCAGACGATTGCCAAGGCCGTGCTCCAATCGCTCGACGGCTCGGGTCTGCGATGTGACTTCTTCGGTCCGACGCTCGACCACGGAACTGGCACGTGCACGGACGACAAGGGTCTGACTTTCGACGTTCAATTTCGCTCACGGAACTCCAAATGACAATCAACGATCCGTTTCAAAGCCTTCGCCCACTCGCCGTGCCTGGTGCGGGCGACGCGCGTTACTTTCAATTGGCCGCGCTCGAGTCGGCAGGACTAGGAAAGATCTCGCGATTGCCAATGTCGATTCGTGTCGTGCTCGAATCCGTGCTGCGAAATTGCGATGGCCGCAAGGTGACGCAGGAGCACGTTCGCCAGCTCGCAGGCTGGCAGCCCAATGCCGAGCGCACCGAGGAAATCCCGTTCGTGGTCGCGCGCGTCGTGCTGCAGGATTTCACCGGAGTGCCCCTGCTCGCCGACCTGGCAGCGATGCGCAGCCTTGCGCTTCGAAGCGGCAAAGATCCCGGACGCATCGAGCCACTGGTCCCGGTGGACCTGGTTGTGGACCACTCGGTGATGATCGATCACTACGGCACGCCCGATGCGCTCGATCTGAACATGAAGCTCGAATTTCAGCGCAACCGTGAGCGCTACCAGTTCATGAAATGGGGAATGCAGGCGTTTACGACCTTTGGTGTCGTGCCGCCGGGATTTGGCATCGTCCACCAGGTGAATCTCGAGTACCTGGCGCGCGGAGTGCACAGCGATAAAAACAAGGTCCTGTTTCCCGATACCCTGGTTGGCACCGACAGCCACACGACAATGATTAACGGCATCGGCGTCGTCGGTTGGGGCGTCGGCGGTATCGAGGCCGAGGCGGCGATGCTCGGACAGCCGCTGTATTTCCTGACCCCCGATGTGATCGGCGTGGAACTTACCGGAGAGCTGCGCGGCGGTGTCACGGCAACGGACCTGGTACTGACCATAACGCAGATGTTGCGCAAGGAAAAGGTGGTTGGAAAGTTCATCGAGTTCTTCGGCCCCGGCACCGCATCGCTGTCGGTGCCCGATCGAGCGACCATCGCCAACATGGCGCCGGAATACGGAGCGACCATGGGCTTTTTCCCCGTTGACGAAAAAACGCTGACCTATTTTGAGGGAACCGGTCGCACGCGCGCCGAAATCGACGCGTTTGCCGCGTACTTCCGGGCGCAACACATGTTTGGCATACCTTCGGCGGGTCAGATCGACTACACGAAAACCTTGCGTTTGAACTTGGCCAGCGTTGCACCCTCGCTTGCCGGACCCAAACGACCTCAGGATCGGATTGAGATTGGCAAGGTCAAAACAAGTTTCACCGAGCTGTTTTCCAAGCCCATATCGGAAAACGGATTTAATCAACCCGCGACACGGCTTCGCCAAGGGGTTCGAACGAGCAGCGGGTACGAGATTGCCAATGGCGATGTTCTCATCGCAGCCATCACTTCGTGCACCAACACTAGCAACCCAAGTGTGCTGTTGGCCGCAGGATTGCTTGCGAAAAAGGCGGTACAGGCCGGCCTGAGCGTCAAACCGCAAGTTAAAACATCGTTGGCTCCCGGCTCGCGGATTGTGACGCAATATTTACAGCGCACGGGATTGCTCACGTACTTAGAGCAATTGGGATTTGGTGTCGCCGCATATGGGTGCACAACCTGCATTGGCAACGCCGGGGATTTGCGCCCCGAGATTGTCGATGCAATTACACAAAACGACCTGATTTGCGCGGCAGTACTCTCCGGCAACCGCAATTTTGAGGCCCGGATCCATCCGAACCTCAAGGCCAATTTTCTGGCTTCGCCGCCACTGGTCGTCGCTTATGCCATAGCCGGCTCCGTGCTGCGGGACCTGATGACCGAACCGGTCGGGATCGGCAATGGTGGACGCAAAATCTGGCTCGGTGACATCTGGCCCAGCGCCGCGGAGGTTCAAGCACTCGTTCCACAGGCGATGGACCCCAAAGCCTTTCGGGTCAACTACAGTCGGGTGAAAACCGAGCCCGGTCGTTTGTGGCAACAGATCGAAGGCGGCAGTGGCCAAACCTATTCGTGGCCCGAGTCCACCTATATTGCAGAGCCGCCATTTTTTGCGGACTTTTCACTGCAACCGCCGCAACTTACGCCCCCGGTCAAAAATGCCCGCGCGCTAGCAATTTTCGGCGACTCGATCACGACCGACCATATATCTCCGGCCGGCTCGATCAAGGAGACATCGCCCGCCGGCCGCTGGCTGATCGAACACGGTGTCGCCAAAGTGGATTTCAACAGCTACGGATCTCGACGCGGCAATCACGAAGTGATGGTGCGCGGCACGTTTGCAAACGTGCGCATAAAGAACCTCATGGTTCCCGCCGCCGCGGACGGATCCCGCATCGAAGGTGGCATCACGATCCATTGGCCCTCGGGCGAGCGCATGTCGATATATGACGCGGCAATGCGTTACCGCGCTGCCGGGGTGCCGACGATTGTTTTCGGGGGCGAAGAATACGGCACAGGGTCCTCGCGGGACTGGGCCGCCAAGGGCACCCAACTTTTAGGCGTGCGGGCCGTGATCGCACGCAGTTTCGAGCGCATACATCGCAGCAACCTCGTAGGAATGGGGGTGCTCCCGTTGCAATTCAATGGCGGCGACAGCGCCTCATCGCTGCAGATAACGGGCGAGGAAACTTTCGATCTGCTCGGGTTGGATGATCTGCGGCCCCGCCAGCAGGTGACGCTCGCGATCCGCAGTGCCGATGGGTCCTTGCGAACCGTGCAAGTGACTTTGCGGATCGACACGCCGATCGAAGTCGATTACTACCGGCACGGCGGCATCTTGCCGTTCGTCCTGCGGCAGCTGCTCGCATCCTAGGAGCATCCGAGTTGCTGGCCGACGACGCGCTGCCACAGGCCAGAGGCAACCAAGGCGCGGGGTTTGCCGCGCCACCCCGTGTGGTCATTGATACCAACGTGTGGCTCGACCTGTTTGTTTTTCGGGATCCGGCAGCCCAACCATTGGCACAGGCGTTGCGGGTCGGATCGCTAGTGGCGGTTCGCGGCCACCAGACGGACGCGGAACTGATTGCGGTACTGGCGCGGCCGCGCTTTGCTGCCCTTGTCGGGACATCGGCTTTGGCACTCATGCAGCAGTGGCAGGCGTTAGCGCAATGTTTTGCAGGGCTTGACCGTGCGCCGTGGCTATGCCGTGATCCGCATGATCAGAAATTTCTTGACCTTGCTTACAGCGCGCAGGCGCGGACGCTCTTTACCAAGGACCGCGCGCTGCTGCGCTTGGCGCGTGCAGCACACCGCGATGGATTGCAGATCATCTGCCCCCCAGCCCTGGACGCTGCGCATGACAGTTGCCCGGTGCAAAATCCAAGCTGTTAAGGTGCAATCAATGTCCTTTTGAGCCTGCCAATTCCACTATGACGCACGCCGCTGGCTTGCCACCTCAGGGCGATTTGGGTTCCTCCAAACTGCCGGGCGTCGGCACGACCATCTTTACGGTGATGTCCCAGCTTGCGTCAGAGCACGAGGCCATCAATCTCGGACAGGGTTTTCCCGACTTCGATTGCGACCCACATCTGCAGCGGCTCGTCTCCGAAGCAATGGCGCGAGGCGAAAATCAGTATGCACCCATGGCTGGAATACCGGAACTTCGGCGGGCAGTAGCCACCAAAATTGAGCGGCTGCAAGGATGTCGCTACGACCCAGAGCGCGAGATCACGATCACCGCCGGTGCGACGCAAGCAATTTTTACCGCCATCGTGGCGCTAGTTCGCCCAGGCGATGAAGTAATCATCCTAGAGCCCGCCTACGACAGCTACCTGCCCTCGATCCTACTTGCCGGAGGGCAGCCGGTTGCGGTTGCGCTGGACCACGCCAATGGCTACCGCGCAGACTGGGACCAGGTGCTCGCGGCCATTACGCCACGCACTCGCCTGCTAATCGTCAATTCACCGCATAACCCGACGGGAAGCGTATTTGCTCAGGAAGATATCCGCGCTTTGGAGCACATTGTTCGCACGCACGGTATTTTCGTTCTCTCTGACGAAGTCTATGAGCACATCGTTTTTGACGGCAACAGGCACCACAGCGTGGCTTCGTCGATCGAACTGGCGGCACGCGCATTTGTCGTCTCGAGCTTCGGCAAGACCTTCCATAGCACGGGATGGAAAATCGGCTATTGCTGCGCGCCGGCGGCGCTCACGGCTGAATTCCGCAAGGTGCATCAGTTCAACGTTTTTGCCGTAAACCGTCCGATGCAGTCAGGCATTGCCCGGTATCTTCAGGATCCTTCGCCGTATCTGCAATTGGCCGACTTTTACCAAGCAAAACGCGATCATTTCCTGGCGGGTTTGGCCGCAACACGATTTCGCCCGCTGCCATGCCCTGGCACTTATTTCGTACTGGCCGACTACCGCTCAATCTGCGAGGAATCGGATATACAGTTCGCGCGACGGCTGTTGATCGAACACGGGGTGGCTTCGATCCCCTTGTCCGCGTTCTATCAACAGCCATTTGACAACCGCGTCATCCGCTTTTGTTTTGGCAAGCGAGAGCAGACTCTCGACGCCGGCATCGAGCGGCTGGGGCGGGTCTAGGAGCCAGCTGCCAAGCCCCAGGCGCCAACGCCTTGGCGCTGGCGCGGTTTGCTCTTGCCTAAAGGATCTGCGCGGCCGCCGCAAAGGTCAGTCGTGGCCCGCGGGGGAAGAACTTGGCCGGATCGGCCGCGCCGATGTTGATGAGAAAGTTAGAGCGAAACCGCCCGTCCGGGAAGAATTCGGCGTCAACTGCCGCAGCGTCAAAGCCCGACATCGGTCCACAGTCCAATCCAAGCGCGCGCGCCGCAAGTATGAGGTACGCACCTTGCAAGCTGCCGTTGCGAAGCGCGGTCTCCCGGGCAAGCGTGGGATTGTTTTCATAAATGGGCTTGGCATCGTAAGCCGGATATTGCGCTGGCAGCAGATCGAAGAAGCGCGAATCGCTTGCAACAATTACCGTTACCGGCGCCGCCATGGTCTGCGCAACGTTGCCGGGGCTAAGTGCCGGTTTTAATCGTTCCTTAGCGGCGGCGCTGCGCACAAAGACAAAGCGTGCCGGCTGACAGTTAAACGACGTCGGCCCCCACTTGAGCAGATCGTGCAATTCGTGAAGCGTTTCATCGGACACAGGCTCGGGTCGAAACCCGTGTGCCGTATGCGCGGCGCGAAAAAGCTGGTCAAGAGCCGATTCCGGTAGCGGGCTTTTCATCTGCGCAATTACCCCCAAAAGTGTGATTGCAATATTGGTTTTGGTCCGCAAGCTTACCGAAAGGGCCTGCGGGCCGTGAAATGCCGCCCGCGGCGCCCTACCCGGCTGCCACTTAATCAAGAAGATCTTGCTTTGTCATAGTCGGCAAAATCTGCACCGACTGTTCGTTGGGTAGAGCCTCGACCTCCTTGAGTGCGCGCTGCATTTGGCGCGTGCGCGTGTCGGCGGCCTCCAAGGTATTGGACACCGTGCGGACTTGCTCGCGGATCTTGCTTAACCACTCGCCAAATCGGGAAAACTCCGTCTTTACCGCTCCGAGCAGGCGCCAAACCTCTGCCGACCGTTGCTCAATCGCGAGCGTCCGAAAACCCATTTGCAGCGTGTTGAGCATGGCAAATAGTGTCGTCGGGCCGGCAATGACAACACGCCGCTCGCGATTGAGCGTGTCGACCAGCCCGGGGCGACGCAAGATCTCCGCAAACAAACTTTCGGAAGGCACAAACAAGATTGCAAAATCCGTCGTGTATGGCGGCTCAACATATTTTTCGCGGATGCTGCGCGCTTCGACCTTGATGCGGTTTTCCAGCGCCCTCGCCGCATCCTCCACCGCCTCGGCGTCACCCAGTTCCTGGGCACTTTGCAGCCGTTCGTAGTCCTCTGCGGGAAACTTGGCATCGATCGGCAACCAGACGGTATCGCCACCGCCGCGGCCGGGCAAACGAATGGCAAATTCCACTCGCTCCGCGGAGCCCGGCCGCGTCGCCAGATTGGCGGCGTACTGGTCGGGCAAAAGAACTTGCTCGAGCAACGCTCCGAGTTGCGCCTCGCCAAAGGTCCCACGCACCTTCACGTTGCCCAATACGCGCTTTAGATCACCAACGCCCGCCGCCAGGGACTGCATCTCCCCAAGACCCTGGTGAACCTGCTCGAGACGTTCAGAAACGAGGCGAAATGATTCGCCCAAACGCGTCTCGAGCGTCGTCTGCAGCTTTTCTTCAACCGTCGCGCGCATCTGCTCAAGTCGCGCCTCATTTCCCGATTGCAGCGCCTGCAGTCGCGCCTCGAGCGTC
>Ga0187781_10001470_pt1 | contig 17795 bp, 15 predicted proteins | sample 0715_SJ02_MP02_2_FD_132447 | JGI IMG/M metagenome (GOLD analysis project Ga0187781, IMG submission 132447) | Tropical peat soil microbial communities from peatlands in Department of Meta, Colombia - 0715_SJ02_MP02_20_MG | ecosystem: Environmental > Terrestrial > Soil > Wetlands > Peat | place... | reverse complement strand
CACGATTCCAGGAAACACAGCCCTCGGATACGCCACACAATCCACAATTCCGCTGGCCGGCGGATGCCCGCAACCGGACCTGTGGAATTTGTCGGTGAACGCACCACTCGACCGGCAGTGGAGCACGTCACTTACGCCCATGTTCACGACGGTGATTACGGTGGCGACAGCGGGGACCGCGGCGCAGCTCACGGAAATTCAGCAGGCGATTTCGGATTCCTTCGGCGCATGGGCCGGCGTTGCGGGGACAACTTTTAATTCGACGACTTATCCGGGATTGCTCGCGCCAATCGTGCAGGTGACTGCCGCGGAATCCTGCACGGACGATGCGGAGGACAACGTCGACGGACTGAACACCATTTGCTTCAACCAATCGAGCATGGGGTTTACGAGCGGGGTCCTGGCGTTTACGCGGACGATTACCGCGAACGCGCCGGGAGTATCGGTAGGCGCGAGCGCGACGGCGGCGTTCGCGGGGCAGATTCTCGATTCGGACACGCTCTTCCGCAATGATGGGCAGGCAACGTTCGCGACTCCGGCGGCACTGGCGACGCCACAGGGAGCCGGCGCTTATGATCTCGAATCGCTGCTGATACATGAGCTGGGCCACTGGTTCGGCCTCGACCATTCGGGGGTCTGGCGCGCGGTGATGTTTCCTTACGCGCCCCCTCCGGGACAATTTCTCGGCAATCGCCCGACACCCCAAGCGCCGGACGGCCCGCTGGCCGATGATGACCGTACAGGGATTCGAGCGTTGTACCCGGATCCAAACGACGCCGTTAATGTGGGAACAATCAGCGGGCACGTGCTCCCGGCCAACACCTTCGCGCTGGCAACGATTCCTTCGCCCTCGACCGGATCATCGGTGACGGGAATCTTCGGGACGCAGGTGGTGGCGGTGGATGCAAATACGGGCGCCGTGATAGCGGCGACATTAAGCGGCTGGAGCTGCAATCCGGCAAGTCCTCCGGTGCAGTTTGATGGAAGCTACGAAATTGACCGGCTGCCGGTGGGGCAGAGCTACAACCTGTACGCGGAGCCTTTCGTGGGGCTGGTGCAACCGAGCGATTTCAGCATTGCTCTCGGAGACTTGTGCGGGTCTGGCGCGACCCAAGAGTGCACCACGCCCGCCGTGGACACGAATTTCAATGTGAGGATGCTCCCGGCGGGTCCATGACCGGCGCGAATACGCAGCCCCAAAAAACGAAGCGGCTCCCGGGGGAAGAGGGAGCCGCTTCGGTGATGCGGGGTGAAAACTTGCCTGCTACTGCGTCGGCATCAGCATCTGCGAGAAGCCGATAGTATTGACCGAGCGCAGAGTTGGCGTTCGCGGCGGCAGCCACGACGGCCCGTTCGTGAACGACGTGTCGAAGAAATAGTTACGAACGGGCGGGGAGTACACTGTGTTATTCGTCTTGTAGGAACCGACCGCCTGCTGGTTGTAGTAGAAGCTGACGAGCGAGCCCTTGTAATAGCAGTTGATGCCTCCCCAATTTTCGAGGAAGCGGAGGAAGTTGTGGAGACCGCCGTCCGTCCCGTAGTCTTCGGGTTCACCCGCGGGCTGCGGGAACGGAATACCCTTTCCGCCGATGATGGCGATGCGGTAGGCGGTTTGAGCGGCATTACGGGTGCCCATCTCATACGGAAAGGCGAAGGAGTTAGTGTCGTTCCAGTTATCCGACAGGAACATGACCGCGTCGGCGGCAACAGCAGCAGCAACGTAGTTGCCTGCCCACGTTCCACTGTTCGGAGCGTTGAAGTCACCTTGGAGATAGACGGGGTTCTCGGAGGCAATCGTGAGGCCGCAGGGGGGCTGCGGGGCTGCGCCATAACAGGTAGTCCCGAGATTGAGAGTGATACCGTTCACGATTTTGAGAGCGTGGCGGAAAAACACCACAGGATTTTCCCGTCCATCTTGCGGATTGGTATAAACAGCGCCGGGCCAATTGTTGCCCTTAGCGGTGCAGAAAGTGGGATCCGGCTCGAGGACAGTGTTCCCGGTTAGGAGGCCACCGGCCGCAGGAATGAGATTGGGAACGGCCGACTCCACGCCGCCGTAAACCCGGAGGTTCCCGTCGCCGACCAAGTCTTCGCCCTGATCGAGAACGCCATTGGGACACCCGTTCGCCGGGTCGTTGAGGTTGACGTTGTCATTGTAACCAAAGGCTCCCGTGCGTGTATTGGCGGTGAAAGGGTCCTTTTGCTCGCCGCGCCGATCGGAAAAGTAAATCTCGAAGCCGGTGTTGCTGTTGACCGGCAGGGCGGCCACGTTGTTCTTGAACCACAGGGACAGTTGGGCTGCATCGAGTTCGATGTACTGCATCACACCCGCCGCAGTCACCTGTCCGTTGCCTGGGCCTGGACCGAGGCCGTTGCCCGGAACATTGCTGGGACCGCTGGGGCGAGGAGATGCTTCTCTGGGGTCGAACAAGACGTTGGGCCAGTAATCGGTGTTGACGGCAGGTGCTCCGCAGAACGTCCCGGCAGCAGCTAGACCACCCGTCGGGTAAAGGCTCGACGGATTGTCACGGACACGCTCGATGCGGATGATGGCAGTCGTATCCGGATCGGCACAAGTGGAAGCAGCGATCTGGCCTGTCGCGTTCGTTGGCATGGTTGCCAGCTTGGTGGCCGAGCCGGCGGCATTGAGTTGCGCTTTCGTTTGGGGATTCAAATTGCGGCCCCGGTAACCGAGCGCGAGGATAGTTGTAGTTATATCGTGAAACGCGCCGCCGTTGTCCTGGTACTCGATCTTGAGGCAGCCGGTGATGGTGGCCTGCCCGTTCAAGACCCAGTAGCCGTCCGTGGCGGTATAGACAGCGCCGCTGCTCGCGCCGGATTTGGCGATGTTGGCGAGCGTGGAGAGGTCCACAGGGTTCTTCGTCGTATCGATACCATCGAGGGCCATCATGTCGGAACCAGCGCACCCGGAGGCGATACTTCCCGGAGTTGCGTAGTCGTCGAGCAAGATGCGCAGCGAGGCTTCGCTATAATATTGCTGCTGGAATTGAGCCGGGTTCGCGGCCGCCGTGCCCGGAGGCGGACGCTGAATGAGAAAGTAAGGGTTGTTGATGCCAGCCAAGGCGGCAGAAGTGAGGTTGAGCGGGGCTACGCCGTTGATCAGCATGCCGTTGTAGGAGCTGACGACGTTTCCCCACGTGGGGTTGTTGGCTACCGTGCTGACGCCGCCATAGACGCTGGGCCCGACGTCGCTGCTTTGGGTTAGGCCCAGAGGAAGCCACTGGGCGTTTTGGTAGGTGGGTCCAGCAGGCAGCGCGGCCGGATTGGGGACCAGCGCAATGGACACGATGCCGGAATAATCCCCACCCGCTGCGATTGTGCCGCCGGTCGGCCAGCCATTTTCGAGATTGGTGCGAATGACCTGGCCGACCACGGTGACCTTGTCGCCCATGAAGAGCGGTCCGGAGTTGGGTGCGAGCCAGAGATTGCCGTTGGTGTGCGTGCGGCCGCCGAAGTCAAAGGAAGGGCCGTTGAAAAACGCCAGGTCGGATTGCGAGAAGACACCGAACTGAAAGACGGGAATGGCTACAACCTGCATCTGGCGCTGCAATTTCGTTTCGGAACCCAGTCCCGATTGCGCGGTGACTTGTAAGACGAAAGGAGTGATGAGGCCGTTCATTCCCGCGTAAGGACTAGGCGGAAGAATGGTTGCGTTCGTGGAGGCGGGAACGCAAGGAGTGGCCAGAGGATTCCCGCAAAGCACTTGATAGGTGGAACCGTTGGCGTTGGCATACGTAATTCCGGGAATAACAGGCGGTGCGGCCACGGCGGTGGCGACGTTGGCGGCAGTGACGGCACCGGTGGTAGCGAAGAAATTGCCCAAGTCCGCGGTGAGTTTTTCCATGCCGGCTTCGGCGCCGTAGAAAGCGGTCTCGCGATCCTTGTTGTTGGCGCCGAGACGCTGGTCGGTCATCACCATCCAGGCCATACCCACCACGATGGCGGAGATCAACAACATGATGAGCATGGACGTGAGTAAAGCGATTCCCTTTTCTCGTTCGTGTCGCACGGCATATCTCCTTCGAATGGATCGGGCGCAGGTCATTATTCCACCGCCGTTGCAGAAGTATTGAACTGGTTCACAAAGGCGACGCTGCGCAGGCTGACTTGAGTCGCAATGTTATTGCGGACGAAATTTCTGTTGCTTCCCACAAGAAACGAATTCGTGGACCGAGCGGCCAGGAAGACATTCACCGCGCGGATTTGGGAAGGCAGATCGGGCGAAATGGGCAAAGGCGCGTCGCCCGGGCCAAGAGGGTAGGTCCCTGCGGGAGCCGTCGAATTGTAAATGTCGTAGGAGATGCTAAGGCCCTCGATACATTCGGCGATAGCCTGCGGCGGATTGGCCGGGGCGGCGACGGGGAAATTGGGATAGTTCACCTGCCGCATCAGCTGAGGGCATGCCTGATTCGCCACCGAATTCACGTAGTAGGTGACCATCCAAACACGCGTGACCGCAGTGGGCTGGCCGGCAGCCGCCAGCACGGCGAGGGTGTTGTTTGGCTTGCCGGTCTGATTGACGTCGGCGGGATCAGCGGCGGCGAAATTGATCGTTTGCCCGGCGACGCTCGTGACGTAGGCAAGTGCCGTGCCCGTGGGATTCGTAAAGAGAAGAAGATTTCCCGTGGCAATGGGAGTGTTTCCGACGCCGGGCATGGTGAAACAAGCCGCCGCGAGGGTGATGGAGGCTCCGCTAACGGGCATGGCGCCAGCGCACGCCGGGCCTGGGACTGCGCCCTGGATGATGGGGTAGCTGTTTAGATAGTGGCCGGCGACATCCACGAGCGTGTTGTCAGCGTAAAAAATATTGATGATGTCCGTGTTTGCCGCGCCGGCGACCAGCACAGCACCCGTCTTCGGATTCACCGAGGTGGCAGCGTTGCCCAATCCGGATCCGGGTATGACGGGCGGGAGGACCAGGTAGGTCGGGTTGCCGGGAGCGCCGTTGTTTACGAAGATCGTCGCGGTGCCGGGCCGGTTGACGTTGGAAACACCGGCGGCCGTATTCGGGAGCGAGATGCCCTCGGGCGGAATGCCCTCGCCCGCCTGCATGAGGTCGCGCACGACGAAGTGCATGCCCGCGCGCAGGTTTTCCATGACGTTGGCTTCGGCAATCGCTTCGTCGGCGGCGTATTGCGCCTGCATCAGCGCCGCGACACAGCCGCTGATGACCACAATCAAGATGCCGATGGCAGCCATCAATTCGATCAGTGAGAATCCGTTCTCGCGCTTCATCCCGGGCTCCTCGCGCTCAGTAAGCGGAAACAAAACTAGTCAGCGTATAGGTCTGGGGAACGTCGCCTGTCTTGTAGTTAACCGTGATGACGACCTGGCGGAGATCGCCGACGGCGCCAATGTTGGTGATGGTGATGGTGCGCGTGAAATTGGCGAGCGGCACTCTGATGTCATCGGCGGTGCCAAGCATCATGTCCGGGCCGGGCAGGAGGATGTAATCCGCTGGTGAACCAGTATCGTTAATGGAATTAAAGAGACCATCCGGACCGGGCAGTAAAAGCGGCTGGGCAGTGGATAGAAAAAGGCCCGTGGGATTGCCGACGGAGTTGTTGGCGACGGCAGCGAAAGAAATGTTGTTGGTGTACTTGGCGGTGAAAATCGCTTCCATGGCCTGCTCCGCTTTTTGCTCGGCGATGAAGTCATTCTCGGCGCCCTGCATGCGGGTGAGAGAATTGGCGAGCATCGCCGCCAGGCCCAGGATCCCAATCACCAGCACGGCCAGGGCAACCATGGTCTCGAGAAGCGTGAAGCCTTTGCCCGCCGTTTGTGTCTTTCGGAGCGTCATCCTCGTCTCCTTAGAACATGAACCAGCTTGTGCCGGCGTTCTTCCAACTGCGGAACCGGCCGGTGGCACCCAGAACGGTCACCGCGCGCGCGGACTTGGGCTGGTTCAACTGGCCGATGAACACAGTGCCGTTGATGGGAAGAAAAGTGAGTGCGTCAACAAGCTCGCCGTCGCTCTGAAAGTACATTCCGCCCGCGGGTCCGCCGGCGGCACCTTCAAAGGTGATGCCACCTACGTTCCCGAACCCGTCCGGTGTATCAGGAACCGTGCCGAAAGTCCGGAAGGCAAAGATGACGGGGAGAGGCACCGCGACGGGCGCAGCATCCGCTCCCGCGCCCGGCGTGAGCGAGTTCTTTATCTGAAATTGTATGTTTGAAGTGCCGCCGATCACCGGAAAGGTGACCTGCACATAGCGGCGATTGGCGATGGAGTATTCGCGAGCTTGGCGGAGTTGGGCCAAAACCACGCGAGCGGCCGAGTCGGACTGCGCGTTCTGGAGGATGTAGCGCAATTCGGGGATGGCCATGATGCAGATAATGAAAATGATGGCGACGACGACAGCCATCTCGACCGTGCTGAAGCCGCGGCCAGGGTTCAACGTGCGGCGCACGATCCTCGAATTCCCCTCGACTTTTTTCACGCTGGCACCCTCGAACGACCGGAGATTGGACACAAGAGCCTTAAATCTCCGGCTGGATTGTGCAAGCGGCTCGCCATCAGAGATTGCGCCTAGCTTGCTGAAATACAAAGCTTTACGCCGGTGGACATAAGGTGTCCATTCGAAGCTGCCGAGGTGTGGGGTAAAAAGGTTACGAGTTCGGTTGGGGGCTACAGACCGGAGCGCGACCCGGTAGGGTTGTCATGTGGACTTACCGGTTGGGGACTTTCCTTGGAGTGAGGGCGGGGGGAGGGTGGCTTCGAGCGCCGTGACGACCGAGTCGAGCTCACGGGCGAGGCCGCGTGGGATCCGGCCACGAACGATTTTTTCTACCCGACGGTAATACCAGACCACCTGCTCTCTTGCGGCCTTGAACCGCTGCCACACCTGGTCACCCTCGCTGCACAAGTCATTAAAAGTTTCCCGCGCGTTATAGAGTTTGTCAGCGGCAGAGACGAGGCAGATGGAAGAATTCGCGCGGCGCAGATGGCGCAGATAAGCTTTCTTGCGCTCCAGCCAGGGTGGCTTTGGCTCCGTATAAGAATCGGTGCAGCCATCCACAATTCGAGCGACGCGAGCGCCGAACTTATTCCGGATTCTGCGCAGGAGCGGTTTGCCGCCCTGGTCTTCCACGGCGTCGTGAAGCAGAGCCGCAATGGCTTCGTCCTCGTCGCCGCCGTAGGTCAGGACGGTGGATGTGACACCGAGGAGATGCGCAACGTAGGGGCGAGTGGTCCCTTTTCGAAATTGGCTGGCATGCAGCCGCGCGGCATAGGCGAGCGCTTCCTGGAAACGCTTGCCTGGAAAGCGCGCGCTCGTCATCAATCGCGGCTTCGCAGTTTCGAGAGCAGATTCAGAATCTCGATGTAAAGCCAGACGAGCGTGACCATCAGGCCGAACGCCGCATACCATTCCATGTACTTTGGAGCGCCCGCACGAACTCCATTCTCGATGAAATCAAAATCGAGCACCAGATTGAGCGCGGCGATGATCACGACAAAAACGCTGAAACCGATCCCAATGGCCCCGCCGCTGTTGATGGCCGTGAAGCGCACGTGAAAAAATCCGAGGATTATTTCGGCAAGATAAAAAAGAGCAATTCCGCCGGTGGCAGCCACGACGCCGAGGCGGAATTTTTCCGTTACTGGAATCAAGCCCGAGCGATAAGCAAGCAGCAACACGATCAATGTGCCGAAGGTCACGCTGACGGCCTGGATCGCAATCCCATGAAAACGCATCTCCAGGGCGACGGAAATGGCGCCGAGGACCAGTCCTTCGAGCAATGAGTAAATCGGCGCGGTAATCGGCGACCACGTTTTCTTGAAGATCGTGACGAGCGCGAAAATGAACCCGCCGATCGCTCCCACCCCCATCAAGGGGAGGAGCGCCTCAGGCGACTGCAGGAAGCGATTCCAACTCCAGGCAGCCGTCGCAATGACGCAAATCAAGAGCAAGCCTGTTTTGTTTACAGTGCCTTGCAGTGTCATCGCGTCGCCGGCAATGGCACGCTCGGTCTGAAACGCGCTGTCGTTCAGGGCCGGGTTCGAAGTCCTCAACAAATCAGCCACGGTGCGACTCCCTTCTCAATTCAATCGATGCATCCACTCAAGCTTACAACAAAACGGATAGCAGGCACTGAACCTGAAATCAAGAGCGCGAAGGCGCGACCGCTTGTATCCACCACTCGCCGCCGCTATGCTGCCCGAGGATAGTATCGCTACCGGAAGGAGTGATGTCGATGAAGATGACTGCAACCCGATCGTTCTGGAGCGCAACGGCTGGCCTCGCGCTGCTAGTCACGTGGGGAATTCTCCAGCGTCCTCGCGCGGAATCGCTTTTTGACATGCTAAACAAGGACATTCGATGGTTCCTGAAATGGCCGCTCTTTTACTTTGGAAACCTGCCCGTGACGCCGATATTCCTGATCAAGTGCACGCTCTTCTTGATCGGGCTCAGTCTCGTATCACGGTTGAGCCGGAAATTTCTTTCCGACCGCATCCTGGCACGGACGACGATGGACGTGGGACAGCAGTACGCGATCTCACGCGCTTTCGGCTACCTGGTTTTCCTGTTCGGGCTGATCATCGGACTCGACACAACTGGGCTGAACTTGAGGAGCCTAGTTTACGTCGGCGGCGCACTGGGAGTCGGGGTGGGATTCGGCCTGCAGAATATCGTAGCGAATTTCGTCGCCGGACTGGTGATTCTGTGGGAGCGGCCAGTGAAAGTGGGTGACTTGATTGACGTCGGCAAAACGCAGGGCGAGGTGGTTCGCATCGGCGCGCGGGGATCGTGGGTGCGCACGTTCGACAACGAAGTGATCATCGTTCCCAACTCCGAGTTCATCAACAACCGGGTGACGAACTGGACCGCGAACGACCGCACCGTGCGGCTTTCGGTCCCGGTCGGCGTATCTTACAACTCGGATTTGCAACGCGTCAGCAAACTGCTGGAAGACATCGGGAGGCAACATGAGGAGGTGCTTGTCGAACCGCCACCCTTGGTCCTCATTTCCGACCTCGGAGACAATGCGGTGAACATGGTGCTGCGCGTTTCGACGGGAATGGCCGAGCGGTCGGCGCGCGTGAAAAGCGATCTGCTGATGGAAATCTACCGCGTCTTCAACGAGGAAAAAATCGAGATGCCATGCCCCCAGCGCGACTTGCATATTCGCTCGGTGGATGTGCCGTTCGTGATTGAGAACCCTGCAGGGCGCGGGGCGGCGTCGGGAGCGGCGGAAAGTGCAGCGTAGAGGCGCAGAGGTTGGAGCATGCGAAAACTATGTTGTGCGGCGGGGCTGATTCTGATCTGTGCATGCCTGGCCCAGGGCCAGGAAGCCCGCAGCCCCAGCGTCGCGACTCCGGCTCAGGCACGACCGACGGAGCGTACGGATACGGATATTTGAAAGGCGCTTCCAAATAATGATTCCTCGAAGCCGCGGCGGGGCTTCAGCGTTCCGGAAGTGCTCGACGATCCATTGGACTAATTACGTGCGGGCGATTGCACTGCTCGCAATGTACCTGATGACGGCAGCCGCAGCCGGCCAGAAGGCTTACGACTCGGGAGCTTCGGACACGGAGATTCGCATCGGCAATTTCGCGCCGTACACCGGATGGGGGTCGGCATACGCCGTTGTGGCGCGCGCGGAAGCCGCCTACTTCCGGATGATTAACGATCGCGGCGGCATCAACGGCCGCAAGATCGAGTTTATTAGCCTCGACGATGCGTCGGATGTCTCAACGGCACCTAGGCTCGCCCGGACACTCGTGGAGGAAAACAAAGTTCTTCTGATCTTCAGCGCAATCGGCACCGAAAGCAATCTGGCCATCCGCACGTACATGAACGAGAAAAAAATTCCGCAGCTTTTCGTGGAATCGAGTTCGGCAGTGTTCGACGACCCGGTGCATTTTCCCTGGACCATGGGATTTTTTGCCACATACCAAACAGAGGCCGTGGCGTACGCGAAGTACATTCTGCAGAACAAACCCGGCGCAAGAATAGCGGTGCTCTACGCGAATGACGATGCCGGCAGAGAGTTCGTCACCGGATTGCGCGACGGTCTCGGCGCCAGGGCGGCGATGATCGTAAAGGAAGCCGTATACGATGTGTCGAATCCCGCGATCGAAGCGCAAGTTGCTGCTCTCAAGGCTTCCGGCGCGGATGTGTTTCTGAATTTTTCGTTCGGCCCGTTCGCCACGCAGGCGATACGGGCGGCCTACGATCTCAATTGGCATCCGCTGCAATTCATTCCCAATGCGTCGCTATCGGTCGCAGCGTTCCTCGAGCCAGCGGGCCTTGAAAAATCCACAGGAATCATTTGCAACGCGCGGTCGAAAAACTGGTTGTCACCGCGCGCGCAAGAGGACCCGGCTGTCCGGGAATTTCGCGAGTGGATGAGCAAATACAATCCGGAAGCGAGCCTGCGCGACCAGAACAATGTCGCCGGATACGAACGCGCGGAAGCTCTCATCGAGGTGCTGAAGAGGTGCGGCGACAATCTGACGCGCGTCAACGTGATGAAGCAGGCGTCGAATTTGGACATTGAATTGGGGATGCTCCGGCCGGGAATCCGATTGAAGACAAGTTCCACTGACTACCAGCCGATTAAGCAATTGTTCCTGATCCGCTTCGACGGGAAGAGGTGGGTTCCGCTAGGCGACGGAAGCGACGAGTGACGACCCCCAGGGGGTGCACCCTTCGGAGTGCAAAGCGTTGCTGATGCGACGCGACTGTCCCTGAGGGCAGTTGTGCTGCCAGCGAATGCCGATATGCTGAGAGGTGAGGCGGGAATTTATCGTCATCTCGAAGCGTATGAAATTGCAATACAAAATCGCCGGTGCAATGCTGGCGTCGCTCGTGTGTGTTGCATTTGCCGTGGCCATGCTCGCCGCACCCGTCGCGCCGCCGGACGATGCTGCGCTATCGGCCGCCATCTGCCCGCTCGTCTATCCCGTGGACCAGAATCCTTCCGACCGGGGCTACCATTATCTTTTTTACGGCAACGGCTTCTTCATCAATGAGCAGGGCTACCTCATCACCGCGACTCATGTACTTAGCCAGCTTCGCGGCGGCCAGCCCTACATTCTTGTGCGCCCTGCGTCGGAGCCGCCGCAAATACTGAAGGCAATTCTCGTGGCTGCGGACCGGGAGCACGATGTGGCAATCCTGCGCGCGACGCCGAATCCATTCGAGGGGAATTATAAGGTCGGATTCCTGCCGCTGGCGCAGGATTGGGTGTCGCGAGGTGATTCCGTCGTCGCGGCGTCGGTGCATCCCTCGAAGCCGCTCGACGCGTACACACTTGATGCGTCAATTGAAGATCGCACGCCAGGCGAAGTGTTCGCGTTTCCTTTTTCGCAGCTCGAGAAGGGGCGCAACGAAACGGAACTGTTTCTCTTCAACCACGAAATACGGCGCGGCCAAAGCGGAGCTCCGGTGGTTTCAGCTAATTCACACGCGGTAGTGGGACTGGTGGAAGGAGAGTGGCTGCGGTCGAGCCTAATGCCGCTCTCGACCACCGCGGGCAATGATGCGCCAGGCACAGGCGCCGCCGTGCCGATTCACTACGCCATCGCGCTCTTGCAGCAAAAGGGCATCGCCTGGCACACCGCGTCAGGAGCTCTGGGGCCGACGGACAACGCTGCGAAAACTACCGAGCCATTTTCGCCGCCTGCACCTGTGTCTCTTGTCGCTTCACCCTTCCCCGCACAGGCGATTTTTGGCGGCGAAGTAGTTTTCGATGGGTCGATCGATAATCACGGGAAGCTTACGGAAATAAAAGTCGTGCGAGGCGAATCCCCCTTCCGCGAAAAGGCGCTTGCCACAGTCCGAACTTGGACATTTGCTCCCGCCTATCAGGACGGGCAGCCAGTCCCGTCGAGAATGGGAATCATCTTCCAATATGCGCAATCGTACGAGCCGGCGCACAAAGAACTCACGCACACATACGATGAACCAGCTTCCAATGTAGCTGAGCGGGGGGCGCTGCCCGTCGCGACGAGGGAGCCCAAATATCCGAAGGGAGCCACCGACGAAGGCAGCGTCATTCTTCAGGCCCTGATTGGGCCGGAAGGTAAACTCAGCGAAGTTCGAATGCTCAGCGGTGCTGAGCCACTCGCCTCCGCCGCGAAGGCGGCCATCGAGCAGTGGTCCTTTGTTCCTGCGAAGCTCCGCGGAGCCAATATCGACTCGGCTGTCATCATCGTGGTGACTTTTCGGCACGCCGGCAACACTGAGCCTGCTCCGCAAAAAAATTAGACCGACAACAAGAAATCAGCGGATTAGCCGTTGCTGGCCGGGCCATTGTCGGCTATACAATCGGGCCGGCTATCCCCGTGAAAACGCTGAATGAAGTCTTCTCCCCCCTCTCCGCGTCCCGCCGCTATGAAGTCTGGTTCCTGCGATTGGGAATGACGAACGGTTCAGGAGCCTGGTGGTTCCGTTATCTGCTGATGAATCCGGGGCGCGCCGGCTGCCCGGGAGACCTGCGTGGAATGCCCGTACAAGTCTGGGCCACGTGCTTCCCACGGGAGGGCAAGCCACAAAGCCTCATTCAAGGATTTCCTTTGGCGGAATTGGAGCTGAGCGGGCGAGGCCAAAGTCCATTTCACTTTCAAATCGAGAAAAACGCTATCAACGAGAATTCCTGCCGGGGAGAAATGGAGGCACAAGGACACAAGATTCACTGGGATCTGAAATATCAATCGTCGTTCCGCACCACGATGAGCAACATGGGCTGGATCGGTTTTTCGCGATCGCCTCACTCCGACGCGCGGTTCACCGGGGTGATTACATTGGATGGCAAGCGCTTCCAAGGAGACGATCTGGGGATCGGGGTACAGGGACACAATTGCGGCTACCGGCATCGCAACTTCTGGACCTGGGGACATACCTATTTTCCTCGCCCGAACGGCCGTGCCAGCACGTTCGAAGCGTTGGTTTACGAAATGCCGTTCGGACTATTTTTTCACAAAGCGGTGCTCTGGCACGAAGGCAAAGAGCACGTATTTCGAGACTTGCAAGAAACCTGCAGAGACAACCAAAACGGGCAGTGGGGATTCCGTTGTTCCACCCGCGATGGGCTTCGGGTGGAAGCCGCATTCGATGGCCGCGGTCCGAGCATGCATCGTTTGCCTTACGTAAAAACAAACTGCTCAGGAGGGTTTGAAGTCGCGAACAACAGCCTAGCGAAAGCTACCGTCATTTTGCAGCCGCGAACAGGGCCCGCCGAGAAACTGGAAACGACGATTGGCGCAGCTCTGGAGATGGCCGGCGGCTAGTTCATTCGAAGGGCCGGGCCTGGGCCAAGCGCTCAGCGACAATCGTGTAGGCCAAGGGATTGAAGGCCATTCCCATGTGCGTGCCCGGAACTTCGAAGTCCACTTCGGGATTCTTCGTCATGCAATAGCGCCAGTCCACCACGCCATCATGACGAGTGTAGATCGCCGTCTGAAGCATCGAATCCGGAACGTCGCGTTTGAGCGAGTCAAGAAAATTGCAGGTGCAGCGGCCGGTATAGCAGGTCGGCAGCACTCCCGTGCCGTTTTCCTTGAGGATGTGCATGCGCACGGCTTCCGCGACGGTGAATACGGCCTTGCTCATCACCGTGCCTCGGAAGGGTGAGGCGAGCGTGATGACGGAAGCCACGTCCTTCGCGCGCTGTCCGGCGACGGATCGAGCGATCACGCCTCCCAGACTATGTCCGATCAGGTGTATTTTTCGCCCCGTCTCGTCGAGCGCGCGCTCGATACTTTCATTGAGATGTCGCTGGATCAAAATGTTCGGGCAGTCGGCGTTGATGCCGATGCCGGAAAAGTAGGCGCGGTATCCGATGCGACCCAGCCAACTATGCAATTCCGTCAGGTAAAGGTCGGTCGCAAGGAAGCCGGGAATGATCACGACGCCCGAGCCTTCGCCGTGAGGAACGCCGAAGCCATAATAAACCGGAGTCGCGTGCAGCAGCAGGACCTCGGCAGCGATTAGCGCCTCGGTCCATAGAGACGCCGGCCCCTGAGCCTCAATTTGCGCGGAGCGCTGGTGAAAATTATTTCTGGAGGGATTTCTGGATTTCTTCTGCCTTTGCGTGCGCGGTTCCGAGTTTGGTTTACTGGGCATTGGGTTCCCTTTCGCGCCCGCGTGAAACTAAAGGGCCTGGTTCCTCACTGAGGATTATATCGCTCCCTTCAAGCTCGCTCCATCTCACATTCTGGTTCAGGTTGTTCCTCCGGAACGCTTACTGCGCTTCCGTTTCTTTCCTTGAGCACTTTCGAGCCGTGCTTCCAATTCCGCCACTTGCTTCCGCAGCGCGTCCAAGTCCGACTCGGGAGCCGGCTGCGTTTGAGGCGGTGTTGCGCCGAGAAATTTCTTCATCATGTCCACCGGCGAGAGAATGGCGGACTGCACTTCACCCAAGCGGCTCTGCACAGCGTTCTGTACCTTTTCGTAGGCGTCGAAGGCGGATTTCAGATACCACATAATAAACTCCTGCCGCACTTCATCGGAGGCCACGATGAGCTGGCGCAGCAGCTCGAGTGGCAAGCCCGTGGGCTTCTCCTTAGCGTCTTCAGTAATGATTTGCGTCAAGACGACCCGTGTCAGGTCCTGGCCGGATTTGGCGTCCACCACTTTCACGTCTTTACCCTTGCGGATTAAATCGGCCAGGTCGTCGAGGTTTATGTACCGGCTGCCGGCCGTGTCGTAGAGCCTGCGATTGCCATATTTTTTGATGACGACCGTAGAGGGCTTCATAAGAGCCGTTCTGTGCTGCACTGCACAAACATAAAATAATGCTTGACAATAGGGATGTCAAGGCTTATTTTGTAGCTGGATGCTGCAGTGCAGCATTAGGAGGTGTGACATGCAAGCAAGGACCGAAACCTCCCGCACCCATCCCAAGGACTCTTCCTTCGTTTCCGTTCTTTCGGGCTGGGCACAACAGGGAGTGCAGAGTTTCTTTGCCACCCAGCGGATCCTGCTGGATCTCGCCATGCGGCAAAATGCCAACGTGATGAATGCCCTGCGGCGTCAACTCAATGACCCGCACCATTCACCCACCGCCATCCTCAGCGGAATTGCCGGGGAGGGCATGACCAACTTCATCGAAGGCCAGAAGATTCTTCTGGATCTAGGCAAGCAACAGAACCACATCCTGATGACCGGCGTGAAAGAGCGGATCGGGGACTGGCCCGCGGCGCACGCCATGACCGAACTCTTCGGCCGCAGCGTGGAGGCCTTCATCCACATGCAGCAGGAGTTCCTGAAGATCGCCGGCAAACAAACTCATATCTGGACCGAGTCCACGAAGGCCGGAAAGCCCTACGAGATCAAGGAAATGGTGAGCCTGGCGCATGAGGGAATGGAGAACTTCTTGAAGGCGCAGAAGCACTTCATGGACATCATCGCTGAGGAGACGACCAAGGCGACCAGCGGAAAGCACGCCGCGGGCGCAATCAAGAAGATCAAGAAGACCGAACTGGCAGAACTGGCGCGGCAGGCGACCGAGGCATTCATCGAGGCGCAGAAGAAACTAGTGGACGTCGCTGGCAGGCAGGTGAATGCAAATGTCAAGACCGCGGGGAATGTCCTCGAGCTGATGCGGCCATTTTCCTTCGTACCGTTCACGGAGATTACGAGGGAAGGCGTGAAGAGCTATGTCGAGGCGCAGAAAGCACTGATGGATGCGGTGGTAAGGCCTGTGAAAGAGCACAAGCATCCAGCCAAGCGAGTACGGCGGCACACGAAACCAGCAACGCATCATAAGAAGCACGAAGCCGTCGCAGCCGCCTGAAAAGAAATGCCAGAGGGCACGGTGAAAAGCCGTGCCCTCTCTATTTTGCGGGCGCGTCACACAACGAAAGATTTCCGCCCGGTAGCGACCGACCACCCTCCCTGCTCCCGCGTGACAATCCTGTATTGACGGATTAGGATTCGGCACGGGCCAGGCGCATGGCGAAAACCACGGAAAAAGTCGAGCTGAACCCACAGACACTCAAGGGGTTCGAGGAACACATACACCGCGCCGAGGCGCACATGAAGCAATCACTTCGCGCCGGGGAGCCCTTCCTCTGGTCGGATTCAGTTGCCGAAATTGCCCGGCAGGTCCTCGAGGGCAAAGTGCCGGCGCAATTCTCGACGGGCGGGGGGCCGGAGAAGGTGCCGCATGGCCTGATCCATGACTGGATCGGGGCGGCGTGGGCGCCAGGCACGACGATAAAAGCCACACTGGCGCTCATACAAAACTACGACAATCACAAGGACATCTATCAGCCGGAGGTGATTGACTCAAAGCTGCTCAGCCGCCGCGGCAACAATTTCAATATTTACTTGCGGCTGCTCAAAAAGAAAATTCTGACCGTGGTCCTCGATACGGACCATCATGTCCGATACCGCCCCATCACTCGAACTTGCTGGGTATGCCGCTCTTATACAACGCGTGTCGCTGAAGTCGAGAACGCCGGGAAGTCCAACGAGAAAGTCTTCCCTCCCGATAGCGGCTATGGATTCCTGTGGCGTCTAAATTCATATTGGCGATTCCAGGAGCGGAATGGGGGTGTGATTATGGAATGTCGGGCGATTTCATTGACGCGCAATGTGCCCTTGGGACTTGGATGGATTATCGAACCGATTATCCAAAAACTTCCGAAGGAGTCGCTCATTCACACGCTTGAGTGTACCCGCCAGGCGCTGCAATCGCGCCTCACCTAATTTGTGACACAGGAACGCGTTCGCCTTGCTTCCTCCAGTCAATTCCTTTGCTAGCCCATCTCAAGCTGTTTTTCTCGGGTGACCCAGGTCACATTAAGTAGTGACTCGCATCATGGCTCAAGAACGCCAATAGCGGTTTATTGGATACCGACTGATGTGATTTTCATCAGCCGGAGGGCGAGGCGAGCAATGGATCTCCAAAAGTGGTCACATTCCGAAGTCGAGTATGGCCGGAAGATCCTTGACGGCGGGTTGGAGGGGGTACGTACCGGTCGAGAGGCGTTTCTCCAAGGGGAGCCACTGAAGCCGTATCTCGGCGAGTCGGCTCGAAAGGCCCTGCCATCCGCGGCCTTTGGCGCGTTCCTGGGTGTTCTGGCCAGCCTGTCATGCAAGCAAAGCCGGTCCACTGGGCGAAGCCTGTTCTTCGGTTTGGCCGGCGGACTAATCGGTTTCGGCGCAGGAATGGCATGGGAAAGCCGCGAGTTGACGGAGAGCGCCGCTTCCGAGGCATTGCGGAAAATTCAGAGAGTGCGCGACGAACACTGGGTGGAAAAACATCCCGTCGCTTACGCGTAGCTTGTAAAGATTGCCGTCAGCGTTTCTACCGTCCGACATTGCAGCGCAGGGAGCAGGGATCGAGGCGCCGGGAAAGCTTTCGGATTTTGGAACCGGGAAATTTGCAGGGGGCAGAAATGAGTGCAACCGGAATTGTTCAGGAACGGGCCCCGAAACACCCCGCAGTGGAAGGCCTCAGCGAAGAACGGATCGCCTACCTCGATGGACTAGTCAGCCAAGCCCGGGCGGCGGCCGCCATTTTCACTCAATACAGTCAAGAAGACGTCGATCGAATCACCAAAGCCATCGTCATCGCAGGACTGGAGCAAGCGCAGCACCTCGCGCGGCTGGCGGTGGAGGAAACGAAATTCGGGGTGCTCGAAGACAAAGTCATCAAGAACATGGTGGCCACGGAGTTCACCTACGATTACGTAAAGGATAAACGGACCGTCGGCATTATTCGCGAATGTGCCGAGAAAAATCTCGTGGAAGTTGCGGAACCGATTGGCGTCATCTTTTCTCTCATCCCGATCACCAACCCCACGTCCACGGTGCTTT
>Ga0187781_10001469_pt1 | contig 17808 bp, 17 predicted proteins | sample 0715_SJ02_MP02_2_FD_132447 | JGI IMG/M metagenome (GOLD analysis project Ga0187781, IMG submission 132447) | Tropical peat soil microbial communities from peatlands in Department of Meta, Colombia - 0715_SJ02_MP02_20_MG | ecosystem: Environmental > Terrestrial > Soil > Wetlands > Peat | place... | reverse complement strand
GTGAAAGCCGGACATGTAGGCGGCGCGGACGGCGGTCATGGCCAGCTCCCGCAGCCCGGCGGGCAGGTGCCCGGCGACTTCCAGGCCGGCGGCGACAGACTGGCGCGCCTGCGCGGCCACGGGAGCGGGCACCCCGGCGCCAGTCAGCGCGGAACCGAGGTGGCTGCCGTACACCGAACTCAGGACGGAGCCGACGATCGCTACTCCGAGCGTCCCGCCAACCTCCCGGGTGGTGTCGTTGACCGCCGAGCCGACGCCCGCCTTGCCTAGCGGCAGCGCGCCCATGATGGCTTCGGTGGCCGGGCTGCTGGTGAGTCCGAGGCCGGCTGCCATCAGCGCCATCGCCACGATGATCCGCCCCCAGTAGGCGGAGTCGGCGCCGGTGCCGGCGGCGACCACGAAGCCGGCGCTCATCAGGGCGAGGCCAGCGGCGACGACGGCCTTGGTCCCGACGCGCTTCATCAGCGTGATCGCGACCGGGGAGACCGCCCCCGTGACGATGGCGAACGGCAGGGTTGCTACTCCGGCGCGCAGCGGGTCATAGCCGCGGACGAGCTGGAAGTACTGGGTGACCAGGAAGATGAACCCGAACAGGCCGAAGAAGGCCAGGGCGATCGCGCCGCTCGCCGCGGTGAACCGCATGTTACGGAACAGCCGCACGTCCAGCATCGGGTCCGGCCGCCGCAGCTGCCAGCCGACGAACGCGGCCAGCGTCACCGCGGACCCGGCAAAGCCGCCGATCGTGGCGGCCGAGTCCCAGCCGTGCGTGGGCGCCTCGATAACGGTCCACGTCAGCAGGCCCACACCGGCTACGGAGAGCAGCGCGCCGAGCGGGTCAAAGCGGCCGGCGCGCGGGTCCCGCGACTCGGGCAGCAGCCACATCCCGGCTGCGAGTGCGACCGCGACGATCGGCACGTTGACGAGGAAGACCGAGCTCCAGGGGAAGTGGCGCAGCAGCAGGCCGCCCGTTACCGGACCGATGGCGACGGCCAGCCCGGACACACCAGACCAGATGCCGATCGCGGTCGCCCGCTCGCGAGCGACCGTAAATACGTTCGTGAGCAGGGCGAGCGTCGCCGGGTAGATCAGCGCCGCCGCCACGCCCATGGCCGCGCGCGCGGCGATCAGCTCGCCGGTGCTGCGCGACAGCGCCGCGGCCACCGAGGTGACCGCGAACAGCACGAGCCCGGCCTGCAGGGCCCGGCGGCGGCCGAGCCGGTCACTGACGTTCCCGCCGACGATCAGCAGCCCGGCGAACACCAGGCTGTAGGCGTCGACGACCCACTGCAGATCCTGGGTCGAGGCGGCTAGCCGCCGGCTGATCGTCGGGAGCGCCACGTTGACGATCGTGTTGTCGACAACGACAAGGAGCACACTGAGACACAGCACCGCCAGAATCCACCAGCGTCGGCTGTCTGGCCTGCGCGCCAGGATGGTCGTCGCCATGGGAGCCTCCTGTAGATCGACGTACTATTATTGTGTAACGCTGTTCTATAATTGTCAAGGGGGCGATGACATGTCCGGGACAACAGTGGGGAACGGCGCGAGAAGGCGCCGGTCCCGTACGCCGAGCGCGGCCGTGGAGCGGGAGCTGATCGCGGCGGCGGAAGCCGTGCTCGTCAGGGACGGTCCAGGCGGCGTGACGGTCCGAGCGGTCGCAGCCGAGGCGGGCATCGCCCCGATGGGGGTCTACAACCGGCTTGGTGGCAAGGAAGGCCTGGTCGACGCGCTGCTGATCATCGGCTTCGACCGGCTCAGGATGGCGATCGAGACGGGCGATGAACCCGACATGCGGGAGCGCCTGCGCGCCTGCGGCCTGCGCTACCGCCAGTTCGCGCTGGCCAACCGGAACTTCTACGCGATTATGTTCGAGGACGCGATCCCGCACGACCGCAGCTCGGCCGAGGTCGCCGAGCACGCCGCGGCTACCTTCGGTGCGCTGGTGCGCAATGTCGAGGCGGCGGCCGCGACCGGCCGGATCCGGCCGGCCGACCCGCGCGAGGTGGCGCAGCAGATCTGGAGCTCGGTGCACGGCGCCGTCGCGCTCGAACTCAGGAACCTCGTGCTGACGCCCGACCCGGAGGCGACCTACCGGGCCGCCCTGGACACCATGCTCCGCGGCCTGGCCGAGCCCCGCCCTGGCGGGTCCGGCTAGATCAGCGGCTCCCGGTGCGCGCCGCGGTCACGGCGACGGTGGTGTAGTGCATGGTGAAGCTGCCCCCCATGGCGTCGATCGCGGCCCCGATGTCCGCCAGCACCGTGGCCACCTGGTCCGGCGCGAGCTGGGTGAGGGAGCCGAGCGTCGGCAGCTGGTCCAGCCACTGGTCGCGGGTGTAGCGGTAATCCCAGTCGAACCGCCACCGCTCGGGTTCGGTGAACGTGCCCGCGGCGCGGATGCCGGCGGCGATCCTGGCGAACAGCGGCTCGTAGAGCTCGAGCGCGGACCCCGTCTGCTGGCTGCCGCGGGCAAACGGCGAATCCGGCGCCACCCGCTGGTAGACCTCGGCAAAGGCCGCCGCGACCGCTGGCGGGGCCTGGAACACATGATGGAACGGGGCGAGCAGGCCGCCTGGCCGCAGGACCAGGGCCGCCTTGGCCGCGCCGGCGACGGGGTCTACCCAGTGCCACGCCGTGCCGGCGATGACCGCGTCGAACTCCCGTGCGGCCGGATCCCAGGCCTCGAACGTCGCGACCTCGACGGCCACCCCGGTGCGCCGGGCGAAGTCGGCCATCCGGGCATCCGGCTCGACGCCGAGCACGCGGCAGCCGGCGGCGAGGAACTGGCGGGCCTCGATGCCGGTGCCGCAGCCGACGTCCAGGATGTCGGGGCCGGGGCTGGCGCCGACGATCCGGTTCACCAGGGCGCCAGGATAGGGCGGTCGGGTGCGGTCGTAGCGTTCGGCATCTGCGCCGAACGACTCGGCCACCGCCCGGTGGTGATGGGACTCGCGGACGGGCGGGGCCGGCCGCTCCGGCGGTATAGTGGGCATGTGCCCACTATAAGTGGGCGTCTGCCCACTTAATAATCGTTTCGCGTACGGCGAAGGGAAGGCTGGCCGGTGCCGACCGGAGTGGCCATCCGCGACGCTCGCCAGCAGTTGTTCGATGCCGCCGACCGCATCCTCGTGCGAACCGGGCCGAGCGCGCTGACCAGCCGGGCGGTGACGGCAGAGGCAGGAGTCGCCAAGGGCGTGCTGCATCGCCACTTCGCCGACTTCGACGCCTTTCTCGCCGAGTTCGTGCTGGACCGCGCCGACCGGTTGGACAGCGACGCCGCCGCCCTGCGCGAGTCCGCGGGCTCGGGCACGGTCGCGGGCAACCTCACGGCCGCGCTGATCGCCCTGTTCGGATCGGTTGCGGTGGCGATCGTGCCGCTCATCGCCGTCAGGGACGAGCTGCGCGCGGCGCTACGCGAGACATGGCCGGCCGGTGTTCCGGTGTTGACCGACGGGGTAGGCATGATCTCGGCCTATCTCGCGCTGGAGCGCGACCTCTGCCGGATCGCGGCCGACGCCGACGTCGACATGCTGGCGCCCATGCTGATCGGGACGGCACACCTGCTGTACGCGGACCGGAACGGACCACCGCCGACGACCGCCACGGTCCGCAGGACGGTGACATCGGTGCTCGCCGGCGTCCTGCGAGACGGCTGACCGCGCAGCGCCGGCGTGCCGCGGTTATCGGGTCTTGACCAGCTTCGCCGCGAAGAACGCCTCGAAGTGCTCGGTGGGGAGCACGCGCAGGGCGTGCCCCAGCGCTGGCGCGAACCGGTAGCCGCGCCACGCGCCGAGGCCAGGGCGGAAGTTCGGCTGGTCGAGCAGGGCGGGCCGGACGTCGAGGTCGTCGTGGCGGCGAAGTACCTGGCTCACCGGGAACTCGTTCTCCTCGGGTGCGATCGTGCAGGTGGAGTACACCATCGTGCCGCCAGGCCGGAGCAGCCGGTACGCCGCCTCCAGCATTCTGGTCTGCCGGTACTTGTACCGATCGATGCGCTCCTGCGACCAGTACCGCAGCGCGTCCGACCGGCGCAGGTCGATGCGTCCCTCGCCCGAGCACTGCACGTCGAGCAGAATCCGGTCAAACGTCTCCGCGGGGAGTTCCTTGTCCAGGTACTGCGCGGGGATAGAGGTCAGCTTCTCGTACGGCACCCGGTACAACCTGGCCAGGTCGCGCAGCTTTTCCGCTCGCGGGGCGATCGCGTCGTTGAGCCAGAGCCGTGCCGTGCCGTCGGTGCGCGCGGCGATATGGAAGGCCTTGCCGCCGGGCGCAGCCGCCGTGTCCAGGATCAGCTCGCCTGGATGCGGGTCGAGCAGCACGACCGGGATCAGGCTCGAGGCGTTCTGGATGTAGACCAGGCCCCGCTCGGCCAGGGGGATCGCGGCGGCGCATCCGGTGTCGGCCGGGCAGAAGTACGTGTCGGCGCACCACGACACGGGCTCCAGCCCCGGCATCACCGCGACCAGGTCCGCCAGGATCTCCTCGGTCGGGGCGGCCAGCCGGTTCACCCGCACCGTGCTGGACCGCGGGCCGACCAGCAGCTTCGGCACCGCCGCGGGACGCACCCCGTACACCTCCGCGACGCGGCCGGTGAATGTGGCGCGCTTATGTGGGTCCGTCATGGCCGGGGCGTCACTCGCCGCGGTAGACGCAGCCCGACGTGCACGTCTCGCGAACCACGACCGCCGACAACGGCAGCCCCGGCTTGAGCCGCGTCCAGATCCACTGCGCCAGCACCTCGCTGGTCGGGTTCTCCAGCCCGGGCACGTCGTTGAGATAGTTGTGGTCGAGCTGCGCGTGCAGCGGCGCGAACGCCGACGCGATGTCGCCGAAGTCTGCCACCCAGCCGGTATCCGGGTCGACCGGCCCGGCGATGTGTACCTCGACCTGGTAGGTGTGACCGTGCAGCCGGGCGCACTTGTGCCCGGCCGGCACGCGGGGGAGCTGGTGCGCTGCGTCGAACCGGAACTCGCGGAAGATCTCCATCTAGAGCGCCGGGTCCCGGAGGCCGGCTTCGGCGAAGCCGCGCGCGCGCAGCAGGCAGGAGTCGCACGCGCCGCACGGCCGGCCGTCGACCGGGTCGTAGCAGCTGTGAGTAAGGCTGTAGTCGACGCCAAGCGCCAGGCCACGCCGAATGGTCTCGGCCTTGGTCAGGCTGATCAGGGGCGTGTGGATGGTCAGCTGCTGGCGGCCCTCGACCGCGGCCTTCGTCGCGAGCCGCGCCATGGCCTGATAGGCCTCGATGAACTCCGGCCGGCAGTCCGGGTAGCCGCTGTAGTCGATCGCGCTGACGCCGATGTAGATGTCGGCGGCGTCGAGCACCTCTGCCCACGCCAGCCCGAATGACAGGAAGATCGTGTTGCGAGCCGGCACGTAGGTGACCGGGATCTCGGCGCCGAGGTCGTCGCCGGGCTCGTGGCGGGGGACGCGCACTGCTCCGTCGGTGAGCGCAGACCCGCCAAAGGCGCGCAGGTCGATGTCGGCGATCCGGTGCTCGGTCGCGCCGAGCTGCTCCGCCACCCGGCGCGCCGCGGCCAGCTCCACCTCGTGCCGCTGCCCATAGCGGAAACTCAGGGCATAGGCCTCGAAACCGTCGCTGCGCGCGATCGCCAGCGCTGTCGACGAGTCGAGGCCACCGCTGAGCAGCACGACCGCCCTTGGTGGCCGGCCCGCGCCGTCTGAAGCCACGATTCCTCGCCCGCCTTACCGTCGCGCGTCGGCTCGTTTCTGGCAGCCTACCAGCGCGTTTGCGGCAAGCTCCGGCGCGCGAACGGGGGCCGCGGCGGGCCGCGCGGCTACACTGGCCGCATGTCTGATGCTGCCCGGACGGGCACGGTGAGCGTGCTCGGTGCCGATGTCCGCCGGCCCATGGATCACCTGGAGTGGTTCCCGGCCCCGGCGAACTGCACGCGGGTCCGGTTCAGCTCGGCGGAGCTGAGCTCGGTATGCCCGATCACCGGCCAGCCCGACCTGTCGTCGGTCGTCATCGAGTACGAGCCCGGCGAGCGCTGCATCGAGTCAAAGTCGCTGAAGCTGTATCTGTGGTCATTCCGCGACCGGCCGGTCTTCGCGGAGGCGCTGGCCGCCGAGATCGCCGCGGAGGTGCGGCGGGCAGTCGAGCCGCGGTCGGTCCGGGTCGTGCTCACCCAGAACGTCCGGGGCGGCATCGTGACCGAGGCGACGGCGGAACTGTAGTGCCCAGCCGGCTCGGTTCGACGCTGGCCAGCTCCGACGTCCCGGTGGCCGGGCCCGGTGAGCTCATCCTGAGCGAAGTCTTCGGTCCGACCTTCCAGGGCGAGGGCCCGTCGCTCGGCCAGCGGGTGGGCTTTGTCCGACTCGGCACCTGCAACCTCGACTGTGGCCGGGGTCCAGGCGCGACGTGGGCGTGCGACACCGCGTACACGTGGGACTGGGAGCGCTACAGTCCGGACGACGAGCTCGCGGTGCGCTCGGTCGACGACGTGGTCGCGCAGCTGACCGACATGGCCGTCGCGGCGATCGTGGTGACGGGCGGTGAGCCGCTCATCCAGCAGCGCCGCCTGGTGCCGCTGCTGCGGGCCGCGACCGATCGCGGGTGGGCGGTCGAGGTCGAGACGAACGGCACGATCGCGCCGCTGCCCGAGGTCGTCGGGCTGGTCAGCCGGTTCAACGTGTCACCCAAGGTACGCGGCAGCGGCGTCCCGGCGGCCCGGGCGCTGCGGCCGCGCGCGCTCGCCGCCTTCGGCGCCACCGGCAAGGCGGTTTTCAAGTTCGTCGCGAGCGAGCCCGCCGAGCTCGACGAGATCGGCCGGGTCGCGACGCGCTGGCGGCTGACGCCGATCATGATCATGCCGGCCGGGACGACGGCGGACGAGATTGTCCGGGTAGCGAGGGAGCTCGCCGATCCGGTCCTGGTCCGCGGCTGGGACCTCACCATCCGGCTGCACGTGCTGCTGTGGGGGGACGAGCGAGGCCGGTGAGCCACAGCGTGCTGCCGACCCGGCGCGGCGACATCAGCCTTCCGCAGTTCGTGCCCGACGCCACCAGGGCGGTGGTGCGCGGGCTTCCGACGGGTGCGCTGCCGCGCACCGGAGTCGAAACCATCCTCGTCAGCACCGCACATCTGATCAGCCAGCCGGGTACCTCGGTCGTGCAGGCGCTCGGCGGCGTGCACGGGTTCATGGGCTGGTCCGGCCCGGTGATCTCGGACTCTGGCGGGTTTCAGGCGTTCTCGCTGCTGACCGGGCAGAAGGGGCTGGCGACGGTATCGGACGCGGGGTTGTCCTACCGGTTCTCGCCCAAGCAGCGGTTCCGCGACCTGACGCCGAGAAGCTGCATCGAGACCCAGCTGCGCCTCGGCGCGGATGTCGTCTACTGCCTGGACTACTGCACCCATCCGCTGGCGCCGGACGCCGAGCAGGAGAAGAGCGTCGCCCTGACCGTCCGCTGGGCCGCCGAGTGCCGGGCCGTGTTCGACCGGCTGGTCGCCGACACGCCGCCGGAGCAGCGCCCGAAGCTCTTCGCGGTGGTGCAGGGCGGCCAGCGGGCCGATCTGCGCGCCCGGTGCGCGGACGCGCTGGTCGACCTGGGCTTCGACGGCTATGGCTTCGGCGGCTACCCGGTCGCGGCGGGTCAGCTCGTCGCCGAGGTCGAGCTGACGGCCCAGCTGCTGCCGCCAGGATCGGTGCTGCACGGCCTCGGCATCGGGACACCGGAGAGCCTGGTCGCCGCGTGGCGCTCGGGCTACTCGATCTTCGACTGCACGCTGCCGACACGCAACGCCCGGCGCGGCGTGCTGTACACGAGCATGGACACCGGCAACCTGGACGGCGACGGGAGGGTCAGCAGGATCGCCCGGATGTCTGACGAGAAGTGGGTCCGGGCCGCCGGCCCGGTCGATCCCGACTGCGACTGCGAGCTGTGCACCGGCTACAGCGCCGGCTACCTCGCTCACCTGTTCCGGGTCGAAGACTCGCTGGCGCACACCCTCGCTTCCGCGCACAACCTGCGCTTCTACACCCGCCTGACGGCCGCCCTCCGTGGCCACCCGGCCAGCACGTTGCCACGAGCCGTGCGATGACCCCCGACGTCGCCGAGGAGGCGGTCATCGGCCGGATCCGGGCCGCCGCCAAGTACCGGGGCGTGCACGCAGACACGGTGGCCGACGTCGTGCGGCAGGAAAGCGGCAAGGCCGCGAACGCCGCCGACCTCGAGCGGCGAGCCCGGCTCAAGCTGCACAGGGTCGTCGCCGGGTATCTGCTGACGGGGCGCATCTCGCACCTGGTGCGCGACCTCGCCGGCACCGCCGAGAGCGATGCGGCCCGCCGCGAGCTCTGCCGCGCGGTGCTCGCCGCGCACTTCTCGACCGCCGAGCGGCTACCCGACTTGGACCGCTTCTATCCCGCCCTGTTCGGCGCCGTCGGGCCGGTGCGCTCGGTCGCCGACCTCGCGTGCGCGCTGAATCCGTTCACCGTGCCGTGGCTGCGCGACGTCACCGACGCCGAGTACGCGGGGTATGACCTGAACCTGGCCTACGTGGAGCCGGGCCACGCGTTCCTCGCCGACCGGTATCCGGGCTGTTCGGTGGCGCACCACGACGTGCTGGTCAGGCCGGACGCGATCACCGCGGACGTGGCGCTACTGCTGAAGACGTACCACAACATCGAGGACCGGCAGCCCGGCGCCGGGCTGCGGCTGGTCGCCGAGCTGGGGAGCCCGATCGTGGTGGTGTCCTTCCCGGTCCGCACCATGACTGGCCGGCCGGCGCCGTTCAGCTGGCGGCTGCTGGCCGGGCTCACCGGCTTCGCGGCCAGCCTGGGCTGGCAGGCCGACCGGGTGGAGCTGCCGACCGAGCTGGTCGTCGTCGTCCGCAAGGCCAGCGTCGCCGTGCGGGCCGGCTCCGTCCGGCCCGGCGACGCCGCCGAGAAGGCCGGCGCTGATGGCGCTGCCGGCTGACGAGGAAGCCGTGCTCCAGCGGGTGCTGGCGTCGGCAAAGTACGCGGGTCTGGACGAGGGCTTCGTCCGCCGGATAGCCGGTGAGGCGTCCGCCCGGTTCCGCGACCAGAACGCCGCGGCCAGGTACGCCAGGCGAAAGCTGCACCAGGCGGTCGGCGCGTTTGTGACCGGGTCCCTCAGCGACGCGGTGCGGGCCTGCGTCAGCGCCATCGCAGCGGGCGCGCCGGTACGAGACGCGAGCCTGGCGGCCATGCGCCGCCACGCGTCTACGGCCGAGCGGGCAGCGGTCATGGACGCGTTCTACCGGCAGATCGAGGCGTGGTGCGGTCGTCCGTCCACCGTCGCAGACCTCGGCTGCGGGCTCGGCCCGCTGGCCATCCCGTGGCTCGCGACGAGCCTGGGCGCGACGTACTGGTGCTGTGACGTCGACCTCGGCCTGACCGGCGCGCTGCCTGCTCTCAGCGAGCCGTTCGGCGTCACCGTGATCGCGCAGGCGCAGGACCTGGTCAGGCCGGCCGGCCTGCCGTCCGCCGAGCTGGTCCTGCTGCTCAAGGTCGTCACCACGCTGGAGCAGCAGCACACCGGCGCGGCGCGGGACGTGCTGGCCGCGCTGGACGCGCCGCGAGTGGTGGTGTCGCTGCCCCGTGCCAGCCTGTCGGCCCGGCGCCGGTACACGGCGGATCCGGCGGAGGTGATCCGCTCGGTGACCGCCGACTCGGGCTACGCGCCGGCCGGCCACGCCACGTTCGGCGACGAGTCGCTCTACCTGCTCGCGCGGTCGGCGCCGTGACCGGCCGGCTCACGCTCGTCGGCACGCCGATCGGCAACCTCGGTGACGTCAGCGACCGGGCCCGCCGTGCGCTGGCGGCGGCGGACGTGATCTGTGCGGAGGACACCCGGCGGACCCGGAAGCTGCTGACCGCCTATGACATCCACCCGCCGCTGCTGGTGTCGGTCCGCCAGCACAACGAGCAGCGACAGGCGGCCCGCGTGCTGCAGTGGCTCGCCGAGGGCCGCGCGGTGGCCTACGTGACCGACGCGGGCATGCCGGTCCTTTCCGACCCGGGCGAGCGGCTGGTGCGGGCGGTACTCGCGGCGGACGGCGCGGTCGGCGTGGCGGCTGGTCCGGACGCGGCGACCAGCGCGCTGCTGCTGAGCGGCCTGCCCGCCGCCCGGTGGTGCTTCGAGGGCTTCCTGCCGGTAAAGGGCCGGAACCGCCGGCAGCGGATCGCCGCACTCGCGAGCGAGCCGCGCACGGCCGTGCTGTTCGAGGCGCCGCACCGGCTGCTACGGACGCTGGCAGAGCTGGCGACGGTGGTCGGCGCAGACCGAGAGGTGGCCGTCGCCAACGACCTCAGCAAGCGGCACGAGCGAGTGTGGCGGGGGCCGATCGGGGCGGTGCTCGCGCAGCTTCAGGGCAGCGAGCCGCGCGGCGAGTTCGTCGTCGTGCTGGCCGGCGTCAGCGCCGCAGCGCGGCCGCAAACGTCGTGATGATCGTCTGGCCGCAGCCGGTCAGGATCGACTCGGGGTGGAACTGGACGCCCTCGATGGGCAGCCGGGTGTGCCGCAGGCCCATCGGCAGCCCGCCGCGGGCCCGGGCCGTGACCTGAAGGCACGCCGGCAGCGTGCCTTCGGCCACCATCAGCGAGTGGTACCGGGTCGCCGCGAACCGGCGCGGCAGGCCGGCCAGCACCCCGTGACCGTCGTGGCTGATGACTGACGTCTGGCCGTGAACCGGCCGCGGCGCCCGGACGATGCGCGCGCCGAAGCACGCGGCGATCGCCTGATGGCCGAGACACACCCCGAGCACCGGAACGGGCTGCGCCGCCGCCGCACAGACCCTGACCACCTCGACGCTGATGCCTGCCTCGTCGGGCGCGCACGGGCCGGGTGAGATCACCACGCCCGTCGGGCCGAGCGCCGCGACCTGATCTGCGGTGACCTCGTCATTGCGCACCACCTCGACGGGACAGCCTGCCTTCGCCAGGTAGTGCACGAGGTTGAAGGTGAACGAGTCGTAGTTGTCGACGACGACGACCGGAGCTGGCCAGCGAGTGCCGCGGACTACCCCGGCGTAGCCGCCCGACCGCGGGACCGAAGGTCCTGCCGGCTTGGCGCTAGCCCGCTCCGGCTCCGCATCGGCGGCCAGCGCGGCGGTCAGCAGCGCAGTGATCGGGCCCGGCGCGGCGGGCAGCGCGGCGCCGTCGAGCGAGCGCACCGGCAGGATGCCGCGCACCGAGTTCGTCACGAATACCTCGGTCGCGGCTGCCAGCTCGCGGCGGGCGAGCGGCGCTGCGTCGGCGGCCAGCCCGGCCCCGGCGGCGAGCCGCAGCACGGCGGTCCTGGTGACGCCCGGCAGCAGCCGTCCGTCCGCGGCCGGAGTGCGGACGACGCCGTCGATCACGGCGAACACGTTGGCGCGGTCGGTCTCCAGCACCTGGCCGTCGGCGTCCGCGATGAGCAGCTGCGCGCCGTCGCCCGCTCCGGCCGCCGCCGCCTGCTGCGCGAGCAGTCGGCGGTCGGCCCACTTGTGTGCGCCGACCCCGCCGGGTACGACGACAGAAACCAGGTCGGCGACCTCGGCCGGCGCGCCGACCGGCACGACCTCAACGATGGCGGCCAGCGGGCCGCCGAGCGGTCGCACCGTGATGCGCAGCCGGCCCGACGGCCGGCCGGCCAGGCAGCGGGCGATGTCGGCGGGCAGGTTGTCGGGCAGGTCCTTGCCGTAGAGCCGGAGCGCGCTGGCCGCCAGCCGGTCCAGGTGATCGTTGAGACGGCGGGCGACGCCGTCGCGGACGAGCAGCGAGGTAAAGATCCCGGCGGCTGGTCGCGGCAGCAGCGCCGGATCCGGTTCGGCCGGGGGCGCGGGGTGCCGCGCGATGCGGCCGCCCAGCGCGGCAACCAGCGGCGCAGCCTTGAGCAGGCACTCGCGGTACTCCTCGCCCGGCCGCGACGCCGCGACGATCCCGCCACCCGCGCCGAGCCAGACCCGATCAGCGGCGAACTCGAAGGTGCGGATGGCGACGTTGAGCTCCAAGCCGGCGACCGGACTGCGGTAACCGATCGCCCCGGTGTAGACCTCCCGTGGCGTTGCTTCCAGCTCGTGGATCACCTCGAGGGCGCGCACCTTCGGGGCGCCCGTCACCGAGCCGGGCGGGAACGCAGCCCGGATTAGCTCGCCGTCACCGGTGCCGCCGCGCAGTTCGCCGCGCACCTCAGAGACCAGGTGCCAGACGCCCGGATGCGGCTCGGCGGCGACCAGTCTCGGCACGACGACGCTGCCCGGCTCGCATACCCGGCTCAGGTCGTTGCGCATGAGGTCGACGATCATCACGTTCTCGGCCCGGTTCTTGGCCGACCGTTCCAGCCTGGTCCGGGCCGCGGCGGCGGCCTGGTCGTCTGGCGGCCTTGCGCAGGTGCCCTTGATCGGCCGGGACGACACGGTGCCGGCGGTCCGGCGGAGGAACAGCTCGGGCGACAAGCTGCCTACCGCGGAGTCCGCCGATGGCCGCAGAAACGCCGCGTACGGCGGATCCAGCGAGCCGACCGCCGCGCAGAACGCGTCCAGCGGGTCGCCGTGGAAGTCGGCCTCGAGCCGCAGGCAGATGTTGGCCTGAAAGATGTCGCCGCGCCAGATGTAGTCGACGGCGCGACGGACCGAAGCCCGGTGCGCCGCCGCGTCCGGAGTCTGCCCGAACTCGCCGCACTGATACGGCACGGGCGGCGGCCGGCCCCGGTCGGCCCGGTCGCGCAGCGCCGCGAGCCGGGTCAGCAGCGCCGCCGCTCGGCCGGGCGTCGCCAGCGCCTCGAAGAACCAGCGGCCGGACGCCCGGTCGCGGCGCAGCACGTGGTCGTAATAGCCCAGCCACACCGGCGGCAGCCGCGGTGGACCGCCGGGCGGCGGGGGCACCGGCAGGAGATGGCCGGCCAGCCCGAAACCGAGGTAGCCGAGCCAGCCGCCCCCGAACGCCGGGGCCTCAGGCGCGGCGGGAACGGCGGCGGGCCAGGTCTCGTCGAGCGCCGCAACGGCGCCTACCGGATCGCGCCGCACCGCGGTCGGTTCGGCGCAGATGAGGTCGCTGCCGCCCGCCCACGCGCCGAAGAGCGCGGCCGGGTGCGCGTCGTCCCTGACCAGCCGCAGCACGTCCACCGCGGCGAGATCCCAGTCCAGCGGCTCGCGCAGCAGCGACAAGCGGCCAGCGCCAGGCACCCTAGCGCTCGCGCGTCGGGGCGATCGGCGCCGAGTACGACTTGTGCCGCTGTGACCTGGCCATGTGGCTCCTTCCGGCCTCGGCCGGGGCGGCCGCGATCGGCTAGTCTGGCAGCCTGGCGGAGGGGCCCGCCAGCCAACCGCGGCGTGACCGCCAACGGTCCCTACCTCGGCAAAGGTAGGTGATCGGGCATGAAGATCGGCACGCGGCCGGCCATCTGGACGGCGCTGGACCAGCTCGACGGGCTGGCGGGCGATGCCGACGGCGCGACCCTGGCTAGGTGGTCGGGTCGACGGGGCTCGTGCTGGGGGTCTGCGAGCCCGGCTGCACCGTGACGAGGGTGCCATACGACAGGTACTGCCAGGCGGTCTTGGCGGCGCTCCAGGGCAGCTCGACGCAGCCCAGGCTCTGCGGGTATCCATACGACGCCCGCGGGTACCAGTGCACGGCCAGGTTGCCGCGGAAGTAGGAAATGTAGTACACCGGGCTGGAGTACGGGGTTCCGTTCGGATTCGTTCCCTGCATGTCCTGGTAGTAGTACTTCAGGTAGACCGGCGACGTGCCGATCGTCGTCGGCGAGGCCGGGATGCCGGTGTCGGCGTCTGTCTGCAGTACCTGCTGGCCGTTGTGCCAGATCGTCAGCGTCTCCGGGTCGCCCTCGCTGGCGATCGCGTAGGTATAGCCGTTCTGGTTCACGTCATGAGCAGCCACGGCCGTCAGCAGGGCGCGCCAGACCTTAGGCCCGGCGATACCGTCGACCTTCAGCCCGTGCTGCTGCTCGAACGCCATGACCGCGCCCTGGAGGATCAGGCCGTCGGTTGTGCCGTCCCGCCAAAAGCGCCGCAGTTCGCTCGGATAGCCGGGTTTCCAGGTGAACTGGCCCTTCGGCGCGTGGTAAGCCGCGGCCAGCTGGCCGGCCGCGTCATTGTCGGCCGGGACCTGCTGCCCGGCTGACGGCGTCCAGGTCAGCGGCAGGTAGCCGAGCTGCGCGAGCAATTCGTCGAGCCGGGCCGTCGAGTAGGCACGCCCGGAGCGCGGGCTGGCCCCGGCACCGGTGCTGGCGAGTGCGGTCCAGATTCCGGCGACCACCAGGAGGACGACGGCGCCTCCCACGGCCATGAACCGCGTACGGAGCTGTGTCGCAGAAGACAATCCGGTTCCCTCGGTCGACCCTGGTGGCTGCGGTATCCCGGATGAGCCCGGCCGGCCAAACCCGGCCATCGCTTCCGCCGCAACGTGTGTAACGCCGCGATCCAGCCCGGATCATCCCGAGACATCCCAGGGCGACACAAATTATCCAGCACCGGTCGTGGATCGTGGCCGAACCACCCGCCAGCGGATTCAGTCTTGGTCAAGGCTTTGTGCTTTAGTTGGCCTCCCTTTCAGGCCGTGCGCCGGCAGGTAACCGGCCTCCAAAAACCCCGTCATGACCTGGGTCGCTGCGCTCGCGTCCGGCGTCAGCTCGTTTCGCGCAGGAAATAGGAAGCGCATCCGGGCCCGCGCGTACGGACCTGAAACACGAGCCACGACGGGGGTACAGCATGCATCACAAGCTCGACATCATGGCAAAAAAGGGTTACGTCGTCCTCGGCGATTTCAAGGGCCCGCGAATTTCCCCGGACGAGTGGGAATCGCTGGAGTACATGGACTGGAAGAGCGGTGGCGACACGAACTTCGCGCCGCTGGCGTCCGCGACCGGCGAGATGGACTGCCGCGGTTTCTGGGACCACGGCAAGCCGGACAAGTACGGGATCTGGACCGTCAACCGTAAGCTCGCACCGAGCCTCGCGCGCTACGTCGAGAGCATCGGCGGCAACTTCGGCCGGGTGCGCGTGATCAAGCTCAACCCCAGCGACGAGGCGACGGCGCTCCGCCAGCTGCACCGCGACGACAACAACCGGCTCAACCCGGACGGTACCGGCTGGGTGATCCGGTCGTGGCTCGAGCTCGACGACACCGCGGGCAAGTCGGTGTTCATCCTGCGCGAGGACAAGGAAGACCCGGCCACCGAGACGCGCATCCCGCTGCACCCCGGCCTGCAGCTGGTCATCGACACCGAGCGGCTGTGGCACGTCGTCTGGCACCCCGGACCGAGGCCGCGGTACGCGCTGATCACGTCGTGGGAGAGCGACCAGGTCATCAACAACTGGATCAAGCGGGAGATGGCGGGCGGGCGGCAGCTGCAGGGCGCACGCGGCTTATCGCGCCGCACCGCACCCGACGCCGGTATGGTCACATGCCGTGCCGACTGTTACCAGGGTTGCGGTGCTGGACGACTATCAGCGCCGGGCCAGCGGGTTCGCCGACTGGGCGTCGCTCGGGCCCGACGTCGATGTCGTGTTCTTTCCTGACCGAATCGACCAGCGGGCCCTGGCGGACACGCTGGCCGATTACGACGTGCTCGTGCTCATGCGGGAACGGAGTCTGTTCGGGCGATCCGTGCTCGAACGGCTGCCGCGCCTGCGGTTGCTCGTGACCACCGGCATGTGGAATGCCGCCGTGGACGACGCCTACCTGCGAGAAGCAGGCGTCGTCTACAGCGGCACCGGGCGTCCCGACGGCGGGCCGACGCCGGGCGTGCCGAGCACGGCCGAGGTCGCCTGGGCGCTGATCCTCGCCGTATGCAAGCGGGTGCCGGTCGAGGACCGGGCCATGCGCGCCGGGAAGTGGCAGCTCGACCTGCCGGTCAACCTGGCTGGCGCGACCCTGGGGCTGGCCGGGCTTGGCCACCTCGGCGCGGCCATGGTCGGGCCAGCGCGGGCGTTCGGCATGGATGCCATCGCCTGGAGCCAGCACCTCACCGAAGAGCGCGCGGCCGCCGTCGGCGTCCGCCTGGTCAGCAAGCGCGACCTGCTCTCCAGCGCCGACGTGCTGTCGATCCACCTGGTGCTCAGCGACCGGACGCGCGGCCTGTTCCAGGCCGCCGACCTGGCGATGATGAAGCCGACCGCGGTACTCGTCAACACCTCACGCGGCCCCATCGTCGACGAGGCGGCCCTCGTCGCGGCGCTGCGCGAGCACACGATCGGCGGCGCCGGACTGGACGTCTACGACACCGAGCCGCTGCCGGCCGGGCATCCGCTCACGACGCTCGACAACGTCGTGCTGCTCCCGCATCTCGGCTACGTCAGCGAGGCTGGGTTCCGCCAGATGTACGGACAGGTGGTGGAGGACATCGCGGCGTTTCTGGCCGGGTCGCCGATCCGGACCATCAGCTCGTCACGTCCTGCCTGAGCCCGGTCTGCGACGCCCGCTCGATGGCGTCGACGAGCCGGTGATAGGCCACGGCCGCCGCGAAGCCGGGCTCGGCCGGCCGGTCCGCGGCGACGGCCCGCGCCAGCGCCCGGTACACGAGCGCGACGTTGCGCGCCGGGCCCGGCGGAACGTCCGCGGGCAGCGGCGCGAAGCGCGCGGGCACCGGCAGCGGCTGCGCGCTGCCGTCGGCGCGCAGCGCCGTGATGTCCCAGTCCGCGACGTGGATGCTGGCGCCGCTGGCATCGGGCCGGACGATCAGCGTCGCGTCGGTGCCGACGATCCGGAGCTCGAAGTGGGCCGCGGCCGCGGCTCCGCCCTGGACAGCGACCGACAGGACCGCGTCGTCGGCGAGGCGCCCGGCGACCACCACCTGGTCGGGCGCGCTGACCGACCGGACCTCCCCGGTCTCGATGACGGTCGCGGTCGTGTTCATCGCGGTCACGATCGCGGCGACCGAGCGAGGCAGGCCGACGGCCTGAGCCACGGTGGCGAGCAGATGCGCCGCCGTGATGCTCAGCACGGTTGCGCCGGCCGCGCGGTCGGTCGCGTACGCGCTGGCGGCAGGGATCCGCCCGCCGCCCTGGCGGCCCACGGCGACCGCGCTGACCGCGATCGGACGGCCGATGGCGCCGTCGCCGATCAGTTCGCCGACATACCGCGCGCCGGGGCTGTAGTACCCCTGAAGGCCGACGACGTGCTGCCCGCTGCTGGCCGCGGCGAGCTCGGCAAGCGCGCTGGCCTGCGCCAGATCGGTGCCGAGCGGCCACTCACAGAACACGTGCTTGCCCGCCGCCAGCGCCGCCCTGACCAGGGCGTCGTGCTCGGTCACCTTGACGGTCACGGCGACCACATCGACGTCGGGGCACTCGATCAGGCTGGCGTCGTCGTCGAACGCCAGCGGGACCGCGAACCTGGCGGCGGTCGCTCGCGCCGTCTCGGCCCTCGTGGTCGACACCGCGGTGACGATGAACTCCGGCAGCGCGGTCAGCGCGGGCAGGTGCGCGGTCGTGCCCCAGCCCCTGGCGGGGGTGGCGCCGACGACGCCGACGCGCAGCGGCGAATTCGTCCCCAATGGCAGCTGCCTTCCCGAGTGCGGCGAACCGAAAATACCCGGCGTTCCCAGCTGTCAGTGGCGGAGGCGTTCCTTCGCCTGGTCGTACACGTCAGCCGGCAGCGGGCCCTTCTCGGCAACGGCCGCGTTGCGGCGCAGGTGGTCGATGTTCGCGGTCCCGACGATGGTGGTCGACAGGTCGGGGTGACTCAGCGTGAAGCGGAGCATGAACTCCATCCGGCTCATGCCGTCTAGCAGGTCGGACACGTCCGAGCTCTCCCAGCGACGCTGGCCTTCGCCCTCGGCGAGGCCGATCGGCCCGGCGCGCCAGTTCTTGTCCTCGGCCGGCGCGCCGCGGGC
>Ga0187781_10001468_pt1 | contig 17810 bp, 20 predicted proteins | sample 0715_SJ02_MP02_2_FD_132447 | JGI IMG/M metagenome (GOLD analysis project Ga0187781, IMG submission 132447) | Tropical peat soil microbial communities from peatlands in Department of Meta, Colombia - 0715_SJ02_MP02_20_MG | ecosystem: Environmental > Terrestrial > Soil > Wetlands > Peat | place... | reverse complement strand
GCATGTCACGGTTCAACGGGGCAAGTGAGCAGCCTGCGATCCTGGTGGAGGGCTTGACCAAGTCGTTCGGCGAGGTTCACGCGCTGCGCGGTATCGACCTGTGCGTGCCGCGCGGGACGGTGCTCGGCGTGCTCGGGCCCAACGGCGCGGGCAAGACCACCGCGGTTCGCATCTTGACCACCCTGCTGGTCCCGGACGGAGGCCGGGCGGTGGTCGAGGGCCATGACGTGGTGCGGGAGGCGGCCGCAGTCCGCCGGTCGATCGGGCTGGCCGGGCAGTCGGCCGCGATCGTGGAGGAACTGACTGGCCGGGAGAACCTGGAGATCATCGGACGCCTGTACCACCTGGGCCGGGCGGAGACCCGCAGCCGCGCCACCGAGTTGCTCGAGCAGTTCGGGCTGGCCGACGCGGCCGACCGGACCGCGAAGACCTACTCCGGCGGCATGCAGCGGCGCCTGGACCTGGCCGCGAGCCTGGTCGGCCGACCGCGGGTGCTGTTCCTGGACGAACCGACCACCGGCCTGGACCCGCGGGGGCGGCTGGGGATGTGGGACATCATCAGGTCACTGGTGGCCGGGGGCACCACGCTGCTGCTGACCACGCAGTACCTCGATGAGGCCGACGAGCTGGCGGACGAGATCGTGGTCATCGACCACGGCCTGGTCATCGGCGCGGGCACGTCCGAGGAGCTGAAGAACCGGGTCGGCGGGGACGTGATCGAGTTCACGGTGCCTGACCGCGGCCGGGTCGCCGACGCGGTGGCGGCGATCAGGCCGATCGGCGAGGGAGAGCCGCACGCCGACCCTGAGACCGGCGTGGTCGGCGTGGGCGTCGGGGCCCGCGGGTCCGACGCGCTGATCGAGGCGGTGCGCGCGCTGGATGCCGCGGGCATAACGAGCCACGGGCTGGCGCTGCGCCGGCCGTCCCTCGATGACGTGTTCCTGACGCTGACCGGGCACGGCGCAGAGGATGAACAACCGAACGGACGCCCGCGCGGACCGCGTGGCCGTCGGCGAGCCGACGATTCCCAGCGGGGGGGTCCGGTGCCCCGAGAGAAGGCTGCGAGGGAGGCATCATGACGGCGATATCGGGCTCGGCGTGGACGCCCAGCCTGGGCTACCGGATCCGCTGGGGGGCGAACGACACGCTCGCCCTCACCAAGCGCAGCCTCCTGGTGTGGTTCCGGGTACCCGCTTACATCTTCTTCAGCGTGATCCAGCCGGTGATCTTCGTGCTGCTGTTCCGGTTCGTCTTCGGCGGCGCGATCCCGGTCAACGTTCCCGGCGGCTACGTCAACTTCCTGATGCCGGGCATCATCGCGCAGACCGCGGCGTTCGCCACGTTCGGCACCGCCATCGTGCTCGCGCAGGAGCTGAAGAAGGGCACCATCGACCGGCTGAAATCCATGCCGATCGCGCGGTCGGCGGTGCTCACCGGGAGGCTCGTGGCCGACACCATTCGGATGTTCGTCACCATCCTGATCATCGTCGGCGTGGGCTACGCGGTGGGGTTCCGGTTCCTCAACGGCGCCGGTTGGGCCGTCGCCATGGTCGTGCTGGCCACCGTGTTCGGCGTGGCGATCGCCTGCATCTCCGCCTTCACCGGGCTGGCCATCGGGGACGAGGAAGCGGTGCAGTCGTTCGGGTTGATCTGGCTGTTCCCGCTCACGTTCGTGTCCTCGGCGTTCGTGCCGATCGCGACCATGCCGGGTTGGCTGCAGGCCTTCGCCAGCCACCAGCCGGTCACGTTCGTGATCAACACGATGCGCGCGATGGCCCTGGGCGGCCCGCTGGAGCCGACGCTGTGGCCGAACCTGTGGCGGAGCCTGATCTGGCTGGCCGGGATCTTCATCGTGTTCCTGCCGCTGGCGGTGCGGGCCTACCGGCGGGCTTCCTGACGCTGTCGGACCTAAGTGCCCTGACCAAGAGACACTCGTCTCCTTGGCACCACAGCAACCCGACGTCACGCAGGTGGACAGCCTATCCGGGGCAGCCTCCGGATATCGCGTGGCTAGGGGCTCCGTGGTGGAGCCGGTGTATCCCGTGGCCATCCTGGAACAACCTGATCCCCGGCGAGCCTCGATTCGCTCACGTGTTCCAGGATCCGGAAATTATCGCGGAGGATTCGACCTTAGCGGAGGATTTGGTTAGCCATAGTTGCCCTTTTCCTCCGCCGAAGCCAGATCCTCCGCGATCCTGGTACAGGGGACGCACTACGGGGCGCGAGGGGTGGCAGTCGGCCTGGGCGTGCAGGGCGAATCGCTGTCCTGTACGGGGTCGTGGCGAGCCGGGGTGTTGGTCATGAACCACGGTCCGTTCGGAAGAATGATCTTCCAAGCCAATGACGGCTCTAGAGCGCGGCCGGGGGGCCGCTGCCATAGGGGCGGGTCAGGATCTCCAGTAGGTGGCCGTCGGGGTCCTCGAAGTACAGGCCGCGGCCGCCGTCGCGGTGGTTGATGGCCTGCCGGCGGGTCCGGGCGGGATCGGCCCAGTAGGGCAGGTGCTGCTCGCGGAGACGGTCGAAGGCCGCGTCGAACTCGGCCTCGCTGACCAGGAACGCGTAGTGCTGCGGGGTGATCGGGTCGCTGGTCTCGGCGAAATCCAGGGAGACGCCGTTGTCGGCCTCGACCACGAGGAAGTGGCCGAAGCGGGTCGCCGGAGGCAGGCCGAGGATCCCGGTGAGGAACGCCGCCGAGCGCTGCTGGTCACGGCAGGAGACGATGGTGTGGTTCAGCTGGATGCTCACGCCTGGCTGCCCATGAGCTGGCGCTGCATCAGCTCGACGAGCTTGGTCAGGCCGCGCATCGGCCGGACCATCACGGTAAAGCTGACCAGCCGGTCGTCGTCGTTCCAGCGCAGCATGTCAATACCGTGCACGTACATGCCCTCGAGCTCGGCCTCGAACTCCAGCACCGCACTGGACGGGCCGTACCACTCGTCGATGTAACGCAGCGAGGGGCCGAGCACCGCCATCGCGCTACGCAGGTAGAGCGCGGTCAGGTCCTTGCCCGGCTGTGGCGCGAACACGGCTGGCGACCGGAACACCACGTCATCGGCCAGCAGGTCGTCCAGCAGAGCCGGATCCCCGGACTCGACGATGGCGTGCCAGGCCTTGACGACGTGCGGTTGCTCAGACATGGCTGTACTCAACCCGAGCCGACCGGAAAGCGCAAGGCTTGGCCGACCTGCCGCGGGCGGCATGGCTCGGTTACAGTGACTGAGTGGTGCCGGATTCGCAGGAAGTTCCGCACATAAGTTCCAAGATGATCCTCGGCGTCCTGTCGCTCGCGGCGCTCGCCTATTCGGTGCTGAGCTCGGCGGTCATCCCAGCGCTGCCGACGATCCAGCGCAGCCTGAACGCCAGCGAGACCGGGGTCACGTGGCTGCTCACCGGGTTCTTGCTCTCGGCCTCGGTGGGGACGGCGATCATCGGCAAGCTGGGCGACATGTACGGCAAGAAGCGGCTGCTGGTGTGGACGCTGCTGGTCCTCGCGGCCGGGACCCTGCTCGCCGCCGTGGCCGGTTCGATGGCGGTCCTGATCGTGGCCCGGGTCATCCAGGGCGTGGCCGGCGGTATCTTCCCGCTGTCGTTCTCGATCGTCCGGGACGAGTTCCCCGCCGACCGGGTCGCGGGCAGCATCGGGCTGATGTCGGCCATCCTCGGGGTCGGCGGCGGCCTGGGCCTGGTGGTGGGCGGGCTGATCGACGAGCATCTGAGCTGGCACTGGCTGTTCTGGATCCCGCTGCCGGCCATGATCCTCGCCGCGGCGTGTACCTGGCGGTACATCCCGGAATCACGGATCCGCTCCCCCGGCCGGATCAACTGGGCCGCAGCTTGTTTGCTAACCGGCGGCATGTCCGGCCTGCTGCTCGCCATCGCCCAGACCACGGCCTGGGGGTGGACGAGCGCGCGCACGCTGGCCCTCCTGGCGGCCGCCCTGGCGGTCTGCGCCGTGTGGATCGTGGTCGAGGTTCGCAGCCGCACGCCGTTGATCGACATGGCGATGATGCGGGTGCGCGGCGTCTGGACAGCCAACCTGGCCGCCTTCCTCCTGGGCGGAGGGCTGTACGCGTGGTTCCTGCTGCTCCCGCAGTATGCCCAGCTGCCCAGGAGCACCGGTTTCGGCTACGGAGCCTCGGTCGTGGCCGCGGGCCTGTACCTGCTGCCGTGCGCGGTGGGCATGGGCGTGTTCGGCTCGCTGGCCGGCCGGGTCGAGCGGCAGTTCACCTCACGCCGCGCGCTGGTGGCCGGGGCGGCCATCAGCGCCGTGGCCTGCGGCTGGCTGACGCTGGCCAGCCGGCACCCGTACGACATGCTGCTCTGCTCCACGCTGCTCGGGATCGGGATCGGGCTGGCCTTCTCCGCGCTGGGCAACCTGATCGTGCAGGCCGTTCCGGCTAGTCAGACCGGCGTGGCCAGCGGGATGAACACGGTGCTGCGAACGCTCGGCGGAGCACTCGGCGGGCAGATCGCGGCCACCTTCGTGGCCAGCCGCCTGGTGCACGGCCTGCCCGGGCTGACCGGGTTCACCCTGACGTTCGCGATGGCCGCGCTGTTCCTGACGGGCTGCGTGGTGGCCGGGCTGCTCATCCCCGCGCCGACCCGAGCCGTGGCGGCCTGGCAGCCCGTGACCAGTTCGGAGACGAGCTAGCTCTCCGCCCGGCTCAGGCCGTCACGCTATGACGGGCCTCGCGTGACGGTGGACTGGCCGACCTCGATCAGGTGACCATCGGGGTCACGGATGTAGGCGCGGATCTCGCTGGCGTGAACCTTGGGCTCGGTCAAGAACTCGGCGCCCCTGGCCGACCACTCCGCGTAGGCCGCGGCGATGTCCGCGACCCTGAGGTTGAGGAACGCGCTGGTCCGGTCGGGGTCGGCTGGTGGTGTGAGGGTCACCGTGGGCTTGTCGTCGGTCGGGCCGCCGCCCACGTTGAGGATGAGCCAGCTATTGGCCAGTTTCAGGATCACCGGGTCGCGTTCGAGGAGCACCGTCGCCCCGAACACCGACCGGTAGAACTCGCGGGACCGGTTCTGGTCGGAGACGACCAGGAAATGGGTGACCACGAACCCGCTGCGTGGGGCCGGGAACTCGCTCTCGGTCATGGTGAACCTTTCCGTCGGGTGTGCTGGGTCCATCCTCCCGCCCGCGGTTGGTTGACGGCCCGCCGGGACTTATCGTCACGACATGGATATGCAGCAGTACCTGGCCGACGTCGGCCTGAAGACCATGAGCCAGGTGCACCGGGCCATCGTTCATCTCAGCGGCGGGCGGCTGCTGGGCTCGGCGTTCGGCATGCCGGTGGTCGAACTGCACACGGTGGGACGCAAGTCCGGCCTGCCCCGCTCGACCATGCTCACCGCGCCGGTCATCGACGGTGACCGGCTGGTGCTGGTGGCCTCCAAGGGCGGCGATGACCGCGACCCCGACTGGTACCGCAACCTGATGGCACATCCCGAGGTCGAGGTCACCGTGGACGGCCGGCGCCGGCCGATGCTGGCCCGCCGGGCCTCGGCGGCCGAGAAGGCGGAGCTGTGGCCTCGGGTGGTCGCGGCGTACCGGGGCTACGGCAGTTACCAGCGGCGTACCGAGCGCGACATCCCGGTGGTCATCCTCGAGCCGCGCTGACCGGTGTTCTGGCTGTTCAGGGGAAGCTCACCTTGACGTCGAGGCCGCCTTCTGGACGGGCGGTGGCGGTGACCGTGGCCTTGTGGGCGGCGGCGATCGCGCGGACGATGGCCAGGCCGAGCCCGTGACCGTCGCCGTGGCGGATCCGCTCGCGGCCAAGTTGCTGGAGCGGCTGGAACAGGCGGTCCAGTTCGGCAGGCGGGATCACGGTGCCGGTGGTACCGACACCGATGACGGCGTGTCCGTCGGTCATCGTGGTCGAAACCTCGACCCGGCGCGCGATGCGTGACCTCAGGCGGGCGGTCTAGATGCCCCGAAGTTCGGAACGCGGGACCCGGCAGGGGCAGAACGGATGCCCGGCCGGGCGGCTCGCGGGCGCACCGCCGGTCAGTCGTCTCGGTGGACCGTGTCAGGGCTGAAGGCAGGCACGCAGACGGCGATGACCTCCGCGCCGTCCGCTCCCGGAGTGCTGTAGCGCACCCATTCCCCGGGCCTGGCGTGCACGGCCTGGCCGGCCTGCACCGTCAGCTGACCGTCGGCCGACTCCACCACCAGCGGCCCGCGCAGCACCAGGGTGAATTCGTCGAACTCCGGGCGCTGACCGGGCTCGGCCCAGCCGGACGGGCTGCGCATGTGCGCGATGCTCAGGCCGGCTTGCCCGGTGCTGGCCCGTCCCACGTACTCATCGATCATCTTCGGCGGCTCACCGGCCGCAGCCACCCGGCTCGGCTCGCGGATCAGTTCAGGCATGCTCGCCAGTATCCCGCGGCCCGGGGTCTAGCGTGATCAGGAGTGGCCGCGGACCGGGTCGTGAGGAAGGAAGCTGCTATGGCGTCGCGAGTGAACAGTGAGTTGCTGCTGGTCGGGAGCCTGCCGGCGGACTCGGCCGATTCGGCCCTGCGCGCCGCGGCCGGGTTCTTCGGTGACCTGGTGTTCGCGCTGCCGGACGGCGAGACCGGACCCCGGCGGGCGTGGGTCGGCTATGAGCGGGAGCGGCTGGTCCGGCCGAACCCCGGCGTCGTCGTGGTGCAGGAGACCGAGTCGCCGACCGGGATCCCGCGGCATGCCTACGAAACGCCGGTGTTCGGCATCGCGCCCGGCGTCACCGAACTGCACTGGGACTCCTGGCCGCGCATCGACGACGCCATCGCCGGCTACCAGGTTTTCAGCGCGCTGCGCGCCCAGGCGGTGATCCCCGCGCATCTCCGGTTCCAGGTCGGCCTGCCGTTCCCGTCCAGCGCGCTGAACGGGTTCAAGGCCGACTTCGCCGCGGACTACCCGGTCGCGGAGCGGGCCTTCGAGGATCTGGTGGCCCGCGAGCTGAGGCGGCTGACCGCGACGATCCCGCCTGCCGACCTGGCGATCCAGTGGGATCTGGCGTACGAGACGCAGGACCTCGAGGGCGTGCTCGCGTGGACCGCGGAAGGCGCGTGGGAGCGGTTCGCCGGGCCGGTCACCCGGCTGACCCGGCTGATCCCGGACGACGTCCTGGTCGGCTACCACCTGTGCTACGGGACGTTCCCGGAGTGGCCGATGTACGAGGCGCGCGACATGGGGCTGCTGGTGCGGATGGCGAACTTCGCGGTCGCGAACTCGGGGCGCACGGTGGACTGGCTGCACCTGGCCGGTCCGCGGTACCTGCGCAGCGAGGACCGCAGCTTCTTCCGCCCGCTGGTGGACCTGGAGCCCGGCGACGCGCGCGTCTTCCTGGGCATCGTGCTGCCCGTCGACGGGGCCGCCGGGCTGCGGCGCAGGCAGGTCACCGCGTCGCGCTACCTCAGCGATTTCGGCGTCGCGATGTACTGCGGGTTCGGCCGCCAGCCGGGCGCCGACGGCGACGAGACCATGCGCGAGCACGCGCACGTGGTCCGTGCCGTGCGCGGAGCCGACTAAGCGATGAGGGTCGCCGCGCGTTCGCACCAGCCGAGGTCAACCCCAGCGGCGGCGAGCGGCGAGGCGATCATCCACTCGCGAACGATGCCACGGCTGGTGAGCCAGTGAGCGCCGGCCGGGCACCGGTTACGACCAGCGGCCGGCGGGCCAGGCACCGGGGACCTCGTATGCTTCGTCCGTGCCGGGCCAGGGCGGCATCGTGACGCCGATCGCGGCCAATGGGCCGTTGCCGTCCGCGCGGAACTGGAAATGCGTGCCCGCGGGAATGGACACGCAGGTACCGGCGCACAATGGCACGGTTTCCTGCCGCTGGGCCTGCCGCCGCCACATCTGGCCGTGCCCGTGCAGGATGTACCAGATCTCGTCGACGGAGTGGTGGGCCACGGGCCGGGAGACCTGGCCTGCGCCAAGTTCGAAATGCGCCATCGAGCCACAGCCAAGCTGAAGCAGGATCCGTACATCCGAGCCGTCGGGCGCGACGGCATCAGGCGTGACCGGAAGTTGCCTGGTGTCGAAGTCCTCGTCCATCGCGGGCCAGGATATCGGCTGGCCAATCCGGCGGCGGCGGCCGAGAATCAGGCTGTGGAGCATCTCTCACGCGAGCGCCTGGAAGCGGGACTAGACCGCGTCCGCATGTCCCCGCCGGACCGCGGCCGCCTGGTCCTGGTCGTTCGCCGCCCGCAGATCGGCCAGCGGGACCTGCTGGAGGAGGCGGTCCTCGACCAGGTCACCGGCCTCGAGGGAGACAACTGGCTCACCCGCGGCAGCTCCAGCACACCGGACGGTTCCGCGCACCCGGACAAGCAGGTGACGGTGATCAACGCCCGGCTGGCCGAGCTGGTCGCCGGAGGGACCGAGCGGATGGCGCTGGCCGGAGATCAGCTCTACGTCGACCTGGACCTCAGCGTGGACAACCTGCCGCCCGGCAGCCTGCTCGCGGTGGGCGAGGCCGTGCTGAGGGTCAGCGAGGCCCCGCACACAGGTTGCGCGAAGTTCATCGAGCGCTTCGGCACCGAGGCCATGCGGTTCGTCAACTCCCGGGCGGGCCGTCGGCTGCGGCTGCGGGGGATGAACACCCGCATCGTGGTACCGGGAACCGTCCGGCTGGGTGACCTGGCCGTCAAGGCCGACGCTCAGCGATGGCCGACCGCGCAGGCGACGGCGAAGACCGCGAGCCAGGCGGTCGCCGAGAGGTAGCAGCCCCGCGGGGCATCCGCCGGGAATCAGCCGATCACAGCTCGGGCGAAGGCGAAGATGACGAGCAGGTTCACGACCGTCCGTCCCGGCCGCCGCGGTGATCCGACGGTGAGCGCTGGCCATAGGCTGTGAAGGATGTCGCGGGTGCAGCGCCTGACCGTGGTGCTCGTGCTCAACCTGGCCCTGGTCGCCGGCCTGGCCGCGGTCGGGGTCGGCGCCCATTCGCTGGGAGTGCTGGCCGAGGGCGGTGATTATCTGCTCGATGCCGTCGGCGCGGGCCTGGCCCTGCTGGCGATCCGCGTCTCGGCCCGGCGGCCGCACGGCGGGCGGCTGAGCCCGACCGGTGCCGCCGCGCTGGTCAACGCCGGGTGGCTGCTGGCGCTCGAGCTCATCGTGGCGGGCGCGTCGATCGACCGGCTGGCCACCCGCACGCCCAAGGTGCATGGCCTCCCCGTACTGGTGGCCAGTGGTATCGCCGCGCTGGTGATGACGGCAGCGGCTCTGGTCCTGCGCAGGGACGATGACGGTGATCAGCGAGACCTGTCGGTGGCGGCCGTCCTGCTCGGCACTATGGCGGATGCCGCCGCCGCGGCCGGGGTGGCCGCGGCGGGCGCGGTCATTGTGCTACTGGGGGGCTGGTACTGGCTGGATCCGGCCGTGGCGCTGACCATCGCCGTGGTCGTCGCGTACCACGCCGTCGCGCTGATCCGGACGATTCACCGCCGGTGAAGACCGTTATCAGGAGATCAAGGCGGCGATGATCTCGCGGACCTGAGCAGGCGACAGGGCTCGGGTGGCGTCGCCCACGGACAGTTCCACCCGTTGCACGGCCGGATCTCCGGTCGTCATGGCGGTCGGCCAGGTCCAGATGAGCCGCTCGGCCGCGAGCCGACGAGCCGCCGCGGCAAAGCGCTCCGGCGTGGTGGGCAGCAGCAGATGCATCATGGGGACCTGGGGCGGGTCCGGCACGACCCGCACTCCCGCCAGGCCGCGGAGCGCCGCTGCGATCTCGCGAGCGTGACTGAGGTACTCAGGCATCATCGGCAGCCGACGCTGCAGGCAGTTCAGCGCGGAGGCGGCATTCGGCCATAGCCCGAACAGCGTGCCGCCCATGCGGTGCCGCCACTCCCGCACCTCGGCGAGGATGTCCGCCGGGCCCGCCACACAGCAGCCGGGCAGCGCGCCGACGCCTTTGTAGAAGGACACGTAGGCGGTGTCGAACAGGGCCGCGATCTCACGGAGCGGCCGACCGTACCCGGCGGCGGACTCCCAGAGCCGGGCGCCATCCAGGTGGACGGCGGCGCCCCGGCCGCGAGCCCAGTCGGCCTGAGCCTGCAGGTCCGCCCAGTCCGGCTGCTGGCCGCCGAGGTCGCGCTGCGGCAGTTCGATGAGCAGCGCTGCGGGCGGTTCGGCGATCGCGGTCAGGTCGCCGATGCTCATCAGCCGGTCCGGGTCACCGGCCGGGCGTCCGGTCAGGCCGTGCAGGCGCTCGAACGCCTGCCCTTCGTGCTGGTACAGGTGGCACATGGGGTGGAAGACAATGGTCCGGCGCTGCCGCCGGTCGGCGTGAACCCGCAGCACCGACTGCTGGGCCATCGTGCCGCTGGGCAGGAAGACAGCCGCGGGCATGTCCAGCAGACCGGCGATCTCGGCCTCCAGTTCGGCCACGACGCCGCCATCGCCGTAGTGGTCGACGGCCGTATCGGCAGGGATGCTGGCCAGCAGCCCGGCGGCGCTGACCGGTCCGTGGCCGGCCACGAACACCGTGCACTGGCCGCGCAGCGCAGCCTGCTCGGCGGGGCCCGGCTCATCGGCGGCGGTCATGGAGTACTAGGCGTGCACGGTGCCCCGGCTGTCGAAGGCCATGGCGCGCTGCAAGGCCGCGGCCCTCAGGTCCGGCGGGATCTCGACCGGGCCGCCCAGGCCCTGGGAGTTCAGGCCAGCCTGGGCCGCCTCCTCGACGACGCTGCCGGCCAGGATGGCCAGGTCCGGGGTGCGGTGGAAGATCAGCACGCCGTGGTTGGCCAGCAGCACGGCCGGAACGCCCGGGAGCACGGCGCTACGGATGTTGGCCACCGCCTCAGCCGACCCGCGCGGTCCGTAGCCCGCCACGGGCACGCCGTCCGCCAGCCCGAACATGGCCATGGCCTCGATCCAGCATCCGATGCGGCGCTGGGCCACCGCGTAGGCCGTGGCGTACGGCGAATGCGTGTGCACCACGCAGCCCACGTCGGGGTGATCTTGATACATGGCCGTGTGCATGGCCACCACGGCCCCCTGGATCGGCGGCAGGTCACCCTCCAGCAGGGTTCCGTCCAGCCCCACTCGCACGACCGCCGACGCCAGGTGACCGCGTAGCGAGGGACCCGCGGTGAAGTACATCTCCTCCGCGCCGGGCACCCGCACGCTGACGTTGCCGTGCCCGTTGGCCGAGATCGCCCCGCTGGCGACCACACGGTGAGCGATGTCGGCGACCTGCTCGGCCAGATCCTGGTCCATGACGCACCATCCCCCCGGGCCTTTAGGCCACACCTCGCGTTTCGGGCGATGGTAACCCGGCGGTCCCCGGCCGGGCCACCCCGGACGAGCGTTACCGGTCCACGGGCCGGACGGTGGCGGCGTGACGCCGGGCCAGGTCCCGGTAGAGGGCAGGATTCCTTTGCACCCACTGCTTGGCTCCGCCGGTGACCTCCCCGAGGATCCGCGCCGGGACTCCCGCGGCGAGCATGTCATCGGGGATGATCATCCCGGGCGGGACGGTACAGCCCGCGGCGACCAGCGCGCGGTGCCCGACGATGACGCCGTCGAGCACGGTGGCCCCGCTGCCTACCAGCGCTTCTGCCCCGATGACCGCACCGTGAACCACGCACAGGTGACCGATGGTCGCTCCCTCCCCCACCTCGGTCACCGGATCAGTGCCTCCGTGCAGGACTGACGCGTCCTGGATGTTCGCGCCCCGCCGCACGATGATCGGCCCGAAATCGGCCCGCAGCACGGCCCCGTACCAGATGGACGCCTCGGCCTCCACGCGCACGCCCCCGACCAGGGTGGCGGTCGGCGCGATCCACGCGGCCGGGCTGACCTCCGGCCGACGGCCCTCGAACTCGAACAACGGCATCCGCTCATCATGCACTGTGGGGCGGGAGAGGCAGGCACCGGCGGGGATGCGCGGACTACGAGCCGAGGCCGAGCAGGATGAGGCCGGCCACGATCAAGATCGCCCCCGCGATCTGCTGACGCGCCATCCGCTCGCGGAAGACCAGCAGCCCGCCGATCAGCGGGATGACCGGGTAGGCGCTCGAGACGGCCGCGGTGACCGCGACGAGGCCGACCTGGTCGCCGCGGGCGAAGAACACCAATCCAGCGGCGTCGGTCAAGCCCGGTGATCGCGCTGACCAGGCCGACGTACCCGGACTCCAGGCCGCGGTACATGGCGAGGTAGCCGGTCACGGCGATCACCCCGGCCAGGACCAGCAGCCAGGCGGTGTTGCCCACGCCCCGCAGCGAGAAGTGGCCCAGGCCGAACAAGGTCAGGTAGCCGGCCAGCCCGGCGGCCTCGCCGATTACCAGGGTGGGCAGGGCACCGATGCACCGGGCCGCCACGGCGGCCAGCAGGGTCGAGATTCCCCAGCTCAGGGCCGAGAGCAAACCGTAGCTCATAGGTTCGCGCCGATCGTGGTTATGCTGCACCTTATGTCAGGCCCAGCGGCGGGCACCGCCGAAATGCCTGGTCCGGCCACCGACGGCGTGCAGCGCATCCAGGCGGTCGACCGGGCCATCGTGCTGCTGAAGGCAGTCGCCGCGAGCACCACCCCGCCCACCGTGCTGGAGCTGGCCCGCCGGTGCGGGATCAACCGGGCCACCGCCTGGCGGCTGCTCCGCACGCTCGAGCATCACGGGCTGGTGGACCGGGATGCGGTCACCCAGCGGTACACGGTCGGCTTTGGCGCCACCGTGGTCGCGTCCGCCGTGACCGACGACGCGCTGATCCGCCGGGTCCGCCCGCTGCTGACCGACCTGTGTCTGCGCACCGGGGAGGCGGTCACGCTCGCCGTGGCCCGGCGGTTCAACCTGGTCTACGCCGACCAGGTGGAACCACCGAACATGATGGCGCCGAATTGGCTGGACAAACCGCTGCCGCTGCACGCCACCTCCGGTGGCAAGGCGTTCCTGGCCTGGCTGGGCCGCGAGGAGCGGGACGCCATCCTGCCCGCGGTCCTGCCGCGCTATACCGATCACACCGTCACCGACCGGGAGGAACTGGAGCGCGAGCTCGCCGAGGTCCGCCGGACCGGGTTCGCGCTCTGCGACCGGGAGTACGAGGAGTTCTCCTCTGGCGCGTCGGCGGCCGTGCTCAACTCTCGGCGCGCGCCGATCGCGGTGGTCAACGTGTGGGGTCCGGCGCCGATGAACTCGGCCCGGCGGCTGCGCGAGATCGGCCTGGCGGCGGTGAAGACGGCGGCCGAGATCGGCGACCTGCTGGACTGAGGGCGGCCCCGCGAGCCAAAGGGCGCGCCGCCGTCTGGACTCTGTGTTGTCCCCCCGGACCCACCCCAGGCGCGAAGCGACGAAGGAAGGCGGCGGGTCAAGAGCGCCCGGAGGCGAGCGGGGAGAAACAGAGCACGCACCACGCTCCGTTCGGCATATTGACCCCTTGCGACATTGGCCGATACGCTGCACATTGGCAACAAATCGTTCGTATCGTGAACACCAGGGGGTGGCACGATGGCAGGCAAGGTCATCATCACCTGCGCGCTCACCGGCTCCGGGCACACTCCGTCGATGTCGCCCTACCTGCCATACACGGTCAGTGATGTCGTCGATCAGGGCGTGGCCGCCGCCGAGGCCGGCGCCGCGGTGCTGCACCTGCACGCGCGGAACCCCGAGGATGGCAGTCCTTCGCCCGACGCGGCGCTGTTCGCCGAGTACGCGAAGGGGATCAAGGCCCGCAGCGACGTGGTGGTGAGCTTCTCCACCGGCGGGGGAACCGGCATGACGGTGGCGGAGCGGCTGCAACCCGTGCTCGAACTGAAGCCGGAACTGTGCACGCTCAACCTGGGCACGATGAACTACGGCAGCTTCCCGATGATCGACCGGTACCGGGGCCGGTTCAGGTTCGACTGGGAAGAGCCGTACCTGGAGTCGACCCGGGCCGAGCCGTTCATCTCTACCTACGCCGACATCGAGTACATGCTCACAGTGGTCGGCCCGCAGACGGGCACCCGGTTCGAGGCCGAGGCGTACGACACCTCGCACCTGTACACGCTGGCCTACTACCTGGACCTGGGACTGGTCCAGCCGCCGGTCTTCGTGCAGACCATCTTCGGGACGATGGGCGGCATCGGCCCGGACGTCGACCACATCGTCCACATGAAGCGGACCGCCGACCGGCTGCTGGGCGACGCGTACCAGTGGTCGACGCTGGGCGCGGGCCGGTACCAGATGGGCATCGTCACGGCCGCGGCGATCATGGGATCGCACGTCCGGGTCGGCCTGGAGGACAGCCTGTACCTGGGCAAGGGCCAGATCGCCGAGTCCAACGCCAGCCAGGTGACCAAGATCAGGGGAATCCTCGAGGCGCTGTCGCTGGAGGTGGCCACGCCGGCCGAGGCGCGCGAGATGCTGGGCCTCAAGGGCCTGGACAATGTGGGCTACTGAGGACGAGGGCCTTACCGGCGTCACCTTTGACAGCGACGGGCACCGCCTGGTCGGCGTCCTGTACCTGGCTCGCGGCGCGGAGCCGAAGCCCACCGTGCTCTTGCTGCACGGCTGCCCGGGCCTGGAGAAGAACCTCGACCTCGCCGTCCGGCTGCGGCAGGCGGGCTGGAATTCCCTGCTGTTCCACTACCGCGGCTGCTGGGGCAGCGCGGGCCGGTATGACCTGCGCACCATCCCCCGCGACGTGACCGTGGCGGTGGATTACCTGGCCGACTGCCCGCGGGTGGACCCGGGCCGGATCGCGGTGCTTGGCCACAGCCTGGGCGGCTGGGCCGCGCTGGTGACCGCCGCCGCCGAGCCCCGGCTGCGCGCGGTGGCCGTATACGGGGCAGCGGCCCGGCTCGGCGCGGGCCTGCGGCTGAGCCGGGACCAGATATACGCGGAGTTCACCAGGTTCCTGGCTGCCACGCCCGAGGAGTTCGCGGCCCAGCGGGACGAGATCGCGAAGCGGATGGACGGGCTGGAGGCCGCGGCGGCGATCCGGCCGCGCCCGCTGCTGGTGGTGCACGGCACGGCGGACCGGTGGGTGCCTGTGGCCCAGGCCCGGGAGCTGCGGAAACGGGCCGGATCATCGTGCCGCTACGTCGAGGTTGAGGGGGCCGACCACGCCTTCTCCTGGCACCGGCCGGAACTGGCTGACCTGATCATCGGCTGGCTTTGCGAGGGGGTGAACTGATGACCGCTGTGTTTGCAGGCACCGTGCCACCAGAGGCGGCACGCCGGGTGGGAATCGTCGGTGCCGGGGTGATCGGCGGCGGGTGGGCGCTGCACTACCTGCGGACGGGCTTCGACGTCGACGTCTACGACCCCTCGGCGGCGGCACGGACCGACCTGCTCCGCATGGTGCAGGCGAGCTGGCCGCTGCTGGATCGGATGGGGCTGCGCGAAGCGGCGAGCCCGGACCGGCTCACCTTCCACGACACCCTGGCCGCCGCGGTCGCCGACGCCGACCTAGTCCAGGAGAACGCGCCCGAAGACGGGCCGGTCAAGCGGCGGGTGCTGGCCGACGTCGACCGCGCCGCCCGGCCGGAGGTGGTCATCGCGTCGAGCACGTCGGGCTTCGCGATGACCATGCTGCAGGCCGACTGCCAGCACCCGGAGCGCTGCGTGGTCGGGCACCCGTTCAACCCGCCGTACCTCATACCGGTGGTCGAGGTGGTCGGCGGCGAGCAGACCGATCCGGCCGCCGTGGACTGGCTGGTCCGGTTCTACGCGAGCACCGGCAAGCGCCCGCTGCGGCTGAGCCGGGAATTGCCCGGCTTCGTCGGCAACCGGCTGCAGGAGGCGATGTGGCGGGAGGCGCTGCACATGGTCGCGGCGGGCGAGGCCACGGTGGAGGAAATCGACGCCTCGATCGCCCTCGGCCCGGGCCTGCGCTGGGCGCTGATGGGCCCTTGCCTCACGTTCCACCTGGCCGGGGGCGGCGGCGGCATGGCGCACATGCTGGACCATTTCGGGGCGGCGCTGGAAGAGCCGTGGACCCGGCTGCAGGCACCGCCGCTCACGCCCGAACTGCGGGACCGGATGATCGAGGGCTGCCTGCGTCAGGCCGACGGGCGTTCGGTCGCCGAGCTGGAAGGGCTGCGGGACGGCTTCCTGGCCGAACTGCTCGAGCTGGTGGAGCGCTATGCGGTCGCCGGCGGCGGGGATGCGTTGGTGCCGGTCACCGCGGCCGGCTCGGCGGCGGCCGCCCTCGGGTGATGTGATCCTTGACACATTGTGCGGGCCATCTCTACCATCAGCCTAAATCACATTATGCACATTATGTTCGCATCGTGAACTCAGAACCCCGTGAGCGTGTAACAGGACGATCACCGCGGCATCCCGATCCATAGCGGCCTCACCGCTTCGCGCACCGCCGGGAGCAAGACATGACCTTCAGCCGCAGGGAATTCCTCAAGGCCGGCCTGGCCGGTTCGCTGGCCGTCGGAACCGCCGGTTTGCTCGATGCTTGCGGGACCGGCAACACGATCAAGCCGTTCACCAACTCGACCGCGGGCAAGCCGCGCACCGGCGGCCAGCTGCGGGCCGGCCTCACCGGAGGGTCGACCGCCGACACGATAAGCCCGCTCAACCCCATCACCAACGTCGACTTCTCCAGGATCAACAACCTGTACGAGCCGCTGATCGGGCTGACCCCGGAGGCGCTGCCGGTCAACGTGCTGGCCGAGGAGATCACGCCCAACGCCAACGCCACCGAGTGGACGGTCCGGGTCAAGCAGGGCATCACGTTCCACAACGGCAAGCCGCTGACCGCCGATGACGTCATCTACACGTTCCGGGCGATCCTCAACCCGAAGGCTCCCGGGTCCGCCGCGGCCGGCCTGGCCTCCATCGACGCGAAGGGCCTGACCAAGCTCGACACGTATACGGTGCGGATCCCGTGCAGCACGCCGTTTGCCACCCTGCGCGAGGCCCTGGCCATACCCGGCTACTCGGACATCGTCCCGGTCGGCTTCAACCCGGCGGCCCCGGACGGGATCGGCACCGGCCCGTTCAAGGTGAAGAGCTTCAGCCCCGGCACCCAGTCGACCTTCGTCCGCTACGACGGCTACTGGCAGACCGGGAGGCCGTTGCTTGACGAGATCGTCATCACCGACTACGCCGACCAGACCAGTCAGGTGAACGCGCTGCTGGCCGGACAGGTCGACACGGTCAACCTGCTGATCGAGGACGTGATCTCCGAGGTCCAGGGCGAGAGCAAGAACGTCCTGCTCTCGGCGGGCGGCGGCTGGAACCCGTTCACCATCCGGGTGGACACGGCACCCTTCAAGGACGTGCGCGTCCGCCAGGCCCTGCGGCTGGTCGTGGACCGGCAGCAGATGCTCGACCTGGTCTTCGGCGGCTTCGGGACGCTCGGCAACGACCTGTTCGGGATCTGGGCCCCGGAGTACGACCACAGCCTGCCGCAGCGGCACCAGGACATCGACCAGGCCAAGTCGCTGCTCAAGGCGGCGGGCGCCGAGGGCCTGCACGTCACGCTGGTCACCGCCGACATCGCGCAGGGCACCGTGCTGGCCGCGCAGGTGTTCGCCCAGCAGGCGTCGGCGGCCGGGGTCTCGGTGAGCGTGGACGACGTGACCGTCAACGAGTTCTACGGCTCGAACTACCTGAGCTGGCCGTTCGCCCAGGACTACTGGTTCTACAACTTCTACCTGCCGCAGGTGTCGCTGGCCACGCTGCCGAAGGCCCCGTTCAACGAGACGCACTGGGACGACGCCCGGTACAACTCGCTGTACGCCCAGGCCATCGCCACCACCGACGCCGCGCTCAGCACCGAGCTCGCGCACGAGATGCAGCAGATCGAGTACAACGAGGGCGGGTACATCATCCCGTTCTTCCCGCCTGTCATCGACGGTTTCGGCGCCAACGTGGG